>Ga0209344_10000660_pt1 | contig 55432 bp, 45 predicted proteins | sample Cruoilmetagenom6_FD_187293 | JGI IMG/M metagenome (GOLD analysis project Ga0209344, IMG submission 187293) | Oil polluted marine microbial communities from Coal Oil Point, Santa Barbara, California, USA - Santa Barbara Oil Seep Sample 6 (SPAdes)... | ecosystem: Environmental > Aquatic > Marine... | reverse complement strand
CATGCGCGTGAAATTATCGGTCGTCCACACCCAGCCGGTATAGGTCATCTCTGCGATGGCTTCCTTCTGGACGGCGTCGAACCCCAGTTCCATGCCATCAAGGGCGGCAAACAGGGCCTGCTTGTCCGGGAAACGCGCGTTGAGAATGGAGCGGTTAAACACCTCCGACATGGCTTTGACCTCGCGGGTCGAGGGGCGTTCGTTGAGGCTTTTGAGCATGCGCTCGGCGTCGCGACGTGTGGCAAAGACCTCGTTGAGGTGATTGCTCTGCAAATCCTCGATGATGCGCGGTGAGACCTTATCTGCCTCAAGCGCCGCGAGACCCGCTGCATCAATGACATATTTGGCTTCAGCCAGTTGTTCGGCAATTTCGGGCATGGTCGCATCCATGCGCTGCAGTGAGTTCGGGGCCACCTGATAGGCACCGCCGGAAATGCCGGTCGCCGTGCTCATGCTGGTGAAGGAGAATGCGGCGGTCAGCACCGCAGGCATCAGAAAAAGCATCACCACGATGATAACCGCGGGTGCAATCATCAGGAGTCCGAGCGTTTTTGAACTGTTCATGAGAGCGTTACCATCTGCAAATGAGGCGGCGGGCACCGCAAGAAACGGTGCCCGCTGCCCGGAATGACCTAGCGGATGATAATGGCGTCGCCGAGCGTGCTCTTCAGCTCGGATTCGGCGTCATTGATCGCTGCATCAACGGTCTTGGTGCCTGTCCATGAGGCCTCAAGATTTTTCCACATAATGCCCCAATAGGTGCCGAAATCAGAATTGTTCGGCATCGCATTGGCGAAGGGCAACAGCGCCTTGGTGGCTTCATTGGCCCAGCGGTCATCGCTGTAGAGTTCGATCTGGGCTTCCTCGGGTGAAATGCCGAGATGGGCCGATTTGATCGCGTGCAGCACGTTGATGCGCGGCTCGGAAGCAATCTTGACCAGCTGTGCTGCAATCTCGGTTTCGCGTTCGTCATGATCGGCGATCAGCAGATAGACCAGCGGATGGGTCAGGGTATTGGCTTTGCCACCATTGCCGGCGGGGATCAGCGAAAAGGTGATCTTGCCAAAGAAATCGTCAAGACCTTCCTGATTGACATAGCGGGCATAGTGCCAGGTGCCGCCATGCCAGATGCCGGCTTTGCCGGAAGCGACTTCAGCGTACCACTGGTCACCGGGCGTGCCGATATGGTTCTTGCGCGTTACGCCGTCGGCAACGGCATCAACAAAGAACTGGTAGGTCTTGGTCATTGCGGCCTTGTCAAAGACAAGCTTGCCGTCTTCTTCCATCACGCCACCGAAGCTGGTGTAGAACTGCCAATAGTCAGGGCCGTTGGAATTGCGCGGGTAGAAGCCGTAACCCGGCTCGACAACACCGGCATCCTGCATTTTCTTGGCGTCGACCAGAACGTTTTCGAGGGTGTATTCGCCATCCTGGATCTTTTGCGGCAAGGCAGTGAGATCGGCATCGGTATACCCGATGGCTTTCATGGCGTCGTTCCAGAAGAACATCGGACGCGATTCAGCATCCTGCGGCAGGCCATATTGTACGCCACCATAAGAGGCGATTTCGAGCAGGTTGGGGTAAATATTGGAAATTGGCCAGCTGTCCAGATCGACATAATCTTCAATCGGCACAATCAGGCCTGACTGGGCCCAGGGGGCAATGTCTTCATGACCGGTCGCAACGATATGCGGTGCGGTGCCGGCTTCAGCGGAGAGGGTCAGGGCCTGTTTGAAATCATCCCAGGTATTGTGCGGGGTTTTCTCGACGGTGATGTTGAGTTCTTCGCCGCGAATGGCCGCTTCGCGTTCCATGAATTCAGCAGCAATTTCGATGGCGTCGGTACGATAGGTGTCGTTGGGGCCGCTGCCGCCCGACCAGACGCTGATGGTCACGTCTTCGGCCAGTGCACCGGTTGCTGTGGTTGCAACGATCGCGGCGATCGCCGTGGTACGCAGCAATTTGGATAGAATGGTCATTGTTCGATGTCTCCCTAATGAGCCGTTGAGCGGCTTGTCCTCCAGCGTCAGCCCGCGCTTTCAACGCAGGCCGCAATCCCTTTGGCGCAAGTCCAGCTTTTTCGCTGTACGGGCCTTGAATGACGGCCTCATGACATTTTGCGCACGTGTACAAAACATCCCTGAATTTCATCAGATTGTCATTTTTGTACACGTGTACAGTGATGCGGGTGCCGGGGGTTGTCAATTGCTATTGGCGGCATGGGGCGGGGGTGTGGAAAGGAGCATGCTCGATCCGGGGTTTGATCGGCATATTAGAAATTGCGACAAACCTGCTGATTTCCGGGGCTTTGTGGACAGCAAAAAGCCGGCGGGGACAATCTCCACGCCGGCTTGAAAGATTTTTGAAAAGTAGGTCAGCTCTAGGCGGCAAGCGCCTTGATCCGGTCCCGATAATGGTTGGTGCCCTGAATCAGACGTTCGACCACCACGTCCAGCGCCCAGAAGCGCTCGCGCACATCATAGTCGATGGTGCGGGAGCGGATGCTCTTGATGGTGCCGAGGCGCTGATGCAGGATTTTGGCGATGACCGGATAGCCGAAGGCTTCGCTAAGGGCACTCAAGACGAGAAAAGTTGCCATTTCCTCGGCAAGGTCGGGATGGTTTTTGCCATGGTCCTGCAGCCAGCGGTAAAGATCGGGATGATAATTGTTGGCGATGCCGCAAAAGCCGGGGGCACCCGCCTGCATGGCGGGCCAGGCGATGGCCGCGTTGGCATTGACCACCGCAAAAGGCGTCCCCTTGGACATTTCCACCCGGTGCATCAGCAGGCCCATTTCGCAGGAGACATCCTTCATCACCGCGAAACGGCCGCTCTGGGCGCAGGCCTTGAATTCGTCATCGCTGAGGAGGCGGCGATAGGGGGCGGGGCATTCGTAAAAGCCCAGCGGCATGTCCCTGGGCAATTGCGCCATCAGGATATCGAAATTCTGCCGGAAGACTTCGGTGCCTTGCTTGTTCGGGTCGAGCCGGTTGGAGACCAGCACCAGCCCGTCAATGCCGGTATCGGCGATGGCGGTCAATTCGGCGACCTGATCGTCAATGCCCTCGGCGACATGGCCCGAGGCAACCACTGGAATGCGGCCATTGGTGATTTTGGCGGTGAATTTTGCCAGCTTGACGCGTTCCTCGACACTAAGGAACTGCATTTCGCTCGACTGACACACGGCGAACAGGGCATTGGAGCCGTTGGCAATATACCATTCAATGAGCGCTTCCAGACCCGCCCAGTCGATCTTTCCCTCATCATCGAAGGGGGTCAGCATTACTGGAATAATTCCGTCTACAGGGGCGATCATTTTGGGGCTTTCTTTGGGGTTGTCAGTTCGGCAGGCAGTCGGGTTATCCCTGATAACCAAACAGGCGCGGCAGGAAGAGAACGATTTCGGGGAAGAGGATCATGGCCAGCAACGCGCCCAACAAGACCCAAAGGAAGGGCCAGGTTTCGCGAATGATGTCCTTGAGCGGAATGTCGGTTACCGCATTGATGACGAACAGCAGCACGCCATAAGGGGGCGTGATCAGGCCGATCATGATGTTGATCACGATCACCACGCCGAAATGCACGGTGTCGATGCCGAGGGCATTTACCGTCGGGATGAATAGCGGCACCACGACCAGCAACAGGGTGGTTGCGTCAAACAGGCAGCCGAGCGCCAGAAAGATCACATTGACCATCAAGAAGAAGACCAGCGGATGCATGTCGAGGCTCGACAGGCTGTCGGCGACAATCCCGGGAATATTCTCGCTGGCGACGAGGTAGTTGAATACCAGCGCGGCGGCGATGATCATGCCGACAATGGCGGTGGAACGGGCGCTGTCGAGCAGGATGGCGCGTAATTGGCCCCAGCTCATGGCGCGATAAAAGAAGGCGGCCAGGATCAGTGCATAAGCGGCGGCAACGGCTGCAGCTTCAGTCGGGGTGGTGGCACCCCCATAAATGCCCGCCAACAGGATGACCGGCATCATCAGTGCGGGAAAGGCGCGGAGGGTAACGCGGGGCAGATCGCGCAGGGGCACAACTTCATCGGTCTGGAAATTGCGGCGGCGGGCGGTCCATGCGTTGAAGACCATCAAAATGCCGCCGATCAGCAGGCCGGGGAGAATGCCGCCGAGAAACAGAAAGCCGATCGAGGTATTGGAGATCAGCGCATAGAGCACCATCGGGATCGAGGGCGGAATGATCGGACCGATCACCGAGGAGGCGGCGGTCAAAGCGGCCGCATAGCCGGCGGGGTAGCGGTTGTCCTTGCGCATCATGTCGATGATGACGCGGCCAATGCCGGCGGCGTCGGCAATGGCGGAACCGGACATGCCGGAGAAAATCAGGCTGGCGACCACATTGACCTGGGCCAGCCCGCCGCGAAAGCGTCCCACAAGGGCAACGCAGAACGCCAGAAGCCGGTCACTGACGGTGCCGGCATTCATGAAATTGGCGGCCAGAATGAACAGCGGCACGGCCAGCAGCACGAAGGAATCGAACAGGCCATTCAGGCTCTGCTCGGCCACAAGGCCGACATCCTGCCCGCTGATGAACAAATAGGCGATAGCCGCCGAGAACATGGCAAAGGCAATCGGTAATCCGGCACCGGCGAGAATGAAGAACCCGGCGATGGCGATGAGAAAGGGCGTGCTCATTGGTCAGGGGTCGCGTTCGTGCTGGTCGTCGCGCCGGGGCGAAGCGCGCGGTAGATGGAGAGAAAGGAGCGGATGGCCACGGCTGCGGCAAACATCACGAATATCGAATAGATGTAATCGAAGCGGATGCGGGTGACCGGTGTGGAATCAATCTTCATGAAGGCCACGTAATCGGTGATCGCGGGCAGGGCGCTGGCAAAGGCCACACCGAGAATGAGATGGCCGATAATGGTCAGCACGCGGCGTTTGCCCGGGCTTAAGGCATCCGAGAGCATGGAAAAAGTGATGTGCTCACTCTCATCGAGCAGGAAGGCCGAGGTCCAGAAGACCGTCCAGATATAAAGGATCACGCAGGCTTCAGAGGTCCAGCCGAGCGGCTGATTGACCACATAGCGCATGAAAATCTGCAGCAGGAAGGAGGCGAACATGGCCGTGAGTAAACCCACGGCCACGATTTCAGCGAATTTGCGCCATTTAGCGATCATTGACGCCAATTCCCTCGTTTGCCGTTACTGAACGGCGTTGATGCGGTCGACAATGCCCTCGGGCCAGGTCTCGGCAAAGCTTGATTCAAGGTACATCTGCTGAACGCGGGTGCGGAAGGCTTCGCGGTTCGGCTCATAGACCTTGAGGCCTTCACCTTCAAAAAAGGCGATCAGTTCGGCTTCGTCCTTGATGCGCATTTCGTCGTTATACGCGGTGGCCTTCTGGGCGGCGGCAGTCAGCACGTCCTGCTGGGCCGTGCTCAGCTTGTTCCAGGTCTCGTTCGACATGGAAAGGAAAACGGCGTCGACCAGATGCGAGGTCAGCACGATCTGCTTGGTGACTTCATAGAATTTTGCCGCCTTGTCGGTGGGCAGCGGATTGTCCTGCCCGTCAACAACGCCGGTCTGCAGGGCGGTGTAGACTTCACCAAAGGCAATGGAGACCGGGGACGCGCCAAGGGCGGTGCCGAGGAACTGCCAGGCGTCGGAGCCGGGCATGCGCAGCTTGGTGCCAGCGAGATCTTCGGGGGTCTGGATGTCCTTGTCATCGCGGAGGTTAAGCTGGCGCGTGCCGAGATAGCCAACATCAAGAATGTGGATGCTCATCTGGTCGGAGACCATGCCGTAAAATTCCTGGCCGATCTCGCCACGGAACACAGCTTTCTGGTGCTGGGGATCGCGGATCAGATAGCCGGCGGTGAATACCGACCAGGCCGGGATCTGCTTGGCGATATCCTGAGCGGAAATCATTGCCATGTCGAGATTGCCGCGCTGCATGGCTGCCGGCTCGGTGCCCTGCTTGAACAGGGTGGCGTTGAGATGAATCTCGACATCCACTTCGCCGGGCAAGGCGCTTTCAACTTCGTCCTCAAAGACGGTGAGCATTTTCGCGTGCCAGTCGGATTCGACGGCAGGGGTGGAAATGCGCAATTTGATGGCGTCAGCGGCAAAGGCGGGAGCCACGCCTGAAAGGGCGATGGCTGCGGCGGCCGCAAGGGTGGCGCGTCTGGTAAAGTTCATATTGGTCTCCTCCCGGAAGATTGCGTATTTATTGTCATGAAACGTGTTACTGGGGCTAGCGTTTAACACGATCGCACGCTAACATGTCAATGACCTTTTACTGGCGGAATGCATGCTGAAAACGGAAAATAGTTCAAAAACCCTGCGGGCCGAAGCCTATGACCGGATCATCTCCCTGCTGAACGTGCAGGCGCTGCGTCCGGGGCAGGTGGTGACCCAGCGCGAGCTGCTGGAACAGACCGGCACATCGCTTGCAGCCGTGCGCGAGGCCATCCCCCGGCTGGAGGCCGAGGGGCTGATGATCACGCTGCGCCAGCGCGGTTTGATGATCCCCAATGTCGATGTGGCTTTCGTGCGCAATGCCTATCAGCTGCGGGTGCTTCTGGAGCTGGAGGCGATTGCCAATGCGCCCAAACGCATTCCGCTGGCAACGATCGAGGCATGGGAGGCACAGCATCGCGAGATATTGCAACGTCTTGAAGACGAGGGGCCGACCGAGGCGATTGCCGAGATGGCGCAGGATATTGACTGGTCAATGCATGACCAGTTGATCGATTCATTGTCGAATGACTTGATCGCTGAGGTTTACCGGGTCAATTCGATCAAGGTCCGCATGGCGGCGCAAAAGCGCTTGCTGGTCACCCCGTTCAATGTGGTGCGGGTGATGAACGAGCATCTCGATATTCTTGAAGCCTTGCGGGAACAGCGCGGCGAGGATGCGGCCACGGCCATGCGCAAGCATATCGGCAATTCGATGCAACTCGCACTTGGCGGCGATATCGACTAGTTTGAAGGTTCCAGCATCAGGAGCCGTATCATTTCAGCCTTTCGTCCCAGTCTCGTTCATGCCCAGCTTGGCCCCGCTTTTTTCGACGTGGTGGCCCCGGCGGATTTTCCGCAACATGTCCTGCGCTATCGCAATCAGCGTGCCGCCGAAACCGTGGGGCTGGAGGGCTTGAGCGATGCTGAATGGGTCGATCACTTCGGCCGGTTCCAGCCGCTTGAGGGCAGTTTTCCCGAACCCCTGGCCCTGCGTTATCACGGTCATCAGTTCCAAAGTTACAATCCCGGTCTCGGTGACGGGCGCGGCTTTTTGTTCGCCCAGCTTTTCGATGATCGCGACCGGTTGCTGGATCTGGCGACCAAGGGGAGCGGCCAGACGCCATGGTCGCGCCAGGGCGATGGGCGGCTGACGCTGAAAGGCGGCGTCCGCGAGGTGCTGGCCACCTCCGTGCTGGAAGCGCTCGGGGTCAATACGTCCAAAAGTTTCTCGCTGATTGAGACCGGCGAAAGCCTGCACCGGGGCGATGAGCCGTCGCCCACCCGCTCGGCGGTGCTGGTGCGGCTCAGCCATTCGCATATCCGTATCGGCACGTTTCAGCGGCAGGCGCATTTGCAGGACATTGCGGCGCTATCAAAGCTCACCGCGCATGTGATCGAACATTATTACCCCGATTGCGCCCGCGAGAGCGAAGCGGCCAGCGCCGCAGCGCTAGTGGAAGCCGTCTGCGCACAAGTGGCGGCAACCGGGGCGCAATGGATTGCGGCGGGCTTTGTGCATGGGGTGCTCAATACCGACAATATCAATCTGACCGGCGAAAGCTTTGATTACGGCCCCTGGCGGTTCCTGCCGCATTACGATCCGGGGTTCACGGCTGCCTATTTCGACCAGAGCGGGCTTTACGCCTTCGGGCGGCAGCCGGATACGCTTGCATGGAACCTGACCCGGCTGGCGGAATGCCTGTTGCCGCTCGGCCAGCTCGGCGACATGGAGCGGGCGCTGAATACGTTCTTTCCGGCTTTTCAGCGGGCCCTGCCGGCGGCCTTTCTGGCGCGGCTGGGTCTGATGTCGCAGAATGAAGCGGCGGATGCAGCACTGCTCGAAGCATTGTTCAAGTTCATGGGGCAATCGCAGGCACCTTATGAGCAGGTGCTGTTTGACTGGCGCGGGGGCATGGAAAGTGCGGCGCGCGCAGCCAATGGCCCGCTTGCTGAACTCTATCAAGGTGAGGCTTTCGCGCCTGTGCGGGCGGCTTTGGCCGATTTTGCACCCGCTGAGAACGTCAATCTAGGCCACAGCTATTTTGCCCGCCCAAAGCCACGGACCATGCTGATCGACGAGGTCGAGGCGATATGGGCACCGATTGCGGCTGATGATGACTGGTCGGTGTTTGACCTGGTGCTCGCGGAAATAGCGGAAATGGGCGCGGTTTATGGCCATTTGCGCTGAGTTTTGCCCCATTTGAAAATCGCCCTGCATGGCCGATTGGGTTAGGGTGATCCGGTTGCAGTGGACCTGCGTAATACAGGCATGAGTTTAAAGGGCGGCATATGGGATCGGCCACGGACACGGATATTGGGGCAAAGGCGGGTGATCCTGCCGTGCAGCATCGCGCCTTGATGGCACGTGTTGCCGCCAGCCGTGACCGGGAGGCGTTTGGCGCGCTGTTTCTTTATTTTGGCCCGAGGGTCAAATCCCTGATGCTCAAGGCCGGGGCCGACCATGCCCAGGCTGAGGATATCATGCAGGACGTGATGATGGTGGTGTGGCGCAAGGTGCATCTTTATGCGCCGGAGCGGGGCAATGTGGGCACATGGATTTTTACCATTGCCCGAAATGCCCGTATCGACCGGCTGCGCCGCAATTCGTCGCGCCCTTATCAGGATATCGACGATCTGGAACTGGCGTCTGATGACAGCAATGGCGAGGACGATGCCATTGCCAGTCAGCGGGCCCGACGGGTGGCAACAGCGATGGATGAATTGCCACTGGACCAACGGGAAATTATCGATCTGGCTTATATTCAGGACATGTCGCAAAGCGAAATTGCGACCAAGCTTGGCGTGCCGCTCGGCACGGTGAAATCGCGGATGCGACTGGCCTATGCCAAGCTGAAAGACAAACTTGGGGAAATGCAATGACTGTCCAGCATCATCTCGATGACGCGACGCTTTTGCGCTACGCGAGTGGTGACCTTGATGAGGCCTTTTCGGTTATCGTTGCGGCGCACCTTGCCATGTGTGACACGTGCCGGGCGGCAGCCCATGCGGCCGAGGAAATTGGTGGCTATCTGTTGAATGGCACCGAGGAAGCCCCGCTGGAAAGTGGTGCTTTTGACCGCATGATGAACCTGCTCGATGCGGAAGGCGAGGGTGAATTGGCCACGCCGATCCGGGTCAAACCCAAGGGCGATGTGCCCTTGCCACTGCAGCATTTTATTGGCCCCGCGCTGGACGGTATTCGCTGGCGCACGCTGCTGCCCGGCGTACGCAAGCACACCATCAAACTGGCCAGTGCGCCGCATTCATCGCTCTATATGCTTTATATCGGCGAGGGCATGGCGATGCCCGAACATGGTCATGGTGGCACCGAAATGACGCTGGTTCTCTCCGGTGCTTATCGCGATGATCTGGGCGTGTTCGGGGCAGGCGACATTGCTGATCTGGATGAACATGTTGAGCATCAGCCCAAGGTTGAACCGGGTGGTCCATGCATTTGTCTGGTCGCCACAGAAGCGCCAACGCGCTTCAAGGGATTTTTCAGCCGATTGCTGCAACCACTTGTCGGGATTTGATTATGTCTGAGCAGTTAAACCCAAAGTGGAAGACGGTCTGGATCGTTGGCGGCAGTACCGGCATTGGCCGCGAGCTCGCCCTGGCGATGGATGGCGGGGTCGATCATGTCGCGGTGTCGGCTCGATCAGAAGATACATTATCGGCCCTTGCCACGGGCAGCAAATCCCTTGCCGCCTATCCGCTGGACGTGTCCGACAAGGACGCGGTCAAAGCCTGCGTCACCGCCATCGAGGCCACCGCCGGACCGATTGATCTGGCGGTGCTCAGTGCAGGCGCGTGGAAGCTGATGGATGCGGCCGAGCTGGATCTGGCGGCGGTGCGGACCGGCATTGAAGTCAATTATATGGGGGTGATGCACGCGCTCGATGCGCTGCTACCTGGCATGCTGGCACGGGGCCGTGGGCATATCGCCATCGTTGCTTCGGTGGCCGGCTATCGTGGCCTGCCGCGCTCCATTGCCTATGGGCCGACTAAGGCGGCGCTGATCAATCTGGCCGAGATTTTGCGGTGCGAACTGGCACCGCGCGGCATCACCGTTTCGCTGGTCAATCCCGGCTTTGTCGATACGCCGATGACGCGGGATAATCCGTTTCCGATGCCGGGGATGATCCCTGCATCGGTGGCCGCGCAGGCGCTGTTGAAGGGGCTGATGCGCGAACGCTACGAGATCGTATTCCCGTTCGGTTTCGTCATGGCGATGAAGCTATTGGGAATATTGCCCAACGCGGTTTATTTCTGGCTGGTCAATAATGTCATGATGCGGGGTCTTGCCCGGGGCCGCTGACATAGGTCACCGGCTTGGCTGGTGGTTTCGGCCGCGTCACCATGCGCATGCCCTTGAGCCAGAGTTTGCCCGCTTCGATATGGATACCCGCATATACTTTTAACGTCATCCAGCCGGTGCGCGCCACTGCCCGGATTAGACTCATATCGGTCAGATCTTCCCGTTCCCCGTGAAAATGCGCTTTGAGCACCGGGCCTTCTGCGTCTTTCAAGGCCACGCCAACGGTGAGCGTTTCGGCAATGGGGGTGACGTGGAAACTATAGGTGCCGCTGACCGGGTTGAAGGGCGAGACGTAAAGCTCTTTGGGGCAGGTTTGCCAGATCAGCCCGTCCGCATCGGGTTCAGCGGGCAGGACATAGGTTTTGTGCTCCCCGAAGGTGTTGTGCACCTCATAGATCATCAGGCGGATGGTGTTGGTTTCATCCCGCCCGAAATAGACAGTCAGCGGGTTAAAGGCATAGCCGAGGATGCGCGGGTAACAGAGCATGCTGAACTGCAGGTTCTGCGCTTCATAACCGGCTTTACGGGCAATCCCGGCCAGATAATCAGGCAAGGGCGTGCCGTCGCCATGATCGGCATCGTAAAAGCTGAACAGGTTGAAGCGGTTATGAGAGAACAGCTTTAGCCGTTTTGCCAGGCCGTCGAGATTGGCGCAATCAAACAGCACCGAGAAAACCTTATAGCTCAGCTTGTGGACCACCGGGCGCTTGCGCGCATGGCCCACGGTGCCGAAATAAATGGCTTCCCGGACCGGTTTCATTCGGCTGCCGCGATGGCGACGGGCGGGGTCACGGAAGCGATCCGGCCGGAGGGGTTTTCCAATTGCCAGGGGCGGGCAGCGCCGCCAAGGCTTTCCGCGACTGCAAGCCCGCTCTGGATGCCATCTTCATGAAATCCATAGCCAAAATAGGACCCGCAGAACCAGGTGCGGCGCATGCCCTGAATGGCCCAGAGATGCTTTTGCGCTTCCTTGGTATTGGCATCAAACACCGGATGCTCATAGTCAAAGCTGGCTTCGACGGCCTTGGGGTGGATTTCGTCAAACGGGTTGAGAGTGACGAACAGATTGGTATCGGTTTGCAGGTTTTGCAATTCGTTCATCCAATAGGTCACGCAAAGGGCGTTTTCGTCGCCAGTATTGTTTTTCAAATAGTTCCAGCTCGACCAGAGCCGTTTGCGCTTGGGCATCCAGCGCGGGTCGCGGTGCAGCACGGCGCGATTGGTCTGATAGGTGAACTGTTGGAGGAGGCGGGTTTCAACGGGGTCCGGTGTGTCGATCAGGGCCAGCGCCTGATCGGCATGGGTTGCGATGACCACGTGATCGAAGGGGCGCATGGTGCCGCGTTCATCGGCAATATGGACGTAATTGGGATGGCGCACGACGCCAAGCGCCTGATTGTTCTTGATAATTTCAAAGCCGCCATCGGCGATCATCCGTTCTACGTAGGTGCGGCTGCCACCGGTGACCGAACGCCAGAGCGGGCGGTCGCGGAATTTCAGCAATCCGTGATTGGCATAGAATTCGATAAAGGAGCGGGCCGGGAAATCCATCATTTCGCGCATGGAGGTCGACCAGATCGCCGCGCCCATGGGGACGATGTGATCGTCGATAAAGGTTGTCGAATAGCGTTCGCGGGCCAGAAACGCGCCAAGGGAAATGGCGGCGGGATGGCTGTCGATCTCGGTCTGGGCGGAGCGGAAGAAGCGGTTCAGATCGGCGAGCAATTGCCAGTGGCGCGGGCTGAACATGTTGCGGCGCTGGCCGAAAAAGCCGTTGGCACCGTTGCCGGAATATTCGTAAGCGCCATTGTCCAAAGACAGGGCAAAGCTCATTTCGGTCGCGTGGCTCTCAACGCCTAAATGAGCGTAAAGTGCTGTCAGGTTTGGATAATTCTGCTGGTTATAGACGATGAATCCGGTATCGACAGGGATGCTGCCATCGGGGGTTTCGACGTCAACCGTATTGGCGTGGCCGCCAATGTGATTGCCGGATTCATACAGGGTGACCTGATGGTTTTGCGATAAGAGCCAGGCAGAAGAGAGGCCGGATATGCCCGAGCCGATTACCGCAATCTTTAGTCTGTCCATGGTCGTTCCCGTCATTGCTGTTGCAGTGGTTACGGGACAGGGGCTGAAATGGATCAGTTATAATTCTGGGTGATCCGGTTGGGAGACTATAGCGTAACCCCAAGGCAAATGGAGGCTTATGCGCATATGACCCGCTACCTGATCGCCTATGGCATTACGGCTATTGTGTTTTTCGTTATCGACTTTTTCTGGATCACGCGGTTTGCGCGCCAGTTCTATGTGGATCAGATGGGGGAATTGCTGGCGGCGAAGCCGAATATCGGGGCGGCGGCGCTGTTCTATCTGGTCTATCTGGTGGGGGTTGTGGTGTTTGCGGTGGCCCCGGCGCTGAAGGCGGGGTCGGTCACTACGGCGTTGATTTATGGCGGTTTATTCGGCTTTATCGCCTATGCGACCTATGACATGACCAATTATGCCACGCTGAAAAACTGGCCGCTGCAGGTGACGATCGTCGATCTGGTCTGGGGGACTTGCCTGACCGCGATCTGTGCGGCTGTGGGGTATCTGGGGACGCAGATGCTGGTGCGGGGCTAGTGGCACTTGGGGATGTCATTGCAGTGCATGACCGGATGCAGCAGGGGTATGAGTATACGCTCTCGGCACCCATGGGCGCGGAATTTGCTGAGGGATTTCAACCGTTTCTGACGCCGAAGGAGATGCTCGAGATGGGCGTGTTCGAGGGCAAATATTGTAATGATTGCCGGGATGAATTTCCCAAAGACTGGTTCGAGAATGCCAAAATCAGCGAAAAGCCCGATGCGGGTTTGAATTATTTCGGGATCAAAAGCCGCCAGGATCTGGGGGTTTGGCGGCAGAAGGGCTGGATTTATCCGCCCGATCCGCGCGGCTGGTTTCAGTGGTATTGCCGCTATTATCTCGGAAGGCGGATTGCGGGGCTGGACAAGGTGCAAATCGGGCGCTGGCGCGGGTTTGCGCGGCATGCGGGGCAGATAAAAGCCAATTGTGCACCCGGTGACATGTTCTGCCGGCCGCGGCAAAGGCAGGCGCTGCTGCAATGGGCTTATGACCCCCTAATCTAAGGGAAATGTAAGCCTTTTATTCAGGCTTTATCAGCCCGTCTTTCAGGCTTCATTCAGGAGTGAATCGAGGCGACGTCTGTCTTCGTGCATTTGCAGGAAAATCCTGTAGTCGGTGTCATAGGTTTTTGCCGCCTCACGATTGGGGTGCCGGGTCCGTCCGGTGTCGCTCATTTTAACACACGCGGTGGCGAGGTCGGGATAAAGACCGGCGGCGGCAGCGGCGGTCATGACCGTGCCGCGAATGACCGCGTCATAGCTTTGCTGGGTGACGACAGTGCAGCCGGTGGCATCGGCATAGAGTTCCATCAGCAAGGGGCTGTGGGTGTGGCCGCCGGCGATATGGAGGGTCTCGATGCCATAGCCATTGGTCTTGAGGGTCTCAAGGATGTGGCGGAGCCCCAGCGCAATGCCGACCGAGGTGCGCCAGTAAAGACGGCAAAGACTATCGAAGGAATGATCAAGGGTCAGCCCGCTGATGACGCCAACCGCGTCCGGTTCGGCCAAGGGTGAGCGGTTGCCGTGAAAGTCGGGGAGGACATGCAGGCGGGCGGCGAAATCGGGTCCCTGTTGGGCGCGGAGTTCCGCGACGCGGGTGCTGATGCGCTGATGCATGGCCCGGGTAGGTGCACCCCCTGCCGCATGCCAGCGAATGATATGATCGAGCAGGGCACCGGTTGCGGACTGGCCGCCTTCGCTCAGCCACGTGCCGGGCAGGACCGCGCCGAAATAGGGGCCCCAGATGCCCGGGATCGGCTCGGGGGCTTGAGAGAGGGCGATGACGCAACTGGAGGTGCCCGCGATCAGGCCGAGATGGCGGTGCAGGTCTTCGGGCTGCTGGGCGAAGGCCCCCAGAATCCCCAGGGCTCCGGCATGGGCATCGACCATGCCGGTGGCGACCGCGCAATCGGTGGAGAGGCCCAAGTCGCTGGCAGCTTCGGGCGTCAATTTGCCAATGGCAGCGCCGGGCAGGCTGGCGGTTTCGGGCAGGCGGGCGCGGGTGACGATATCGTTTATGCCGACGGCTTCAAAGAAATCGCGATGCCAATGGGTGTCGGCATGGGCGGTAAAGGTCCATTTGGCGGTGAGGGTGGATTGGGAACGGTCGAGCTTGCCGCTGGCCTTCCATGTGAGGAAGTCGGCGAGATCGAACAGATAGCCGATTTCGTCCCAGGTCTCGGGCATGTGCCGCTTCAGCCACATCAGCTTGGGGACTTCCATTTCCGGGCTGATGACATTGCCGGAAAATTGCACGACGTAATGGCCGGTTTCGGTGCATTCGCGGGCCTCGGCCAGAGCACGATGATCGAACCAGGCGATGGTGTCGCGGCTGGTGTCGCCCCCGGGGGTGACTTGCAGGCCCTTGCCGTTTTTGTCGAGGACGACCAGCGAGCAGGTGGCATCAAAGCCGATACCGGCGACGGCGTCGCCCTTGACCCCGGCAATGGCCAGCGCTTCGCGCACTGCGGCGCAACACTGGGCCCAGATCTGCTCCGACGCATAATCCCCGAAATGATCGCCGTCGCGGTGAACGTCGATGGGTTTTTCGCTATGGGCTAAAAGGGTGCCATCGGGGGTGACCAGACCGGCGCGGACGCTGGCGGTGCCGACATCGACGGCGAGGAGCAGCGGGCCGGAATTGTCGGCCTGCGGCCTCGCCAACAGGGTCGCGACTTCGCGCATGTCGTTGACAATGTAATCGGGGTTGAGCGCTGAGATGGTCTGTTCGAGACCGGCAAGGGCGATATGGGTGCCGCCGGTAAAGGCGATGACTTTCATGCCGGCGGCCTTGGCGGCGGCAATGCCTGAGGGACTGTCCTCGATGACAAGGCAATGTTCGGGGGCGATGCCGTTCTGTCTGGCGGCGTGCAGGAACAGGTCGGGCGCGGGTTTGCCGTTCCTGACTTCGGTTGCGGAAAAGATGTGCCCGTCGAAATGCGGCAGGAGACCGGTGACCTCAAGGCTTAGCCGGATGCGCTCGTGCTGGCTGGAAGAGGCAACGCAGACGGTGACCGAGGGCGGCAGGGCGGCGAGGGTTGCCGCGATATGATCAATCGGCTGCAAATGGGCGCGGAACAGGGTGAAGAGGTTATCGCGCATGGATTGCAACGCGCCGTCATCGAGTTCGAGATCGTAATCATCGCGCAGGATATTGCGCGTGGTCGCGAGGCTGCGCCCGAGGAAGAGCTGATAGGCTTCGCTCTCGGGAATGGTCAGGCCCTGATCGGCCAGTGTTTGCAGCAGAACCTGCATGGAGAGCGGTTCACTGTTCACCAGCACCCCGTCACAGTCAAAAATGACCATGCGGATACCCGTTAGCAATGTGGTCAAGCTAGCCCCCCGTGCCGTCCTTCGCTGGGTAATCGCGCCTTAGAAAGTGCCGGCGAGATAATGTTCCAGCGTTGTCTTGGTGCCGTCGCGCCAGATGGCGGTGAGGGCTTTCGAGAAAGCATGGACATAGGTTTGGGATTTGGCAAGAGGGCCGAAGATGTCTTCCATGGCGAGGAAGGCCTGCGGATTGTCGCGGGCTTCGAGGGCCCGCTGGTTCAGCCGGGTCCAGTCGGGGTCATTGGGGGCAATTTCAGCGCCGCTATCGGTGGTGCCGGCGCAATAGCGGCACCATAGGGCGGAGACCAGTGCCAGCCCGGTAATGTCACCGCCGCGGGCCAGTTGGTCATTGACCGAGGGCAGGATGAATTTTGGCTGCCGGTTGGAGCCGTCGAGGCAGAGCCGCCGCACGGTATCGCCGACGGTTGGGTTGGCGAAACGCTCGCCGACTTTTTGGAAATAGGCTTGCAGGTCTGTGTCAGGCACCGGCGGAACAATGGGGAGGATTTCGTCCTGCTCGACTTTTTCGAGGAAGCCGCTGACCAATGAATTGGCCATGGCGTCATGGACGAAGTGTATGTCCATCAGTCCCGCCGGATAGGCGATGGCGGCATGGCCGCCATTCAGAATGCGGATTTTCATCAATTCATAAGGGGCCACATCCTTGACGAAGGTGACGCCGACTTTTTCAAGCGCGGGGCGGCCGGTGGGGAAATGATCCTCGACCACCCATTGCCTGAAGGTTTCGCAGGCAACGGGCCAATTATCCTTGATGCCAAAGCTTTCCTCCACCATGGCGCGCTCGCGGTCGCCGGTGGCGGGGGTGATGCGATCGACCATGCCATTGGGGAAGGCGACATTCTGGCGAATCCAGGCGGCAAAACCGGGATCGGACAATTCAGCCAGGCCGGCGACGGCATCGGCCGCGACATGGCCATTGCCCGGGATATTGTCGCAGCTCATGACGGTGAAGGGGGCCAGCCCCTTGGCCTGACGGCGATGGAGACCCGCGACGATGAGGCCGAAAACGGTTTTCGGCGCATCCGGGTTCATGGCGTCATGCTGGATTTCGGGGTGCTGCGGATTGAATTTGCCCGAGGCCGCGTCGATGAAATAGCCGCCTTCGGTAATGGTCATCGAGACGATGCGGATGGCGGGATCGGCGAGAGTATCGAGAATGCGCGTGATATTGCCCGGCGCGATATAATCGATCATGGCACCGGTAATGCGGGCGTCTTTGGTGGTCGCGTCCTGTTCGACCACGGTGGTCAGCCAGTCCTGTGCCGCCAGCGCATTGCGCATGTCCGCGTCGGCGGGGCGCACGCCGGCACCGATCAGCGCCCAGTCGTGGCTGTGACCGGCGGAAAACAGTTCATCGAGATAGACCGCCTGATGGGCCCGGTGGAAATTGCCGACGCCGAAATGGAGGATTCCCGCCGTAAGACCGGCCCGCTGATAGGCGGGTATTTGAACCTCAGCCGGCAGGTCTTTCAAAGTGGCGAGGGATAGGCCGATACTCATCTGACAATCCTTTTGGAAAGCGGGGCCGTGGGCAATTACATCGCCTGGTCTTGGGTGTCGAAACGGTAGATGCGGTTGGGCTCGGGGGTGAGAAAGACCCGGTCGCCATATTTGACGCCCAGTTCGCCATCGACACGGGCGGTCATGGTCTGGCCCTGGTCGGTCTGGACGTAAAGGAATGTGTCGGACCCCAGATGTTCGGCAATGGTGACCTTGCCGCCCCAAAGACCTTCGGTTGTCGACATGGTGAAATGTTCGGGGCGTACGCCGATGGTGTGGGCGTCATGTTTGGCCGCTTCGGTGCCCTCGATGAAGTTCATTTTCGGTGAGCCGATAAAGCCGGCGACGAATTTATTGGCCGGTTTGCGATAGAGATCGAGGGGCGAGCCGAATTGTTCGACATTGCCAGCCTGCAGCACCACGATCTTGTCGGCCATGGTCATGGCCTCGACCTGGTCATGGGTGACATAGACCATGGTGGTCTGGAGCTGGTGGTGCAGTTCGGAGATTTCGAGCCGCATGTTGACGCGCAGCGCCGCATCGAGATTGGAGAGCGGTTCGTCAAACAGGAAGGCTGTTGGTTCGCGCACGATGGCCCGGCCAATGGCGACGCGCTGGCGCTGGCCGCCCGAGAGCTGGCGCGGCTTGCGCTCCAGATAATCGGTGAGGTTGAGGACTTTCGCGGCGTCACGCACCTTCCTGTCGATGGCGGATTTTTCCATCTCGGCCATTTTCAGCGGGAAGGCGATATTGTTGTAAACGCTCATATGCGGGTAGAGCGCATAGGACTGGAACACCATGGAGAGGCGGCGCTTGGCGGGGGGTGAATTGGTGGCGTCTTCGCCATCAATCAGCACCCGGCCGCTGGTCAGGTCTTCAAGTCCTGCAATCAGGCGCAACAGGGTGGATTTGCCACAACCGGAGGGGCCGACAAAGACGACGAATTCGCCATCGGGAATATCGAGATCGACGCCGGGGATGACTTCAGCGGTGCCGAAGGTCTTGCGTACGCTTTCCAGACGGATACTGCCCATTTTGAGCCCCTTTGCTATTTAACCGCGCCGAATGTCAGGCCGCGTACCAATTGACGCTGCGAGAACCAGCCGAGAATGAGAATAGGCGCGATGGCCATGGTGGATGCCGCCGAGAGCTTGGCCCAGAACAGGCCTTCGGGGCTGGAATAGGCGGCAATGAACGCCGTCAATGGTGCCGCCTTGGCGGCGGTCAGATTGAGCGTCCAGAAGGCTTCGTTCCAGGCGAGAATGACATTGAGCAATAGTGTGGACGCGATGCCGGGAACGGCCATGGGCAAAAGCACATAGACGATTTCCTTCCACAGCACCGCGCCATCCATCCGGGATGCTTCAAGGATCTCTGAGGGGATTTCCCTGAAATAGGTGTAGAGCATCCAGATGATGATCGGCAGGTTGATCAGCATCATCACAATGGTCAGGCCGAAATGGGTGTCGAGCAGGCCCCAGCTGCGGAATAGCAGATAGATCGGGACCAGAACGCCGACGGGCGGCATCATCTTGGTGGAGAGCATCCACATCAAAACGTTCTTGGTGTTCTTGGTGGGCGAGAAGGCCATGGCCCAGGCCGAAGGCACGGCGATGAGCAGGGCCAGAAGCGTCGAGCCGCCGGCGATGATCACCGAGTTCATGAAATGCTTGAAATAGTCGGAACGCGACTGCACCTCGATATAATTCTCCAGCGTGAAGTTGAAGAACAGCAGCGGCGGGGAGGCGATGGCATCGCCCTCGGACTTGAAGCTGGTCAGGATCGTCCAGAAGATGGGGAAGAACAGCAGCAGGCCGATGATCCAGGCGAGGGCCGAAAAACCGATGCGGCGATTGAGCGAGACAGCGCGGGCCATGGTCTTATGCCTCCAGGTTCTTGCCGATCATCCGCATCAGGAAGATCGCAACGATATTGGCCAGGATGACAGCGATGACGCCGCCGGCGGAGGCACCACCCACATCGAAATTGAGCAGGGCACGGGCATAAACGAGGAAGGTCAGATTGGTTGAGGCCGTGCCCGGGCCGCCATTGGTGGTGACGAGGATTTCGGCAAAGATCGAGAGCAGGAAGATGGTCTCGATCAGGATGACCACGGTGATGGCGCGCGACATGTGCGGCAGGATGATGTGAAAGAACAGGGCAAAGGGCTTGGCGCCATCCATTTCGGCGGCTTCCTTTTGCTCTTCATCAAGCGATTGCAGGGCGGTCAACAGGATCAGGGTCGCGAACGGCAGCCATTGCCAGGCGACGATGATGACGATGGATAAAAGCGGGACGCTGGAGAACCAGTCTATGGGTTGCAGCCCGAGTGTCTTGGCGATATTGGCGAAAATGCCGAAAACCGGGTTCATCATCATGTTCTTCCACACCAGCGCGGAGACGGTGGGCATGACGAAGAAGGGGGAGATGAACAGGATGCGCACAATGCCCTGGCCGAAGATCGGCTGGTCGAGCAGCAGTGCCAAAAGAATGCCGCCGGCAATGGTGATGGCGAGCACGCCCCCCACAAGGATGAGCGTGTTGGCGATGGCGGCGAAAAAGGCGGGGTCGCTGAGAAAGAACTGGTAGTTGAACCAGCCGCCGAAGCGCTGGCGCGCAGGGTTCAGCAGGTTATAGCGCTGGAACGAGAAATAGATCGTCATTGCCAGTGGCACGGCCATCCACGCGAACAGCATGAGCACGGAAGGTGCCATCATGAAGCGCGACAGGGTGCGTGAGTGTGCGGTAGCCATTTCTCTCTCCCCTCAAGAATAGTGCAGTCGCCATTGCCGGCTATTGCCGTGCAATTGGCGGACCGCCCGGCGCATTGCCGGGCGATCCTTGTTCGGGAGACAACTAGTCGATGTAACCGGCTGCCTGCATTTCACGCCGGGTGATCTCCTGGGCCTGGGCCAGAGCGTCGTCGACCGTGGTCGAACCGGCAAGGGCGGCAGAGAAGGCCTGACCGACCGAGGTGCCAATGCCCTGGAATTCAGGAATGGCGACGAACTGGACGCCCACATAGGGCACCTCATCGACGGTCGGATTGTTCGGGTCTGCGGCATTGATGGACTGCAGGGTCATTGCAGCGAAAGGTGCGGCGGCCTGGTATTCGGGGTTTTCGTACAGCGATGTACGGGTGCCCGGGGGGACGTTGGCCCAGCCTTCATTTTCGGCAACCAGATCCAGATAATGCTTGGAGGTGGCCCAGGAAATGAACTTGGCGGCGTCGTCAGCGTTCTGGCTGCCGGCGGGAATGGCCAGTGACCATGCCCAGAGCCAGTTGCCGCGCTTGCCCAGACCCTTATCGGGGGCCAGAGCGAAACCGACCTGATCGGCGACGGTTGAATCGGTGGGGTTGGTGACAAAGGAGGCCGCAACGGTTGCGTCAATCCACATGCCGCACTTGCCCTGCTGGAACAGCGCCAGGTTTTCGTTGAAACCGTTCGAGGAGGCACCGGCGGGGCCGGACTCGTTCATCAGGTCAACGTAGAACTGGAGGGTATCCTTCCATGCGGGCTGATCGAACTGGGGGTTCCAGTCCATATCGAACCAGCGCGCGCCAAAGGAATTGGCGGTGGCGGTGAGGAAGGCCATGTTCTCGCCCCAACCGGCCTTGCCGCGCAGGCAGATGCCGTTGATGTCATTGTCGCGGTCGGTCATTTTCCGGGCCGCGTCGGCGATGAAATCCCAGGTGGGGGCATCCGGCATGGTGAGGCCGGCTTTTTCCATCAGGTCCTTGCGGTACATGACCATGGAGCTTTCGCCGTAGAACGGGGCGGCATAGAGGGTGCCGTCAACGCTGAGGCCGCCGCGGATGGCGGGGAGCAGGTCGTCAACGTCATAATCGTCGCCCAGATTGTCGAGCGGGACCAGCCATTTCTGATTGGCCCAGATCGGCACTTCATAGGTGCCAATGGTCATCACGTCGAACTGGCCACCTTTGGTGGCGATGTCGGTGGTGACGCGCTGACGCAGGACGTTTTCTTCCAGTGTGACCCATTCGAGCTCGATATCGGGATACATGGCAGTGAAATCGTCGGTCAGTTTTTGCATGCGGACCATGTCGCCATTGTTGACGGTGGCGATGGTCAGGGTCGCAGCTTGCGCGGCGCTGGCGAATGCCAAGGCGCTGCACGCGCCGATCAAAATCGGTGTGAGTTTCATAGAGTTCCTCCCAGAAAGGCCATATGAGCAATTGCTTTGGCCGTGAGCAATTATTCATCTGTGGCAAAATGAAGTCAAGCGGGAAAAGCCCCAACGCGGAGGTGCGTGGGGCCGTGATTGGTCATGTTATTGAAATATAATGCTATTCTAAGATGCGAGCAGGGCTTCGGCGGTGATTTCGTCTGTTATCAAACCGTTAACCAGGCCCCCGGTGATGGCCGCGCGGATGCCGGGAAGCTTGCGTTCACCCTTGGCCATGGCGATGACGAGGCAGGTTTTGGTGGAGGGCAGGGTGCCGCTGGCGACGCGGGTATTGGTCAGCCCGTCGATGACTTTTCCCTGCGCATTGAAGGCCCAGCCGCAAATCTCGCCGACGGCACCGGCCTGGCGCAATTCCTCGAGTTCGGCGGTGGTGACAAAGCCATCCACATGGAGCGGGGCAAGGGGGCCGAGATCGCCGACGCCGACAAAGGCGATGTCGGCGCTTTGCGCGAGTTTCAGGGGTGCGGCGACGAGGGGCTGGTTATGCAGCATTTCGCGTTCCTCGGCTGAGGAGGCAACGACCGGCAGGGCCATGGGGTAGCTGCGGGCCTTCGACACATCGGCCAGAGCGAAGATGACATTGTAGAACGAGGCCGAGCCATCGGGGGCGATATTGCCGGCGAGGGAGACGATGCGGTGTTGCGGGCAATCCATTTTCGGCAGGCGGTCAATGGCCGCCTTGAGGGTGCGGCCGGTGCCGATGGCGAAGATCTTTGGCTCGGGGTCTTTCAGACACCGTTCGATCTCGGCAGCCCCGGCCTCGGCAATGCCGACAATGGTGGAATCGGTCATCGGGTCGCCCGGCACGATATCGACATGCTGTAAGCCGAAACGGGTGCGCATTTGCTGGGCCAGTTCCATGCAGCGGGCGATGGGATGATCGATGCGGACCTTGACCAGACCGGCGCTGACGGCGAGCGATACCAGACGCTGGGCGGACTGGCGCGAGACCCCGAGAATGGTCGCAATCTCATCCTGCCGCCGGCCGGCGACATAGTAGAGCCACCCCGCCCGGGCCGCGTCATCAAGGCGCTTGCCGGCTTCGTCCTGGGGGGTAGATGGAAGCGTGTGATCCATGGTCAAATCAAGTTCCTGATCGCGATCTCGTTGTTCCAAATGGAACGCGGACGGGGCCCTGGTCAATATTGATGATGAATTTAGTTTGTATCCCTTGCCGGGGAGGAAGGGGTTTTTCGGTGCTGCCGGATTGAGTCGCTTGTTCGGTATAAGTCATTGGCAATATTTGTTAAAATTGCCGGCTAAAGTTTTGCTGCCGCGCCAGAATTTCGCCCCGTTAAAAACCGTGAAGCGGGCAGGGCCTGAAGTGGCTTATCCGGCCGGCAAATCGAGTTGATGCAGGATTTCGTTGTAAACCAGCTGGGCGGTTGGTGACAGGGAACGCTCACGCAGGGTCAACAGACCATAGGGTTTGATCTGCACATTTTCCTTGAGCTGGAGGACACGGACGGCGGTGTTCATGCCCGCGTCTTCCACAACGATCTTGGCCACTTCCGCGCCGACGGAGACGACCGCATCGGACTGGGTGATGATGGCCAGCGAGACGAGCAGCGAGGTGGTGCTGACGGTGTTTTGCGGCGGGGTGGCCCCGCTGGCAATGAAGGCATCATCGACGGCCTGACGCATCAGGGTGCCGGGGGGATGAATGACCCATTCGCTATCCGCCAGCTCGGTCAGTGATACGGTTTTGCGCTCGGCCAGGGGATGGCCGGCACGCACCAGAATGAGCACCCGTTCCGGCTTGATAATGCGGATGATAAAGGGGGCCGGGTCCATGTTGTCGGGGACGCGGGCGATGACAAAATCATGGGTGCCGTTGAGCAGGTCAGCCCCTAAGACATTGCTGGTGCCAACACTGATATGGGCGTTGACCAGAGGGTTGGAAAGTTTGATCTGGCGCAGGGCCGGGACGATCAGTTCGATGGCGCCGGTGACGGTGCCAATGCTGGCAATGCCGCTGCCGCCGGATTTGAGAAAGGCGATTTCGCGCTCGATTTCGCGCAACTGGATGAGGACGCTGCGGGCGCGGCTGGAAAAGGCACTGCCGGATTCGGTCAGGACGATGCCCTTGGGCTGGCGCACGCAAAGGATCGTTGCCAGAACGCCTTCCATTTCGGCCAGCATGCGCGAGGCGGCCGGCTGGGACATGCCAAGGACATTTGCCGCTTCGCCCAGCTGGCCGGTTTCCTCCAGCGCGGTGATCAATTGCAGATGGCGAATGCGCAGGCCCTTGGGAAAGAAACCGCCCATCCACGGCTGGGTTGGCAGCAATTGATCGCCGAAGCGGTTACGTGTTTCCATGCCGGCTCCCCCTTTATGTGTACAATCAATATACCAATAATGGTAAGTCTAGAACTAAATTTTGCATTTGATTGATATGTAGAAGTTTTCCTAATCTCTAGTGGGGTAGCGGGAGACGGGTAGTAAAAGGCCGGTTTCCAAGACTATCGGGAGGAACATCTTCAGCAATTGAAATGGGTAGCTTGCAGCTGCCCGGTTCTTGGGCGTTTGCGCCGGTTGCGGGGGTGAATTCAGTGAGGAGAAATCATGAAAAAACTAGCATCTATGTTCGCTGTTGCAGCGATGGCGGTAGGCGTTTTTGCCGCCCCCGTGCTGCAGGCGCAGGCGCAGGACAAGGGCACTGTCGGCATTGCGATGCCTACACAATCCTCACTGCGCTGGATCAGTGACGGCAATGAGTTGAAATCGGCGCTGGAAGCCAAGGGCTATAGCGTTGACCTGCAATATGCCGAAGACGATATTCCCAACCAGCTCGCCCAGATCGAAAACATGATCACCAAGGGCGTGAAAGCGCTGGTTGTGGCCTCGATCGATGGCACGACCTTGTCATCGGTTTTGCAGCAGGCAGCCGATGGCGGCGTGCTGGTGGTGGCTTATGACCGGTTGATCCGCGATAGCGGCAATGTGGATTTTTATACCACTTTCGACAATTTCCAGGTGGGCGTGTTGCAAGCCAATTCGCTGGTTGATGGCCTCAAGGAACGTTTCCCCGACACCAAGCCGTGGAATGTGGAACTGTTCGGCGGCTCGCCGGACGATAACAATGCCTTCTTCTTTTATGATGGCGCCATGTCGGTATTGCAGCCGATGATTGATGCCGGTGAAATCGTGATCAAGTCCGGCCAGATGGGCATGGACAAGGTGGGCACGCTGCGCTGGGATGGTGCTGTGGCCCAGTCCCGCATGGACAATCTGCTGTCGGCCAATTATTCCGACGGTGGCCGGGTTGATGGCGTTCTGGCCCCTTATGACGGGCTGAGCCGCGGCATTATCTCGTCGCTGCGCGGTGTTGGTTATGGCGCTGCCGACCAGCCCTGGCCGATCGTGACCGGGCAGGATGCCGAGACCCCCTCGGTCAAGGGCATTATTGCCGGTGAACAGTATTCAACCGTGTTCAAGGACACGCGCGAACTGGCCAAGGTGACGGCAAATCTGGTTGATGCGGCGCTTTCCGGCGAGACGCCCGAGATCAATGACACCGAGACCTATGACAATGGCGTCAAGGTTGTGCCTTCCTATCTGCTGACCCCCTATTCGGTTGACCTGTCCAACTATCAGGAACTGGTTGTCGATAGCGGTTACATCAAGGCTGACGATCTCAAATAGTGATCTGTGGCGCGGGGGCCGGGGTTTTATCCGGTCCTCCGCGCTGCAAGCTGGTTGGCAATGCGGCGGCCCTGTTTTGCGGGCTCCGCCATGAAGACGGATAGCTCATGACCAAGACGATCCTGGAAATGCGCAACATCACCAAGACCTTCCCCGGCGTGAAAGCGCTGCAAGACGTCAATCTGGACGTACGCGAAGGCGAAATTCACGCGGTGGTGGGTGAGAATGGCGCAGGCAAATCCACGCTGATGAAAGTGCTGAGCGGGGTTTATCCGCATGGCGATTATTCGGGCGAAATTTTTTATGACGGGCATGAATGCCGCTTCAAGGGCATTCATGACAGCGAACGGCTGGGCATTGTCATCATCCATCAGGAACTGGCGCTGGTGCCGTTGCTCTCGATTGCCGAGAATATTTTCTTGGGCAATGAGAATGCGCGCTTCGGCGTGATCGACTGGATGGCAAACGAGCAGAAAACCGCGGCCTTGCTGAAAAAAGTGGGGCTGAAAGAGGACCCCAATACGCTGATTACCAATATCGGCATGGCCAAGCAGCAATTGGTGGAAATTGCCAAGGCGCTGGCCAAGGATGTGCGCCTGCTCATTCTGGATGAACCGACCTCGAGTCTGTCGGAAAAGGACAGCGACGGGTTGCTGGAATTGCTGAAAGAACTCAAAGGCCAGGGCATTGCCTCGATCCTGATTTCGCACAAGCTCAATGAAATCGGCAAGGTGGCTGACCGGATTACCATTTTGCGCGATGGCAAGACCATTGAGACGCTGGAGACCGCGGATATTTCCGAGGACCGGATGATCACCTCGATGGTGGGGCGGTCGCTGGATGACCGGTTTCCGCCGCGCGCGCCCGATATCGGGGAGGTGGTGTTCGAGGTGAAGAACTGGGTGGTGCACCATGAAGTGCACCCCGAGCGGCGGGTGATCGACAATATCGACATCAATGTGCGCAAAGGCGAAGTGGTGGGCATTGCCGGGCTGATGGGGGCCGGGCGGACCGAATTTGCCATGAGCGTTTTCGGGCGCAGCTATGGCCGCAATATCAGCGGTGATGTGTTCTTGCATGGCAAAAAAGTGGATGTGTCGAGCGTCGGCAAGGCGGTGCAGCAGGGCATTGCCTATGCCACGGAAGACCGCAAGACCTATGGCCTCAACCTGATCGACCATATCAAGCACAATATCACCATTGCCAATTTGAGGGGCGTTTCCAGCCGGGGGGTGATTGATGATGTGCGCGAGCTGAATGTGGCCAATGATTTTCGCGGGCGCACCAATATCAAATCGTCGAGCGTTTATCAGGTGACCGGCAATTTGTCGGGCGGCAACCAGCAAAAAGTGGTGCTGTCGAAATGGCTGTTCGCCAATCCCGATATCCTGATCCTCGACGAGCCGACACGCGGGATTGATGTGGGGGCAAAATATGAAATCTACACGATCATCGCCAAGCTGGCGGCGGAGGGCAAAGGCATTCTGGTGATCTCATCGGAAATGCCGGAGCTTTTGGGGATTTGCGACCGGATTTATGTAATGAATGAGGGGCGGATTGTCGGAGAACTCTCCGGCAAGGACGCCTCCCAGGAAACGATCATGCGCGCTATTGTCCGCGCGGAGGGGAAGGCTTCATGAGCACCGAAACAATCATTTCTTCGCGGGTGGAAGCCAAGGTTTCCGTGGCCAGCCTGCTGCTTGGCAATCTGCGCGATTACGGGCTGGTGCTGGCGCTGATCGCCATCATGCTGTTTTTTCAGTACACGACCAATGGCGTGCTGTTCAAACCGGTCAACCTGACCAATCTGGTGCTGCAGAACAGCTATATCATCATCATGGCGCTGGGCATGCTGCTGGTGATCGTGGCCGGGCATATCGATTTGTCGGTGGGCTCGGTTTCCGGGTTTGTCGGCGCTGTCGCGGCGGTGCTGATGGTCCAGTATGACATGAATTTTCTGCTGGCCGGGGTGATTTGCATCATTGTCGGGGGGATGATCGGGGCGGCGCAGGGCTATTGGATTGCCTATCATAAAATCCCCTCCTTCATTGTGACGCTGGCGGGGATGCTGGTGTTCAAGGGCTTGTCGCTGGCGCTGCTGGGCGGCCAGTCCGTGGGGCCATTCCCGGCTGAATTCCAGCTGTTGAGCGCCGGGTTCATTCCCGATCTTATCGGGCCGATGACCCTGCCGGCGATGCTGGGCGGGGCGGTGCTGCATTCGACGACGGTGGTGATCGGGCTGATCCTTGTGGCGGGGGTGATTTATTTCACCCAAAGGGCGCGGGCGGAACGCACAGCCCATGGTTATGCGCCGGAACCGGCGGCGATCTTTTATGTCAAGAATGTGCTGGCGAGCGGGCTGATCCTGTTCTTCATTTATATGATGGCCTCGTACAAGGGCCTGCCGAATGTGCTGGTGGTGATGTCGATATTGATCGCGCTGTTCATGTTCGTCACCAAGATGACGACGGTGGGGCGGCGGGTTTATGCCATGGGTGGCAACCAGAAGGCGGCCAAGCTTTCGGGCATCAAGACCGAGCGGCTGACCTTTCTGGTGTTCGTCAATATGGGCATGCTGGCAGCGCTGGCCGGGCTGATCTTTGCGGCGCGGCTGAACACGGCAACGCCAAAGGCGGGGCAGGGCTTTGAGCTCGATGTGATTGCGGCGGTGTTTATCGGCGGGGCGTCGATGGCCGGCGGTGTCGGCCAGGTGGCGGGGGCGGTGATTGGCGCTTTCATCATGGGGGTGATGAATAATGGCATGTCGATCATGGGCGTGAACATTGACTGGCAGCAGGTGATCAAGGGGCTGGTGCTGCTCGCGGCTGTGGTGTTCGACGTTTACAACAAGAACAAGGCATGAGTTTTGGGGGCGGCCGCTGGTGCGGGCGTCCCAAGCTTGCTAGGTTTCCCGGTGAGGACGCGTTGTGGGGACGCGGGGTATAAACGGGAGGCGTTTTTGGCCAGTCTTGAAGGTAAAACCTGTCTGATCACGGCGGCAGCGCAAGGGATTGGCCGGGCATCGGTGGAGGCGTTCGCGCGGGCCGGAGCCAAGGTGATTGCGACCGATATCAATGCTGAGCGGCTGGCGGAGCTGGAGGGGATGGACAATGTTTCCACCCGGCTGCTCGACGTGCTGGACGGCGATGCGGTGACCAGGGCGCAACAAGAGATTGGCGGAATCGACATCTTGTTCAATTGCGCCGGGGTGGTGCATAGCGGCACTATTCTGGACGCGTCCGATGCTGATCTGGAATTTGCCATTGATCTGAATATTCGGGCGATGGTGCGCACCATCAAGGCGTTTTTGCCGGAGATGCTGGCCAAGGGCGATGGGGCGATCATCAATATGTCATCGGTCGCCTCGAGCGTGACCGGGGTGCCGAACCGGTTCGTCTATAACGCGACCAAGGCGGCGGTGATCGGGATTACCAAATCGGTGGCCAAGGATTATGTCGGGCAGGGTATTCGCTGCAATGCGATCTGTCCGGGGACGGTGGATTCGCCCTCCCTGCAGGAGCGGTTGAAGGCGACCGGTGATTATAATAAGGCGCGGGCCGAGTTTATTGCCCGCCAGCCGATCGGGCGGATCGGGACGCCCGAAGAGATTGCGGATCTGGCGGTCTATCTCGCCGGGGCGACCTATACGACGGGGCAGGCCCATGTGATCGATGGGGGCTGGACGATTTAGCATCGCGTAAGAAAAGTGGGCACCGGTTTTCTTACGTCCAGCGATGCGGCCGCAAAAGACTAGCGCTTTTTAAAGCCGCGTGTGCCGGGTGTGGCCGGGGTGTTGTCGCGGTTTTCATCCTGCAATTTGTGCCAGCGGGCCAGCCGTTCGGGATCGAGCGCGCCGGATTTGGCGGCGGCGAGGACGGCGCAGCCCGGCTCGTGCCGGTGGGTGCAATCGCGGAATTTGCAATTGGGGGCCAGCTCGGTGATTTCCGCGAAGAGGATATCGATACCTTCGGCGACGTCGCTGACATGCAGGGTGCGCATGCCGGGGGTGTCGATGACCCAGCCGCCGCCGGCAATGGCATGGAGGGAACGTGACGTGGTGGTGTGGCGGCCCTTGTCATCGCTGTCGCGGATGGCACCGGTTTCCTGCACTTCACCGCCGGTGCCGGCGAGGGTGTTCAAGAGGGTGGATTTGCCAACGCCCGAAGAGCCGACCAAAGCGACGGTCTGGCCCGGGCCGCACCAGGGCTCGAGCACGGCGGCGGCATCGGGGGTTTTGGCGTTGAGGGTGACGACGTCAAGATCGCGCTGCAGGGCGCGCGCTTCGATGGCGTATCTTTCCGCGTCCTCGGCGATATCGGCCTTGGTCAGCACCATGACCGGGTTGATTTCCGCCTCATTGGTCAGGGCGAGATAGCGTTCGAGCCGGGCCGGGTTGAAATCGGCATTGCACGAGGTGACGATGAACAGCGTGTCGATATTGGCGGCGATCAGCTGCGGGACTTTTGCGCCTTCGGTATGGCGTTGCAGCACGGATTTGCGATCGAGGCGGCGGTGGAGGATGTTGGTGCGCGGCTCGGCCAGCACCCAGTCGCCCACCGCGTAACCGGCGGTATTGGTGTGCTGTTCAAGCCTTAGTTTAACCGTGCCTTCGGTGCCGATGGCCGACATGCGGGCGCGGTGGACGGTGGCGATGCGCATGGGGGTGAGCCCGGCTTCGAGCGGGGTGACCTGATCGGCGAAAAACGCGTCCCAGCCCATGCCCGCAAGCCGCAAATCGGTGCCGGTTGCCGCTGTCATCGGGGCCCGAAAGGGCAGTTTGCCGCCATCAACATTTCCCCGTTCGGGCAGAGGCGCGTAGACACGCGCGGGATCATGCTGCTGTTGTGCGATGCGGTCGCGGATTTGGCAAGCCTGCCGATCATGCGGCCACGCCCGGCAATCGGGGGCGTGGCGCTTTTGGCAGGTGCCGGATCAGGGCTTGAAGCCGCCAAGGGTGGCCGCGCCCGGATTGATCTTCGCGTCGACGTAAACATCGACCTTGTCGGCAGAGATGCGTTCCTGGGCACCGGTATCGCGGTCGCGCACGGTCACCGTGTTGTCGGTCAGGGTATCGGCATCGATGGTGATGCAGAACGGGGTGCCGATTTCGTCCATGCGGGCATAGCGCTTGCCGATAGACTGCTTTTCCTCGATGCGGGTCGTGAAGAACTGGCTGAGGTGATTGTTCAGCTTCTGGGCGTATTCGGGCTGGCCTTCCTTGGCGATCAGCGGGAAGACGCCGACCTTGATCGGGGCCAGTTTGGGCGGCAGGGCCAGATATTCCTTGGAAGGGCGGCTTTCGTCATAGCGATAGGCGTCGCAAAGGACCGCGAGCAGGGCGCGGGTGAGACCGGCGGACGGCTCGATGACATGGGGCACGAAGGCGCGGTTATTGGCCTGATCGTGGAATTCCATCTTCACCTTGGCGAATTTGGCGTGCTGCTGCAAATCGTAATCGGAGCGGTTGGCCACGCCTTCGAGTTCGCCGAATTCGCCGCGCGAGAACGGGAAGCGGTATTCGATATCGGAGGTGGCTGAGGAATAATGCGAGAGTTCTTCCTTTTCGTGCGGGCGCACGATCAGGTTTTCGGAGCGCACGCCGAGACGGTTCCACCATTCGCGGCGCTCATGCACCCAGAATTCGAACCATTTGTCGCTTTCTTCGGGATCGCAGAACCATTCCATTTCCATCTGCTCGAATTCGCGGCTGCGGAAAATGAAATTGCGCGGGGTGATTTCGTTGCGGAAGGCCTTGCCGACCTGGGCAATGCCGAAAGGCATTTTGGGCCGGGAGGAGGCGACGACATTGCGGAAATTGATGAAAATGCCCTGAGCGGTTTCGGGGCGGAGATAGGCTTTTGAATCCGAACCGGCCAGCGCACCGACCGAGGTTTCAAACATCAGGCCGAAGGCGCGCGGAGCACCAAGGGTGCCAATGGCGGTGGCGTCAGGTGCCAGCACTTTTTTCTGCTCGTCTTCGGGCAGTTCGATATAGGGCACCCCATCCTTGAAATCGGCGCGGGTGAGCTTTTTGCCGCTGAGGCTTTTTTCGAGGAAACGGTAGCGCTTTTCGAGCTGCTCGACCGCATCATCGCCGCTCATGACCGCAACATAGCCGAGCATTTCGCTCTCGCCATTCAGGCGTGCCGGGTAGCACATGACATGGTCAGCGCGGTAGCGCTTCTTGGTTTCGGCGCAATCGGTCAATTCGTCATGAAAGCCATCGACATGGCCGGAGGCCTGCCAGACCTGCGGATTGAGGATGACCGAGCTGTCGATGCCAAAGGTCTGCAAGGGGCGGCCATCGGGGCCAACGGGTGGGCGTTCGACCATGCTTTCCCACCAGAAACGGCGGATATTGTCTTTGAGCGTGGTGCCGAGCGGACCGTAGTCGAAGAAGCCGTTCAAACCATTATAGATGTCCGAAGAGGGATAGACATAGCCGGTCCGCTTGGTCAGCGAGACGATGGCAGCCATCTGGGGAAGTTCGGGTGGGGTTTGACGGTCGTTCATTGCGCTTCACTACTTTTTGAATTCTGGAGGGAAAAAGCCTCGGCGGAGCCGGGGATAGCCCTATCCATAATTTGGGTTAGACACAATAGCCGCGGGGAGGTTGACGAGCCGTGAAGGCGGTTGGCCTTGGTGTTTTTGCGATGATTGCTAAAGGTGACTGGCCGGGATGGGGCAAAACCTGCTATCAGCCGCAGCAGGCGGTCATGGGGTGTTGGCCGCCGGTTTTTTGGCATCGCTGCTGGGCTATCAGGAGCCGGGGGTGCCAATGGAGGAAAACGAGAATGCATTTGCACAAACTGGGCGCGGTTGTTGCGGCTTTTACATTTGGTTTGATGACGGGCGGCGCAGAGGCGCAGGATACTGTGAGCTTTGGCACAGATTGGCTGGCACAGGGCGAGCACGGTGGTTTTTATCAGGCGGTGGCCGATGGCACCTATGGCGAATACGGGCTGGATGTGACCATTGTGCAGGGTGGACCGCAGGCGAATAATACGGCGCTTCTGGCTGCCGGCAAGCTGACCTTCAATATGGGCGGCGCGATTGGCGGGCTTTATGCCGTTGAGCAGGGCATTCCGATCAAGCATGTGGCGGCGATTTTCCAAAAGGGCCCGCAAATCCTGATGGCGCATCCCGATGCAGGCATCGAGACATTTGCCGATCTGGCCAAGGCGGACAAGCTGATCCTCAGCGCGACCGTTGCGGGGACGGTGTTTGAGTGGATGAAACGGCGTTATCCAGAATTTGCTGATGTGCCGACCCAGCCCTATACCTTCAGCCCGGCACCGTTCATTGCCGACAAGCAGTCAGTGCAGCAGGGTTATGTGACCTCGGAGCCGTTTGCGATTGAGCGTGAAGCGGGCTGGGCACCGAAAGTGTTTTTGCTGGCTGACGCCGGTTATGACCCCTATTCGACGACGATTTCCACCAGTCAGGCGCTGATCGACAGTGATCCGGATCTGGTGCAGCGCTTTGTCGATGCCTCGATCATTGGCTGGTACAATTATCTTTATGGCGACAATTCCGCGGCCAATGAATTGATCAAAAAAGATAATCCGGACATGAGCGATGCGCAGCTGGCGTTCTCGCGCGACAAGATGAAAGAATATGGCATTGCCGTTTCGGGCGATGCGGAAACGCAGGGCATCGGCTGCATCACCGATGCGCGCAGCGCCGGATTTTTTGAGAAGCTGGTCGAAATCGGGCTGATGAAAGCCGATCTTGATTACACACAATCCTATACCACGCAGTTTGTGTGCAAGGGCGTCGGCATCGACCTCGTCCGCTAAATCGCTTGAGCTAAAAAGTTCGGTGCGGCGGCTCTTTGCCGCGCCGTTCCCCCTATTCGGGTTGCCACGCTATGAATGATGCAATAACTGCCAAAAACGATAGCGATGCGGCCGAAACGGTCGTCTCGATGCGCCATGTTGCCAAATATTTCTCCAATGGCACCCTGGCGTTGTCGGACATGTCGCTGGAGGTCAAGCGCGGCGAATTTTTGACCCTGTTGGGGCCTTCGGGCTGCGGCAAATCGACAGCCTTGCGGATTATTGCCGGGCTGGGCGCGCCGAGCGGCGGCGAGATTGCCTGGCCCGCCTCGCGGATCAATGCGCAAGGCCTGCCCGAGGGCGATATCGGTTTTGTGTTTCAGGAACCGACGCTGATGCCCTGGCAGACGGTGTTCGGCAATGTCTATTTGCCACTGCGCCTGCAGGGCATGGGCAAAAAGGCCGCGCGGGCGCGGATCATGGAAACGCTGGCCATGGTGGGGCTGACGGATTTTGCCGATGCCTATCCGCGTGAACTTTCGGGCGGCATGAAGATGCGGGTGTCGATTGCCCGGGCTTTGGTGACGCGGCCCCGGCTGCTGCTGCTGGATGAACCGTTTGCGGCGCTCGATGAAATTACCAGGCAAAAACTCAATGACGATGTGCTGCGGCTTTGGAAACAATCCGGGGTGACGGTGATTTTCGTCACCCATTCGGTGTTTGAAAGTGCCTATCTGTCGAACCGGATTGTGGTGATGCGGGCGCGGCCGGGGCAGGTTTATGCGGATTTGAAACTGGAGGGTGCCGAGGCGCGCAATGCCGATTACCGGGTGTCGGAACCCTATCGGGCGGTTTGTGCCAAGGTATCGGCGGCCTTGCAGACCGCGATCAGCATTGAGGGGGCTTCCGGTGCGTGAGGCCCGCAAGGAAATAGCCGTGCGGGCGCTGGGCCGGGCCGGCTGGGAGCGCTGGGTGCGCATATTGGTGCCGGTGGTGATGCTGGTGCTGGCGGTTGTGGGCTGGCATTTGCTGGTCAGTATCAACCAGATCCCCAAATATATTCTGCCCGCGCCCGGCGATGTGCTGGGGGCATTGATCGCGGACCGGGACATTCTCATTCCGGCCTTGTGGGTGACCCTCAAGATTACGGTACTGGCCCTGGTGCTGGCACTGGTTGGGGGCTGCGCCATGGCGATTTTGCTGGTGCAATCGAAATGGATCGAACTGGCGCTGTTTCCCTATGCGGTGGTGTTGCAGGTGACCCCGATTGTGGCGATTACGCCGCTCTTGCTGATCTATGCGCCCGATACGCAGACGGCCCTGCTGATCTGCGCCTTTCTGGTGGCGTTTTTTCCCATTCTCTCGAACATGGTGCAGGGGCTCAAAAGCGTTGACCACAATTTGTTGAACCTGTTCGATCTTTACGGGGCATCGCGCTGGCAGACGCTGTTTTTTCTCAAGCTGCCGGCCTCGCTGCCCTATTTCATGACCGGCTTGCGCATTGGCGGCGGGTTGTCGCTGATTGCGGCAGTGGTGGCCGAATTTGCTGCCGGTTCGTCCGGGGCCGGGTCGGGGCTGGCCTTCCGGCTGCTGGAATCGCAATACCGGCTGGACATGCCGCGCCTGTTTGCGGCCATGGTGCTGCTGACGCTGACGGGGGTGGCGATTTTTGCCATGACGTCGTTCATCGCCTGGCTGGCGCTGCACCGCTGGCATGAAAGCAGCATGCTTCGGGAGAACTGAGGCGGCCGGGGACTATTCGGTGGGGCGTTTATAGTCGGGCAGGGTGGCGAAGGTTTGCTTGATCGCTTCGCCCCAGCCGTTCGAGAGTTCATTGTAATAGACATCATCGGGCATGATGCGGGTTTCAAAGCCCGGCTCGAGACTGTCGTTTTCGTAAAATTGCAGATCGAGCGGCAGGCCGACCGAGAGATTGGCCTTGATGGTGCTGTCAAACGAGAGGATCAGCATTTTGGTGGCTTCCTCGAACGACATGGCCGGATCATAGGCGCGCACGAGAATGGGTTTGCCATATTTGGTTTCGCCGACCTGAAAGAAGGGCGTGTCTTCCGAGGATTCGATGAAATTGCCTTCGGGATAGATCATGAACAGGCGTGGTTCGGTGCCGTTGATCTGGCCGCCAAGGATGACGGTGGCGTTGAAGGCCGAATCGGCCTTCTGCCCGGTATCGGCATTGCCCTTGATGACTTCCTTGAGGGTTGCCCCGATCAGTTGGGCGGTCTGGAACATGGACGGGGTTTCCAGCAGCGACGAGGTGCGATCCTCGGAGGCCTTGGTGCGTTCATCCAGAACCGACACCACCGCCTGTGTGGTGGCCAGATTGCCGGCCGTCAACAGGGTGATGACCCGTTCGCCGGGGCGCGACCAGGTGTGCATCTTGCGGAAAATGGAGACATTGTCGACGCCCGCATTGGTGCGGGTATCGGACATGAAGACCAGGCCCTGATCGAGTTTTAGAGCAACACAATAGGTCATGACGGCACGAATGATTTAACCATTGGCTATCACTGCTCGACAATCACCTGAACTGCAAGGGCCTCTGAGGCAAATCCGTGACGAATCCCCGAAATGGGGGCCGCATCGCGATAATCGAGGCCGGTGGCGACGCAAACATAGCGATCATCGGGGGAAATGCCGTTGGAAACGTCATAGCCGACCCAGCCGAGCTGATCGAGATAGACTTCGGGCCAGGCATGGCTGGCGGCCTGATGGGTTTGCCCGTCCATCATCAGAAAGCCGCTGACATAGCGGGCCGGATAGCCAAGGGTGCGCACGGCGGTGAGGAAAATATGGGTGTGGTCCTGACAGACCCCGCGGCCGGCAGCGAGGGCCTGATCGGCGGTGGTGGTGACATCGGTGGTGCCCGAGCCATATTCGACGCGCGCGGCAATCAGCGCCATCAATTGATGCATGCGCGGCACGTCTTCCTCTTCGGTCAGTTCGCGGGCCATGGCGGCGATGGCGCGGGTTTTGGTGGTCAAAACCGTTTCGCGCTGGAACAGCCAGAGCGGGGCCAGATTGGAATGGGTGCCGACGACCCCGTGCAGGTTTTCGGTGTCGACTTCGCCGCTGGAGGTGATGACGACGGCACTGGTGCCCGCATCGGTGGAGATCAGGGTGACGGGATTGTTGAAATGGTCGTGATAGGAGACTTCCTCGGAAGCGCCTTCAAGCTCGGTGCGCCAGTCGATGACGGCCTGGCCGGTGCGGGTGCTGGGGGTCAGGCGCAAGCGCTGCAGGCCGTATTTCACCGGCTCGTCGTAGGAATATTCGGTTCTATAAGAAATGTTGAGCCGCATGAAACCCCGCCTTAGTTGAACAGATAGGCTTCAGCAATTTCGCTGCTGAGGCGGCTATTGTCCTGAATGAAATCCTGCAGGAATTCGTGCAGGCCCTGATCGAAGATATCCGAGATCGATTTGCCCTTGAGACGATAGAGATTGCGGTTGGCGGTTTCATGGCAGGTGTGGCTTTCGCCATATTCATCGGCCAGAAAGCTGAGATTGCTGGTGATCTTGGCATAGGAAAAGGCCAGCGAACGCGGCATGCGGCCATTGAGGATGAGAAAATCGGCGATATTGGCCGATTGATACTGGGCGTCGTAAACCCAGCGATAGGAGCGCTGGGCGGAGACGGAGCGCAAGATGCTCTCCCACTGGAAATTGTCGAGGGCGGAGCCGACAAAGGAAATCGAGGGCAAGAGCACGTAATATTTCACGTCGAGAATGCGCGCGGTGTTGTCGGCGCGTTCGACGAAGGTGCCGATGCGGGCGAAATCATAATGCTCGTTGCGCAGCATGGTGCCATGCAGGGCCCCCCGGATCAGGCCGCCATCCTGTTTGATTGCGGCGAGCACTTCGGGCAGATCGGCTTCGCGGATGCGGTCCTTTAAAAGGGCGCAGGTGGTGAGCCAGCACTGGTTGACGCTTTCCCAAACCTCGCGAGTGACGGCGGTGCGCACCAGACGCGCATTATTGCGGGCCGACTCGATGGAGGTGCGCACGCTTGAGGGATTGTCGCGGTCGCGCAGCAGGAAATCGATGACATTGGTGGCCGAAAACGTGTCGTGCTTTTGCTTGAAGGCCGCGGTGGCCCCGGCTGTGGCGACGAGCGAGGCCCATTCATCCTCGCCGGTGGACGCGCGGGTGAGGGCCATGCGCAGGCCCGCATCGACCAGGCGGGCGATATTTTCCGCCCGCTCGATATAGCGGAACATCCAGAACAGGCCGTTTGCGGTTTTGCCCAGCATCTTAGATTAGTCCTCCAGAACCCAGGTGTCTTTGGTGCCGCCGCCCTGGCTGGAATTGACCACCAGCGAGCCTTTTTTGAGGGCGACGCGGGTGAGGCCGCCGGGCACGATGCGCATCTTGTCGGAGACCAGCGCAAAGGGCCTTAAATCAACATGGCGGGGCGAGAGGCCGTTTTTGGTGACAATGGGCACGGTCGAGAGCGGCAGCGTCGGCTGGGCGATGTAATTATCGGGATTGGCTTTGAGCTTTTTGGCAAATTCGCGCTGTTCGGTCTTGGTGGAAGTGGGGCCGACCAGCATGCCGTAGCCGCCCGAACCATGCACTTCCTTGACCACCAGATCGCCGAGATTATCGAGCACGTATTTGAGGCTGTCCGGCTCGGCGCAGCGATGGGTCGGGACATTGTTCAAAAGCGGTTTGCGCCCGGTATAAAATTCGATGATGTCGGGCAGGTAGGAATAGATCGCCTTGTCATCGGCAATGCCTGTGCCCGGCGCATTGGCAATGGTGATATTGCCGGCGCGATAGACATCCATGATGCCGGGTACGCCAAGGGTTGAATCCGGGCGGAAGGTCATGGGGTCGAGATAGTCATCATCGATACGGCGGTAGAGCACGTCGATGGGTTTGTAGCCGCGGGTGGTGCGCATGGCGACCTTGCCATCGACAATGCGCAGATCCGCGCCCTCGACCAGCTCGACGCCCATCTGGTCGGCGAGGAAGGAATGTTCGAAATAGGCCGAGTTGTAGATGCCTGGGGTGAGGATAGCGATGGTGGGCTCGCCCTTGCAGCCCGGTGGGGCGAGCGCTGCGAGGCTTTGGCGGAGAGAGAAGGGATAGTTCTCGACCGGGCGCACCTTGTTGGTGGCGAAGAGGGAGGGGAACATCTGCATCATGGTTTCGCGGTTTTCCAGCATGTAGGAAACGCCCGAAGGGGTGCGGGCATTATCCTCGAGCACGAAGAATTCGTCCTCGCCGGTGCGTACGATGTCGGTGCCGATGACATGGGTATAGACATTGCCCGGCGGCTTGAAGCCGATCATTTCGGGCAGGAAGGCCTTGTTGCGCACGATCAGCTCGCGCGGGATGCGCCCGGCGCGGATGATTTCCTGACGGTGATAGATGTCCGATAAAAAGGCATTGATGGCGACGACGCGCTGTTCGATGCCCTCGGAAAGCTTGCGCCATTCGCGGCCGGAAATGATGCGCGGCAGGATGTCGAAGGGGATCAGGCGCTCGGCGGCTTCCTGGCTGCCATAGACGGCAAAGGTGATGCCACTGCGGCGGAAAAAGGTTTCCGCATCTGCAAGTTTACGGCGCAGTTTGGCGGGGTCCTGTTCGCAAAACCAGCTGTAATAGGCACTATAGGGATCGCGAACCGCGTCTGGTCCGCAAATCATTTCATCGAATAGATCCATGGTACATGCACTCCAGTCGTCATAGAACAGTAAGGCATGGCGGAGTGCAAGCGCCCATTAGCGATCAGTGATGCGTGCGCGTCAGGGCAGGTTTGCATAAACTATTTGCAGATTGGCCGTTTGCATAATCAGAAGGCATGCTATTGATTGTCCTCATGCTGGCCCACGATCTCAACATTCTGATTATTGATGAGAACCGCATCCGCGCCTCGATTATCGAGGGCGGATTGCGCGAGGCCGGGCATAGCAGGGTTTTCATCATCACCGATGTCAAAGAGGTCGGGCGCAAGGTCTCCGAGATCGCGCCGGACGTGGTGGTAATTGATCTCGAAAATCCCAATCGCGACATGCTTGAGCACTTCTTTTCACTCAGCCGGGCGCTGCAAAAGCCGATCGCGATGTTTGTCGATAAATCCGACAAGGCCTCGATGGAGAAGGCGATTGAGGCGGGGGTTTCCGCCTATGTGGTGGACGGGATGAAAAAGGACCGGGTGAAGCCGATCCTTGATATGGCGATTTCGCGCTTCAATGCGTTTTCCAAGCTGACGCGGGAACTGGCCGAGGCGCGTAGCGAACTGGAGGATCGCAAGATCCTTGATCAGGCCAAGGGGATATTGATGCGCACGCGGGGCCTCGACGAAAACGCCGCCTATCAATTGTTGCGCAAGACCGCGATGAACCAGAACCGCCGCATGGTGGATATTGCACAGAGCCTGATTTTGGCCGCGGGGCTGATGGAACCATGAGAGTGCGCGCCCAATGACCAGTCTGTTTGAGATCAATGCCGGGTTTTTGCCGCTGCTGGACAGCGCGCTGCTGGTGGTGGCGGAAGCGCGCGGGTTTGCTGCGGAAGAGGGGCTGAAGCTCAATCTGGTCAAGCAAAGCTCCTGGGCGAATATTCGTGACCGGCTGGCGGTGGGGCATTTTGATGTGGCGCATATGCTGGCGCCAATGCCGATTGCCTCGTCGCTGGGGCTTAATCCGCTCAATGTGCCGACGATTGCGCCGATGGCGCTGGGGCTGGGCGGGAATTCGGTGACGGTCAGTCCCGTGCTGTGGGAATTGCTGGTTGCAGCGGGGGCACCGGATGATCTGTCGGCGCGGGCCGTGGGCGCGGCGTTAAAACAGGTGGTTGCGGCCCGGGCCGGCGGCGAAAAGCTGCGCTTTGGCGTCGTGCACCCCCATTCAGGGCATAATTACGAATTGCGTTATTGGCTGGCCGCTTCTGGTATTCATCCCGACCGGGATGTGGAGATTGTCATTGTGCCGCCACCCTTGCTGCCCGATGCCTTGGCGCGCGGGGCGATTGACGGGTTTTGCGTTGGTGCGCCGTGGAATTCGGTGGCGGTGGTGCGCGGGGTCGGGCGGATTGCGACGGTCAAAGCCTCGATCTGGCGTTCGAGCCCGGAAAAGGTTTTGGGGCTGACCTTTGAATGGGCGCGGCGGGAACCCGAGGCGCTGGCCGCGTTGATCCGGGCGATCTATCGGGCCTCGATCTGGTGCGGCGACCGGCAAAATCTCGATGAGGTGGCGCAGATATTGGCGGCGCCCGATTATCTCGACCAACCGGCGGATATTTTAATGTACGGGCTTTCGGGCAAGCTGATGCTGGCCCGGGGTGAGATGGTGGAAGTGGATGATTTTTTCATTCCCCATGCGCGGGCGGCAACCTTCCCCTGGCAAAGCCACGCGCTGTGGTTTTATTCGCAAATGGTGCGCTGGGGGCAACTGGTGCATACGGCAGAAAATGCGCGGATTGCTGCGGAATGTTACCGGCCCGATCTTTATCGCGCGGCGCTGTCGCCCCTGGGGGTGCCGGTGCCGGCGGCCAATGCCAAGGTTGAAGGTGTGCTGAGTGAGTCGACGCCTGTGGGGGTGACCAAGGGCACGCTTAATCTTGGGCCCGACGGGTTTTTCGATGGTCAGGTTTTTGATCCGGATGACCTTGATCGCTACATTATTGCGCAAAAGCTGTAGCATTGTGCTTAAATAATAAGCAGAATAGATAAATGCTTAAATCATGCACAATTATGCGTTGCGCGCCGCTGAAATTGCCGCTATAGCCAAAATCAACGATGCCGCTTTCAGGATCTGAAAACCGGTATCAGGCGTGAAAACGTCCAAGATTGCGTCCAGCGCTGGGCGTCCATTACGGCAAAGCTGCCAACAGGAGGAGTGAAGGGCCAACAGGTCGCTGACTCTTCTCCAGTTGGCGGCTTTTTTGTTTTTGGGCGCGCGAAACAGCGGACGGCGCATACCGCCAACCAGGTCGAATGGAGAGACCCTCGATGACCCGATTTGCCGCCCATAATCTTCCCCTGCGCAAAGCCGCTGCAGTGCTTGTGCTCTCAAGCGTGTTGCTGTCGGTGGGCACAGTGTTTGCCCAGGCCGAAATGCTCGACGTCGAAAAGGACGAGCTGAAATTCGGCTTTATCAAGCTGACCGACATGGCCCCGCTCGCGATTGCCTATGAGAAGGGTTATTTCGAGGATGAGGGGCTTTATGTGACCCTTGAGCCGCAGGCGAACTGGAAGGTTCTGCTCGATGGTGTGATCACCGGCCAGCTCGATGGCGCGCATATGCTGGCAGGCCAACCGCTGGCCGCAACTATTGGTTACGGCACCAAGGCGCATATCATCACCCCGTTCTCGATGGATCTGAACGGCAATGGCATTACCGTTTCCAACGAAATCTGGGACATGATGAAGCCGAATGTGCCGATGGGCGACGATGGCAAGCCGGTGCATCCGATCAGCGCTTCGGCGCTGAAACCGGTGGTCGAGAAGATGCGCAATGAAGGCAAGCCCTTCAAGATGGGCATGGTGTTCCCGGTCTCGACCCATAATTACGAATTGCGCTATTGGCTGGCGGCGGGCGGGATCAATCCGGGGCTTTATTCGACCGACGACACATCGGGCCAGATCGGTGCCGAGGCGTTTCTGTCGGTGACGCCGCCGCCGCAAATGCCCTCAACGCTCGAAGCCGGGACGATCTATGGCTATAGCGTTGGCGAGCCGTGGAACCAGGCGGCCGTGTTCAAGGGGATCGGTGTGCCGGTGGTGACCGATTATGAAATCTGGAAGAATAATCCGGAAAAAGTGTTCGGCATTACCGCTGAATTTGCCGAAGAATATCCCAATACGACGCTGGCGCTGACCAAGGCGCTGATCCGGGCGGCGAAATGGCTGGACGAGAACGACAATGCCAATCGCCCCGAGGCGGTGGAAATCCTGTCGCAATCCGAATATGTCGGCGCCGATGCCGAGGTGATCGCCAATTCGATGACCGGCACGTTTGAATATGAAAAGGGCGACAAGCGTGACGTGCCCGATTTCAACGTGTTCTACCGCTATTTCGCGACCTATCCCTATTATTCCGATGCGGTTTGGTACCTGACGCAGATGCGCCGCTGGGGCCAGATTGCCGAGCAGCACCCCGATAGCTGGTATGACGAGGTGGCCAAGTCGGTCTATCGCCCGGACATCTACTTGAAGGCTGCCAAGATGCTGGTGGACGAGGGCATGGTGGGCGAGGCGGATTTCCCCTGGGACACCGATGGCTATCGCGCGCCAACGCCTGCCGCCGACATTATTGACGGCATTGCCTATGATGGCCGCGCGCCCAACGCCTATATCGACAGCCTGATCATTGGTCTCAAGACCGGTCAGACCGTCACCGGCGCGGCCGTGGTTTCCAACTAGATTTTTGCAATTTCAAGCGGTCGCGCCCGGCGCGGCCGCCTCCCTACCATGCGGATCAAGGATCTCAGGATATGAGCACAGCATCTGAAGTCTCCACCGGTATTGATGACGCCAAGACCCAGCGCCGCGAAAAGCTGTTTGCGCTGATCAACAAGGCTTCGGCCTGGTTGGGTGCATTGGGGTTCGGCTGGCTGACGCCGCTGCTCAAGATTGCCGCCGGTGACAATCCGCGCGAGCAATTGGGGGAATTGCGCGATGTGCTGTTCATTCCCCTGATCGGCATTTTCGCCTTTGTGCTGGCCTGGGGCGCGCTGGCGCCACAGGTGCAGACGTCGCTGGGGGCGATTCCCGGCCCGGCGGAAGTCTGGGTGCAAACGACCAATCTCTGGGCCGATCATTTCAAGGAACGCGAAAAAGCCGCTGCCTTTTATGAACGGCAGGATGAACGCAATGCCAAGCTGATTGCCGAGGGGCAAGCCGACAAGGTCAAGGACCGCGCCTATACCGGTGCGCCGACCTATTTCGACCAGATCCTGACCTCGCTGAGAACTGTGGGGCTGGGCTTTATCATTGCGACAATCATTGCGGTGCCGCTGGGGATTGCCTCGGGGTTGAGCCGAGCCTTTAACGGCGCGCTCAATCCGCTGGTGCAATTGTTCAAGCCGGTCTCGCCGCTGGCCTGGCTGCCGATTGTCACCATGATCGTTTCCGCCACCTATGTGGATGCGAGCGACGCCTTTCCCAAGGCGCTGGTGATTTCGGCGGTGACGGTGACGCTTTGTTCGCTGTGGCCAACCCTGATCAACACAGCGCTTGGCGTCGCCTCGATCGACAAGGACCTGATCAATGTCGGCAAGGTGCTGCAATTATCGACCTTCACCACCATTCGCCAATTGGTGCTGCCCTCGGCGCTGCCGCTGATCTTTACCGGTTTGCGCCTGTCGCTCGGTGTGGGCTGGATGGTGCTGATTGCGGCGGAAATGCTGGCGCAGAATCCCGGGCTTGGCAAATTCGTCTGGGATGAATTCCAGAACGGTTCCTCGGATTCGCTGGCGCGCATCATCGTTGCGGTTTTGACCATCGGCATTATCGGCTTCCTGCTCGATCGGGTGATGTTCGCCCTGCAGACCGCCTTCACCTATTCCACGAACCGCTAGGAGGGATGGATGGCCAATATTCTTGAACTCTCCAATATCTGCAAAAGCTATGGCGAAGGCGCGCGCCGCAGCGAGGTGCTGGATGATGTGAATCTGAGCGTTAAAGAGGGCGAATTTGTCGCCATTCTGGGGTTTTCCGGTTCGGGCAAGACAACGCTGATTTCGCTGATGGCCGGGCTGATCCAGCCCGAGCGGGGCGGGGTGATGTTTCGGGGTAAGGAGATTGCCGGACCCGGGCCTGAACGCGGGGTGGTGTTTCAATCCTATTCGCTGATGCCCTGGCTGACGGTTGCCGGCAATGTGGTCCTGGCGGTCAATGCCGTGCACAAAAACAAGAGCGGCAAGGAACGGGCGGAAATTGTTGATCGCTATATCGAAATGGTCGGGCTGGGGCATGCCCGCGACCGGCACCCTGCCGAGCTTTCGGGCGGCATGCGCCAGCGGGTGGCGGTGGCGCGGGCTTTGGCGATGCAGCCGGAAATATTGCTGCTCGATGAGCCGCTTTCGGCGCTGGATGCGCTGACCCGGGCCAAGCTGCAGGACGAATTTGCGGCGATCTCGGAGGCCGAGAAAAAGACCATTGTGCTCATCACCAATGATGTGGATGAGGCGATCCTTTTGGCGGACCGGGTGATCCCGCTCAATCCGGGGCCGAAGGCCTCGCTGGGGCCGAGCTTTAACGTCGATTTCGCCCGGCCGCGGGATCGGGCGGAAATGAATTCGGATGATGATTTCATCCGGCTGCGCCGCGAGATTACCGAATATCTGATGGAAGTGGGTGCCGCGCGCGATGTCGCCGCGACCCGCGACATCATTTTGCCGAATGTGGTGCCGATTACCCAGGCCCCGGCAAGTGATCTGCCGAGCGCTTATGCGGATGCGGCGGCGGCGCCGCAATCGGAGCGCTATGTGGAATTTTCCAATGTGACCAAGGTCTATCCGACCCCGAAGGGGCCGCTGACCGTGGTCGACAAGTTCGACTTCAGAATGAAAAAGGGCGAGTTCGTGACCCTGATCGGCCATTCGGGCTGTGGCAAGTCGACGGTGTTGTCGATGGTGGCGGGGCTGAACAAGATTTCCGGCGGCGGGATTATTCTCGACGGCAAGGAAATCTCGAAAGCCGGGCCGGACCGGGCGGTGGTGTTTCAGGCCCCCTCGCTAATGCCCTGGCTGACGGCGCGTGAGAATGTGGCGCTGGGTGTGGACCGGGTTTATCCCAAGGCCAGCGCTGCCGAGCGCCGTGATGTGGTGGAATATTACCTCAACCGCGTCGGGCTGGGGGACAGCATGCACAAGCTGGCCGCCGACCTCTCCAATGGCATGAAACAGCGGGTGGGGATTGCCCGCGCCTTTGCCCTGTCGCCGAAACTGCTGCTGCTTGATGAGCCGTTCGGCATGCTCGACAGCCTGACGCGCTGGGAATTGCAGGATGTGCTGATGGAGGTCTGGGCGAAGACCAAGGTGACCGCCATTTGCGTGACCCATGATGTGGATGAAGCCATTCTGCTGGCGGACCGGGTGGTGATGATGTCGAACGGGCCCAATGCCCGGATCGGCAATGTCATGGAGGTTGATCTGCCACGGCCACGGTCGCGCAAGGCGCTGTTGGCGCACAAGGATTACTACGCCTATCGCGAGGAGCTTTTGGACTTTCTCGAAGCCTATGAGGGCGGCGCTGATCCCGACCCTGAAACCCTGCAACATATCCGCGAAAAGCGTGCCCGCCGCACGCTTGCGACAGCGGCTGAATAGGAGGCGCAAATGGCACAAAAACTCGTTGTCATCGGCAATGGCATGGCCCCGGGGCGCGCGCTCGAGAAATTGTTCGAGACGGCCCCCGGCCAGTATGACGTTACCATTTTCAACGCCGAAAGCCGGGTGAATTACGACCGCATCATGCTGTCGCCGGTGCTGTCGGGGGAGAAGGCGTTCGAGGATATCATCATCCATGGGGATGGCTGGTATATCGAGAATAATGTGATGCTCTACAAGGGGCACAAGGTCGTTGCCATCGACCGGGAAGCCAGAACGGTGACCTCCGAACATGGCGAAGTGGCCCCTTATGACAAGCTGCTGATTGCGACCGGATCGGTGCCGTTCATCATTCCGGTGCCCGGCCATGATCTGCCGGGCGTGTTGAGCTATCGTGATCTTGATGATGTGCATGCGATGATGCTGGCAGCGAAATCGCGCGGGCATGCGGTGGTGATCGGTGGCGGTCTGCTGGGGCTGGAAGCGGCGGCGGGGCTGACGGCGCAGGGGATGACGGTGACGGTACTTCACCTGATGCCCTCGCTGATGGAGCGCCAGCTTGATCCGGCAGCGGGTTATCTGCTGGAAAAAGAGCTGCAGCGGCGCGGCATTAATGTGATCACCAAGGCCAATACCAAACAGATTACCGGCACGAACCGGGTGGAGGCGGTGCATCTGGAAGACGGCACCATTATTCCAGCCGATCTGGTGATCATGGCGGTGGGTATCCGCCCCAATGCGGCTTTGGCGAAAGAGGCCGGGCTGGCGGTCAATCGCGGCATTGTCGTCAATGACCAGATGCAGACCTCGGACCCGGATATCTATTCGGTGGGGGAATGCGCGGAGGCTGGCGGCATGTGCTACGGGCTGGTCGCCCCGCTTTATCAGCAGGCCGGGATTGCGGCCGCGCATTTGTGTGGTGACACGGAAGCGGCGTTCAAGCCGCAATTTACCGCGACTAGGCTGAAGGTGACCGGGATTGATCTTTATTCCGCCGGGGATTTTGGCGAGGGCGATGACCGTGAGGAAATCGTTTTGCGTGATGCGGCGGCGGGTGTCTACAAGCGGCTGGTGTTGCAGGACAACAAGATTATCGGCGCGGTCATGTATGGGGAGACCGGCGACGGGCCGTGGTTCTTCGACATGCTCAAGAATGGCACCGATATTTCGGACATGCGCGAGACCCTGATTTTTGGCCAGGCCTATCAGGGAGGGTCTCCGCTGGACCCTATGGCGGCCGTTGCAGCCTTGCCGGATGAGGCAGAGATCTGTGGGTGCAACGGCGTATGCAAATCGAAGATCACCACGACCATTTCGGCCAAGGGGCTGACCACGCTTGATGATGTGCGCGCCCATACCAAGGCTTCGGCCTCGTGCGGGTCGTGCACCAATCTGGTGGAGCAGCTTTTGGCGCTGACCCTTGGGGGGAGCTATAACCCCTCGGCGATTACCCCGATGTGCAAATGCACCGATATGGGTCATGCCGATGTGCGCCAGTTGATCCGCGCCAAGGGGCTGAAATCCATTCCAGCGGTGATGCAGGAACTGGAATGGAAGACCTCGTGCGGCTGCGCCAAGTGCCGGCCGGCGCTCAATTATTATCTCGTGGCGGACTGGCCCGGCGAATATGAGGACGACAACCAGTCGCGCTTCATCAATGAGCGGGTGCACGCCAATATTCAGAAGGATGGCACCTATTCGGTGGTGCCGCGCATGTTTGGCGGCATCACAACGCCGAATGAATTGCGCGCGATTGCCGATGTGGCTGACAAGTTTGCCATTCCAACGGTCAAGGTGACCGGCGGGCAGCGCATCGATCTGCTGGGCGTCAAAAAGGAAGACCTGATCGGGGTCTGGGCCGATCTCAATGCTGCCGGCATGGTGTCGGGGGCGGCCTACGCCAAGGGTTTGCGCACGGTGAAGACCTGTGTGGGGTCTGACTGGTGCCGGTTTGGCACCCAGGATTCAACCGGGCTCGGCATCAGAATCGAGAAATTCATGTGGGGGGCGTGGACGCCGGCCAAGGTGAAAATGGCGGTTTCGGGCTGTCCGCGCAATTGCTCGGAAGCCACGTGCAAGGATGTGGGCGTGATCTGCGTCGATAGCGGTTACGACATCGTGTTTGCCGGGGCGGCGGGGCTCGATATCAAGGGCACCGAGCCGCTGTGTCATGCGGATAGTGAGGAAGAGACGCTCGAGATCATCGTGGCGCTGGTGCAGCTTTATCGCGAGCAGGGGCATTATCTCGAACGCATCTATAAATGGCTCAAACGCGTGGGGATGGAGTCCATTCAGGCGGCTGTGGTCGCCGATCGCGACAAGCGGCGGCGGCTCTATGAGCGGTTTGTGTTCAGCCAGACATTTGCCCAGGTCGATCCGTGGGAAGAGCGGGTCAATGGCAAGGACGCGCATGAATTTGCGGCAATGGCTGATCTCAACATGGTGGCAGCGGAGTGAGCATGATGGCTGACTGGATTGATATTGGCAGTGTGACCGACATTCCCCGGCGGGGGGCGCGCTGCGTCAACACGCCGATGGGCAAGATTGCGGTGTTCCGCACCCAGGAAGACCAGGTGTTTGCGATTGAAGACCAATGCCCGCACAAGGGCGGGCCGTTGAGCCAGGGCATTGTGCATGGGGCGGCGGTGACCTGTCCCTTGCATAACTGGGTGATCTCGCTGGAGACCGGCGCAGCGCAGGGGGCGGATGAAGGCAAGGTGATGACCATCCCCGTGCGGGTTGAGGACGGGCGGATATTGATGGCCCGCGATGCCGTTGCGGTTGCGGCGGAGTAGGGCGCATGAACGCGCAAGCCCCCCGGACCGTTAAAACCACCTGCCCCTATTGCGGGGTTGGGTGCGGGGTGCTGGCCAGCAAACAGACCGATGGGTCGGTGACGATCAAGGGCGATCCCGAACACCCTGCCAATTTCGGGCGGCTATGCTCGAAAGGTTCGGCGCTGGGGGAGACGCTGTCGCTTGAGGGGCGGCTGCTTTATCCGCAAATCGGCGGGGCGCGGGCGAGCTGGGACGTGGCGCTTGATCTGGTGGCGCAGAAATTTGGTGCGGTGATTGCCGAGCATGGACCGGATGCGGTGGCGATTTATGGCTCGGGGCAATTGCTGACCGAGGATTATTACGTCGCCAACAAGCTGATGAAGGGGTTTATCGGCTCGGGCAATATGGACACCAATTCGCGCCTTTGCATGGCCTCGTCTGTGGCCGGGCACAAGCGGGCCTTTGGCTCGGACACGGTGCCGGGCTGTTATGAAGACCTCGAACTGGCGGATCTGGTGGTGCTGGTGGGGTCCAATCTCGCCTGGTGCCATCCGGTGATTTATCAGCGCATTGCTGCTGCCAAGCTGGTGCGGCCGGAGATGAAAATTGTGCTGATCGATCCGCGCCGGACGATGAGCGCTGATCTGGCCGACCTGCATTTGCCGATTGCTGCCGATGGTGATGTGGCACTGTTTACCGGGCTGCTGGCGGCGCTGGCAGCGGCGGGAAAAATCGATGCCGGGTATGTGGCGCGGCACACCAACGGCTTTGTTGAAGCGCTGGAAATTGCCGAAAGCTGGACGCTGGAACGGGTGGCTGCGGCGACCGGATTGGCGGCTTCGGATGTGCAGAAATTCTATGATTTGTTCGGTGCCAATGAGAAGGTGGTGACGGTTTATTCGCAAGGGGTGAACCAGTCGGCGACCGGGACCGACAAGGTCAATGCGATCATTAATTGTCACCTCGCGACCGGGCGGATCGGGCAGGCGGGGATGGGGCCGTTTTCGATCACCGGACAGCCTAACGCGATGGGTGGGCGCGAGGTTGGCGGGCTGGCAAATATGCTGGCAGCGCATATGGATTTTGGTGATGCAGCAGCGCGGGAAAGGGTGGCGCGGTTCTGGCAGGCACCGCGTGTGGCCGACAAGCCGGGACTGAAAGCGGTCGAACTTTTCGAGGCGATCGAGGCCGGGCGGATCAAGGCGGTCTGGATCATGGCGACCAATCCGGTTGATTCACTTCCTGAAGCAAATCGTGCCCGCAAGGCCTTGAAAGAATGCGATTTTGTTGTCGTCTCTGATGTGTCGATTCAAACCGATACCGGGGCTTGCGCCACTGTGCTTTTGCCGGCTGCGGGGTGGGGCGAGAAGGACGGGACGGTGACCAATTCGGAGCGGCGGATTTCGCGGCAGCGCGCTTATCTCGATCTGCCGGGGGACGCCAAACCCGATTGGTGGATCATCTCAGAAGTCGCAAAGCGGATGGGATTTGGCGCGGGTTTCGGGTTTGAAAATCCGGCTGAAATCTTTGCCGAGCATGCCGCCCTGTCGGCGTTTGAAAATGAGGGCAGCCGTGATTTTGATCTCTCTGGACTGACCGGTTTGAGTGCCGCGGATTATGAGGCGTTGGTGCCGGTGCAATGGCCGGTGCGGGACGTGCCGGCTGCTCGGATGTTTGGGGACGGGCAGTTTTTTACCCCCGATGGCAAGGCACGGTTTGTGGCGGTTATGCCGCCTGAACCAAGGCGGCCGAAGCCGGGGCATTTCATTCTCAATACGGGCCGTGTGCGTGACCATTGGCACACGATGACGCGGACGGGGAAGGCGGCGCGGCTATCGGCGCATATGGCGGAACCGTTCGCCGAATTGCACCCCGATGACGCGGCGCGGCTGAAGGTTGAACCGGCGGGTCTGGTGCGGCTGGAAAATGACCATGGCGCGGTGCTGGTGCGGGCGCTGGTGACCGACCGGCAGCAGCGCGGGCATGTGTTTGTGCCCATGCACTGGACCGACCAGTTTGCTGCCAATGCGCGGGTGGATGCGCTGGTGACGGCGCGGACCGATCCGCATTCGGGCCAACCGGCGTTGAAGATGGCTGAGGTGCGGGTGCGGGCGGTGAAACCCGCCTGGTATGGCTTTGCCATTGCCCGGCAACGGCCAGAACTTTCCGGCCTTGATTACTGGGCGCTGGCTGAGGCGCATGGCGGGGTGCGGCTGGAACTGGCGGGGATGGACGATCCCGGGGACTGGGAAGCCTTTGTGCGCCAGGTGTTTGGCATAGGCGAGGATGCGGCGTTGCTTTCGGTGCATGACAGCCGGTCTGGCCGGCATAATTTTGCGCTGTTTGAAAATGGCGAAGTGGTGTTTGCGCTGTTTGTATCGCCCGAGCCGGTGGCTGTGTCGCGGCAATGGGCGGTCAGCCAGTTTGCCGAGGATCACCCGCCGGCAACGCGCGCGGCGATCCTTGCCGGACGGCCCGGGGCGGACATGCCTGATGTCGGGGCGATTGTTTGTTCGTGCTTTTCGGTGGGGGTGAATTCCATCGCGACGGCGGTGACGGAGGGCGGTTGCCTCAGCGTTGAACAGGTGGGTGCTGCGCTGAAAGCGGGCACGAATTGCGGCTCATGCCGGTCAGAAATCAAGGGGATTATCGATGCGCATCGTCTCGAAGCCGCTGAATAGAAATGCCCAACGCATGGCACCGCTGTCCGTGTTGCCTGTGTTCTTTTCGCTTGTCGATCAACGGGTTATCGTTGCGGGTGGGTCAGAGGCGGCGGCGTGGAAGGCCGAGCTTTTGGCCGCTGCCGGGGCCAAAGTAGAGATTTACGTTACAAAGGCTGACATTTCGGAAGAAATGGCCACGCTTTTAAGTGCTGGGGCTTCGGCGGGGACGCTGAGACTGATTGAGGCTGATTGGCGGCTGGCGGGTTTTGCCGGGGCGGCTTTGGCGGTGGGCGATCTGGATGAGGACGAGGCACCGGAATTTGTGGCGCTGGCCCGCGCATCAGGGGTGCCGGTCAATGTGATCGACAAGCCGGCATTCTGCCAGTTTCAGTTTGGTTCAATCGTCAATCGCTCACCCATTGTGGTGAGCATTTCCACCGATGGGGCGGCGCCGATACTGGGGCAGGCGGTGCGGCGGCGGATTGAAATGCTGTTGCCGGACCTGCTGGGGGCCTGGGGCGCGGCGGCGCGGGCGGTGCGGGCGCAGGTGATGCAGCGGCTGGAAGCCGGACCGGCGCGGCGCGCGTTTTGGGAGCGGTTTGTTGATCTGGCTTTTGGCGGCACGGCACCTGATGCCGATGATGCGGCCGGGCTGGTGGAGGTGATTGCTGCGGGGCCGGCGCGCGATAGTGGGCGGGTGACGCTGGTGGGCGCGGGGCCGGGGGAGGCGGAGCTGCTGACCGTGAAGGCGGTGCGGGCGCTGCAGGCGGCGGATGTGATCCTGTTTGATGATCTGGTATCGGGCGAGGTGCTGGAACTGGCGCGGCGCGAGGCAAGGCGGCTGTGCGTTGGCAAGCGCGGCGGGCGCGAGAGCTGCCGGCAGGAAGATATCAATGCGCTGATGCTGAAGCTGGCCCAGCAGGGCAAGCATGTGGTGCGGCTCAAATCCGGCGATCCGATGATTTTTGGCCGGGCGGGCGAGGAGATTGCCATGCTGGAGGCCGCAAACATTCCGGTCAGTGTGGTGCCGGGGATCAGCGCCGGGCTGGCGCTGGCAGCACGGCTCGGGGTGTCGCTGACCCATCGCGATTTTGCCCAGTCGGTGCGTTTTGTCACCGGACATTCACGGCAGGGTAAATTGCCCGGCAATCTCGACTGGCGCCTATTGGCCGATCCGGCCTGCACCAATGTATTCTACATGTGCCGCCGGACGCTGGGCGAGATGGTGGAACATTTGTTGGCCGAGGGCATGTCGCCTGCAACGCCCTGCATTATCGCCGCCTCGATTGCGCGCAAGGATGAGCAAATCTGGCGCGGAACGCTTGGCTCTGTGGCCGAGGGGGCGGCGCAGTTTGGCTATGACGCGCCGACGCTGTTTGCGCTTGGGAATGCGCTGGGTGTAGGGCAGGCGGTGGCGGTGGATGCGCCGAGGGAGAGCTTGCGGGCGTAAGAGGTTCGATCTTCGATTTCAGGCAATTTTTGGGGTTCGTCCGCGCAAGGATCGCCGTGCCCACGTGGCTTTGAGTGGTCTCTGCGCAGGTTTGTGAATCTCCCGGCCAAAGCATCTGGATTTTTTGGATTGTAATGGTTTATAACAATCTCCGGGAGGAACTGGATGATGACAAAACTCGACGTAAGTGCCGTAGCGGCAGCGCCGTTGCGGGCAGCGCGCTATTGGGTGCCGCAGGTGGAAATGCGGCGCGCCGAGGACGGCACGATCTATGTGCATCAGACCGAGCCGCTGGGTGATTATCCGAGCCGGTTTGCCGAGCGGCTGGTGCATTGGGCGACAATTGATCCGGACCGGCTTTATCTGGCGGATCGGGGCGCGGACGGGGAATGGCGCAAGCTGACCTATGGGCAGGCGCTGGAGAATGCGCGGCGGCTGGGCACGGCCCTGCTTGAGCATGGCCTGTCGGCAGAACATCCGCTGTTGATCCTTTCCGGCAATGATCTGGAACATGCGCAGCTGGCGCTGGCCTGTTATTATGCGGGCATTCCTTATGCGCCGCTGTCGCCGGCCTATGCGCTGGTGTCGCAGGATTATGGCAAATTGCGCGACATTGTTGAGTTGCTGCAGCCGGGGCTGGTTTTTGCTGCCGACGGAACGCAATTTTCGCGGGCGATTGATGCGGTCATTCCGGCGGAGACACCCGTGCTGGTTACCCGTAATCCGGTGCGGGAGAATACCATCTTATTTGCCGATCTGGTGCAGACCGAGGCGACGGATGCGGTTGATCAGGCGTTTGACGCCATTGGTCCCGAGACGATCGCCAAATTCCTGTTCACATCCGGTTCGACCGGTTCGCCCAAGGCGGTGATCAATACCAATCAGATGATTGCTTCCAATCAGGCGATCATTCTGGATTGTTACCGCTTCATGGAAGATGAGCCGCCGGTCGTTCTCGACTGGGCGCCCTGGAACCATACGGCGGGGGGCAACAAGGTGTTCAATATGGTGCTGTATAATGGCGGCACGCTTTATATTGACGATGGCAATCCCACTCCGGCGGGCGTGGTCAAATCCGTGCGCAATCTCAAGGATGTGGCGCCGACATGGTATTTCAACGTGCCGCGCGGCTATGAGGAACTGGTGCCGGCATTTGAGGCCGACGCGGATTTGCGCGACCATTTTTTCTCGCAAGTCAAAATGCTGATGTATGCGGGTGCCGGGCTGGCGCAGCACACATTTGATGCCTTGCAGCGGCTGGCCGTGGAATCGGTCGGGGCGCGGGTGCTGGTGGCGGCCGGTTTGGGCGCGACCGAGACGGGCCCGTTTGCGCTGATGTGCACATGGGACGCGGGTGTGGCCAGCAATGTGGGGATTCCCGGACGCGGGATCGAATTAAAACTGGTGCCGATGGAAGGCAAGCTGGAGGCGCGGCTGAAAGGCCCGAGCATTACCCCGGGCTATTGGAAAGAGCCGGAGCTGACAGAAGGGGCTTTTGACGAGGAAGGGTTTTATAATCTCGGCGATGCGCTGAAATTTGTTGACCCGGATGACGCGGCCCAGGGCTTTACCTTTGACGGGCGCACGGCGGAGAATTTCAAGCTCAATACCGGCACATGGGTCGGGGTGGGGGCCTTGCGGGCCGAGATGATCAACCGGTTTGACGGACTGATCCGCGATGCGGTGCTGACCGGGCTGAACGAGGACTTTATCGGGGCGCTGGTGCTGCCCAATTGGGCGGCGTGCCGGGCGCTGATCGGCAATCCCGACGGGCTTTCGGACGCGGATGTGGCAGCGGATGAACGCGTGCGCGCGGCGTTCAAGGAAAAGCTGGTGGAATTTGGCAAGCACAGCACCGGCTCCTCGACGCGGGTGCGGCGGATGCTGATTCTGGACGTGCCGCCCTCGATTGATCTGGGCGAGGTGACCGACAAGGGTTCGATCAACCAGCGGGCCGTGTTGCGCTTTAGGCCGGAGAAGGTGGCCGAGATTTATGCGGGCAGTGCGGCGGTGATTGAGGACCGGTAGCATATTCCGGGGTGTATTAGCGTTATTCCTGTTGTAGCCTGCGCCTGTTACGGCATGCTGGGCCGACCGCTTGGGAGTGGGGTGGCTGGCTGTGCCTTGTTCGGGCTTCGGGAGGAATTGTGATGGGTGACGCGGGGAAAATTCGCTGGGGGATTATCGGGCCGGGCGGCATTGCCAAGGCGTTTCGCGATGGGCTCAAGGATTCAAGCAGCGGGGAACTGGTGGCGATCGGGTCGCGCAATCCGGACAAGCCGGGGCTGCGCGAGGATTTTCCGGTTGACCGGGTGCATAAGGGCTATGAGGCGCTGATTGCCGACCCCGAAGTCGATGCGATCTATATCGCGGTGCCGCATCCGGGCCATATGGAATGGGCGATCAAAAGCGCCGAGGGCGGCAAGCACGTGCTGTGCGAAAAGCCGATGGGGCTGACCGAAGCCGAGGCCAAGACGATGTTTGCGGCGGCGGAAAAGGCCGGGACGTTCATGGGCGAGGCCTTCATGTACCGGCCGCATCCTCAGACAATCAAACTGGTGGAGTTGATCAAGGCCGGGGTGATCGGCGAGGTGCGCATGATCAAGTCGAGCTTTGGCTTTGCCCTGCCCAGCTTCATGCCCGACCACCGGCTTTATGCCAATGATCTCGCCGGGGGCGGGATTCTGGATGTGGGGTGCTATCCGGCCTCGATGGCGCGGCTGATTGCAGGTGCTGCGGCGGGCAAGCCGTTTCTTGATCCGGTGAAGATTTCGGGCATGGCCTATCTCGGGGCGACCCGGGTGGATGAATGGGCCTCGGCGCTGTTGCAGTTTCCCAATGATATTATCGCGGAAATTTCCTGCTCCGTTTCAGTGCAGCAGGACAATGTGCTGCGGATATTGGGCAGTGAGGGGCGGATCGAGATTGCCGATTTCTGGTTTGCCGGGGGCAAGGAAGGCGGCACCGGGCGGATCGAGATTTTCAAGGCGGATGGTGGTCATGAAGTGGTGGAAGTCACTGAAAACCGGCATCTTTATGCGTTTGAAGCGGATGCGGCGGGGGCGGCTATTCGCGCCGGGCAGAAAGAGTTTGCCAGCCCCGGGATGAGCTGGGCGG
>Ga0209344_10000659_pt1 | contig 55447 bp, 47 predicted proteins | sample Cruoilmetagenom6_FD_187293 | JGI IMG/M metagenome (GOLD analysis project Ga0209344, IMG submission 187293) | Oil polluted marine microbial communities from Coal Oil Point, Santa Barbara, California, USA - Santa Barbara Oil Seep Sample 6 (SPAdes)... | ecosystem: Environmental > Aquatic > Marine... | reverse complement strand
GAGACCAGAAACTGTGTATCAATAAGATCGGTAAGGAAGTCGGTCATGGTGCCTCTACTGTAGCATCCCGGCCCCCACCGGGTCACGCAGCGGGTCATTCTCGGCAAGCTCTTGGTACTCCATCATCGGCTCATTTTCGCGCGAGACTTGGATACTGGTGATACTCACCGTTCGGGCTGCCGATCTGGAGACCATCACCGAAAACTCAGGCCGATCCGACCATTGATGGTGATGAAACGCGTCTTGGGTCTCGGGGCTCGGGTTGCCCCCCACCATTTCCGCAAAGAGCGGCAGTCGTCCCTGCACAAGCTCGTCTCCGAGCCCAGATGACGCAATTACCACAGGCTCAAACTCATCGCCCCCTCGACGGACAACATGGAGATCCGTCCCGTCCCACTGGACGATCATGACCCGCACCCCGCCATCGCCGGGAACAACACCGAATCCCGTAAAGCATGCATAGACAGAGAGATCCATTCCTTGCAAGAGATTCAGCATCGAATCAATATCATGATGCTCGATGAGCATCAGCGGGATCTCACCTCGTGACTGACTCGCCTGCTCGTTTTTCTTGCCACCGGTTTGGAAGTTCAGCACCCCGGTGGTCACCCCCGCATCGCTCACCGCGATCCAGGTCCCCCCGGCGTCACTGTCGGTCGGATACTGGACCCGGACTCCTGATTCAAGCGTCCGCCACGCCGGCGGATAGGCCTGCCCGCGCGATCGCTGCTCGTCCCGGTTCTGGACGGCCCTGTAGCCACCACCAGAGATTTCAATAATACTCAGCGTACACATTTATGAGGAAGCCAATCCAGATTCGAAGTTGATTGTTGATGGCGCCATCCCGAAGCCCTCGCAGAGAGTAATCCCGAGCTCGCTGGCGATCGCTTTGAGGATCGCGTTGTGGTGGATCGCGTGGTGGAGTGCAAAGAAAATCTCGCGTGCCCTCGTCGTTCCCAGCTCGGCACATTGACCGTCGCCCGAACACATGACCTGAGCCTTCATTTCCACACTGAGCTCGTCTTCGCTGAGCCCGCCCAGAGCACTCCGGAGCTGCGCGATCTCGGTCAGTCCTGCGGCTCGGCTAGTCTCCACATCTACGCCTCGCTGGCGGTGATCGTAATCGATCAGCTCGCATGAGGTAGTCATGATTGAGGAGCGGAAGTGATCGAGCGTGTGGCGGATGTGCTTGCCGCTGGTTCCGCCGGGAAAGATTTCCGATGGCTGGGTGTACTGCTCGTCGCTGACCGACTCGATGTATCCAACAACCTGAGAGAGAATCGCGTCCGCCGCTTGGGCTACGTGAAAAACAGACATAAAGCCTCCAAAATACAAAAAAACCGTGCAAAGCACTATAGAAAATGCTTTTGAATGTATCAAATGAATTACAAAACTGATCTAGATACTCGCTGCATCGAGCACTTCACCCAGTATTTCTCGGTGATTGGCGCATCTTGGGCACTTGTGTTGCCCGCCGAGTTTGCCCTTGCGGTCTAACCAGCGATGAAAGGTCCCGCCCGGCAGGACGGTTATTGTGGGCTCGGTCATCCCCAGTGAATCGGACCGCTTGGTGTTGTAATCCACATTGGCGGCCTTGATGTTCTCATCGAACGCCCTTCCAAAGATCTCAAGTTGCTTGGCATCGGGCTGAAGATCAAACTCAACAGCCACTTCGAGCCCCGCGCGATTCGATTGGCTCGGATACACCGGGGCTGCGGTGAACTCGCCGATGGTCAACCCCGCTGCCTTTGATCCGGCGCTCACGCCGTCTTCGATGTGCTCGCCGATCAGGTTCTCGCCGAATGCGTTGATGAAGTGGCGGTGCCGACCAACGATCCGAACACGCGCGGGCCCGTCGCCGGCTTTATCATCAAACCCGTTCGGGATCGAATCGAACTCGACCACATCCCCGATGATGTACCGCCAGAGCCCTGCATTTGTGCTCATTACCACAACATACTGCTTGCCCTTCTCGACTTCCCAGCAGCTCAGAACATCAGGGTTCTCATCGTCGATCTGATCGCGGGGTACGAACTCATAAAAGGTCCCGTTGTCGACCAGCAATCGCATTCCGGGTTCATCCGCGTTGTCCTGCATCGCGATGAAGCCCTCCGACGCTGGATACAGCTCTTGGCGGCATGGAAAATCAATCTTGGGATCACCAGAGAATGCGATCGCCATCCGTTCAACGAACGGCGTGTAGTTCACCCCGCCATGGACAAACACCTCGAGATTCGGCCACACATCGCGGGCGCACTTGGCTTTGATTCCGCGTTCGTTGGCGATCTCGATCACGCGGTCAATCAGCACGAGCGCCCAGCTGGGCATCCCCGAGATGAACCGGATGTCCTGATCGATCGCCATCTGCGCCATCGCTTCAATCTTGTCGGGCCAGTGGCTCATCAGCGCGACCTCTGGGCCGGGCGAATAAATGGTTGACAGCGGCCACTTGATCAGCGGCGTAACTAGCCCTGACAGATCACCTGTCGCGATTCCCGATTCGTTGTACTCCAGATCCGTCGAGCCCCCTAAAAACAAGCACCGTCCGCCCATCATCCGCTCCGGGTGCACGCCCCGGTTGATTAGATGAGCGAAGATATCAAGGGACGCGAGGTAGTTGGACCGGAACATCTCTGGGCTCACGGGAATGTATTTATCTCCGGCGGTCGTCCCCGAAGTCTGTGCAAAGTGTCCTACGCGTCCGGGCCAGAGTACATCGGGTTCCCCCCGCTCCCGCATCGCCTCGATGTGGTCCTTGAACACATACCAGTCGTTAATCGGCATCGTCTTTCGGAACGCCCGGATCATCTCCTCGTCGTCTTTGATTGCTGCGATAGCTCCGAATTGGTGCTCTTTGCCGAAGACCGTCTGAGCACTCACACGAAGATTTTTCCGGAGTTGATCGCTCTGGATCGCGGCGGTCGATTCTTTCCAGTAATCAAGATTGTTGAGCAATCGACGCCGGCGCTCTACTCGTCCGCGTAACCCGATCCCGACCAGACTCGTCAGTGAATACCCGGCATTTGGTGTTGGTGCTCTTTGGACATCCCCGCCGCTCACGCCTGATCCCCGGCCGGTGCAAACCCGTGCTTATCAAAGAACGCGTGCATCGCTTCAGCGAAGGGCCCCGGTGCTTCGATCATCGGCGCGTGCCCGCACAAATCGATCCAGAACAGTTCTGCGTTGGGCATTAGCTCCGTAAAGCCCTGCCCGGCGCTCGGTGGGGTCACAACATCTTCCTTGCCCCAGATCAAGAGCGTTGGGTGCTCGATCTCTCCGAGGTCATCGGCCATGTTGTCGCGACGAGCGCTCTTGGAAAGCTTCACCATCGCCCGCGCCCCGCCACGCTCGTTAAGGAGCGCAAAGGCCCGATCAACATCGCCCGGATCCATAAACGATTTATCGAAGAACAACTCGCCGATTTTTTCGACCAGCCATTCCCTTGTCGGTCGCACAGGAGCACCCTTGACGACGGTCCGCTCGATCAACCCGCTCGATCCAGCTAAGACCAACGAACTGACCAGCTCAGGACGCTCGTGAGCTACCCTCAGGGCGACATGCCCACCAAAGGAGTTACCGACCAGTACAGCCGGCTCATTTAAATATTTATCCAGGAACTGCATGGTCATCGCTGAGACCGCCTGGATCGAGCAATCCGACTTGCGGAGCGAGAGCAGCGGCATTTCAAGCGTCACGCACCGAGCCCGCTTGGACAGCGATTGGACGACCAGTTCCCAGTGCTCATTGAGCCCGACGAGCCCGTGCAGGAAGACGATCGGCATCCCGGTGCCGCACTCAACCACATCAGCCACAATATTGCGGCCGCTCATCCCGATCAGTGAGACCTCGGATTTGGTCAGAGCTGGACTCTGGCTCGAGTCAGAAGAGTTGGCGTGTGCGGTGCTCAAAATAACAATCTCCAATACGAAATAACAGACATCTTTGCCCGTCCCTCGTATTCCAACGGCGTTCCCACTTGTTAGGAAACACTTGCTTTGAGTTTAATCCTAGAACCCGCGTCCGACTCAGCCAACCAGATCGATCGAATCTCGGGCTAGAAATGTGCTTTAGGCACTGCCAACGCCGGTTTGTTCAACCACACGCCCATCAATGAGGCGGATGACCCGGTCTGCGCGAGCCGCGATTCGCTCGTCGTGGGTCACCATGACCATGGTCAACCCACTACTCTGTCGGAGTTCTGCGAGGACATCGAGGATCGATTCTCCCGTCTTGAGATCCAGATTCCCCGTGGGTTCGTCGGCCAGCAGCAGCGCCGGCTCGTTGATCAAGGCACGGGCAATCGCCACCCGCTGGCGTTCTCCACCCGAAAGTTCCGCCGGGCGGTGCTTCATCCGGTCGCTGAGTCCAAAACGATCAAGCAGCTCCATTGCTCGCGACTCGACACCCTTGCGGTGTGATCTGTACCCGAACCGACCATAGCGGATCATCGACCCGATGCAGATATTCTGGAGGATGTCGAGTTCTGGGAGCAGGTGGTAGAACTGGAAGACGAACCCGACCTCGGTCGAGCGGTAGGCGTTGAGAGCACCCGCCCCCATGCTGGTGATGACGCGGTCGCCGTAAATAATTGATGCTGGATTTTCGGGATGCCTATCTGGTCGATCGAGCCCACCGATGATGTGCATTAGGGTGCTCTTGCCTGATCCCGATGCGCCCAGGATCGTGATCCATTCCTTGTGGCGGACGTTCAGATCAACGCCGTGCAACACAGGGACTTTCACCCGACCGAGGTGATAGGTCTTACGGATGTTCTTGACATCGAGGATCGGTGATTGGGAGGCTTGATTCGACATCATTCAAACCTCAACGCTTTAACAGGATCCATGCGGGCGCTGCGGAATGCGGGGATCAGCGATCCGAGCACACAGGTGAGTACGCCGACGACAAAGACGATGATCGCTTTATCGAGCTCAACCTCGCTTGGGATCTCGATGAAGTAGTACGTCCTGGGATCCCAGATTACGAGGTTGAACGTTCTCCCCAGCCAATCGTGGATTGAGTTGATATTGATCACCACAGCGTACCCCGCTGCCGTTCCCAGCGAAGCGCCGATGAGCCCGATCGCGGTCCCGTAGCGGATCCAGAGCCACGCGACACCGGTTGTTGATGCCCCCAAGGCCCGCAAGATCCCAATGTCCTTGGTTTTCTCAGAGATCATCGACCAGAAAATCGCAAGCACAAGGAATACCGAGGTAAACGACACAATCCCAAAGATGAACAGCACCAAACCGGTCTCTTTTTTGACCGCGTTGATCATCGTCGCGTTCAGATCTTCCCATGTGCGGATCTGATTCTCCATCGAGAACGAGCTGGGGACCTCGCCGACATGCTTCTCTTCAAACGCGGTGTATATCTCATAGACCCGGTCGCGGACCTCCTGCAGATCAGCCCCATCGGCCGATCGCACCAGCACTGTTGTCACCCGCGCCGGATCAATCCCCACGACTTCGCTCATCTTGGGTCGGCGTTTACCCGTCACCGGGTCGACCTCGGTCGCGAATGGGTTTTCGACCAGTTCGACCTTGCGAGCCTCGTCGAGCCGGAGCATCTCTTGCATGGTTTCGAGTGGCACAAAGATCGTTGATTGATCGATCTCAAAGATCCCCGACTGAAACTCGTTGGCGATCGGGATCGTCCGCGTCACCGGATCTACAGGCTTGCCCGTCGAATCCAATGACAACACCGTCAGCCCAACGGATCCGCCCGCGGGCATAAATCCCGGGACCCGTTCTACGCCGCCATCGGGAGTTGCTCTGAATCCGAACGCACGCGGGTCGTAGATCCCGTCTTCGGTTCGGATATTGAGTCCGGTCACCTCAACACCAAGCACCCCCGCCCGCTCGGTCTGTCCCGAATCCTGATTGAATCGCGTAAGCGTCACAGCATTGGATTCAAACATCGCCATCGCGCCGGTGAACTGCGGATCGAGCCGAACATCGGATCCGTCGCGGTCCTTTGCGGTGGGTTCCTCGAGTGGTTTCCACCAGATCGTGTCGGTGTAGTTGGTCACGCGGTCGTAGCTGACCGGATCAATACCCTTGATCGTAATTAGCTCGATGCGGTCATCGGGAAGCTGGATCAGCCCGAAGGTCTCGATAATCGGGGTCGCCCCATCGATCATCTCGTCCTCTTCGAGCATTCCGATCAGCTCTTCGTAGTGTGCAAAGCCGACATTGGGCCAAGAAACAGTCACATCGCCGATCAGGGACCGACCCGAGTTGACCAGAGTCTTCAAAAACCCACCCATGACCGACCAGGTGATCAAGATCGTCGCGACCGACAGCATAACCGCCAGCATCGCCAGGATCGGCATCAGCTTGCTCGTCAGATATTTTTTGGTCAGCAGCGCTTGGTACACAGATCGAGTGTAGCAGCGTCACTGCTCATGCGTTCACCGCTTCCACTGGTTGTTGGAGCGATCGACATCCGGGAGGATCTCACCCGGATCGATCGTCACCGATTCGATCCGCCTGCCTCCAGTCGTTACGCCGACATTCCAGCGGGTCGTCACATGCCAGACCTCGACAGGCAGTGTCCGCTCCTCGGTCTGGCCATCGTCGTACACGATCTCCAAATGCACAGGCATCACCATATCGCCTTTGGACTCGAGCACGATTACGACCGTATCGTAATAGTTTGCGTCCCCGCTCTCTTTAACTGGTTCGACGGCCACAATCCCGAGGTCCAACGCCATCGGCTCAGCGAACCAACCCCTCCAAAACCACGACAGATCCGACCCCGACGCATCGTCGATCGTTCGGAAGAAATCGCTTGGTTGCGGGTGCTTAAACGCCCACCACTCGATGTACTGTGCAAAGGCTGGGTCGAACCGCTCGCGGCCAAGAATAAACTCGCGGAGCAGATACAAGCCGTAACCGGTCTTGCGGTACATCAGCTTCCCGACCCATCGTGGCCAGGTCCGGTCCGGGGCCGTGATTATTGCTTGGGGGTTGCTGGCACTGCAGAGCTCGGAGGTCTGCCGAGCGTGCCGCTTGATGTTGGGTTCCTCTTCGTACCACGCGGCTTTCGAGTAGATATTGATGAAGGTATTGAACCCCTCGTCCTGCCACATGTACCGGCGCTCATCGGAGTTGACAAGCATCGGGAACCAGTTGTGCCCGATTTCATGATCCGTTACACCGAACAATCCTTTGGGATTTGTCCTCGAGCCGCAGAAAATAATCCCTGGGTATTCCATCCCGCCTTCTGGGCCATTGATATTGCTCATGACCGGGTAGGGGTACGGGTACAACCAATCGGAATAAAACTCGATCGAGTGCTTGGCGTACCGAGTCGAGCCGCCGTCTTTATGATCATTCCCCCAGACCTCGGCTTCTGACGGGAACAAAGACTGACACCGAACCGTGCGATCAACGCCATCAAGCCCGGTGATTGTCGCTCCGACCGCGTCCCACATGAATGCGTCGGAGGCCGCCCACGCGAAGGTACGGGCGTCGTCGATAAAGAAATCCCATGTAAAGGTCCTCGCATCGCCCGGGCGGATCTCGTCAGTGCCGATCTCTTCTTCCGAAACAATCCAGACCGGCTCATCGCTCGCATCGGCTTGGGTCAATCGTAACTGCTGCTCAGCGGTGAGAACATCTCCCGGATTGGTCAGCATCCCAGACGCAGCAACCAAATAGTTCCGAGGCACCGTGATCGACACATCAAAAGATCCAAAGTCGGTGTAAAACTCGCCCGATCCAAGGTAAGGAAGCGTGTTCCAACCGTTCACATCGTCGTACTTGCACACATGCGGGAACCACTGGGCGAGCTCGTAGATCTTCCCGTCATCGACCTCTTCCATCCCCATCCGTCGAAGATCCGGCGGGACCGGGAACGAAAAATCGATCTCAAACTCGAACACCTCGCCGGGCTTGATGGTTTCATCGAGATCGATTTTTCCGAGCGTGTCGTATTGCGCAAGCGAGAGATCTTCACCGCCGGATTGCACCCGCAAGATTGTGTACCCCCCATCGAAATCGTACTCGAGCATCTTCATCACCGACCCCGGTGTTCGGCTCTGCGATCCGGTCGAATCGAGCCGGAATAAGTTCTGCTCAAGATTCAGCCAGACATAATCCAGTTCGTGTGGCGAGTTGTTTTGGTACCGGATCGTCATCCTTGCGCTGACCGAATCGTTCTCCTCATCAAGCGTCGCATCGATTACATAATCACACCGCTGCTGCCAATACTCAGGGCCGGGCTTGCCCGAACCAAGACGCTGGTCGTTGGGTGTTGGAAAGTTCATCGCACGGAACACATTGTTCCCGTTCTCGCCGCCGGTGCGCCGGTAGCGATCATCCACAGCACCGACCGAATCAGCGATCACTGAGTTGCTCCCGATGTCCCAATCCATATCGGCCGAACACCCACTAAGCACGGCTACTGCAACGCACAACCCGGCACGGGCAGTAATTCGAACGGACTCACGAATAGACTTGCAAACTGTTGAAGAAAAGACCATCGACGCGCTCCTCAGAGTTGAATGATCCCGCTACAGATCACCCGGATTGTGAAGACACACGATAGCGTAATCAGCCGCCCAACGCAAAAATCATCCGTAGGCACGGTTTCAATGGGACCCCGATACCATCTTTATACCCGACGATCAAGCAACCGGTACTGCACAGCTTCTCCGATATGCTCGGGTTTGACATCTTCGCTCCCCGAAATATCCGCGATCGTCCGTGACACCCGTCGGACCTTGTCGTAGCCGCGTGCGCTCAATCCAAGCTGCGTCATTGCTTGCTCAAGCAGGATCCTCCCGGGTTCGCTGAGTTGCATCATCTCATCGAGTTGCTTCCCGCGAAGTTGGGCGTTGACGGTGGTTCCCTGCCGTTGGTGCATAATGGCACGCGCGTCGAGCACCAGTTTTCGCATCATCGCGGTTGTCGATCCGGTCGCCTTCTTGCTCAGTTCTGACCAGGGCACCGCGGGGGCTTCGACATGCAGATCAATCCGGTCCATCAATGGGCCAGAGATTTTCGACAAGTACCGGTCCATCTCCCGTTGCCCCGCTTCACCCGGCGCGACATCCCCGCGCGGCGTTGGGTTCATCGCCGCAACCAGCATGAAGGAAGCCGGGAACTTGACGGTCCCGTGTGCCCTTGCGATGGTCACGATCCGGTCTTCGAGCGGCTGGCGCATTGTCTCTAAAACGATCCGTGGAAACTCAGGAAGTTCATCCAAAAATAACACTCCATGATGCGCAAGCGAAATCTCCCCAGCCCTCGGCACGATCCCGCCGCCCACAATCGCGGGGCTGCTCGCGGTATGGTGCGGTGTCCGCACCGGCCGGCTTGTAATCAATCCCGCTTCTGAATCCAGCAATCCAGACGAGGAATAGATCCGCGTCACCTCGACCGCTTCTTCTGGCGACAACGGCGGCAGAATCCCTGGAAGCGCCTTGGCCATCATGGTTTTACCTGTCCCAGCAGGGCCGATCATGACAATATTGTGCTGACCCGCTGCAGCGATGACAAGTGCTCGCTTGACGGATTCCTGCCCTTTGATCTCACCGAAATCGACTGTTGCCGTCGATCGTTGGAGCATCGCGCCCACATCCAATGGAGGAGTCGGCTCCAGCGCAAGCCCGCCATTCAACAGCCCCACCACTTGCGCCAAAGACGACACCCCGAACACCCGTACCCCATCAACGACCGCCGCCTCCGACGCATTCGCGTCCGGCACGATCACTGCATCAAGCCCCATCGATTTAGCAAGCGATACCATCGCGATCACCCCCCGGATCGGACGCACGCGGCCATCAAGCGCCAGCTCTCCCGCGATCAGCACGGATCGCGGATCCAGCCCAAACAACTCCTCAGAAATTTCCCCCGCACCGCCTTTCCAACTCTCACCACCGCCGCCCGCCCCCACAGGCACACGCTGCTGAATTACCCCCTGCGCAATCAGCACCCCAACCGCGATCGGCAGGTCATACGCTGGGCCTTCCTTGCGGACATTGGCCGGGGCAAGATTGATGAGTGTCCGCCCTCGGGGCATCGGATAGCCAGAGTTGCCCATTGCGGACCGCACACGTTCGAGTGATTCGCGGACCGCCGCATCCGGGAGACCCACCACGGTCTCCTTCTGGAGCTGCGTGTCATCGAGATCGGTCTCGATTTCACAGATCGACGCGTCAATACCCGACAGAATGAAGCTGCGTACTTTGGGGATCATAATCGCATGATACCAAACACAACCCGCACTGTCAAGCTGCTTGTTTGGATTTTGGCCTAGCCGAATAAATCCCGTATCTTGGTCATTTCAGCTCAAACCACGCCTCGGTACAGGCCATAAACCGCTCGGATGCTTCAGAAACGTGCTCCCCAATCTGCACGAATCCACACCGCTGAAGGGCCCGGATCGATCCAATATTCTCAGTGGCGACCCGCGCGAGCATAGGTCTCACATCAGCGATCTCCAGAATCGCGCCGAGAGCACGCGTCGCGATCCCCCTTCCCCAATGTGTTCGGTCGATCCAGTACCCCACAAACCATTCGTCTTCGATCTGAAAGACATTGATAAACCCCACGGCAGCCGTGTTCAACACAATCGTGCGTGCGATCACCAATGGATCTTTCAGGATCCGCTCCCAATGTGCATCAAAGTCCGTCCGCTCGCGTGGACAGACTTTGGCCAACTCGTTTGATTCGGTGTCCTGTTGAAAGCAATAGAACTCATCAAGATCATTTTGCTCGACCAAGCGCAATTCGACTGTGCCAAGCCCGCTCACGCTGCGGTTACCGCTGCACCGGTGTTTAATCTCATGGTCGGAATCATCGTTGCAATCGCCTTGATGACTTCTTGGCGGGAAGTTGAGGTTCGAGCGTGATCGAGTCGATCGATGAGCTCGTCCATTGTGTCAATGAACCACGCGGAATCTTCGTTGAACCGTGCGATGCCTGGGTGGGCCGTCGCGGTCAACTCCTCGGCGTCATAGCTGAGCTGCTCATGGAGTTTTTCGCCGGGACGCGAGCCGGTGAGGATGATGGGGACTTGATCTGGTGATTGCCCGCTTGAGGGCGAGCCAATCAAAGGCGAATACCCACAGGCGCGAACGAACCGCTGGGCGAGCGTGAAGATGTTGATTGGCTCACCCATATCCAATACAAACACTTCGCCTCCGCCCCCCAGAGTAGTCTTTCCGCTCATTGAACCTGCTTGGAGAACCAGCGTTGCGGCTTCGGGGATGGTCATGAAGTAGCGTGTCATGCGTTCGTCGGTGACGGTGATCGGCCTGCCCGCAGAGATTTGATCCGCCCAGATCTCAAGGACACTGCACGCAGAGCCAAGGACATTGCCAAACCGCACCATGCTGAGTTTGGTATTGCTCCCGACCATGCCCGCAACTTGAGCCGCGAGCGACTGGGTGTACATCTCGGCGATACGCTTGGTCGCGCCCATGACATTGACTGGGTTCACAGCTTTGTCCGAAGAAATCAGCACGAAACGATCCACGCCTGTCGCGACGCATGCGTCTGCGATAGCTTTAGTACCAAAGACATTATTCGTCACAGCGTGGGCCGGGTGGTCTTCCATCAGGGGGACATGCTTGTGGGCCGCCGCATGAAGCACAACATCTGGCCCCCACCGTTCAAGGTGCGAAAGCGTGGTTGAGGCATCAACAACATCGTGCATAATCGCAACGCGTTCGATCTCTGGATGTATTTCCTTGAGCCAGCGATCGACGCCAAACAATGCATTCTCCGACCGCTCCATCAGCACGATCCGCGAGGGCCTGAAGCTTGCGATCTGGCGGACGAGTTCTGAGCCGATCGATCCCCCTGCGCCGGTGACGAGCACGCATTTGTCTGTAATATTCTCTCCCACGAGCTCCCGGTCGATGCTGTGGGCCTGTCGCCCGACGAGCTTGCCAAGGTCGATTCTGGCTGAGGGGAGCTGGACGCTGGCGCTGTGGCCAACCGACGGGGCGCTGTTCAAGAGTTCGTCCATCGGAGTGACGAATCGTTCGATCACGCCCGAGCGTTGGAGCTCGGTACTGATGGATCGCCATTGATCGCGGTGCGCCGCCGGGAGGGACACGATTGCCTGTGACACGCTGGCGGCACTGCAGACCTGCCCGAGCGCCTCGATCGGGCCGAGGATTGAAAGGCCGTTGATCTCTTGAATCCCGGGATCGGCATCAAGCAGAATCACACCGACCAGCTCTGGGGGGTCGGCAACCATACCCACCTGCTTTGACAGAAGTTCCGCGCTCTCGGGTGTTCCGATGATTAAGGTCCGTGTACTCATAGACGGTCTATCGACCAAGTCATCGCTCGAAAGCCACCAAAACCCGCCCAACCACCCCCGATCGCGTGTATGCTCAGTACATGATCACCCGAATGTCGGCCATCCTCGAATCCATCACCCGTCAGTCCATCCCCATCGCGACCCTTGTGCCCATGCCCGGGATCGCGATCGAGGCTCTCATCCCCACCTACCTCGCCGACGCCCTCGAACCCAAAATCAACACCACAATCACCCTCCACACCAAAACCCTCCTCGAGGCCCAAGGGCAGGGAACGAGTTTCATCCCCCGATTGATCGGCTTCGGATCTGCCGACGAACGAGCCTTCTTCGAGACCTTCACCTCAGTCAAAGGCGTCGGCACCCGCAAAGCCCTTCGGGCCCTGACCGAGCAACCCTCCACCATTGCCGCTCTGATTATCGCTAAAGACGCCAAAGGGCTCACCAAACTCCCCGAGATCGGTAAACGCACCGCCGAAACCGTGATCGCCGAACTCACCGGCAAGGTCGAAAAATTTGCCGGAGACGCGATCATCGCGGGATCATCCATCCCCGCATCGACCATCGAGCCGATCTTCGCCTCTGGCCCCGCCTCTGAAGCGGTCTATGCCCTGATGTCGCTGGGAGAATCCCGCCCGGAAGCCGCGAGAAAGGTTGAGATCGTGCTGGGACGCCTCGGCCAAGACGCCGATACGGATACCATTGTCCAAGCCGTCTTTGCTGGCGGTTAAGACACGATATTAGTTGACAACTTTCTAAGGAATACACCCTTTATGCGATACGCAATGATTATGGCCGGCGGCTCCGGCACCCGGCTCTGGCCAATGTCCCGCGACGGACAACCCAAACAACTTATCAAGTTCATCCACCAAGATGGCAAGACCGTCTCATTGCTTGAGATCGCTGCGGGACGCGCATCGAAGCTCGTTCCAGAAGACAAACAATACATCTGCACAGGTGAACGCTACCGCTCGCAGATCCGCGAGGGGCTGCCTTCATTCGATGACGCCCACATCCTCGGCGAGCCCCAACCCCGCGATACAGTCAACGCGGTTGCGTTTGCCGCGGCTGTCTTTGCCAAGGAGAGCCCGGACGCGATCTTCAGCGTGCTGACCGCCGACCAGCTTATCGAGCCGGCCGATGTGTTCAACAAAGCGATGGACCTGGGTTACAAACTGGTTGAAGAAGACCCATCGCGCCTGGTCACCTTCGGGATCAAACCAGACCACCCAGCGACCGGCTACGGCTACATCGAGCACGGGCAACCCCTCGAAGGCACCGACAAACAAGCATTCCAGGTCGCCCGCTTCATCGAGAAACCACCACTGGAAAAGGCCGAGGCGTACTTTGAATCAGGGCGCTACGACTGGAACGCGGGGATGTTTGTGTTCCATGCCGGGACATTCCTCAAGCTCTACGAACGCTTTATGCCCGAGAACGCCAAACTAATCGCCAAGCTCGCTGATGCGTGGGGCACCGATCAGCAGCAAGCGGTACTTGATGACATTTATCCGAAGCTCGAAAAGACATCGGTGGACTACGGCATCATGGAACCAGCCGCCGCTGAATCCGATGTTTCCATCGTCGGGGTCAAGATGGAGATCACCTGGCTCGATGTTGGATCGTGGCCTGCCTACGGCGAGACGCTCGATGCGGACGAAAACAACAACAAAGCCGCGGGAGTGAAGATCGCGGCACATGAAGCAAAGAACAACATCGTCATCGGCGAGTCTGATTCTGATCATACCATCGCGCTCATAGGCTGCGACGATTTGATCGTCATCCGCACGGACCGGGCGACGCTGGTCGTCCCCAAGGACCGTGCTCAGGACATCAAGAAGCTCCACGACGAGCTTCCCAAGGATCTGAAGTAGATCATTTCGGTTCGATGAGATCCCATTTGTTGCCGTAGAGATCGAGAAAGACGACGACCTTACCGAACTCTTCGTCGCGCGGTTCCCCTGCGAACTCAACATCATGGGATTGGAGCCGGGCGTAGTACGCGTCGAAGTCGTCGGTGTGAATAAACAGCAATACCCGCCCGCCCGTTTGGCTTCCGATGCAGGCCTCTTGCTCTGGTGATGCCGCTTTAGCGAGTAGCATCGAGCAGCCCCCGCCTGAAGGAGCAACCCGCACCCACCGCTTGGTCTGGCTCCGCTTGGTGTCTTCGAGCAGATCAAATCCGAGCACCCGGCAATAAAAATCGATCGCCTCGTCGTAGTCCTTCACGAGCACCATGATCTGTACTATCTGCTGATTCATACCATCTCCACTCCATTGCTACTTTGTACCAATCAACTATTCTACGCTGCCCCCACCTACCATCTCCCATGCGCATCCTCGCAATCGATCTTGGCGACCAACGCACCGGGCTGGCACTGGCCGACCGGGTTACCAATATCGCCTCGCCGGCAGGATTGGTCGAGGTCCCCATCGACCACGACGGGGGCAAACGGCTCATCGAAGCGTTGAGTGGGCACATCCCAGAACTCCCAACCAAAATTGAAGTGGTCATGGGTATGCCCCTAAACATGGACGACTCCATCGGCCCCCGTGCGGTGCTGGTCAAAGAGTTCGCCATCCGTCTATCCCAGCACATCGAACGCCCGATTGTTCTTGTGGATGAACGACGGACCTCGGTTGCTGCCGATGCACGGATGTCCCAGACTGGGCTGACACACAAACAAAAAAAGAAACGCCGCGACGCGATCGCTGCCGCTGCCATCGCCGAGGCGTTCTTGAATGACCCAGACTCCATTATCGAGACCGTAACACCTGTATAAATGGTCAGGATCGCAACAAACTGGCGGTTCATCCGTTGAATACGATGTAGGAACCCCTCAAAGGATTCATTCATGTTTCAAACTTTGCTCATCCTCGGTACCCTTTCCCTTCAACCGGCTGCGACCAAACCAGCCACTCCGGTTGATCCTGCCCGCGCGTTCATGGATTCGCTCGCCTACAACGACACTAAAGTTAGTTCTGTCACCGGCGATATCCAGTACACCATCATCCAAGCCCTCGAATCCGATCTCCAGAAACGAAACGGGCAACTCTTCCTCCGCACCGTCCGCGACGATCAATACAACGCCGAGCACCGCGACTACGCGGTCCGGTTCAACTCCCTGCAACTCGACGACCGCCAATCCGACATCCGCGAGCACTACATCTTCGATGGCCGATGGTTCGTCGAACGCCTCCCTGACCAGAAACAGTTTAATAAACGAGAACTCGTCGCTGCAGGCGAAGAACTTGATCCGATGGAACTGATGCGTGAGGCCCCGTTCTGGGTCTCGCTTGGCGGCAACACCGATCGTGTCTTTGAGTCCTATGACATCGAACTGCTCAATCACGATCTCGGGCTCGCTGACAACGAAGACTTCCCGGAACTCTCTTTCCTTGTCGAAACCGTCGAGGGTGCTCAGCAGATCATGCTGACCCCCAAGCCGGGATCGAGATTCGAGGACGACTGGGAATGGGTCCGCATCTGGTTTACCAAGGACACCCTGCTCCCCCAGCTCTATGTCAAAGCGGACTGGACCGGTGATCTCCAGATCGTCCAGTTGTTTGATGTCCAGACCAATACCAAACTCGACCCATCACTCTTTGACACCACAACTCCGCCACCGGAGTCTGGATGGAACTCACAAATTTCCCCGTGGCGAGGGCAAGCCCAGGCTCATGCGGATCAGGTTGATACCCAGCCGCTCGAAGACCGGCTCAACGAGAGCACTCCATGATTCTGCACCGGGTGCCTTTCTTCATCGTTGCGATTGCGGGCACCACGCTTGCTCAGCCCATCGAACCTGTCGAGCCGCAGGACCGGGCTGTACGACTCGCCCAACCCAACCCACAAAGCCAAGAGCAGACCATCCGGGCCGTCCTCGAACGGATTAACGCCGAGTTCCTCACTGATGAAGAACGCGCCGCCCTCCGTGTCGTTCATGGTCAATGGATCGACGAGGATCTCAACGACCCTGCTCTCTCCTACCAGATCGCTCTTGATATCGGCGACCTCGCCAATCCGATTTTCGATGATGAATCCACCCCCCTCCCCGCACGCGCCTGGTCCAAACTCAGTCAAGGGTACGCGCAGCAAGCACTCGATCTCCTCGGCAAGCTCGATACCCAGACCATCGAAACCACGCTCATCTCCGCCCGTGCCCAAGACATACTTGGCGATCGCGATGAAGCGATTACCCAGCTCGAATCCATTGAGGCACAACTCGCCAAACAACAACTGACCGATGCCGATCAGTTCGCCTTCGGATGCGAAGCCCTGATCGAACTCACCAGACTTCGGGCACCCATCGTCAGCGCCAAGGCGGACTACGAAGCGATCAACGCCCTCATCTCCCACGCCCGCGACCGAGTTGAACGCCTCAACTGGCGCATCCGCAATGCCGAGGCCCATCTTCTCTATGAACACCACAACCTCGGCGATGCACACACCGCCGCGATCGAAGCACTCCGCCTCAACCCACGAGCCACGGCTCCGATGCTTTTGCTCGGTCATATCGCGGTCGACGGATTCGACTTTGACAACGCCGAGAAACTAGCCAACGGACTCGACCAGATCGCCGCCGCATTCAGCGATGACCCCGATTCCCCCCAAGCGGTCAGCAGCGGTGGCGCGATACTCCGCGCCCGCGTTGCTCTGCGTCGCAAAGACCCTGAGGGCGCAGAACAATCGCTCGATCCCGCGCTGGATCGTTACCCGAATCACCCGATACTCCTGGCTCTCGAGGCCTCGGCTGCTGCGGGCGGGTACCGGATCTCGTCGACCAATCGACTGTTGACCAAGTACAACGAGCTCTTTCCGAACTCAGCCGTCGCTGCGGTTTGGGTTGGGCGGACCTTGTCTGATTCGCGTCAGTACACCTACGCCGCCGAGGTGATGCGGAGAGCGATTCAGCTCGCGCCCAACTGGGGCGAGCCTAGATTACAACTCGGGCTCATGCTTGTCCAAGCAGGCTACGACACCCACGCAAGGGACACGCTCACCGAAGCGATCAAGCTCGACCCGTTCAACATCCGCGCGCAGAACTCGCTGACGATGCTCACAGAACTGGCAACCTACAAAACAATCGAGACCGACCACTTCATCATCCGCTACAAAGACGGCCCCGACGAAATCCTCGCCAACGAGATGCCCGAGATCCTCGAAGCAATCCACACCCGAGTCTGCTCAGATGTCCCCGGAGGCATGAACCACGAGCCCAAACGCAAAACAATCATCGAACTCATGCCCAACCACGAATGGTTCGCGGTGCGCATCGGCGGCATGCCCTCGATCCACACCATGGCGGCCTCGACCGGTCCCGTCATCGCATTCGAATCACCACGCGAAGGACCAAAGTCCACCACTGGTCACTACGACTGGGCAAGAGTCCTCCAGCACGAATACACGCACACGGTGAATCTTTCAAGAACTAAGAACCGCGTCATCCACTGGATGACCGAAGCCAACGCCGTCTTTAACGAGGACGGCCCGCGCGATCAACGCCAGTGGGATCTACTCACCAATGCGATGCGGACCGATGCGTTGTTTGATCTCGAATCCATTAACATCGCCTTCGTTCGACCAAAGAAACCGACCGACCGAAGCCTTGCGTACGCACAGGGCGCGTGGATGTTTGAGTTTCTCATAGAGCGCTTCGGCCCCACCGCTCCGCGCGACATCATGGATGCCTCGACCACCGGCAGATCCGCACCCGAGGCATTTGAACAAGTTCTCGAACTCTCTCAGGACGAGTTTATGAGTGCCTTTATGGACTGGGCCAAAGAGGACCTGCTCTCGCGCGGGCTCATGGCATCCGATGATCTCCCAACAATCGAAGATATGCTGGGCGGAGAGAAGGGCGTGCTCCCGTCATTGTCCAAGCTCGATGGGCTTCTGGAACTCCATCCCGATCATCCCGATCTCCTCAACCTGCGTCTGAGCATCTCGCTGGCCTTCGAGGGCGACCAACTCAGCGATGAACAGCTCGGGCTCCTTGAGCAGATTATTCTGGTTCGCCCGATCGATGAGATGCCCCACAAACGCCTCGCTCGGCATTACCTCGCGAGCGAATCCGTGGGCGACCAGGTCCGCGCGATCCCCCACCTCGAGTTTTTGGATGCCCGCGAAGTACACTCCGTCGCCTATGCGGATCAGCTTGCTGAGCTCTACGCCCAATCGGGAAACAATGAGCAGGCACTGGCCAAGGCGATCCGCACGACCCGCATCGCGCCCTTCGATGCTCACAGCCGTGAACAAGCCGCGCGGATGGCGCTCTTAGTCAACGATCTCGACATGGCCAAACACCAGCTCGAATCACTCATCAGCATCGAGCCGGATCGAGAAGTACACCAACGCCGGCTTGAAGCACTCAAGTCGATGCGAGACGCGTCAAACTAAAATTTTGTTTACGCGATCTGTCGTGAACCATCCGAGATCGATCGGACATCTTCGTCCGCTGATACATCATTCTGAATCTCGCGTGGCTGCCGCGATCCGAGTTCCCATCCGGTCCAGTCCAAGAACCGCTGCTCAAGATCCTTCGCGATCTCCGCGCTCCCCAGCCCGAGCTCGTTGTAATCAATCGGCTTCATGACACGCACACGAGCGTTCGAGCTTGTGTAAATCGAGTCCCACGCCGTAGGAACATCAGGGGTCCCATCGATTACCACAGGCAGCACCCGAGCCCCGGTCCGCTTGACCAGCACACCAACCCCCGGAGCGAACGGCAGCAACTTCCCATATGGCCGCTCGATGTGACCTTCCGGGAAGATCCCGATCATCCCGCCCTCTTTGAGATGCGCCCGAGCACGTCGGATGCCGGACTTCCCGTGCCGATTCCGAGCAACGAAAATAATCCCCGCCCAGTTCCAGAACCACGAAAGCCAAGGCACACGCATGTCCTCAGCCATCAACCAGCACACCCGCCGAGGAATCACAGCCGAAACCAAAAACGGATCAATCCCGCAGGTGTGATTACTCACCACGATCATCGGCCCGTCAATATCTTCAAAAACCCCGTCTTCAACGACAAACTCAGCCCGATGGACGATCCGCGAATACAGGTACCCGATCAGGAACATAAATCCATCAAACACACCGACTTGCGGTTTTTTGGTCCGTCCATGCTGACCCCCGGCGATCATCAAACCCGCCACGACACAAGCCGCGGCTAACAAAATGAGCCAGAGTGGGGACATCAGGAGAATGTTAGCATATGCAAAGCTAGTGATCCCCGTGATTTCGAAAAATATAGAAAATCGTGTATCCACCAATGTATCCAGTGATCTTCTCGGACCGGAGGACCCGTACACTTCCCGTATGAACGATCTCTGGAAAGCGAACCGCGATACCGCACTCAAAGCCGTCGAGCCGCTGGCCGTGCGTGTCCGCCCTCGGTCCATTGATCAGGTCGTCGGCCAAGCCCACCTGCTCGGAGAGGGCAAGCTCCTCCGTCGGATGATCGACGCCGACGCCCTCACCTCCGTCATCCTTCATGGCCCGCCCGGCACAGGCAAGACCACGCTGGCTGAGGTTATCGCCAAAGCAACCAGCCGAAGGTTTGTCCGCGAGAACGCCGCATCTGTTGGCGTCAAACGAATCCGCGAGATCATCGACGACGCGCACCGGATCTTGGGGGACTCGGGCAAGCGCACCATCCTCTTCCTCGACGAGATCCATCGGTTCTCAAAATCCCAGCAGGACGTTTTGCTGGCTGATGTAGAGCGTGGCCTCATCACACTCATCGGGGCGACGACTGAGAATCCGTTGTTTGCCGTCAACTCAGCGCTGATTTCTCGATCGACTTTGTTTCGTCTTGAATCGCTTACCGAAGATGAGACCACAGAGTTGCTGAACAACGCGATCAGCAATCAGGCCGCGTATCCGAACCTGGATATCTCCATCACCAAGGACGCCCTTGCTGTCTGGTCGATCAAATCCGAAGGCGACGCGAGGCGTGCCTTGACCGCGTTGGAAGTCGCGGTTCTCTCATCAGAGACCACTACAAATGAACTCACAATCACCAAGCAGATCGCCGAGGATTCCATCCAGCAAAAGGTCGCCAACTACGGTGCTGATGGCCACTACGACGCTGCCTCGGCGATGATCAAATCCGTCCGAGGAAGCGACCCCGACGCCGCCCTCTACTGGATCGCAAGAATGCTCGACGCGGGCGAAGACCCGCGATTTATAGCCCGCCGCCTCGCGATTCTTGCGAGCGAAGATATCGGAAATGCTGACCCGCGTGGGATTATGGTCGCCCAAGCCGCTTGGGATCTCGTCGAACGCATCGGCATGCCCGAAGCACGCATCACAATTTCCCAATGCGCGACTTACTTAGCTTGTTGCCCCAAATCCAACGCGGCCTATGTCGCGATTGATGCCGCCCTTGACGATGTCCGCAATGACCGCGTGCTGCCCGTCCCGATGCACCTCCGCGACCCCAACACCTCGCCCCTCGCAACCGACGACGGCTCAGGAAAGCGCGTCCGAGATGTCGAGACCGAGAAGTATCAATACTCCCACAACAACGACAATCAACTCTCAGGGCAAGACTACCTCGGGGTTGACAAACGCTACTACGAACCCAAAGACATCGGTGCCGAGAAAATCCTCAAACAACACCTCGATCAAGCTCGTGCCCACAAAGAGCGAAGCACAAATTAATGCCCCGGATCACACCAGTGCACACACCATCAAGCAAACCCGAGCAGCGTTCAGCGATCAAAGCGGCATTGTCGTTGATTTCTGAATCTCAACGCCTTCATCACAGCCAAGAACTCTGTACTCAGATAACGGACTCGGACCTTTACCGATCCGCAACAACCATCCTCGTGTATGCCTCACTCCCCACGGAAATTTCCCTCGACCCGCTCATCAAGCATGCTCTGGAGAATGACAAAATCGTCTCCGTCCCTGCCGTTGATTGGGATAAAAAAACCATGCATCCGGTCCAAATCCGATCACTGGACAAAGATCTGCAAATCGGCCGATACGGTCTCAGATCACCCACCAGCCAGTGCAAACCGGTCCCCGATGCCCAGATCACCCTCGCCCTCATCCCGGGGCTTGGATTCGATTCATCGGGACGAAGGCTCGGACGCGGCGCGGGGTTCTATGATCGCTGGATCGAAGCCCGTCGTCGATTTGTTGAGCCTTTGACGCTCGTCGGTGTATGTTTCGATGAACAAATCATCGAGCGTGTCCCAATAGACCCGCATGACCAAACCTTGGACCTGGTGCTAACACCAACGACCCAATACGAGAGAAGCCACCGATGAGTCTCCCAAGCCAATCAGGACGCGCCTCCCGCTCCTCATCCGTCCACTACCGCCGAAGCCAAGGCTCGCCTCTCCGCAAACTCCTCCCGGCTGTCGTTGTGATCGGCATCCTCTCACTCACCCTGTGGTATGTGCTGCGCCGGCCAACGGATACCTCTGAACTCCAAGCCGCCAACGACCAACCAGAAACCAACTCTCAAGTTGAGAACTTCGATCCACCGGTTGTCATCAACAACACCACGCCTCAGACCGCAAACCAATCCCCCTCGCGGGCCCTTCCCGGGTCCGGTGATCGACCAGACACCCAGCGAGAGGTCGAGAACTCCCTGGCCTCGAACACTCCTGCTGAAAACACCAGGACGATCCCCGTGACGAGCGCACAGAACCCATCTGGTTCCAATGGCTCGACGGGTTCTTCATCCCTGTTGGATGCAACACGAAATCAGACCACTCAACAGGCTATTCCGTCATCGACTCAAACCACGATCCCAGCGGGGACCGATCGGGTCCGCCTGCAGCTTGATACAGCCCAGCGTATGGTCAACCAGAACGACCGGGTCGCTGCTCGCAGGCTTCTCTCACAAACTCTCAGCGCCCCCAATCTCTCGGCCCGCGACAGCCAGCGGCTCCGAGACGAACTCACCCAGATCAACAATGTCCTCGTCTTTGGCCCCGTCGTCGCGCCCAATGACCCCATGTGCGAGGAATACAAAATCCAATCGGGCGACTCACTTTCTCGCATTGCATCGCGGCGAGAGCTGGCGAGCCACTGGAAGCTCATCCAGCGTGTCAACAGAATCTCCAACCCGTCCCGCATTCGGCTTGGGCAGAATCTCAAACTCGTCCACGGACCCTTCCACGCTGTCGTCTACAAACGCGAGCACCGCATGGACATCTACCACGGCTCACCCAATGACCCAGCAAGCTGGCTCTTCATCCGCTCGCTGAATGTCGGGCTCGGTGCGGATAATGGGACCCCTATCGGCACCTTTACGGTCTCGACCAATAAACTGGAAAACCCAGGCTGGGTCAACCCACGGAATGCCTCGGAGTCTTACGGCCCAAACGACCCCGCAAATCCCATCGGCGAGTTCTGGCTCGGGCTTGACGGCGTAGGTCAATACGCCACCCTGAGCGGCTACGGCATCCACGGCACCATCGACCCGTCCTCCATCGGAGACGACCAATCCATGGGCTGTGTCCGCCTTGCAGACGATGACATTGCTTTGGTCTACGAGCTCCTCGCAGAGCGCGTTTCGGTCGTCGAAATCCGCCCGTAACCTGTCCTTCCTAAATAGCTCTACCACAAGCCCTTACAGACCACCCAAACAGTCCATTTCAGACGGCGAATTACGGGATTTTTTCAGCCTACCTACCTACTATCACTATCCCTGATACGAGCCTAAAAACTCCGTTCTATGGGCTCTGAATTCTGACTCAACTCCGCTGGCCAAATCGTGTTCAATACAACACGGGCTTCGACCAAGCGGAACGCAAAGCTCGATGGACCAATCCCCACCATGACCGATCAAAACACCCCATCGACTGCCCCCAATTCTGGTGAATATTCTTCGGATCAGATCAAAGTGCTCGAAGGCCTCGAAGCCGTCCGCAAACGCCCTGGCATGTACATCGGTGGCACAGGGATCGGCGCGCTCCACCACCTCGTCTACGAAGTCGTTGACAACTCCATCGACGAAGCCATGGCCGGCTTCGCTTCATATGTCTCGGTCATCATCCAGCCCGACGGCTCGGTCAAAGTCTCAGACGACGGACGCGGGATCCCCACCGACCCCGTCAAGCACGAAGACCCAACCCTCAATGGCAAATCCGCAGTCGAGGTCGTCCTGACCAAGCTCCACGCCGGCGGGAAGTTCCAGCAGGAAGACTCCGCCTACAAAGTCTCTGGTGGTCTCCACGGCGTGGGCGTCTCTTGCGTCAACGCACTCTCTTCGCTCCTCGAAGTCGAAGTCTGGCGCGATGGGCAGATCAAGGGCATCGTATTCGAACGGGGGGTCGTCACCAAGGACATCCACGACATTGGGCCGATCCCTGCGAACTCAGACCGCGAAACGGGCACCATTGTCACCTTCAAGCCTGACACGGAAATTTTCGAAGACATCAACTTCGTCTACCAGACCCTCTCTACCCGTCTCCGTGAACTCTCATTCCTTAACCCTGGCATCACCATCAAGCTCACCGATGAACGCGTCGGTGCCGATGGCAAGATCAAGCATGAAACATTCAAGGCCGAAAAGGGGCTTCTGGAATATGTCCAGTACCTGATGAAAGGCAAGAACACCGTCTCCTCGCCGGTGTATCTCAACAAAGAAGTCGCTGAGGATTCCATGATCTGCGAGGTCGCCCTCCAGTACCACGACGGATACAACGAGACCCTCCTCACCTTTGCCAACAACATCAACAATGTTGACGGCGGTACCCACGGCCAGGGATTCAAAACCGCGCTCACCCGCACGCTCAACGGCTACGCCAAACGCTCCGGGATCCTCAAAGAAAAAGACCCGAACCCAACCGGAGACGACCTCCGCGAAGGTCTCATCGCCATCGTCTCGGTCAAACTCCCCGATCCACAGTTCAACAATCAGCCCAAAGAGAAACTCCTCAACCCAGAGATTGAGAGTTTCGTTTCTGCAGCACTCCAGGAAGCCCTAAACAACTGGCTCGAAGAACACCCCACCGAGGCCAAGAAGTTGTGCCTCAAGGGGATTGTTGCCGCCCAGGCGCGTGAGGCTGCACGCAAAGCACGCGAGCTCACCCGACGCAAATCTGCGCTCGATTCGGGCTCGATGCCCCACAAACTCCGTGATTGCAAAACCAAAGACATGGACCGCTCTGAAATCTTCATTGTCGAAGGTGATTCAGCGGGTGGTTCGGCGACCCAAGGCCGCGACGTCGAAACACAAGCGATCCTGCCCCTCAAAGGTAAGATCCTCAATGTTGAACGCGCACGCATCGACAAAGTACTCGGATTCGAAGAAATCCGCACACTCATCGCCGCCCTCAAGTGCGGCATCGGTGCTGACTTTGACATCACCAAACTCCGCTACGGCAAAGTCATCATCATGACCGACGCGGATGTTGACGGGTCCCACATCCGCACCCTCCTGCTCACCTTCTTCTTCCGCCAGATGCCTGAGCTCATCCGCAGGGGCCATGTTTACATCGCCCAGCCGCCGCTCTATCAGATCACGCGGGGCAAAAAATCCAAATATGTGCTCAACGAACGCACCCTGGACAACGCCCTGACCGACCTCGGTCTTGAGGGCTCGGTGCTCCAAGTCCGCGATATCGAAAACGCGCAGGCTGGTATCGAACCAAAGGTCATCCAGTCCATCGCGGGCCCAGACGCCCGCCGTGCCGTCCAGCAGTTGACTCGATTGGCCGATCTCGTCGAGATCGCCGAACGGCGAGGCGTCAAGTTCCTCGACCTGCTAGCGACCCGCAAGGATGGTGTCCTCCCGACCCATAAGCTCTCGACCCAGACCGAAGATTTCTACGGCTGGTCTGAGTCTGAAGCCCTAGCACAACTCGAAGCGAACGGCTGGCGCCTCACCCAGGACGCGGGCGACATCGAGGATTCCGAAGACGAGGAATCGTCCGAGGAACAACTCGACCCGGACTCCCCCGAGTACGCGGCCAAGTTCAAGGAAGATTCGTCGCCACTAGCGACCCTCCGCGAGCTCCATGAAAACCGCGAGCTCGATGCGATTTTCACCCAGCTCGACGAAATCGGGCTCGACATCAACGACTACGGACTCACCCAAGAAGAGTCCGTCACGGGTGAGAACATCCCCGCACGCTTCGCATGGGTCACCGAAAAAACATCAGCCGTCAAGTCTGAGAACGAATCTGCGATCCCAACTTCCCAGTCCAAGGTCGTCGAAGCCGCCAACATCCCATCGATCCTCGAAGCGTTGCACCAGATCGGCCGACGAGGCATGGAGATCAAGCGGTTCAAGGGGCTGGGTGAGATGGACGCGATCCAGTTGTGGGACACGACGATGGATGTCACCAGACGAACGCTCTTCCGGGTTCAATGGGAGCACGCTTCAGAAGAGGCGAGCATGCTGTTCTCGCTGCTGATGGGCGAGCAGGTCGAACCACGACGGAAGTTCATCGAGGACCATGCGCTGGAAGTTAAGAACCTCGATATCTGACCTTAACCCATTCGATCTAAACCCTACCTCACCTGCATAACCCGTATTTTTGATACCCTCCGTAGCCTGACTCGGAATTATCGGTCTGCACGCTCTCGACTTCACCCCGGGGGCGTTATTGCACTGATTGCCTTCACCACTTCTCCCGATATAGAGAGCACAGGAGTTTCCAAACCGGATACGCGGCCTGATGAGTCATATTGCACCTCTCTGGGAACGCTCGATGAACCAAAGCAAAAACAACACCCTCCGCATTGGTATCCGTGAGCTCAATGCCCTATTGAATCGGATCGAAGAATCTCAACCAGAGAATACCAATCCAAACCGGGAGTTTGTGCGATGGAACTTCCGCATCGTCCGCGCCGACCTCACCATTGAGCATGCTACTGGGTCCAAGGTCGTCCTTCCTGTCGCGACCCGGAACATTTCCCGAGGTGGAATTTCGGTATTGCATTCATCATTTGTCTATCCAAAATCCCGCTGTCATGTCACCGCGATTCTCGAAGACGGACGCAAACTCGATATGGACGGAATGGTCATGCGTTGCAATCACATTGGGGGGAAGGTTCATGAACTCGGTATTAAGTTTGACCAAGAAATATCCACCAAAGACCTCCTCGGGCTCGATCCGATGCAAGAGGCGTACTCGCTTGAGTGCATAGAAGCCGACGGACTGCACGGCACGGTCCTGATCGTTGCCTCTTCGGAACTCGACCAACAACTGCTTGTCAAACTCCTCGAAGAAACCAGCTTAACTATCTCTGTTGCCGACAGCTCTGAATCCGCTCTCAAACGAGCCCAAAAAGGCTGCGAGCTCATACTGACCGACTATTCCGTCGGCGAAGAATCTGCGGCAGACATCCTCATGACCCTTCGCGCCGAGGGGGTTGATGCCCCGGTGCTTGTGATGACTTCCGATTCTTCTGATGAGTTCCGAGATGAAATGCGGATGGCTGGGGCATCTGGTTTGATCTCAAAACCATACACAAGAGACAAGCTCCTCCAGGCACTCGCAGAGTTCCTCCTCGGAGACGGGGACGGCGGCCCCTTGTATTCTTCGCTTACACAATCCGACCCCGCATACGAGATCCTTCCCAAGTTCCTGAAGGAACTCGCGCGGATGATTCTCACACTTGAAAAATCTCTTCGAGAATCTGATTATGAATCATGTATAACAATCTGCCAATCGCTCGCCAGTACCGCGACCCCTCTCGGGTTTGAATCCATTGGACATATTGCAGTCCAAGCGAACCGCGCCTTGTCCAAGGGCAATGGGGTCAGGGATGCAGCGGCAGATGTCCGTCAGTTAATTATCGCATGTCGTCGTATTAAATCGAACCCGAAAGCGGCCGCGTAAGCATTATCAGATTGAGACCATTATTTGCCGCAGTGCTTTCCATAAGTTTGAGACCATTCATGACCCAAAACTCCATGTTAAATCCAGCAAGCGATCCCACCGTCCGAAACACCCTCATGCTCGATGGAGTTCTCTATCAACGAATTCTATCTAAGCTTGATGAATGTGGCAATAAGCAAAGGCCTAGCGCAGATCGAGTGTTTCGAAGACTCTCTTACGCTCACGCCAAAATTGCGATCGATATAGAGTCTGAGGGCCACAATCAAAGGACCCTGGTTGTGGCAACCCGGAACTTGTCACAGGGCGGGATATCAATCCTCCACTCCAGCTTTGTGTACACCGGTACACAACTCACCGTTAATCTCATCACCAATACCGGCGCCATCACCCCTTGCCATGGATCGGTGACCCGGTGCGAGCACCGGGGCGGGCGTGTCCATGAGGTTGGCATCAAGTTTGATGAGGAAATCGTACTGCGAGAGTATCTCAATCCAAATCCAAAGAGCCTGCTCCATTCTCGCGAGAAGGTGGATATTGAAGGTATGGACATCAAGCTTCTGATCGTTTCTCCAAACTCTGATTTTTCATCGAGCATGAGGCAATACCTTCAGCCGACCAAAATGGTTTACAAGTTTGTGAAGTCCGAAGCCGAAGCTCTGGAAATCTTCAACGCTCATGACATGGTCTTGTGTCAACTCGATACCGTAACCATGCAAACCCCAGAAACCGTCCGAAAAATGCGAGAACAAGGATTCACCAATCCCATCATTATCGCAGGGCGTCCTACCAGCGAGGTCGATTCTCATGTCATCGGCGCTTGCGGGGCCGATATGATCTTGCCATGGCCTTGCGACGAGCAAACGATGCTCTGCTCGATCGGTGAATACATCTTTAACCCATGGACTGCAGAATCACTCGAGAACATCCGCTCGTGCATCTCCCCCGAGACACGCCGGGTGTTGTATGTGGAACTGGCCAAAATCGGGGTCACGCTCGACCAGCAGGTCCGTACACAAAACCAGAGCGGTGCCCATACTTCATGTTCCCGAATCCGGATGCTTGCCCCGCTGCTCAACTTGGTAGCTCTTAAATCAGCAACTGACGATCTCACTGAGCGGATCTCGATTGAGAACTCACTCGAATCGCTCGCCCCTGAACTGAATCAAATATCACTCGCATGTAAAGGAATGAGCCAAAGGGCCGCGTAGCGTTGCCTCTCAGAATGCAATGAAAGACCAACCATTTCATCACGGCATAATCCGCCTCGTCAAGGCAGTCGGCATGTGGACCAGCGGATGTTTGGTGCTCTGCATGCTCATCTTTGCCGTCTCGTATATCCGCTTAGGATCAAAAATAAATACAGATGCTGTGAAACTCGTTGAACTCTCTGCTCGGCAACAAATGCTAATCGAGAAGATTGCGAAGGGCGCCCTAGAAATCAAGGTTGCCATCAGCGTGGACGATTGGGATACCGTCGAATCATCGCTCGGACAAGCTGCGATTGACCATCAATCATGGGACGCCATCCACCAGGAACTCCGGAATAACCGCAGCAACTCGTTTAGTGTTGATGCAGGCTCAAATACCATTCAAGAATACTTCGACCGGATTCACTATTCGCATTCTCAAATTTCTCAAGCACTCGATGAGATCGAGCTTGTGGGACGCAGCGTCATCCGTAGAGCTCCCTACATTGATCAGGCAACCCATGACCGGATCGTCGTAGCGACTGATAACGTCATTGTGCAAGAGCCCGCATACCTAGAAAGTATGAACGATATCGTCTCTCTCTACGTGCTCAATGCCTCGCATAGTTCTGCGCATGCGACCGCATCGATCCGGAAGTCGCTCTGGTTGTTGCTTGCGGCTCTTTCGGCAGCATTTCTGATCGGAGTAGCCCCTCGGTACAGGATCTTGGTCTCCGAAGCCGCCAGGCTCCAGGACAGCTTGTCCAGGGCCCATGAAGCCGCGAATGCTCGCTGGCATTTCCTCGCCTCGTTGGGGCACGAGTTCCGGACCCCGATGAACTCGATCATTGGTTTCGCAGGATTGCTTGCCAATGAGGACCAGGACAAGCTTACCAAAGAAGAGCACGCAAACATGATACTGGAATCCGGACGCGACCTCATGAATTTGATCGAGGACATCATCGATATGTCCGCCATCGAGGCGGGCAAGCTCAAGGTTTCTCCGTGTGTGACAGACCCCCACAAAATCTTCTCGGAACTCTCAGACACCTTTATTCCTCTAGCCCAAGAAAAAGGATTGGAGTTCAGAACGTTCATCGATTGTTCGTGCCCCGCTTCTATCACCACCGATGATCTTCGTCTCAAGCAAGTTATATCAAAGATTGTCGGCAACGCCGTCAAGTTTACCCAGACTGGTTCTGTGGAGCTGCACGCCGCGCTCGAGGAGATTAGCGGAAAGAGCATGTTTGTTGTGCGAGTTGTTGATACCGGGATCGGTGTTGATTCTGATGATGCAATCAGGATTTTCGAGCCTTTCGAGCGTGTCGAATGCGGGATGAACCGTGAGCATGATGGGGCCGGACTTGGGCTCACTGTCGCCCACGCCCTGGCTTGTCAACTCGGCGGGGACCTCACCATCGAAACTGCGCCGGGGGCTGGGAGCTTTGTAACGATCTCTATTGATCCTGGTGAATACACGGTTCAATCCGAATCGACCCCGGAGATGACTAAGGTAGAAATTGTTGCTGACCACGAGGCTCTCGAGTCAAAAGTCATCCTGGTCATCGAAGACGGGGAAGACAACCAACGATTGATCTCTCACTACCTCACCAAAGCGGGGTGCAGAATCCAGCTTGCCGAGAATGGCCAGGTCGGCATCGATCGGTATATGACCGCTGAGGGGTCGGTGCAACCAGTTGATCTCATCCTCATGGATATGCAGATGCCCATCATGGATGGGTATGAGGCGACCTCAATCCTCCGTAAGAAAGGGGCCAAGGTCCCGATCATCGGAGTTTCTGCTCATACATCGGCTGACGATCGCACACGATGCTTAGAAGCGGGGTGCGATGAATACCTGACCAAGCCGATCAGCAAACCCCTGCTTCTCGACACCTGTGCCATGTGGATTTCTAAGCAAGAAGCCAGCGAATCCGATGAATCTCTACCGCCTCAGGCCGCATAATCAAGGAATCAGGGCATGAACAAAGCCAGTCCCCATCTAACAGCCCAACCCGCCAAACTCGTCGAGTTCGGGAGTTGGCTAATACGGGCACCAATCGCCTATTTTGGGGTTCGGAAGAAAGGGTGAACGACGGGGCTTGAACCCGCGACATCCTGGATCACAACCAGGTGCTCTACCAACTGAGCTACGTCCACCATACAGGGAGCCGGTTCAATGACTCCGAGCACAAAGGATAGACAACAATGACCCCGAAAGTCACCCCCAACTGACCACCTTTTGAACCACTTTTAGGGTCTCAATGTCTACAATTCATACCAATTGAGTGACGCAAGCCGCTGCGACGGATCCCCCGGCATCAGGCGCCACAACAACTCAAGGCAAAGTACCCCTTTGCCACACTCCAGCAGGAGCAGATCAATGAGTGCAATCAGTATCCCAGGACTCGATCTCGGTGCCAAAGCCACCCACACGAACCTCAGCACCGCAGAGCTTGTCGAACTCGTCCTCCAACGCAACGAGGGCAAACTCGCCGCAAACGGCGCAGTCAATGTCTCAACGGGCGATCGCACAGGACGTTCCCCGACCGACAAGCGTCTAGAAGACACTCCCGCGATCCACGGCAACATTGACTGGGGCAAGATCAACATCCCGATGACCCCCGATCAGTTCGACAAGGCCGTCGAGATCGCGACGCGCTATCTCAACACTCAAGACGAGCTCTTCGTCTTTGAGGGCTTCGTTGGTGCTGACACTTCGCATCGCCTCGGTGTCCAGGTCCTCACCACCATGGCGTGGCATGCCCTCTTCGCAGAAACACTTTTCATCAAACCGGGTTCAGCATCTGACGCGGGCGATGGTTCATGGGCACAAGACTGGACCGTCATTAACGCGGGCACCCACAAACTCACCGAATCCGAGCAACAAGAACTCGGGCACAACACCCCGATCCTGATCGCTCAGTCTCTTGAAAAGAAAACCGTCGTCATCTTCGGCACCGAATACGCCGGCGAGATGAAGAAGGGCCTCTTCTACGCGATGAACTACGACATGCCTGACCAGGGCGTGTTCCCCATGCACTGCTCCTGCAATGTTGACCACAACGACCCATCCAACGTAGCGCTCTTCTTCGGCCTCTCAGGCACAGGTAAAACCACACTATCTGCAGACCCAGACCGTGGTCTCATCGGCGACGACGAGCACGGCTGGGGCCCATCGGGCATCTTCAACTTCGAGGGCGGCTGCTACGCCAAGGTCATCGGGCTCACCCACGAATCAGAACCCGAGATCTGGGACGCCATCAAGTTCGGATCGGTCCTCGAAAACACTATCATCGACGAAGCAACCCGCATCCCGGACTACGACGATGTCTCCATCACCCAGAACACCCGCGTCACCTACCCGGTCGATTACATCAAGGGAGCGATCATCCCTTCGGTTTGCTCGCATCCAAAGAATGTCATCTTCCTGACCGCTGATGCCTTTGGAGTGATGCCCCCTGTATCCAAGCTCACCCCAGAGCAAGCGATGTACTACTTCATCAATGGATACACCAGTAAACTCGCAGGCACCGAAGCCGGGATCACCGACCCCGTCGCCGCGTTCTCCCCATGCTTCGGCGGGCCATTCATGCCTCGCCCCGCTGCAGACTACGCAAAGATGCTCGCAGAACGCACCGCACACCACGGCGCCAATGTCTGGCTCCTCAACACCGGCTGGTCCGGCGGCCCCTACGGCACAGGCAAACGCTTCTCACTCAAATACACCAGAGCAATGATCACCGCCATCCTCGATGGTTCCCTCTCCAGTGTCTCCACCGAAGAGCACCCAGTCTTCGGTCTCCACATGCCAACGAGCGTCCCCAATGTCCCAGACGAGGTCCTCAATCCACGCAACACTTGGGCCGACAAAGCCGCCTACGACACCAAGGCCGCCGAGCTTGCCAAACTTTTCCGCTCCAACGACACCAAATACAACCTCCCCGCCGACATCCAGTCAGGCGGTCCAAAGGCCTAATCCTCCGATCAGCCTGATCCACAAAAACCGGCCCAACTGGGTCGGTTTTTTATGACCGGTATACTTCTACAAATGCATAGGAGCCACCATGTCACTCAATCTCAACGCCCAAGCCCCATCATTCACCCTCCCCGCCACCGACGGCAACACTTACTCCCTCGCTGATTTCAAGGAAGACACCCTCGTCATCTCCTTCACCTGCAACCATTGTCCCTTCGTCTATAACTCGGACGAAGGCACCAGGGCAACCGTCGAGAAATACTCACCCAAGGGCGTCCAGTTCGTGATGATCAACGCCAACAACGCCGAGTCTCACCCAGAGGACAGCTTTGAATACATGATCACCCGAATGAATGAACATAACTTCCCTTGGCTCTATCTCCATGATGAAACGCAAGAAATCGCCCGCACCTATGGCGCCACAAAGACCCCAAACTTTTATGTCTTCGATAAGGACCGCAACCTGATCTATTCTGGCCGCGCCACTGATTCGCCAAGAATTCCCAATGACATCACCACCCATGACCTCGAAGCCGCCCTCGATCAGCACCTCGCCGGAGAGCAAATTACAAACCCAACGACCGCCCCTGTCGGCTGCTCAATTAAGTGGAAGCAAGACGCACCCGAGGCATGCGATATTTAACTTCATTCATCCAAACCGAACCCGGTTCGTCAGTGTCCCGATCTTCTCGATCTCCACCTCAACAACATCCCCATCCTGCAGCCACACCTGAGGATCTCGCGCCATCCCCACGCCGCTGGGTGTCCCGGTCAGGATCACCGTGCCCGCCGCCAGCGTCGTCCCCGAACTCAGCATCGAGATCAGCCGCGCGACCGGGAACATCATCTGATCAGTGTTGGCATCCTGCATGACTGCCCCATTGACCCGGCACACCACCCGCAAATCCTGCACATCATCAATTTTCGACACCGGCACAACTGTCGGCCCCATTGGACAAAAAGTGTCAAACGACTTCCCACGATTGAACTGCCCCCCAGACCCCTTCTTTTGCCACCACCGAGCCGACACATCGTTGGCGCAGCAGTACCCCAGCACAAAATCCAGCGCTTCGTCCTCTGAGACATCCAGAGCATTCCGCCCCAAGATCACCGCAAGCTCCGCCTCATAGTCCGTCTGGTTCCCACCAAAGTTCTCATCACGCGCAATCGGCGGAATCACAATCTCATCCCCATCAAGCCCCGTCGCGTTGATGTTCTTCATAAACACCATCGGATGCTCCGGAACATCCGCCCCTTGCTCGATCGCGTGGGCCGCGTAGTTGCGTCCTATACCGATGATCTGCCTGATCGGCAGCACCGAACCATCAACTTCAACACCGACGCCGTTATCAATCTTCTTGAGTGTGTACATGCACGCACGATATCCTCGATTTCCACTCCGCGACGGTCTACAACTTATGAGTGCCTATTTCACCAAAAGAACAGAGCAATCCTGAGGGGGATGCCAACGGGTCTTCGCGGAATCTTTTTTCTCGCGTATTCACTAGAACAGCCTCCCCTGTCAAGTTCGTGCTCCTCGGGTTCCTCTCCTTCCATCCATCGGCCATGCCCTGGCTCGCCCGAGCCAACTACGCGAGAGAGTTGAGAGCGGCTTTTTTCCTCCCATGGGCCATCGCCGCAACAGAAGGCTCGGTCATCGGGTTCATCGTCCGAAAGCTCTACGACGGGGTCGTCGATGACACCCTGCTCAACTACCTCGTCGCGGCACTGATCGCCGCCCCGGCCCTGGCCAATATCACCTCCTTCGGCTGGGCCATCGCTGTCTCGGGCAAACGCAAGATCCCGTTCATCACAGGGCTCCAGTTGCTGGTCGTGATCGCTATCACGGTCATCGCCGCCGCGCCGCGGACACCCAACGGGTTGCTTGTTCTCGTGGCCGCCGCGTTTGTTGCGAGGACCTGCCTTGCGGGGATTGTCACCATCCGCGCCACCGTCTGGGGCGTCAACTACCCCACCGAACGCGCGAGAATGACCGGCAAGTTCCAGGCCGTCTCCGTGACCATTTCTTCATTGATCGCCATCGGCCTTGGGTACGCGATGCAACTCTCCGAAGAGTCCTACCGTTTCCTTATCCCAATCTTCGGCCTCATCGCACTCTTCGGTGTCGGGTCATACGCAAGAATCAAGGTCCGCAGCGAATCCACCATCCTCGCCCGCGAGCAGGCCCAGACCAAAAAAAGCTCAGGCTCCATCCAAGCAATCTCCGCCCTCTTCCGTTCGATCACCCGCGTCATGATCGACGACCGCGACTACCGCCGCTACCAGACCTGCCAGTTCCTCATCGGGATCGGCAACATGATGTCCTGGGCCCCCTTTGTCATCATCGCCAAAGAACAGTTTGGGCTCGACTATCTACCGGGGCTCCTGCTCACCCAGGTCGTTCCTCTCTTAATGATGCCGATCTTCATCCCATTCTGGGCACGGTTCATGGACCGAGTCCACATCGTGACCTTCCGTTCGGTCCATTCGTGGGTGTTCATCATCACCTTTATCCTCTCGCTTGTCGCTGCCCAGACCCATTCAATCTGGCTCCTCTACGCCGCATCGATCACCCGGGGCATCGCTTTCGGGGGCGGCGCCCTCGCGTGGAACCTCGGGCATCTCCAGTATGTCAAGCCCGAACGCTCGACGGACTACATGGCCGTGCATGTGACACTTACCGGGGTCCGCGGTCTCACCGCCCCGTTCCTCGGCGTCGGCATCTATTCCATGTACGAAACCATGTGGCCCGGCGAAGGATCATGGGTCTTTGCTGTGGGCCTGGTGATCACACTCTGCGGCACCATCGGCTTCCGCTCACTCTCCCGAGGCGTACTCAAAGACCAATCACTCGAAACCTAATTCCTATTCACGCCCTGCGCTCGATCATGCCGATACCTCGGCGTGGTTAAATACATCGGATCCAAAAGAACGCTCATCCCCAACATCCTCGAAATGATCGAGTCGCTTGATGGCATCAACTCTGTCGTCGACTACTTCTCAGGCACCTCACGCGTAGGACATGCGCTCAAGGCGCAAGGATATCAGGTCACCGCCAACGACTATGCCAGTTATGCGCATTGCCTCGCCCGCTGCTATGTACAAACAGACCGCGACACCGTCCTCCACCACGCCGCTCAGCTCGTCACCGAGTTCAACGCCCTCCAAGGCGACCCCGGGTACTTCACCAAGACCTTCTGCGAAGATGCCCGCTACTTCAAGCCGGACAATGGGGCCTGCGTTGATGCGATCCGCGAGTCAATCGAATCCAAAGACCTCGACCCGGATCTCAAAGCCGTGATGCTTGTCTCGCTGATGGAAGCCGCCGATCGTGTCGATTCGACCACGGGCGTCCAGATGGCCTATCTCAAATCATGGGCCCCGAGAGCCCACAACCCGCTCACCCTCCGAGTCCCCAATCTGCTCGACAGACCGGCCGCAGGCAAGTGCAAAGCCACCAACCTTGAAGCCCAGGACGCTGCACGCACGCTCAACGCCGATCTCGCCTATATCGACCCACCCTACAACCAACACTCCTATCTTGGCAACTACCACATCTGGGAATCACTTGTCAAATGGGACAAACCCGAGACTTACGGCATCGCCAATAAACGCATCGACACGCGAACACGCAAGTCTGATTTCAACTCCAAGCCAAAATCCATCATTGCGATGCAAAACTTCATCGATAAGGTCCGCTGCCCCTACAAACTCATCTCCTTCAACAACGAGGGCTACCTCGACAAATCCACCATGGAATCCATTCTTGCCCCCCACGGCAATGTCTACACCATCGGACACGACTACAAACGCTATGTCGGTGCTCAGATCGGCATTCACAATCAATCAGGCACCAAAGTCGGCAAGGTCACCCACCTCCGAAACACCGAATACCTCTTCCTCGTCACCCCGTTAGGTGTCGAGTGGAAGGGCGTCGGGACCCCCGCTGCCGCCGTGGTTGCCTAGGCACCAATCCCCGCAACCAAATACCCTACCAATCGGTTTGATATAAACCCATCGGCCTATTTCTGGACTATGGTTCCTCTCCCATAGCGGGTATCAAACAGCCCGATCCCGGAGCCAATTTATGAACAAGCCAGTCGCATCATCTATATACAAACTCTCTACCATCGCGATCATCCTGATCACCCAATCAGCCATCGCTCAAGGCGGCCCCCCACCCGCCAAGGTCTACCTCGAAACCGCAAAGCTCGAACTCCTTGCAGACTCAAGGCCTGTCACCGGCGAGATCCGCTCCCGCCGCACCGCTGAGCTCGCTTCTCAGGTCGCGGGGCTCGCAATCGAGGTCCTTGTCGAAGATGGCGATCAGGTCAACAAAGGTCAAACCATCGCTAAGCTCGATGCCCAGCGCGCCGAACTCCTCTTCAAACGCGCCCAAGCGGAAATCCTCTCCGCTCAAGCCCTCGTCGATCAACGCACCGCCGATCTCCAGCAAGCCCAGCGCGACCTGAGCCGAATGGAACAACTCAACGATCGTGGCTCGGTCGGTCCGGCCCAGCTCGACCAAGCACAGACCCTAGTCGCGTCCCGAGCCGCTCAACTTGCCGAGGCCCGCGCGGACCTGGCTATGAGCCAGTCCAATCTTTCGATTGCCAAGATCGAACTCGACGACATGACCATCACCGCACCATTTGCCGGTCGTGTCATCCGCAAACAAGCGGAGATCGGTCAATGGATCGATCGCGGCGATCCCGTCTGCACCATTGTTTCGATGACCGACCTTGAAGCCCGCATCGATGTCTCGCAGTCTTTGCTCCCAGCACTTGAAGCCGCCAACGGCGACCCTGCCAACCGGCCCACTATTCAGATCATCCTCCCGAGTGTTCCAAATCCACTCACCGCCCGCCTCCATGCGGTTGTTCCCCAAGCAGACGCTCTTAGCCGCCTTTTCCCGGTTCGCCTCGCGGTCGATGATCCAAACCACACACTCCGCCCTGGGATGTCTCTCACAGCAATGGTCCCAACCGGTTCAAAGTCTGAACTCCTCACCGTCTCCAAAGACGCGATCCTCCGCAACGCCGCCGGGGAGTATGTTTACTACAACAACAATGGCGTCGCCGCCCTCGCCCCGATCACCCGGCTCTTCAGTATCGGCAGCCGTGTTGTCATACGCTCTCCAATGATCCGGCCGGGGGTTCAGGTCGTCATCGAGGGCAACGAACGCATGTTCCCCACCCAGCCCATGAGAATCATCGAGATTGATGGCACCCCCCCGCCTCAGCAAACCACTGAATCATCTCCCGAAACCGGATCGGACCACTAAGCTATGGGCATGCTCGCATGGTGCATCTCGCGCCCGGTCACCGTTACTGTCGCTGTCTTTCTTCTGGTCATGGCGGGATTCATCTCTGTGCGCGAGATCCCCATCCAGCTGACCCCAACGGTCTCGCGTCCGATTGTCACTGTCACAACGAACTGGCCGGGCCGAAGCCCGCAAGAAATCATCGACGAGATCACCAAAGAGCAGGAGGAGTTCCTCAAGAACACTTCCAAGCTCGACACCATGTCCTCGACGACCTCTGAGGGCACCACCTCGATCACCCTCGAGTTTGTCATCGGGTCCGACATCTCCCGCGCTCTCCAAGAAGTTTCCGACGCGATCCGCCAGGTCCCAGACTACCCTGACGGCGTAAGCGAGCCACAGATCGTCGAGACCAATGGTGCCAACGCCGCCTCTGGTGCCGTCGCATGGATTATCATCGACTTCAACGACGAGAACCTCAAAAAACACGCCGGCTACGACCTCACCACAATCTTCGACTCCCTCGACAAAGAGGTCAAACCCTACCTCGAACGCATCGACGGCGTAGCACAGGTCAATGTCTACGGCGGACGCGAACGCGAAGCCCGCGTCCTCACCGACCCCATCGCCCTTGCCCAGCGTGGTCTCAACCATGTCAATGTCATCCAAGCACTCCAGGGCGAGAACCAGAATGTCTCGGCGGGCAGCATTTCTGAGGGCAAACGCGAGTACCGCGTCCGACTCATCGGTCGCTACACCAGCCCAGAGCAGGTCCTCGACACCATCGTCGCGTACCGCAACGGGCTCCCTGTCTATGTCCGTGATGTCGCCACGATTGACATCGGCTACACAAAACAACGCGGCTTTATCCGCTCGCTCGCCCGCCCCGCCATCGCGATCAATGTCATCCGCCAGTCCGATGCCAATGTCATCGACATCATGACCGATCTCAAACGACGCCTCCGCGATATCGAATCCGACATCCTCCCCAACATCGGAGGCTCATCAGCCGCCGGACCCGTCGGACCAGACCTCCGCCTCCGTCAGGTCTACGACGAAACTATTTATATAACGAGCGCCATCTCCCTCGTCACCCAGAACCTCTGGGTCGGCGGGCTCATCGCCGCCCTTGTCCTTCTCGTGTTTCTCCGCTCCGTGAGAGCCACGGGCATTATCGCCATCGCGATCCCGATCTCCATCGTCGGCACCTTCCTCGTCCTGCTTGCGCTGGGACGCACTCTCAATGTCGTCTCCCTCGCCGGGCTCGCCTTCGCGGTAGGCATGGTCGTTGATAACTCTATCGTTGTCCTTGAAAACATTGACCGCCGCATCGCGCTGGGCGAATCCCCTCGCAGAGCCGCCCTCAAAGGCGGCGGAGAGGTCTGGGGCGCGATCCTCGCATCAACTTTGACCACCGTCGCGGTATTCATCCCCGTCCTCACCATCTCCGAAGAAGCCGGCCAGTTGTTCCGTGATATCGCCATCGCGATCGTGGTATCCGTATCCCTCTCGCTCTTGGTCTCAATCTTTGTCATTCCCACCGCCTGCAGCCGTTGGCTCAAGCCGCACAAAAAATCAGACTCTGCCCTCCTCCGCTCGATCGACACACTATTTGGGCTCACCATAGTCGGCACCGCGATGGTCAACTTCCTTGGAAACACCATCCGCTTCCTCGTCACCGGTGCGCGTGGATGGACACTCCGCCCCGCCATCATCATGGTCATGGCCGGTGGGTCGGTCCTCGGCGCACTCTGGCTCACCCCCCCGATGGACTACCTTCCCGCAGGCAATCGGAACCTCGTCTTCGGCGGGCTCCTCATCCCACCTGGACTCTCCCTCGATCAACGCACCATCATCGCCGAACGCATCGAAAGTAAAATCGGTGCATACGCCATCGCCGACATCAACGATCCTGAGTCTATGAAGGACCTCGACCCCATCCAAATGTTTCCCGGCATGCCGATTTATGAACCTGTCCCAATTAGCAACTTCTTCATCGGTGCCTTCGGGACCAACCTATTCATCGGCGCCACCAGCCAAGACTCCGAGGTTGTCATCCCTGTCGGTCACCTCCTGACCAGTGCCATGAACTCCATCCCAGACTCCTTCGGCGGCGCAGGACAAACATCCCTTTTCGGACGCTTCAACTCCGGTGGCTCCATCCGTGTCGAAATCCTCGGCCCAAATCTTGACCGCGTCAACAACGCCGCCCAGCACATGCTCACCTTGTCACGCGAAAAATTCGGAGGCTCCCAAGCATCCCCCGCACCCGCAAACTTCGCGATCCAGCAGCAAGAAATGCAGGTCGTCCTCAATGACCTCGGACGCGAACTCGGCCTCACCAACCAAGGGCTCGGGATCGCCATCCGTGGACTCTTCGACGGCGCCTTCGTCGGTGACTACACCCTCGGATCAGAAGCCATCGACCTCGTCGTTGTCCCCATCGGAGGCGAACTCGATTACCTCGAACAACTCGCCGACATCCCGATCTCCACCCCTGCGGGCCCCGTCGTACCCGTCCGGAGCATCGCTGACTTTATCCCATCGACCTCTCCGCAGGTTGTCAATCGCATCGAAGAACTCCCCAGCGTGTCGATCAATATCACGCCGCCCGAGTCGATGCCATTGCAAGAAGCGATGGACTGGATCAGGTCCGACATCATCGAGGAGTCGAAAGAATCCGGGCTCATCGATTCTTCCATGCGCGTCAAACTCGAGGGCAGTGCCGCCGATCTCCAGAAAATCCAGGAATCCATGTTCGGAATTTCCGATCAAGCCCCCGCCAAGGGCAGCACCAACCTCTTGGTCGGCGCCGGTCTCGCAATCGCAACACTCATCATCGGACTCCCAACACTCCTCCGCTCTCGCAAATCCAAGAATACCAAACTCCCCTATGGCATCGCCGGGCTCATCCTCATCGCCGCCATCCTCGGCGTTCTCTCCTTCACCGCAATCGGTAACCCTCAACTCATCACCGCACGCATGGTCTGGGCGATCCTCGTCACCTACCTCCTCATGTGCGCCCTCTTCGAGAGCTTCCTCTACCCGCTCGTCATCCTCTTCACCGTCCCCCTCGCCATCGTCGGAGGCTTCGCGGGTCTCAAAATCGTCCACGAGATCACACTCGCCGATCCCACCAAAGCACCGCAGCAACTCGATGTCCTCACCATGCTCGGCTTCGTCATTCTCATCGGTGTTGTCGTCAACAACGCCATCCTTCTCCTCCACCAAGCACTCAACTTCATGCGTGGCGAAGCAGAGTCGGGTGAATCCCCTATCGATCCAATGAACCCTGTCGACGCCATCGTCGAATCCGTCAAAACCAGAACCCGGCCTATTCTGATGTCCGTCCTCACCTCAGTAGGCGGCATGCTCCCCCTCGTCATGGTCCCCGGATCAGGCAGCGAGATGTACCGAGGATTAGGGTCCGTCGTCGTGGGCGGCCTGATGGTTTCCACAATCTTCACCCTCCTCCTCGTTCCCCTCCTATTCTCTCTCGTCATGGACATGCGCCAAGGCCTGTCCCCCCAAACCCAATCAGATTCATTCACACCCAACGGATAAATCATGCACAAACTCATCGTCACCGCCCTTACTCTCGCCGCCTTCACCCTCACGGGATGTGAAACCACACAAACCACCGGCTCCGCGGTCTTCCCAGAGGCCGCTACTCCAGGCTATGACGATGGATTCGATGCAACTGCCGTCACCATCCACAAGGGCGATGTCTCAGGCACAGCCACCTTTGAGGAAATGATCGACGACCTCGCAGACGCCGATGTCATCCTCGTCGGTGAGATGCATGGCCACACCAAAGGCCTCGACTTCATCGCCACCACCTTCGAAGCCCTCGTTGAGCGGAATGAGAATCTCATCCTCTCTATGGAGTTCTATGAACGCGACCAGCAGAACGCCCTTGACGACTACCTCACCGATGTCACCGACTACGCCAAGTTCGTTAAAGCCGCCAATCGAAACAAGGGCAACAACGCGATCGGCCACCTCCGCATGGTCCAACTCTGCAAAGAGAACGGGAGAGCTGTCATCGCGGCAAACTCACCGCGTCGCTACACCACCATGGCCCGCAAGCAAGGCTTCGAAGCCCTCGCCAACCTCGGTCATGAGCAACAAAGACTCTTCGAAATCCCCCGCCAGCTCCCTGTTGGCTACTACGCCGATACCTTTCGAGGTTTCATGTCCGGGATGGCCGGGCACAACGACAGCGAAGCAATCATCGACGGCTTCCTCCGCTCGCAATCCGTCTGGGACCAGACCATGGCCGCCAGCGTCGCCAAACCGGTCCTCCAGTACAACGCCGATGTCTTCCATGTCGTCGGACACTTCCATGTTGACAACAACATGCGCAAAGGCGGCAGCCCGATGACCGACGCCATCCGTGATCGGCTCGGAGATGATGTCAAAATCCGCTCATTCGTCGTCCACGGCTCAGACGCCACTTCTGTCATCTCTGATGACGCCCAGAACGATGAAAAAAGCGCCGCCGCAAACTACATCATTTACCTCCCCCACTAGGCCCCACACCCCCACAGCCGTATCCAAGGTCCGGGGTGAATCTCCGAGCCTACATTGCCGTATAATAGAGGCGTGAACATACTCCCAACCATACCAAACTGGCTCAGATCCACGATACTCATCGCCATCGTACTCTTGGCGTCTGCGTCTTTCGCCCAGCAAGCTTCAACCTCACCGGTTTCTGTCCCGGCCTCTCGCCAGGCGGACCGCGTGGCGATCATCACCATCGAGGGCCCCATCGACGGCATCACCGCGATGAGTGTCCGCCGCCGTATCGCAGAAGCCGAGGCTGGGGGTTACAACGCGATCGTCTTTGAGATCAACTCTCCTGGGGGCGGCGTCGGTGCTGTCCTTGACATCACCAACACCATCAAATCCTCCTCCATCACCAACACCATCGCATGGGTCAATACCGACGCCTATTCCGGCGGCGCGATTATCGCGCTCGCCTGCCACGAGATCGTCAGTTCATCGCCGGCTGCGATGGGCGACGCGTTCCCGGTCATCATGACCACCGTCACCCAGGGCAACAAAACAAGAGGCGGCCTTCGAGGGCTCACCGCAGACGAACGCACCAAGCTCCTCCCCCCTCTCCTTGCCGATGTCACAGACTCGGCGCGGCGCAATGGCTACGACGAGTATCTCGTTCAGGCGATCGTCATCGACGGCATCGAACTCTGGCAGATCGAAGACAACACCACGGGCCAGCGATTTGCCATTAACGAATCCGAATACAAAACACTCTTCGGGGAGGACGCACCAAGAGGCATGCCTCTGATCGCCCAGGTCACCGGTGGCCGCCCCACAGGCGTAACGGATGAAACCCCAGTTGATTCAGAACTGGACACCGAAGATACCGACCAGCCAATACCGTCTAATCCCCCCACGGCAGCACCAGCTCCCGCACCGACCGATTCAACGAGCTTCCGCCCCGCGAGTGATACCCTCGACGATGTCGTTCGTGAGTTTAATGACGCGGAGCGTGAGATCGAACTCACGCTCGACACCCAATCGGCCCGCCCGATTTTCACCGCAGCAGACAAGGACCGTTATTCTCCGATCGCCTACATCACCGATGGCTCGGCCCCAATCGTCATGCGTGAACAGCAGCTCATCGACCTCGGATTCTCTTCGGGTATCATCGGCGATGATGCCGCACTCATGGCCTTTATGGGCGCGACATCAATGGACCGTGCCGATGAAAGTTGGTCGGAGGGACTTGTCCGCTTTATGACCTCCATGACCGTTCGGGGTTTCCTGATCGCCATCTTCCTTATCGCGATGTTTGTTGAACTCATCACCCCGGGCACCGGCATCGGGGGCACTATCGCGGTCCTCACACTTATCGCCATGATCGCCCCGCCCGCAATGATCGGTCTTGCGGGCTGGTGGGAGATCATCGCCATTGTCCTGGGACTCATCTTTCTGCTCATCGAGGCCTTTGTTGTTCCAGGATTCGGGGTCTTCGGCATTCTTGGGCTCATCTCCCTCTTTGCGGGAATCCTTTGGTCCTTCATCCCCGCTGGTTCGTCACTCTCAAATCCCAACACCCAGCAGGACCTTCTGGGCGCACTGGTCACCGTCATGCTCAGCTCGTTCTCCGCGGGTGTCGTCATCTGGCTTATCAGCCGGAACCTCGAACGCATCCCCATCTTTGACAAACTCATCCTTGCCGGGGCCTCGGGGATCGCGGTCGATTCAAAGCCGACCTCGGTATTTAGCGCGATGACCATCGACGACCATGTCCTCCGCGTCGGCGAGACCGGGACGGCAACCACTGACCTCCGCCCTGCCGGCCAAGCCGAGATCAACGACAAGCTCGTTGATGTTGTTGCTGAGTTTGGGTATATTGAATCGGGCACCGCGATCAGAGTCACCACGGTCGAATCGATGCGCATTGTTGTCGATCGCGTCGTCCCCCAATCAACAGAGCCGGAGAACGCATAAATGGAATCTCTACTTCTAGCCGGTGTTGGTCTCATTTTATTGGGGGCGCTTCTCCTGGTTGTCGAGGCTTTCGTCCCTTCGGGAGGGGTCATCGGCCTGGCTGCGGGCGCGTGCGCCATTGTTGGCATCGTCCTCCTGTTCAAGCACGATGCAAAATGGGGCACGATCGGGTTACTCACCACCATCGTGCTTGGTCCAATGATTTTCTTCTGGGCACTCAAAATGCTTCCCAACACACCGATAGGCAAAAAAATGTTCGGCGACTCCGGCGAGGACATCGCCGCTAGGCGGGACCAAGAATCTTCTCATTGGCGTGAGCAACGTCACGCCCTGATTGACCAGACCGGCACGGCTTTGACGGACCTTCACCCAATCGGCATCGTCCTGATCAACAACGACCGCCACGATGCGATCGCAAAGGGCCAGATCATCGACAAAGGCACCCCCATCCGGGTCGTCTCCATAGACGGCCTCCAAATCGAAGTCCGCTCCGCTTAACCCAACACCATTGCATACAATCGGGAGATTCCTTTCCCCTAACGGAGATAGATAAATGTCATCCCCCATCGTATGGATTCTCATCGGCGTCGTCGTCCTCGTCGTCTTCGTCCTTGTCATTGTTATGTTCAACTACCTCGGGCTCTGGTTCCAGGCATTCCTCTCCAAAACGAAGGTCTCGCTCATGGCCATCGTCGCGATGCGGTTCCGGAAAGTGAACTCTTCGGTCATCGTCATCAACCTCATCCGTCTGGTCAAAGCCGGGATCACCGGAATTTCCACCGACGACCTCGAGAATCACTACCTCGCTGGTGGCAATGTCGGCAATGTCGTCTCGGCGATCATCGCCGCTTCCAACGCACGCATCGAGCTCGACTGGGGCGTCGCCACCGCGATCGACCTTGCAGGCCGCGACATTCTCGACGCCGTCAACACCTCGGTCAATCCCAAGGTCATCGACTGCCCAGACCCGGGTCTTGGCCGGAACACCATTGACGCCGTCGCCAAAGACGGCATCCAGCTCAAAGCCCGCGCCCGCGTCACGGTCCGGACCAATCTCGCGCGTCTTGTCGGTGGTGCAACAGAAGAAACCATCGTCGCTCGCGTCGGCGAGGGCATCGTTTCCTCTATCGGCTCAGCCGAAACCCACAAAGTGGTTCTCGAGAATCCTGACGGGATTTCGAAAGCCGTGCTCGCCAGAGGGCTCGACTCGGGCACAGCCTACGAGATCCTCTCTATCGACATCGCCGACATCGATGTCGGCGTCAACATCGGTGCCAAGCTCCAAGAAGACCAGGCTCAGGCAGACATGAAAGTCGCCCAGGCCAAAGCGGAACAGCAACGCGCCCACGCAGTCGCCAAAGAGCAAGAGCACAAAGCCGAGGCCCAGAAGAACCGGGCACTGGTCGTCCTCGCAGAAGCCGAGATCCCCAAAGCCATGGCTGAATCCTTCCGCTCGGGAAATCTCGGCATCATGGACTTCTACCGTATGAAGAACATTGAATCCGATACATCAATGCGGGATTCCATCGCAGACGACAAGACCTAATCCCTCGATACTAAACAACAAGGGCTTCGGAGCGTCTTGGCGATCCGAAGCCCTTGTTGTTTTTAGATTTATGCACGATTTAGGACAACTTTGCAGGACTGGGTTTGGTTAGTTCATTGTCGAACTCTGCTTCTTTCTCAATCTATTCTGAGCAAGTCCTACTAAACCAGCCCGAGCGAAACAACCGCCGCGAGCCCGAGCCAGAGGCACCCTTTGATCGCAAAGAAAGCAAATCCAGCGGCTCCGAGTCGTTTGATGGTGATCGCAGATCTCATGACCGACCCCCAGACTTGTTCAACTTTGGCAGCGGGACGAGCCCGCGAACTTTCTGGCGGTAGTCAACGTAGCTTTCACCAAAGGAAGCGACAAGATCTCGTTCTTCAATCCAAGTGCCGAAGACGATGTACCCGGTGGTCATGATCGCGAAGAAGAGGTGCCCAACCGTCATCTCTGGCGTTGCCCAGAATGCGATAAGGAAGCCGAGCATCAACGGATGGCGGACAATCTTGTAGAGACCGACGAGACGGAACGCGATCGGGCGGTAGTCTTGCCCGGCAGCATTCGTCAACACCTGTCGGACTCCGAAGAGATCAAAGTGGCTCACCATGAACGATGATGCGAATACGATCACCCACCCAAGCATCGACAACGCAAAGAGCCCATTGGCAACAACCGGATTGCTCACACTCCATACGATCTCAGGGAGAGGCTGCCAGAAGAAATAGGTCCCAGCAAGGATCACGCTGGAGAGTAGCACGAATGTGCTCCGTTCCATCGCATTCGGTACAAACTTGGTGAACCAGCTCTTAAACCAAGGGCGAGCCATGACTGTGTGCTGAATGACAAAGACAAAGAGCATCAAACCGTTGATCAGCAGCGATGGGATCAGTGCACCTGGAGTTCCAGAGTTGATGCTTTTGGGAACGATGACGCTGCCAACGAATCCGATTGAATACAGAATTGTTCCGAAGAACGCGGCATATGCAATCAATCCAAATGCCAGAATAGCCAGCCGTGAGCCAAGAGACCCCGTAGCTTTCCATTCGATCAATGCGTGGATTGGACATCCGCTGGATTCTTTGACTGGGGTGTCTGTGATAGGGTGCGTTTGCGTGTTCATTCTTTATTCCTACCTTTTTAGGGGTGTGTGATCAGTGCCTATGTTGGTTCTTACTCAGATGCGAATTACGAAACGGAGAGGTGACATTGAATTCTGATAATTTGCCACAAATATCCCAGAATGAGCCATTTCATTGTGTGCCCCACGCAATTTTGGGGCGTGGTGTGACTTCGCCAAGGCCGAGATCAGCGGGGAAGGATTCAGATCGATCGGCCTATGAGATCACGATCTCTGTCTCAGGACGGGGCTTTTGATCGTGTGAGTCCATTCAAATTGCCTCATGCTATTACGAAGGTTTTTCATATCAATATACTACTTGCACGCCTTGCACAATCTGGTATGCTGTTGATTCACAAATCCATTCGGATCAGTTTGTGTATCCAAATATTTAGTAGGAACATTATGAGCAACATAGAAAAAAAATGCATTGTCTGTGGTCAGTCCTGCGCCGGCCAACCCCGAATCAAAGACGCCTCAGGCAACTACGCCCACAGAGCCTGCGCTGAAAAACACCAGGCCAAACAGGACGCCAAAGCAAAACAACCGGAGATCGAGCCCCTCGATCTTTCACCAGAAGAAGAACCCGGGATGGCCGACTTCTTGGATGATCTTCCTTCGGATTCCAGCGACCAACCCCCCGCCATGCGAGCGGCCTGCCCGAGCTGTGGCACCTCCGTCTCATCAGACTCCATGATCTGTATGTCCTGCGGCTGCAATATCAAAACCGGACGGGGTAACAAAACCAAGGCTGTCAAAGTCAAAGCAAAGAAGGATGGCCCAGGCATTGGAGCCAAAGCCGGATCCTTCGCAATCGCCCCACTCTTGCCTGTCATCGGTGCGTGCATCGGCGGAGCGATCGGGGCCGCGGTGTGGGCCGCGGTTGCTTACTTCTTGAACTATGAACTCGGGATCTTGGCCGCAGGTGTGGGAGCGGTCTGCGGGATCGGCGCCGCGATCGGTGCCGGGGGACAGGGTAACGCCTGGTCCGGGCTTGTCGCGGTTGTGGTTGCGATGATTTCGATCATTGTTGGTAAATCCGCCGTCTACACGATTTACCTTGCCACATTAGAAGGTGTCCAAGAGCAGATGCAATCCCAGATGATCGAGGATGTCACGATGGACACCCTTACACTAGAGGATATCTACCAAGGGCTCGTTGATGAGATCGCCCAAGTCCGCATCGATCGTAATAAAGACATCGATTGGCCCGCATCCTCAATGACCCTCGAAGAAGCGTATTGGCCGGAAGATTATCCGCAGGACCTCATCGACGAAACCCATGAAGAATGGGATGCCATGGACGAAGATGATCAACTCGCGTTCAGGGAAGACCGCGTTGTAACAATCAACGCGAATATGGCCGAGTTCAATCAGATGGTTGAAGATGAAATCGCGGTGCTCAAAGATGTCAGTATCTTTGACAATCTCGGCCTGTTTGATGCGCTCTGGGCATTTCTAGCTCTTGGTGCCGCGTGGCAGTTCGGCAGCGGCAACGATTAATCAGCTGAGCACAACAGCACTACACAGTGGACCTCAATCGCAAAACCCTCTCCGATGGCATCGACGCCTTCATGGGTCTTGGCTTTGACGTTCACCGCCCCGTTCCCCACCTCGAGCAGCCCAGCAACCCGCGCGATGATCGCCTCCCGGTGCGGGCCGATCTTGGGGCGTTCACACACCACGGTCGCGTCTAGATTTACAATTCCAAATCCACGTCCATGAACCCGCCGGAGTGCTTCTTCCACGAAGATTGCCGAATCCTGCGATTCATGTCGAGGGTCCGTATCTGGGAAGAGCTGCCCGATATCGGGTTCTCCGATCGCCCCCAAGAGCGCATCGGTCACCGCGTGGAGCAGTGCGTCGGCGTCAGAATGCCCGACAGGACCTTTGTTGGCAGGAATCTGAACCCCGCCGAGCACGAAGGGTCGGCCCTCACCATTGGGAGCGAGTTCATCCAGACGATGCAGGTCATAGCCATGCCCGATCCTGAGCCCTGCTCTGGATGGCCCAGTATTGGGATGATTCGCTGGATTCGTCGTCATTTTCGAATTCTCCGAACGAGCGTTGATCCTTGCCGTACTTCTCTGGAGCCCGCCCCCTATCTTACCGATAAGAACCGCAGGCACCGCCCATAAACCCTCCCCAAACACATTCTGATGTGATCGGGGACCATACAATCACACCAGACTCAACGCCTGGGAGCTATTTAAGATGACCATGACCAATAAATCCGCCCTGATCGCTCTTGCCGTCTCGGCCCTTCTTGTAACAATCCTCCCCATGGGAGGGTGCTTCTATGCCAAGCAAGCTTTCTCGAAAACTCCAGGCGGCAATATGAACTCCGACGACTCGTACACCTATGTCTCAACGGCGTACGAGCCGCTGACCATCACGCTCTATGACAACCGAGACAACGAACCGCTCTGGACCGTTGATGTCCCGATCGGCTCAAAGGTTTCGCTCAAGTTCCTCAAAAACAAGGCCAAAGAGGGCACCACACGCCGTCCGGACATCATGCAATGGGTGATCTACGACCAGAAGCGTCGGACTGCCCGCTTTGACAACACCATGGCCGTACCTGCCGCTGAGTCTCGCCTCATGCGTGTCTCGCTCCGCAATGGACCTGAGTTCCCAGAAGAAAAACCAGAAGAACAAATCTTCCCAAACCCAGATAATCAGTGGCTCCCGGTTGAACCTAAAAAATACCGTTCCAACTCAGACAACGATCCATCCACTTCGTACTCCGGAAACTGATCTCTCAAAATAGTTCGTTCGACCTAGGACACACCAAACGGTGTGTTTTTTATACCCTAACGCTTGCCTACCTTGCGACTGTGAGATACGATCGCCACAGAGGGTTAACACAAAGGGAATTCACCATGAATACGACCGATTTTATCCGATCAAGCCTCGAAACCAGCAAGGGCGCGGTCCTCGGACTTTTGATGGATCTCAAAGACGAGCCACTCGTCCAGCCGACCTCCAATGGCGGCAACCACGCCCTGTGGATTCTTGGTCATCTTGTGGTTTCCGAATCTTCAATTATCCACACCATCGTGCTGGGCAACGAATCTTCACCGCTCGACAAGTGGCAGCCACTATTCGGGCATGGGTCTGAACCACAACTCGACGCCTCGATCTATCCGAGCTTCGACGAACTCTTGGCCACATGGGAAGAGGTCCGGTCCTTCACACTCTCGACACTTGATTCACTCACCGAAAGCGATCTCGACAATCCTGCGCCGGGATGCCCAGAAGAATGGAAATCCTGGTTCGGGACCATAGGCATGACCTTTACGACCCAGATCATCCACCCCACGATGCACTACGGACAGCTCTCAGATATCCGCAAGAGCCTGGGCCGTGCGCTGCTCATGGCTTAATCGGGATCGATCCCTTGGCCGCCGCGCTTGCGCATCGCGACACGAAGCCCCCAATCCGTGAGCGATGGCGCTACAACAGTGGCGGCCATTGCTATTCGGACAGGGATACTCGTCCAGACCTCACCTTTGGGTTTGCCAAGACACTGAACGATCGCCCGAGCGACTTTCTCTGGGCTCTGCATCCCCCGCTGGCTCGAGCCTGTCAGCTTGAGAGAGCCGCCCGATCTTTTAGCGGCTTCGTCGAAGAACTCGGTCTTGGTGCCGATCGGATGGACGCTAGAGACATGAACACCCGAGTTATGCAACTCCAAACGCATTGCCCGGCAGAAATGATCTTGGGCGGCTTTCGTGGCGCAGTACGCACCATACTGCGGGAGCCCGAGCTTGCTCAGGCAACTCGATACCATGATCGCGTGCCCCACGCTTCGTTCTTTGAACCCTTCGATTGCTGGGAGGACGAGACGAAGTGAGCCATAGAAATTTGTCTCGAACATGGCGCGGGTATCGTCCATGCTCATCGTGTGGCAGGGCTGCTCGCCGCCGTAACCGGCGTTGGCGAGCACGGCATGCAACGGACCGAATCTTGACTCGCACTCTTGGATCGCCCTCGCGCAGTCCTCGTCTGAGTCCACAGAACCCACAGTAATGCAGGATTGATCCGCCCCGATCTGGTCGGTAATTTGGTCGGCGATCTGCTGAAGCCGATCTTCTCTGCGTGCCATGAGCCCGACCTTCATCCCGGCACGCGCGCAGCAAAGAGCGGTCGCGGCTCCGATACCCGAAGACGCTCCGCTGATGAGAATTGGTTTGTCAGTGAGATCGATCACCCCGGCTCGCAATCTGTGTTTGAGATGGGGAGGCGGGATCAGTTTTCGTTTGGATCAAGCGCATCGGCGGCTGAGCTGATGTCCTTGCCGACGCCTCGGACAGTGTTGCATGCGGTCAACGCGAGGATCCCCCCGGCGAATAAGATCGCTGCCAAGATCCGGGCTGTCTCACGCAGAGTGGTGCGTTTCATCGTTATGCTCCGTCATTGCCACTGGATGCACCCGATCGTTCCGTTGAACGGGCTCCGATCCAGCGGAGTTCTTCCATTTTCCAAAGTATCGACCAGATCATGTAAAACGCTGCACCGAAGGCACAAATCGCCAGAACACGCAGGAGCTGCATGGACCATTGCGAGGGCATCTCCCAGATCTGTGCAAGGACAAATATCCCCAAACCCATGAGCCCAGAACCGGCAAGCATCAACCAAACAGACTCCCTTAATCCACTGGAAATACTCAATTTACGATTTGATGCCCGGGAGAGAAGAACCATCTGTAGGATCGCGCAGATCGCGGTTGACCACGCAAGCCCGGCCTCCCTGAACCACCAGATCAGGGCGATGTTGAGAGAAATGTTGATCCCCACCATGACCAGAGCGATCCGCATCGGTGTGCGGGTGTCGCCTTGTGCGTAGAACGCGCGGGTGTAAAGTTGGTTGAGCGAATACGCCCAGACCGCGACGCTGTATCCAACGAGAACGGATGACGCACGAACGATGCCAGGCTCGGAGAAACCGTCTCCGAATCCAGAGTACAACACCCGGACCAGCGGCCCCCCCACCACCAGCAAACCAACACTCGCAGGCAGACCGATGTACAGACTCAGCCGAACACCCCGACTCAGCATCTCGCTGAATCGTTCTTTGTCCCCGGCAACGCGAGAGAGCGCGGGGAACGCGGCAGTCGCTACAGCGATCCCAAATACCCCGAGCGGGAACTGATACAACCGTTGCGCGTAAAACAAGACCGCGTTTGAAGATTCATCGAGCGGATAGTCATGCCCAAAGAAGGTTGGCCCGATCCAGTTTGGGTACATCGCGATGAGCGTATCGACAAAGGAGTTGAGTTGGAGTGTCCCCAGCCCAATAAGCACAGGGATCATCCGGCCGAGCATCTGCCATGCTTCGCTCTTGGCAGAACTGACGCCTTTGGTCCATTTAACCCTCCCACGCAAGGCCCACATCGACCAGAGGACCTGAAGCAACGCTGAGAATACCGCGGCGATCCCGATCGGATAGGCCCAGGTCGCTGCATCGGCATTCTCGAGAAAGAAGAACGGCACCGATGCGCCGATGATGCAGATGTTGAGCAAGATCGGGGCGGCCGCCCAAGGCCCGAATCGCCCGTGGCTCTGGAGCATCCCGCCAAGGATTGCCGCAACGCAGATCATGGGCATAAACGGGAGCATGACCATGACCAGCTTGAGTGAGTACGCGCGGTCTGGGTTGTCCGCCGACATCACGACCGCGAGCAAGAGTGCCAGTTCGATGACGATCGTGATGACCCCGGTCACCATCGCGAGGAGCCCGATGGTGAGTGAGGCGAACGCATCAGCCTTGCCCGGGTCGTCGTCGCTCATGCGGGTGTATTCTGGGATGAAGGCCGCCGAGAGTGCACCCTCACCGAAGAGGCGTCGGAACATATTGGGGATCGCAAACGCTGCGGCGAATGCCGAGCCAACGGCCGTATCACCAAAAACTCGGACGGTGACTAAATCACGCATCATTCCGAGCACGCGCGATACCAGTGTCAACCCCGCAACAGTGCGGGTATTGCGACCGAGATTCTGATGTTCCGCGTTGGTATCCACTGAACTCAAGATCGGGCATCCGAAGCCGGCTGGGCCAATGAATCGGGGACGATGGAGCATTGATTGCCGTTCTTCCGGTACCAAACAATGAACAGCACCAGACTCGCGAGGATCACCCCGGACATATCGGCGGCGATATCAAGCCAATCAAAAACACGATCGAATATGGGTTGAGTAAGCTCGTCGGCCCATCCGAACCCGATCCCAATCAAACCAACAATCAATGCTTGACGACGGATACAGCGCGAAGACCGGATCCAGCCCGACATCCCGAGCATGATCGTCCAGCATCCGAAAGCTCCGAAGTGAACGACAAGATCCATCCGACTAAACGGGCCCGGCACACCGAGGCCGGGCCAATGGGTCGCGGTCAGCAAAGCCAATGTGTAGATGATGAAGAATGCACGGAGGAGAATGATCCGATGCGGATTCGCGGAAGGCATGGATTACTCGCTCTTGACAGGACTCGGCTCGGGTGACCCCCGAAGCACATTGATCTCAGCATCGCTCAGTTCGGCAGTCTGACTTTGTGAACCCGTGGTTGCCAATGCCCGATCCCACTCGGCGATCAGCGAAGCTCCGAGTTGCCCGTAATCAAGCGCACCCGGCGCCTGTGGTGCGTACTGAAAAATCGTCTGCCCGAAGCTCGGGCATTCGGCAAGTTTGATGTTCCGGCGGACCGGCGGACGGTACACACGGGCGCTCGCCCACGCGCTGCCCGACTCTCGCCCGGATTCAAAGAACCGCTCAAGATCCGCTACGACCTCGCGGGAGTGCGTGGTTTGTTGTTCGTGCATGCAGAGCACAACCCCCGCAACGCGGAGTTGTGGGTTGACCTGCTGGCGGACAAGCCCGACGGTTTCGAGGAGTTTACTGACCCCCTGCAAAGCGAGGAAGTGGGCCTGCATCGGGATGAGCACTTCACTCGCAGCGGCCAGTGCGTTGAGTGTGAGTAAACCTAAAGCTGGCGGGCAATCAAAGAGCACAAACTCATGATCCGTATCGCGGAGGGCAAGGGCTCTTGCGAGCCGATTGTTGCGATCGGTGGCACCACTGAGCTCGGTTTCAACCGCCGCCAGATCCGTCTCGGCGGGAATTAGATCTAGATTGTCATCGATGTTTCGGATGCATCCTGAGATGCCGTGCTCGGGTTCGAGGAGGAGATCATAAATCGTCGGTTCATCGTCGGGCTCGATGCCCAGATGGAGCGTCGCGTGGGCCTGGGGATCGAGATCCACCAGCAGCACCTTCCGCCCGGTCTGGGCGATCGCGGCGGCGAGATTGACAGCGGTCGTTGTCTTACCAACGCCGCCCTTTTGGTTCATCAACGCGATGGTGCGTACGGGATGCTCAAACTTCTGGTCCATAGATGGCAGTATATCAGAATCGCCCCCCCAAAGTGAGGATCTCGCGATCAAAGGGGCCTGACTGAGGGGCATTTGGGCTATTGGATATTCAGTTTCACCGGGAGACGGACCGTAATTGGGGCGAGGCACTGGGACTCGTCGCAGGGTTGGAAGGTAATGCCCAAGATGGGCTCGCCGGGGGTGGGCCCGATGCCGTCGGCTTTCTCGATGGCGACCTCAAACTCAATGCGCCCGTGGTGAATGGAGATCAGATTCTCGCCCTCGCCGAAGGGCTCGCCATCGGGATACTGTGCGTAGACCGCCACGCCTTGACCTTCGATAAGCCCGACGCGGAGCGGAACAAGCAACTTGGATGCGTCGGTCTGTCCGGGGTCGGATGCGATGATGTGGAAGGGCTTATCCATCTCGAGAGCAACGGAGAACGAGGCGGGGGTGTCATCGCTCACGACGACCTCTTCCTCGGATACAAACACCGTCACAGGGCCCTTGGGTTGGCTTTGGGGATCCGATGACGCGGCTCCTGCAAACGCATACCGATCTCCGATGCGGTCCTTCTGTGTCATCATCGCGATCAAAGCGCGGGTTGAGTTGGCGACACTGATCGGGTTGGTCGCGATCGAAGCGGAGACACCATTGAGCGAATCAACCGCCCAGTCGCTCCAGCGGTCCTCGCCTGAGATCTCGACCATGCGGGCCATGACCAATGCCATCACGCCGACGCCCGATGGGGTTGCGCCGTCGTGGAGCGTACGGGGCCGGATGAACAAATCCGTCCTGTCCTCGCGGGTGTCGTGGTAGACGCCCGGTGTTGATTCAAAGTGCTTGCGAGACGAAATGAAGAGCTGTTCGATCGGTGTCCAGAGTGAATCATCGCTTTCAGCGACCGCGAGATTGATGAGTGCCTCAAGTAAAATCGAATGGTCTTCGAGCCCGGCGGGGATCGTGCTCTGGTGATCTCTTCGAGAGCGGGCGAGCTGCCCATCGGGGGTCCGCATGGTATCGAACAGGAAATCCGCCCCGTGTCGAGCCGCTTCGAGGTATCGGCGTTCATCAAGCACAACGCCAGCACGGGTCAGCCCCGAGATCACCATCGCGTTCCATGCGCAAATGACCTTGTCATCCATCCGGGGCTGATCACGCAACGCACGCGCTGCATACAGCCGCTCGTTGATCGGATCGAGTTTCGCGTGGAATGCTTCGGGCCTCATGCCCAGATCGGCGGCCAGCAGATCGGGGCGTTTGTCGAACCGGAGCACATTGCTCGCGGGCTCATCTTGGTGATGAGGGTCTTGAAAGTTGGTGCCGGCATCGAGGCCGTAGACTTTGATTGCAAAGTCCGCGTCGTCTTGGTTGTCCAGTGCATCGCGGATCTGGTCCGGGGTCCAGAGG
>Ga0209344_10000658_pt1 | contig 55474 bp, 60 predicted proteins | sample Cruoilmetagenom6_FD_187293 | JGI IMG/M metagenome (GOLD analysis project Ga0209344, IMG submission 187293) | Oil polluted marine microbial communities from Coal Oil Point, Santa Barbara, California, USA - Santa Barbara Oil Seep Sample 6 (SPAdes)... | ecosystem: Environmental > Aquatic > Marine... | reverse complement strand
CAGACATCACCGAGGAACAAGTGCAGGAGGCGGTAGAGCGGATCAACCACCGACCTCGAAAAGTACTCGGATTTAGAACCCCGCATGAGGTATTCTTCGGGGTGGAATTACGCTACACCAAGCAACCTCCGGCTGTTGCACTTCGAACTTGAATCCGCGATTGTTTAAAGGCGCCTCTTCGCCCAGAAATGTCTGGGCTGCCGCCGGGTCATATTAAATGCCACTCATGCTGACGATTTCCGTACGAGTCTAGTCGAACAGCAACATAGAAAAAATCAGGCTAACCGCTATCTCCGCACAGCGATCCTGTTTAAAATCATCTACAAATAAACGCAGAACATATAGATAATCTATCTCATCAAATTTTATTTATAATATGTTACAAAACAACATATTATAATGAAGTTACAACTTGTAATACAATACACTCATCACTCATGATAACCGACAAAGAAATTCTCATACTGTATTACAGCCAGCAAGGAGCAGTGCGTCAAATGGCTCATCTGATGGCACGTGGCGTGGAACAGGTGGCTGGTGTGCGGGCGAGGATGCGCACCGTACCTAAGGTTTCCACAGTGTGTGAGGCGACCGCACCCGACATACCGGATGAGGGCGCGCCCTATGCCGAATTAAGCGACCTTAAGGAATGTATAGGCATTGCTGTTGGTAGCCCAACGCGCTTTGGCAATATGGCCGCTCCAATGAAGTATTTCTGGGATGGCACTGGTTCGCTATGGATGCAACATTCCTTGGTCGGCAAGCCCGCTGCCTTCTTCACCTCGACTGGTTCAATGCATGGTGGGCAGGAAAGCACACTGCTAACTATGATGCTACCGCTGATGCATCACGGCATGATTATCGTTGGCCTGCCTTATTCCGAGCCGGAACTTTCCACCACAAAGCAGGGCGGAACACCTTATGGTGCCAGTCATTTCGCAGGGATGGCTCACGACCATCCCATCAGCGAAGACGAAAAAAGACTGTGCATCGCGCTCGGCAAACGGCTTGCGCAAACTGCATTGAAATTGGCCGCATAAAATTTGACGTATAAATACCTCAAGTTTTTCCCACCTTCCCGGGAATGACAACTTAAATTATTTTCAGGAGCATTCATGAATAATGCACGCGAAGCTCGCCAAATGTTACGCGCTCATCGCTACGGTGCGCTATGCACGCTATCCAAAAAATTTGACGGCCATCCCTTCGGCTCTATCACGCCCTATCTGGTAGACCATGATGGCAGCCTGATCATTTTGATCAGCACATTAGCGGAACATACAAAAAATATTCTGCATGACCCACGGTTGAGCTTAATAACCCATAACCAGGATAGCCAAAATATTCAGGCACAAGGACGTGTCACGGTGGTGGGCACAGCACAAATCATGACGGATAAAGACACAGCCGGCACGCGCTATTTGCGCTACTTTCCAGAAGCGCAAAGCTACTTTGACACGCATGATTTTTCGTTTTACCGCATCATGCCGCAGTCAATACGATATATCGGCGGCTTCGGCAAAATCCATTGGGTCGAGGCGGATAGCTATTTAGTACCACCCTACTCATTAATCCAGCAAGAAAATGGCGCGGTATCGCACATGAATGCGGATCATCTCAGCGCAATGCGTCGATACTGCCAGCACTTTCATAAAATCGAAGTGCAGCATGTGGAAATGCTAGGCATCGACTGTGACGGTTTCGATGTACGCGCCGATGAAAAAATATTACGTTTTGATTTCCCTGAGATGGTGCTCGATGCGCAACAGGCTCGCCAAGCTTTAGTCGCAATGTCGCGAGAAGCTGGATAACAAAAATCCTGATTTGAGCGCCTTTGTCATAACTTCACTGACGCAATGCGGCGATTTGTCCGCCGCTACGACCCTAACACGTCTGTACACGTGATAACGCCCAACCGCGCTGCGGTGATAACCGACAACACCGGCAAGGAAATCCCAACCATCGCCTCGTATTGGTTCGCATGGTACAAATGCAAAAACGCCACTAAAGTGGCGTTTTTGCTTGCTATCTGGCGGGAGGGCGGGATTCAAATACTTGCATTCAAGCTCTATTAATAGGGTGTTTAAGTTTTTAATATTTTAAATATGCCCCCACTTGTGCCCCCATGCCTCGAGGGCTGGAAGGCGCATTGTGCCGATCATCACTCCTCATTATCTAGACATTCTGGATAGCCATAAATTGCATTGTCCTCAAAGTCGCAGGCATCATAAAGTACAAAATTGACGGGCCACGGGAATTCACGGCAAGCAAGCGCACCAAACTCACCAGGGGTTAAGAGCACCCCCGCATCGGGGGTGCTGCGTACCTCCGCTTCTTCATGCAGCATGTAATCAACAAGCGCCACCCACACACGCAATGATAGGCGCAATTTGACATCGTCTTGAACTTGTCGCAGCAGCCCGCGTAACTGCGAGATTCGAGTTGTGGTCGTATCTTGGTTACCACGCACCAGCGCGCCATTAATCAAATCGCCTAATTCCTCCATGTTAGCCACCGATATACAAGGAACCACACCGGGCAGGCAGGTAAGTTTTGCTTGTGCCGAGGTTGGGTTTGGCGTGAAGCGTGTACCCTTTACGCGACCGGGCTCAAGGTGCCGTCTACGCCATTTTTTGGCGCGTTCAAGGGTATCCGTTGGCATACCTCTTTTTACATGGCGTGAAACTATTGCGGGTGATACGCCTAACAGCGTGGCAAGCTCTTTTTGTTGCATGGTTTACCTAACTTTAAAAATTAACCTTAATAGATATTATTGACCACAAATTAACCCACCTAGAAAACAATACACTAGCGAATAAATGGGCCCCGAATTACCCTTACTGCCTGAAGCCGTGGAAGTACCTTAACCGGGGGTCTTGCAGGAAGTCGTGTTTTTGACTGAGAACACTGAGGGCAGTGCGACAAGATTGATTGCATTGAATTTTATTGTCCTCACTTGTCCCCAGTCAGGGCGACAACTGAGGACAACTTATTCCAAGTTAGCCCATTGGTTTGTAGCGCTGTTTTTCCCTGGTGTTTGTAATTAGATATTGTGTGTTTTTGCTGCGCGGAGGAAACTCTCGCAACCCGCCTAACCGGCGTTGGTGACAGAATAAATGTAACGATGAGAATCAAAAAGCTCACTGTATTTATATCCTGAATGTGTTGTGTAAGGGTGTGCATCGCCGCATGCCTGAGCACCAAGGAGGAAAGGGGCCAACGAACAAAGCCACTAAACTTAGTGTAATCAGATTGAACATGCCTGGAATGCACTGTCCCGCTGTCATAACAGCGGACACCAGTCGAAGCCCATTATTTCAAAGCCAAACCGGAAACAGTACGGGCTGGCTTTGCACGCGCCTATGAGCTCCGACTCTCGGCATGCGTGATTAAAATACGATTCATTCGACGTTAATACCTGATTTTTTGGCGTCATCAATCAGCCCGGCTTCTGTTGCTCTGAGCTTTAACAACTGCGCGTCTATCTTGGCAACTTCATCACTCCTTTGCGACATTGGCAGACCTGCGTTAGCAGGCCAAGGCAAGGCGGCGATAGATTTTTGTAGTGATTCTTTTAACAGATTTCCGAATAGGCCAGCTATCGCCAAATCAACTCCGTTGTGATGTAACTCGACTCTATCACCAGATAAACCGACAAATTTAAGACGAGCATCAACCTGTGCGGGGTCAAGCGCAGCACTTGGCACATTGATTAACGTACCCACAATTTTTCCTAGGTGCTCTGCGTAGTCGACACTCCGCCTCTCAGCCCATTCTGTCATTCCGGCGACCACATCAGAACGACAAGCTGGTGCATAAAGAATATCCTCACGCTCGCGCTCAAGACTTTCAATATTGTTGCGAACTTTACTTAATTCAGCAGCAAATCCCTTTAGGCTTTTTGCAAAAAATTTGAAGTCAAACCCCATGCTTATTCTCCTCACTGTAGTCAACAGCAACGCTTAATCGAATTGGTGCTCCCAAGCGAGTATCAACAGCCTCAGCTGTGCCGACTTCTATCAATATTTCAGCCTCTGAATCTGGGAGAATTGCAACATTCCCGGGCTGAAAGATTCTTAGTCCGTTGTTACACGGTTGAAGAAATTTAATTTTCATGTGTTCATCCAATGGTATTTATTAAGTTTAAATAATAAAATCTTGTCGCGGACATTGCTGGCGGTATTTATGCCCTACGATGCGCCATATTTGCTTCCTTGAAAGACTCTTGCCTTTATTAGCTTTTGCAGCGTGAAACAAGGCAGTTCGCAGCCTACTAGTGCCATCAGGAACAGCACTCAAATCACGCCAAGCAAGCCACGGCCCACGGCTTAAAAAGGTGTCGTATTCATACGCCAGTTGATGTGCATTGGGTACCTCTTCCGCTGCTTGAATAAGCCAGTTATTGCGCTTAGCCAAGCGCCATCTTTGTGGCGCTGACGGCAATCCAAAGCACCGCCCAAGTGGAACCGTGGCACCATTTCTAACAAACACCGCGAAGCTTTTTTTTGCCCAGCGCAAAACGCGATGGTCAAAATCGCCGTTTGCCATTTTGGCAGCCAATTCAATGAGGTCATCTTCATTTAAATTCATGCTTAGCAATCCAGATCAAAAATGGTGGGTTTGATCCGGTAGCAGGTAGCTGGCCCAACGCCAGGCACACGTGGCTTACAGTCATATGGGCGGCCCTTATCAGGTGACAGACAGCCATAATCAAGCAATACACGGCATACGGCCTGATAATCGAAACTTTGGCACACTTCAGCACGAAATGTTTCGGCAAAAATGAAATATTCAAAGCTCACATCTTCGCCCAGGGTAGCAGGCATCTTGTCGCCAAATTCAATTGCGTGGTGGTTATTGGTCTTAATAGGCTTACCCTCGGCGTTCAACATGCGCCGCACTCCAGCGCGTTGCAATGTCCTTGGTGCGTGATCGTCTGCGCTCCGATGCCACATGGGGAAGCGGCCTTCGCCGTGGAGTTCAAGGAAGCGCCGCACGGCTCGAATCATGGCCACCACTTCGCCGTTACCGTTGCCCCCACGGGCTGCCAGCCAGGCATTAAAGCAGGCAGTAGCGGCCCGCTCACTTTCGCCCACTGGCCAGCCTGTCAGTCCCGCCGCCGTGGCCATCTCACCAGCCGCACCCACCAGCGCAAAGCGTGCCCCCACGCGTTCAACCTGCCCACTTGAATCCTTGGGGATAATCTGTGCGGCCAGGGCGTTAGACTTGGCGCGAATGCTGCCCTTGAGAGTGTCCGCGTTGATAGTTAACCATTCCAGCCAAGCGCGGCCCGGTGCCCCGTACACGGCTTGGGCTAGATCGGTAATCCGTTTCGAAAAGGCAGCTCCGCTCGCGTATTCGTGCAGATTCTCAAACGCCCCCATACCGGCCCCGGCATCCGCTGGAATATCTGCCATGCGCACTTCTTGCCCAGTACGGGCGCGTTTTTGCCCTTCTGCCATGTGGTCAGCCAACCCCACCTCACCTGCACTCAAGAACAACACCCGCCAGCTTTGCCGCGTGCGTGGCGTGCCAGTGCGAGTGACGCGGGCTTTGCCTTGTTCGTTCGCCAGCATGTAGGCGCATTCGCCCGCCGTCTTGGGGTCAATTTGTGCTAGTTCGTCCAGGATTAGCAAACAGTCGCTATGCTGGGCCGCAATGGCTTCTAATGCGTTGTCGGTTGCCCGCCACCGTTGCAGGTAGTTCGCCCCACCGTTAACACTTGCAGCCAGTTTCAGTGCCGTGGTTTTCCCGCTGGATGAATTGCCACGGAAGTGAAAACCTCCGGATTCCATGCCCGCCGGACGCAATAATGGCCCAGCAAAGGCACACGCCACGGCAAAGACAAGGCGCGAATTACCCACACACAAAGCCCCCAGACCATCGCGCCATTGCTCAACCGTACCCTTAATTCTGAATGTATTTTCTACAGCGTTATCGCTCTGAAAAACAATCCGCTCAGCATGATCCCCTATCGTTTCGTGGGGCAACACAAAGGCCGAACCATGCCAGCCGATGCGGTCGGTACAGCTTGCGAATTCTTCCGGGGCGCGGGTCTGAATATAATGAGTCAGCAGGTTACGGGCACGGGGTGTCGTGGAGATACGCAAACCCATATTCAGCAAAATGGCGCGATATTCGCCGCCATCAGCGGACAACATGCGGGCGGGCATTGCCCACCGCTTATCTTTGCTCAATGGATCATCAAACGCCAAGTAATAGCCCCAGCCGTTGCCGTCCTGGTTACGGGTGAAGGCTTCCACTTCTAAATGGCTACAAATCCACTCGGGGGGTTTGCGTTTACCGTCTTGGTCAGCGCCCGTGAACCACACGCCGGAAGCGTCAACAGTGAAGGGCTCATAGGCGCGGCCACTACCCGCACCATCGGCCCCGCTGGGCTTGCTCCGCTTGTTTTGGCTGGCTTCGCCTGTCGTGTCTGATTGCGCAGCGCGGGCATTCGTTTGGCTTGCCTGGTGCGCATCTATTGCAGCTTCCACGATGCAGCGCACCGCTTCCAGCCCCGCCGCCTGGTGCAGATCGTTAAAGTCGCTGCCACCATCGCTCAGGGGCGCAGGAAACACCGCAAGCCCCCCCACGGATCGCGCAGCCGCGTTGGCCTTGTCGCGGCCGGGGTTGTTGCCAGTGCGTGTCAAGTTTTGCGCGTCATCATCGCCACATATCACCAGTAAGGCAGCGGGGTACTGCTTGCGCAGTGCCTTGACAACATGCGCCATATTGCCAGCGTCAAACGCCACAATAACCGGGCGGCCCGTGGCTTCATGCAGGCTTGCGGCCGTGGCGTAGCCCTCTGCCACAAGCACCACGGCAGGCCCGGCGGAATCACTGACCACAGACCCCAGCACATGACATAGGCCAGACTTGCGCCCGCCCTTCAAAAAGATCTTGTCAGGGCCACCGTCTGCGCGCTTTGCGGGTGCGATGCGCTGCACGTTCCATAGTTTGCCTGCTTCATCGCGCATGGGCACAAGCAACAACCCGTCGGACGTGAAGCGCACGCCGTGGGGCTGTACACCCTTGCGTGTCAGGTAAGAACTTTCTCCGGTTTCGCTGGCTTGCCTCCATCGCAGCGCCGCTTCATTAGCTGCGTGGGCGTGGGCGGCCTGTCGTTTGGCTTGTTCGGCTTGCTGTTGCTCTGCTTGTTCGTGGGCTAGGCGTGCCGTCATCTCGGGGTTTGGTGTGCTGGGGGCCTGGTCTGACTTGGGCAAGTTGTACCCGTTTTTTTTGGCTAGGTGCAACAGTGTCCCAATGCCCACGCCACCGCCTGCTTTAATGCTTTGCCAGGTAGAACGCGTGGCCTTCGAGTCGTAGGCTTCAGCGGTCGAGCTCCAGTCAGTGAACAGATTGCAGCCGGTTGAATTTGGAAATCCTGACTTGATCGCCATTCCCACGCGCGCCCATTCATCGCGGGGCAGGTTTGCTGGTATGAATTGCAGGGCGCAACGGATCAGCTCGGGAGTTATATTGTTTTTCATGAGCCGATCAGTGAGCTGGGGTGTGCCCAAAGACGACGGCGTCTTGGTTGCCTACAATTCCCCTTGTCAGCGGTTGCGCCGTGGCGGGACTGTCGAACACGTCAACCCGTGCCAGACCAATAGAACAGCGCACCCAGTACGTTCGGCCTTCCATTTCAAATTTGGTCGGTAGCGCCTCGATCACGGCCTTAAAGGCATCAGTAAGCAAGGCAGACAGCGCCGGTGTTTCTTCGGGATCGTATGGCGTAAAGGGACGGTTCTTTTTCGCCTGTTTGGCTTCGGCCTGGATGCGCTTGTGTACGCAACCAGTTTGCGCAGCTTTTGCCTTGCTCTTCCGAGTTGAGGACTTTCCCATTATTGACCACCAGCTTTGATGCGCTCTTGAATCCATGCATCAATTGCCGATGCAGGCCAGCAGACAGCTCGGCGAGACAATTTCAATGGACGAGGGAATGCAGGTGGAGTTTGGCTCATCATTGCGTAGATACTGGATTTCCCCAGTCCCACGAGACGTACAATTTCATTCAGTCTGAGCAAGCGCTCAGGTTGATTAGTTCCGCTTGGATTTACTTGCATTTGCTTGACCTTTCATGTAATTGAAGGCCAAATTTTGCACGGCAAAAACCATAAAATCTACGTACAAATTGGTACAGTTTATACGTATTTTTGTATTTGACGACTGCTATATGGATATGCTAGCGGCCGGGATTATGACGATGATTTTTTGCAATAAGCCTCACTCAATCTCCGCTCCTCTAGCATAGAGGGAAGCATTTTTTTCGTAAAATGATTCATTGCCCGTTTTGACGGTGTGATACGAGCGTCTTCAAAAACCGCGCAGCAAACCTCATCAAATTTTTCATTCCCACCCGGCACTATCTTAGTCGGCGTAAGAATTATAGCTATGTGCCTGATAAAGTCGGCAAGTCGCTCCGGTTTCCCGTCATAATTCTTAATGATTATTCTTTTAAGAACCTCAATAGCCGCATTTTCGATATCTGGAATCACTTTTTCCGGCAAGACAAAAGAACGGGTCTCTACGGACGAACAGTCATTGAGTCTCACCTGCAAAACCGCATCAGAGCAGGTAACGCGGCCAGGCGCGCCAGGTAGCCTGAGATACTCATAATTCAAGTCCATACGATCCTGATATGTCAATTCCACAATTGCCTGCTTTAATTCGGCAGCGAGTTTGTTTATTTGTTGAAGCTGTTTTGCCCTTCGCATTGAGGTCGTACGTTGTTTTGCTGACTGAATCAGCTCTGTTTTTTTAAATAGACGCAGGTCTTCTACAAGCCGCTGCAACTCCAGCTCAACCTGAGCAGTTATACCAAATCTTTTACAAACTTCGGGAAGCACGGGAGCTTCGTATTTATTATCTTTTTCCATCGTTACAAACTCATAAGGTGCCAGCGCCAGACCGGTGAAGGTTTCCGGTTTTTCGCCCTTGGGATCAGCTCTGGGCTAGGCGTGGCCAAATTATTTTAGTCCGTTACCATCAATATCCGCTTTAACTTATCGTTGGTCTCCATTTCGTCATCTAACCCACTCATGAGCATTTCTGACAGTGATTTAATGCGACTTGCGACCCCACGCACCATAAGGTGTTCCTGTTTTTCATTGCCTGAGACCAAGCCTGGCAGCAACATTGCCAAGGCATCAAGCTCATATGCTGCACCAAGGCAGATCGTGAGCCGGTCATGGTTTATGGTCACAGACTTATTTGTATGAATAGCAAGCTCGGGATCTAGCTTAAGCATGGGTCACCTCGATTCCGGCTTGGATATCCAAACGTTCGCAAAGTAGCTGCATATCTTCAAGGTCTGCGCACAAAGTAGCTTGCATTCCGTTCAACAACGCCAGCGGGACATCACTATCGGTGTTGCCTGGCATTGACTTGATAGTCAATCGCATTAACTCTTGCGTCATCATCAGGCGTTCAACATGTTGGTTTACTTTGTCTGCAACGTTCCTCAGGGTTAAAATATCAGTAGCCATATTGCAAGGTTCCTTTGTAGTGTGGTCAGGGGTTGGGCAGTGTGTCAGCACTTCCTAGCCCCGTCATTTTTACCCTGGTAAAAGCGCCAGGGCTTCGCTTTGTTCGTTTAAGCTTTGACAGCTCCAGACCAGCGGCAATCAAACGCTTCTAAGGTACAGCCTTATATCTTAGTCTGCTCCATTTCATATACGTTATATAACTAACTCTCAAGAACCTCCTTTCGTGACAATCACAATTTTGTATTAGCCCGGCCGTTGGATGGGCACCAAGGGGAAACCCTTTCGCGCTGATTTCCAGTAAAACGCAATACATACCAACAAAGAACACAATTGAAAAAGAGAAAGAGTAAATCAATTTCATCTTATATAAAGAGAGTGAATCATTCATTTAATCTTATATATAAAAAGTGTTCTCGCTTTGCTCTCAGTTTGATATCACTTTGTTCTCAGTCCCTGATAGGCTTGAAACCCCCATGTCTTCTAGCTTTCGTTGGTTTGCCCTCAGTGTCCGCAGTACTTTTAGAATTAGCACGACCCTTTGCGCAGTTTGTCGATATAGTCCGCCCAGGCGTGCATCATGGTTGAACGGTCTGCTAAATGGGTGGCGTGATTGTAGGAAGCTGAAACCACATCGCGTTCCTGGTGCGCAAGTTGCAGCTCTATCAGGTGGTGCCCGAAGCCTTGTTCGTGCAGGATGGTCGAAGCCACGCCTCGGAAGCCGTGGCCAGTCATCCGACCCTTGAAGCCCATGCGCTCCAAGGCTTTTAAAATAGTGTTGTTGCTCATTGGCTTTCTATGGTCACGTTCACCGGGAAACAACAAGGCACCGTCGTTGGCTATGGTTTGCAGCGCTTGCAGCACCTCGACGGCTTGTGGCGCCAAGGGCACGATGTGAGGCGTGCGCATTTTCATGCGTTCTGCGGGGATGCGCCATTGTCCGGCTTCAAGATCAAACTCTGCCCACCGAGCCGCAATCAATTCACCCGTTCGAACAAACGTCAAGGCCATCAATTTCATGGCCAGGCGGGTGTAGGCGCTGCCCTGGTAGGCTTCGATTTTGCGCAGCAACTCGGGCATTTCCCTACCATCTAGCCGAGCGTAATTGACTCTTTTGTGCTGCTTAAGGGCGTCCGATGGTTTCACATCAGCTGCCGGGTTACGTTCAAGCAAACCATGCGCAACGGCAAACCGCATTATCTGGCCACAGGTCTGAAGGGATCGCTTTGCAATGTCCACGGCCCCGCGTGCTTCGATTGCCTTCGCCATAGCCAAAAGCTGGGGGGCGGTCACGCTGGCTATTGGGCGGCCACCAAATGCGGGGAATACATCGGCTTCCAGTCGGCGCAGAACATAATCGGCATGGCGGGAACTCTTAGGGCCGCGCCAGTGCCCCCACCATTGCCGGGCTACACTCTCAAAGGTGTTCGCGTCATTGATCTTCTTGGACAGTTTGGCATCGCGTTTGAGTTGGGAAGGATCGTCGCCGTTTGCCAGGACATCGCGGGCCTGGTCACGGGCTTTGCGGGCTTGTGCCAGTGAAACACTGGGATATACCCCCAAGGCCAGCCGTTTCTCTTTGCCGCCATGGCGATACTTCAAACGCCAATATTTGCCCCCAGCCTTGGTGATTTCCAGATACATCCCCTTTTCATCGGAAAGGCGGATATGGGATCGGTCAGCAGGACAGGCGGCACGGTCGCATTCAATATTGGTCAGTGACATTTGGGGGCACTTTTCATGGAAAATCAGAAAACCAAGATTTATTCCCCCGATTATGCCCCCGCATTTAACTGGATGTCAACGAACCTATTAGAACGTTAAAATACAAAAAGCCCCGTATTAATTAATAAATACGGGGCTTTTTTCTGGTTTTTTGGACTTCATTGGAAGTTAAAAAACCTATAACTGGCGGAGAGGGCGGGATTCGAACCCGCGTTAGGATATTATCCTAAACACGCTTTCCAGGCGTGCGACTTAAACCGCTCATCCACCTCTCCGAAGGCCGCGCAGGATAAACCAGAAAGGTCTTTGTCGCAATCTAAAAAAATTTCAGAAATTATTTTTTAACGTGCGAAGAGCCGTAAAAATACTGATTTCGTTGCTCTCTTTAATTTGAGTCATGCGCAATGTAGTGGCGATGACGCTTGGTTCAGCACAGCGTAGAAAAGGGTTGGTGGCTTTTTCCAAGCCAATAGTCGATGGTAAAGTTGGGTAACCGCTAGCGCGTAATGTCTGTACATCTGCTTGACGTTGTTTGAGACGAGCATTGTCGGGTTCGCAGACTAACGCAAAGAGAATGTTGGCCTCGGTATATTCATGTCCACAATATACTTTTGTTTCATCGGGCAACCTTGCCAGCCGTTGCAGGGATTGGAGCAATTGTGCAGCCGTTCCTTCAAATAACCTGCCACAGCCACAAGCAAACAGAGTGTCGCCGCAAAATACGCTGCCGACGCCCAGATAAGCGATGTGTCCGAGGGTATGACCAGGGATATCAAGAACACTCAGATTTATTTTAAATTCCGGAATTTCAATTACATCACCATCGCCAAGCTTATGAGTGACACTAGGAATATTTTCTAACCGTGGCCCATACACAGGCACGTTGTATAATTCAATAAGCTTACTAACGCCACCAACGTGATCGTTGTGATGGTGAGTACACAAGATGGCGGCGAGTTTGAGTTTATGCAGGTTGAGATAAGCCAGCACCGGCGCGGCATCACCCGGATCGACCACCATCACGTATTGGTTGTCGTGCAGCATCCAAATATAATTGTCATTGAATGCAGGGATGGGAATAATATTTAACATGAAAATGTCCGTTTTTGATTTATCTATACTCAAGTAAAAGAGTATTGCATGTCAACCACAAATACACTTAATGATTGGTTCGCCACACCTCCAGGGAAATACTTGCTGGAGTGCGAGCAGGCATTGTTTGATCACAGTGTAACTGATATTTTTGGCTTTAACGCACTGCAGCTCGGGCTGGCCGAACATGATTTTCTGCGTGCCAGCCGTATGCCACTGCGCGCAGTGGTTGGGAACGAGGCCAAGGCGAAAGTGCGGCTGGATATGGATGAATTGCCATTCGAATGCAGCAGCTTGGACTTGATGCTTCTGCCACATGTGCTGGAATTCAATGTCCATCCTCATCAAATTTTACGTGAAGTACAGCGTGCGCTAAGGCCGGAGGGAAATGTCATCATCAGCGGCTTCAATCCGCGCAGCCTGTGGGGGACACGGCGTGTGTTGGGTTCACAGACGAATTTCCCCTGGTGTGGAGATTTTATAGCTTTGTCGCGATTGAAGGATTGGCTGGCATTGCTGGGATTTGAAGTGGTAACGGGACGTTTTGCTTGTTACGCCCCCCCGCTCACGAATCCAAATTGGCTTAACCGTTTTCATTTTATGGAGCCAGCAGGCGACCGCTGGTGGGCAATGTGGGGCGGGATATATTTTTTGCAGGCGATTAAGCATGTGCCGGGAATGAACCTGGTCAAGCCAAGATGGAACCAAGGATTGGTTGGCAAACTTTTACCTGCAGCGCCTAAGCTGAACAGGGGAATATCGCAGCGTACAGAAACGGAACCTGAATGAGTAAACTTTTGGCAACAAGTGAAGATATAGTAAACATTTATACTGATGGGGCTTGCAAGGGGAATCCTGGCGTGGGCGGCTGGGGCGCTTTATTGCAGATCGATGGCAAGGAGCGCGAGTTATGTGGTGGCGAAGCGCATACAACCAATAATCGCATGGAGTTGCTGGCCGCGATCCGCGCACTGGAGGCAATAAAGCGACCGTGCCGGATAATCCTGCATACCGACTCGAAGTATGTGCAACAGGGCATTAGCGTCTGGGTACATAACTGGAAGCAACGTGGCTGGAAGACTGCCGACAAAAAGCCAGTCAAAAATGAGGACTTGTGGCGCACGCTGGATGAGCTGGCGGGCAAGCATCATGTGCAATGGGAGTGGATAAAGGGACATGCTGGGCATGATGGGAACGAGCGTGCCGATGAATTGGCCAATCGCGGTATTGAGCAACTGTTAAACGAAAGCATGAAATGAGACAAATCGTGTTGGATACTGAAACCACCGGCCTGGATCCAAAGAAAGGGCACCGCATTATTGAACTGGCGGCGATCGAATTATGCGACCGCAAAGTTTCTGATCGACGTTTTCACCGCTATCTCAATCCAGAACGCGAGATTGATGCAGGCGCGGCCGAAGTGCATGGCCTGACGCTGGAGCGTCTACAGGACGAACCGAAATTTGCTGAGATTGCACCAGCGCTGCTTGAGTTTATCAGCGGTGCAGAACTCATTATTCACAATGCGCCGTTCGATATCGGGTTCCTCAATATGGAGCTGGAACTATCCAGTTTACCTGTGTTGAATACCTATTGTGCATCTGTCATTGACACACTCAAGATGGCCAAAGATTTACATCCTGGCAAGAAAAATAATCTGAACGCATTGTGTGACCGTTACCAGATAGACAATTCTCACCGCACCTTGCATGGCGCGCTATTGGATACCGAACTGTTGGCAGAAGTTTATTTGTCCATGACGCGCGGACAGAAAAGTTTACTGGATGAAGGGAGCAATGAACAGGAAGAAGATCCGATCATGGTTTCCACAGATTTACCGCGTTTAAAGCTACATGTGCTGCCTGCTAACGTTGATGAGTTGGCGCAACACGCACAGCAATTAGCCGACATCGATAAAGCCAGCAAGGGCGCATGTATGTGGCAACAGCTAGAGCTTTTGGAGGTGCAGCCGTGATATCTCTTATTAGAAGCACGGACAAGCTGACAGGCTGTTGAAAACGTCTAATTGGCCGTTGTAATGAGTGTCAATGTAGATGTGTTGATCATCGGTGCCGGCGCGGCTGGCATGATGTGCGCCATCGAGGCTGCACGCCGAGGGCGCTCTGTACAGATACTCGATCATTCAAAAAAACTGGCGGAGAAAATCCGCATCTCCGGTGGTGGCCGCTGTAACTTCACCAACTTGTATGCCAAGCCAGAAAATTACATATCTGGCAATCCGCATTTCTGTCGCTCTGCATTGGCGCGCTACACCCCCCAGCATTTCATCACATGGCTTACCCAACAAGGCATCGGTTATAACGAAAAAAAACTCGGACAACTGTTTTGTGATGAAGGATCGACAGCCATCATTGCGATGCTAAAAAACGAATGCGATGCAGCGGGAGTACGTTGGCTTATGTCTTGCGAAGTGCAGAAGATTGAGCGGCTCACCCCCCCTATTCCTCAAGCAGGAGAAGCGCCAGAAGCAGGAGATAATACGCATCCACCAACCGAACGATTTAGTTGCAATACCAATCATGGTACATTCAGCACGCAGTCCTTGGTAATTGCCAGCGGCGGTCTGTCTATTCCCAAGATTGGCGCAACACCATTCGGTTACCAGCTCGCGCAGCAATTCGACATTCCCGTGACCAAACTCAAACCAGGGTTGGTACCACTGAGTTTTCATCCAGATGATTGGGCGCCTTATGTTGATCTCGCCGGAATTTCCGTGGATGCGGTGGTAAGTTACGGTGACCAGGTTTTTCGCGAAAATCTACTTTTTACCCATCGCGGCCTCAGTGGCCCCGCCATCTTGCAAATTTCCACTTATTGGGAACCAGGCCAGCCGCTGCACATTAATTTGCTGCCGGATCATGACACACTGCAATTATTTGCTCAGCAACGAGACAGTCGCATGTTGCTAAGCAATTTTTTTGCGCAATATTTGCCCAAGCGATTTATTGAAATATGGTGCACCCAGCTGGCCAGCACTAATCTTTCCGGTAACAAACCCATTAACCAATATTCGGATAAGGGGATCGCTGCACTTGCCGCCAAACTGCATAATTGGCAAATTACACCTAGCGGCACATTGGGCTATAGCAAGGCAGAAGTTACCTGCGGTGGTGTTGACACCCATGCCTTATCGTCTAAAACCATGGAAGCAAAAGACGTGAACGGTCTGTATTTTATCGGTGAAGTAGTTGATGTCACAGGTCAGCTGGGTGGCTACAACTTTCAATGGGCATGGTCATCTGGTTATGCTGCTGGGCAATACTGTTGAATTTTTTCGGACAAAACTCCATATCCAATTTCTGATGGCAATTTTTCTGACAGAGATTTCCTTTAGGATACGCCAAAGAAAATTTGGTCTATTTCCTATACAGTGGCCCCCTTCGTCAATATAATAATGTATCAATTATAAGAGGATAACCTTCTTCACGCAGCGGAACGACGCTGCCCCGGTTTTCGGTTTCTTTTTTGTTTCTATTTATGGGTGAATTTTTTCTTTCTCACTGTGCTTGTCTACCAATCCTTGCGCCGCCACTTGCTCTTAAGTTACTCCCTCTAAATGATTGTTTTATACAAACACATTTTGAGTGACCTTCGCGCGATTTTCGGCCTTGGCCCGATTACCTCGCTAACAAAGCAGTCCAATCAAGCTACGGCTTAGCTACGCCACCAAAAATGCTGGGAGCAGAAGTATGTCGCCACATACAAAGTGCCAGCAGCAGATGTCAGGAGGAGCGTTGTGACCACTCGCTTTTCTGCCCGGGCGGACGGTCACGAATATTCTACATAGCTGACACTCAATTTCTATTTAGGTTGCTCACCGTTCGTTGAGTTTGCCAGATTGAGATACACTTTCGGTATGAACGACGTGATTCACAGCACATTTTCCTCCACGGAGGCAACGCCTGAGCCGCCAGAGGTCGAAGTAGTGATCGAAATTCCGCGGGGCAGTTTTGTTAAACGCGGATCAACCGGCCACGTCGATTTTATCTCGCCGCTGCCGTGTCCGTTCAACTACGGTTCCGTGCCGCAGCTCTTGGGACTTGAGGGCGATCTGCTGGATGCGCTGGTGCTTGGGCCGCGGCTGCCGCTCGGCACTCGCATACGGGTCAAGGCGTGGGGAGCGGTGACGCTGACCGATCACGGCATGACAGACGACAAATTGATTTGCAGCGACCATCCACCCAGCCTGTCTGAGCGCCAAAATGTGCTGCGATTTTTTCGCTTCTATGCGAAGTGTAAGGGGCTCTTGAATATTTGGCGCAACCGCCCTGGGCGCAACGCAAGCGAGGGGTGGTGCGAGGCTACTCAAGCGCTTGCTCGCGCCCGACCGCGACACAATTCGTGGAAGGGGTCACCCTTTGAGTTCTGATTCTTCGCTCGGGACGAGCGCTTACCCCAGCCCTTTGGATGGGAGGCGCTTTATGCCAAAAGAAGATGTCCGCGCCTCGTCCGTACTATTAACGCATTTACTGACAGGTAAATTTATAGAGCGGCAATTAATCAAATGGTTACGCCGCTCTATTTTCAACAGTACAGAGCGCTGTATTTGTTCAATAACTGTTAGATCATCTTTGGTGAACGTGAAAGTCAAGTGACGGCTGCCTTATCCAAGGATAAGTGAAATACTAGCCGTATTTTATAAAGAAATACATGGCATTTATTAGTGTGTGCAAGCTGCAGACGGACCAAAGCGTTGCTGAGCTTTTATCACTCCATTTTTTCTTAAGATATCCAGCTTTTGGACGTAATTATAGATATCCTTTGCCCACAAGCATTTTCTCAGTATGGTTAGATATCATCGATACAACTGTTCTTCAAAGTTACATAGGGCAAAATTCTTTGCCCAACGTGCATTCACATTAGTTGAGTTCATGATAACAATGGCAATAATTGGCACGGTCGCCTCCATTGCTATACCCGCATACCAAGATTATGCTGGGAACGCTAAAACGGCAGTGGCAATCGCAGACATTCAAAATATTGGACGACTTCTTTACAATTACTATAGTGACAATAACAAATATCCTTCTTCATTGACTGTAATTAATGCAGATACAATTCTTGACCCATGGAAAAATCCCTATGAATATTTTAATCTATCAGACCCAAGTATCAAGAAAGCCAAAGGAAAAGCTCGTAAAGACCACAATTTAGTACCCATTAATTCGGATTTCGATTTGTATAGTATGGGTAAAGACGGAACAAGCGCCTCTCCGTTAACAGCAAAAGAGAGTCAAGATGATATTGTCCGTGCAAGTGACGGACGGTTTATTGGTTTGGCGTCCAAGTATTAAATTCAGCGACGATGAGGCTTGAGAAAAAATTTCTCCGAAGTAAAGTTGCTCGCAGGATGCTGACTTTTTTTGTATTATCAGCCTTCATCCCGGTATTATTTCTCGCATTTTTATCCTACTGGGAATCTAATCAATTATTGGTCAAACAAGCCCATACTCGCTTGGGTGCTGTCAGTGATATTTACAAATCATCAATTTACGACAGATTGCTACTACTGGATCAAACGCTTAAGGAAGTATCACAACCTTTCACAGAAGGTAAGCTACCAACAACTCTTGAGACGCGGCTAAGTAGAAAATTTCATAACTTAGTGCTGCAATTTCCAACAAATGACACGATCAAGCTGTTTGGCAAAGAAACCGAAAAATTGCCACTTAAAGCTGATGCTATAGAGCATTTGTTCAATGGCAACTCTTTGCTTCTAACACAAAAAAATGGTTCAGAAACCAAAATTTTTATCTTGCATGCACCAAATCCTTTGGCCCCTCAAAACGGAATTCTGATAGCCGAAGCAATTTCTGATTTTCTGTGGGGAGACTCGGATACTTTTATACTTGATTTAAATCTCTGTGTGTACAACGGTGATTATATAAAAATATTTTGCACTAATCCGAATATCTATCCTCAAGATTTTAAAGAACATACACACGCTATCAAAGGAGATTTTACCTGGCACGACAATAATGAAAAATACATTGCCAACTATAGTGAAATATTTCTCGAACCAAAATTCTTAACACCCCGCTGGCTTGTCGTTGCAACACAACCAGAAACCGACGCGCTCGATTCTTTGAAGAAATTCAATACTATTTTCTGGAGTAGCGTTATTCTTTCAGTGCTTTTGATTTTATTGTTTAGCATGATGCAAATCCGACGTGTTCTAGTTCCACTGGAACGACTTATCGAAGGCACACGACGTCTTGGCAGTCATGATTTCACCACCAAGGTGGATGTAATCAGTTCCGACGAATTCGGGGAATTGGCATCATCGTTCAATACCATGAGTGAAGAATTAGGAGACCAGTTCGAAACACTTGCAGCACTTTCAAAAATTGACCAGGAAATACTTTCAACCCTGAATATTGAAAGAATTGCCGAAGATGTTTTAATTCACTTGCAAAAAATTGTATCCGCACATTCTGTCAGTATCTCAGTAATAAATGATAATTCTTCACAAGAGATCCAAATCTATAAAATAGACGAGAATGGAAAGCAGCAACTTACCCAGACTCATTTATTGTTGGACAGCACTCGGCAGTTGCTGATCCATAATCCCAAAGGAATATGGATTGATAATGAACTGATCTATCAGCAAGCAGAAACCAAAGAGACAACTGCTATCCATCATTTTTTTCTGCTTCCGCTGAATTGGAAAGATCAGATGGTTGGCTTTGTCTCGTTGGAATTCCCAGTCACGGTGCAATGGAAATCAAATGAAATAAAGCGCATCCAGGATTATGCAGACCGGATAGCAGTTGCTCTTTTTACCAAGAACCGCGAAGAGTTATTGATTCGACAAGCACGAATCGACTTTCTAACAGGCCTGCCAAATCGATTCCTCTTTGTTGAACAATTGCAAAAAGAAATTGCACAAAATCAGCGTACGGAAAAAAAATTAGCTGTGCTCTATATTGATCTTGATCAATTCAAAAAAATTAATGATAGCCTTGGGCACTCTGTTGGCGACAAATTATTATGTGATGCGGGCGAACGGTTACAACAATGCGTGAGAAAAGGCGATACAGTCGCCCGTCTAGGCGGCGATGAATTTGCAATTATAATCAATCAGATCGACTCGGAGCATCAAGTCACCTCAGTGGCAAGCTATGTTATCAATGCATTAGCCAAACCATTTGTTATCGATAGAGAAGAAAACACTGTAACTGCCAGTATCGGTATCGCTATTTATCCATGCGATGGGGAAAATATCACAGACTTAATGCGCAATTCAGATATTGCGATGTATCGAGCAAAAGCAAAGAGCGGAAATCAGTATATCTTCTTTGAAGAAAGCATGAATACAGAAGTAATCAAGCGTGCAACCATTGAAAAAGAGTTAAGACGTGCGATTTCCGAACAACAATTTGTTCTGTATTATCAACCACAAGTTGATCCAAAAACCAACCTGACTCGCGGGGTTGAAGCACTTGTGCGCTGGAATCATCCTGAAAATGGTCTTGTCTCACCTGGGTATTTTATTAGTATTGCTGAAGATGCCGGATTAATAGCAGAAATCGGGCATATCGTGTTAACTGATGCATGTGCACAATTTCGTGCGTGGCTTAATCAAGGAGTCATACTAGAGTATGTCGCAGTTAACGTATCGGTCAAACAATTTTGTCAGCCCAATTTCTTGCAAACAGTCAAAGCTGTATTACATAACAATAATATGCAGACACATTGTCTTGAGCTAGAAATTACAGAAAGTGTGCTGATGGATGATACTGAGGTTGTTCTAGGTGTGCTTCACCAGTTGCAACAGCTCGGTGTGCTACTCTCAATAGATGATTTTGGCACCGGTTACTCTTCTATGTCTTATCTGGAGCAACTTCCTTTTGATACCCTGAAGATTGATATGTCATTTGTGCGAAAGATCCAGCACAATGGTGAAGGTGGCACCATTGCCGCCACAATTGTTGCTATGGCTCATGCCCTTAATAAAAATGTGGTTGCCGAAGGTGTTGAAACACAGGCACAACTTGATTTCTTGCGCAAGCATAATTGTGAGTTGATTCAGGGCTATTTCTATAGCCGCCCACTACCAGCCGACGAGCTAGCAACCTATGTGAATACAATAATATCTTTAGAAAAATCTAATACTTCAGTGAATTAGGATATCCAATGATTCAGATCAGAATGGTAGCTGTAGACTTGGATTGGCCTTCAGCAACACGTGGCGAAAGTCTTGCTGGATTCTTGTTAACGCTTCCTCATTATCTGCTTCAAAGCGTAATACAACCACTGGCGTTGTATTACTGGATCGCATTAAGCCAAAGCCGTCGGCATACTCCACACGCAGCCCGTCTATGGTGATAATGTCTTGCGCATTGGTAAATTTGGCATCCTTCTGCAGCTGTGTGATCAGAGCGTAGTTCTCACCCTCCTTTAGCTTAATTTGCAGTTCCGGTGTGTTAATTGAATTGGGCAGACCATTCAGCATGCTATTTGCATCTGTCTGTTTGCTCAAGCATTCAAGCAAACGGGCACCCGCATACAAACCGTCATCGAAACCATACCATCGTTCCTTGAAGAATACATGGCCACTCATTTCGCCTGCCAGTAATGCGCCGCATTCCTTCATTTTTGACTTGATAAAGGAATGGCCAGTTTTCCAGAGTGTCGGTTTACCACCATGTTGTGTGATCCAGCCAAACAGCTTGCGCGTGGATTTAACGTCAAAAATAATTTCTGCACCAGGATTGCGTGCCAGCACATCGGCAGCGAAAAGCATTAATTGCCTGTCTGGAAAAATGATGTTGCCATCTTTAGTGACTACGCCCAAGCGGTCGCCATCGCCGTCGAAGGCCAAACCCAGTTCACTATCATTGCTGGCGAGTGCATGGATCAGGTCTTGCAGGTTTTCCGGTTGTGAAGGATCAGGATGATGATTAGGGAAGTTGCCATCCACTTCACAAAACAATTCAGTGACTGTACAGCCCAACTGGCGATACAAAGTGGCGGCAAAATCTCCGGCCACACCATTGCCGCAATCGACTGTAATCTTCATGGGGCGTTCCAATTTGATGTCGGAAACGATGCGTGCGATGTATACGGGGCTTATATCGTATTGCGAATAATCACCCGCACCTTGGCTGAGATCATTTTGCTCAATACGTGTGCGTAGCGCTTGTATGGCATCACCGGAGAGGGTCTCTCCTCCCAGTACCATTTTCAGTCCATTGTAATCAGGGGGGTTGTGGCTGCCGGTAATCATAACTGCAGAATGCGTATCCAGATGATAAGCTGCAAAATAAACCATGGGTGTGGCAACGCGCCCAACATCAATGACATTAATGCCGCTCTTCTGAATGCCGCGTGCCAAAGCGGCGGTAAATTCCACGCCTGACAAACGTCCGTCGCGACCAATGGCAATCGTATGCTGGCCGCGTGCAGTGGCTTCTGAGCCAATGGCATGGCCAATTACCTCAATAATTTCCTGGGTCAGTGATTTACCGACAATGCCGCGAATATCGTAGGCTTTGAAAATTTCTTCAGGTATCTTTTGCATGGTTTTACTCCATTAATTGGATAGGGATTTGCGCATGACACTTTCAAGAGTCGCGAAACAGCGTTAGCGGGCGTGTTCGATCCCGATGTGTCGACTTCAAGCACTCCATGATTTTGTACCTAACGGGGGGTTAATGGTGTCCTTTAGGTAAATCGCCCTTGAACTTATATAGTGTGCCGCAATAGGGGCAGCGCGCTTCGCCGGTCTTGTCGACTGGGATGACTACTCTGGGATGTGCATTCCATAGGCTCGTATTAGGCATGGGGCAATAAACTGGTAAATCTGCGGCGCTCACTTCGATATAGCGTAGCTTGGCGTGGTCGGTTTTCATATAATTCCCCTTAAACGTGTGCCAACCAATCGGCATATTGCGGATTTTTTCCACTGACACAATCAAAAAACAGCGCTTGCAAGCGCGTTGTGATCGGACCGCGCGACCCACTGCCTATTGTGCGGTTGTCCAGCTCGCAGATCGGTGTAACCTCTGCCGCAGTTCCAGTAAAGAAAGCTTCGTCGGCACAATATACCTCATCGCGCGTGATGCGTTTTTCGATCAGTTGTATGCCTAGACCAGCCGCCAGTGTGATGATGGAGTCGCGCGTAATGCCTTCCAGACAGGAAGTCAGGTCGGGTGTGTACAGCTTGCCTTTTTTCACAATAAAGATGTTCTCACCCGCCCCTTCAGCAACATATCCATCCACGTCCAGTAGTAACGCCTCGTCATAGCCATCATGCGCTACTTCTTGATGGGCCAGAATGGAGTTGGTGTAGGTGCCGACTGATTTGGAACGGCACATATTAATATTTACGTGGTGGCGGGTGAAACTGGAAGTTTTTACACGAATGCCTTTTTCCATTCCCTCTGCGCCAAGATACGCGCCCCATGGCCAAGCCGCAACGGCAACATGGACGCTAACAGCAGTGGCGGCAATACCCATGGCTTCAGAGCCATAGAACACTATGGGACGAATGTAACAGGACTCCAAATTATTGGCGCGCACTACTTCACATTGCGCCTCAGTCAGAGTTTCTTTGTCGAATGGCATCTTCATCTTGAAGATATAGGCTGAATTGAACAGGCGGTCAGTATGATCCTTAAGACGGAAAATTGCCGTGCCCTGATCAGTCTTGTAGGCACGCACACCTTCAAACACGCCCATGCCGTAGTGCAGAGTATGCGTCAATACGTGTGTTGTGGCATCTCGCCAAGGCACGAGTTTGCCGTCATACCAGATAAAACCGTCGCGGTCAGCCATAGACATGGTTGAAATTCCTTCAGAATATTACAAAGACCGCGATTCTAACGTTTTCCGTATACTTTATGAAGCGATTGTATTGTTCGAACATGAAACCAAAGGTTTCTCAAAAACAGTTTTGTCGGATGGTGTCCTGAATTTTGTGAGCTTCTTGACCTGAGGTACGTGGAAAAAATAAAAACTGCATATGTCTAACGCGAGCTGTCGAATGTAAGACGAAGCGTGACTCGCTAAAAACTCGTGTTGAAGCCATCCAGGCCATTACCTAGCGCGCAGACAAGGTGCGGTATGCTATTTGTCTCTCGCTTAAGTCCATTCAGGCTATCTATGAGCATTCTAAGGCAGTAGAGGGATACTCGTCAGCGCTGTTGTTTCGGGTAGGCCAAACATAATATTCATATTTTGCACCGCTTGACCGGCTGCACCTTTTACCAGATTGTCAATTATTGACAATACAACCACAGTATTACCTTGTTGTGGCCGATGTACCGCGATACGACAGCAATTCGCACCGCGTACTGTGCGCGTTTCCGGATGACTACCGGCTGGCATTACATCCACGAATTTCTCATTGGCGTAATGCCGCTCATATAGCGCCTGCAGGTCGGCATCACCTTGTGTGCGCGCATACAAGGTGGCATGAATACCACGTATCATCGGGGTAAGATGTGGCACAAAGGTCAGATCAACTTTCTTCTGTGCCGCTCGCGCAAGTCCTTGACTAATTTCTGGTAAATGGCGATGCCCAGATACACCGTAAGCTTTGAAATTGTCTGCCGCCTCGGCTAACATGATACTAACCTCTGCCTTGCGCCCCGCGCCGGACACACCTGATTTAACATCGGCAATCAAGCTGTTGCAGTCCACAATCCCCGCCTCCAGCAACGGAATAAATCCAAGCTGCACAGCCGTAGGATAGCAACCCGGATTGGCCACTAACCGTGCATGTTTAATCTGCTCACGGTTACTCTCCGGCAGGCCATATATTGCTTCAGATACAAGATCGGGGCAGGCGTGGCTCATGCCATACCACTTTTCCCACACCCCAACGTCTTGAATACGAAAGTCCGCCGCTAAATCTATTATCCGCACCCCTGCGTCAAGCAATGCACGTGCATGATGCATGGCAATGCCATTGGGTGTGGCAAAGAATACCAAGTCACATTGATCCAGATGTGCTTCATCTGGGTGGCTAAAACATAAATCGACATAGCCGCGCAAGCTGGGAAACATCTGGCTGACTGGCATTCCTTGGTCAGCGCGCGAGGTAATGGCACACAACTCCACTTGCGGATGTTGTGCCAGATGCCGCAGCAACTCGACTCCCGTATAACCTGTGCCTCCAACAATACCAACTTTAATCACTTGCCTCCCCTATTGCGCTTTAAGTAATCTATGTCGAATATTATTACAGTAACCATTATTCCTGTGAAGGTAGCTAAAAGTGCCATAATTGTTTGGTTTGTAGTAGGTTGAACTGCATTATGGAATTCAACGATGTCAGACTGTTTTCAAATTATTGAAAATCTGCCTTAGCGAGGAGGCATGATAAAAGATCGTACCCTATTCAGCCCGCATTCAAAATAACAGCGCGTTATTCCAGCTTATAAAAGTTCAGCTATTTACCAACTATTTATTTTTTACAAAATAAGCTTACGAAAATGAAAAACCGCCCAAAGGCGGCTTTTCCAAACACTCCAAAAATGCTTAACGCTTGGAGAATTGCTTGCGGCGGCGCGCCTTGCGCAAACCAACTTTTTTACGTTCAACTTCACGCGCATCGCGGGTAACAAGTCCGGCTTTGCTCAACACTGGCTTTAAACTCGCGTCAAAATCTATCAGAGCACGAGTGATGCCATGACGCACCGCTCCAGCTTGACCAGATTCACCACCGCCACACACGGTTACCATAATATCGAATTTATCAAGCATCTCGACCAGCTCTAATGGCTGACGCACTATCATGCGACCAGTTTCTCTCGAAAAAAATATATCGAGTGGCTTATCGTTTACCACGATATCGCCTTTGCCTGATTTAATGAATACTCGAGCTACAGCGCTCTTGCGGCGACCGGTACCATAGTTGTAAGTCACATTCATAATTAAGCTTTCAATAGATCAATAGGTTTAGGTTGCTGTGCCAAATGTGGGTGTTCAGCACCATCATAGATCTTAAGCTTGCGTAACATGGCATAGCCTAAAGGACCTTTCGGCAGCATACCTTTGACCGCTTTTTGCAGCACACGGTCTGGATGACGTTCCTGTAGCTTGGTAAAGTTGGTGGTATAAAGTCCGCCAGGATAGCCAGTGTGACGGTGATAGACCTTGGCTTGCGCCTTGTTACCGGTAACGCGCAGCTTTTCAGCATTGACCACGACGATAAAGTCTCCCGTGTCCACGTGCGGTGTATATATCGCCTTATGTTTGCCGCGTAGACGGGCAGCAATTTGACTGGCTAAACGACCTAAAATTTTGTCGGCAGCATCTACCAAATACCAGTCATGCTGGACTTCATGGGGCTTAGCTGAAAATGTTTTCATGGCACTTCCTAAAACAAGAATTAGTGAACTTCGAAGGGCGCGAATTTTATGCTAAAAGACCAGCACCTGTCAAACAAATTCAATTCTCGATTTCAGTATCGAGGAGGATTACTATTTCTGTAACATGCATTTTCTGACCGCTTTGAGTTTAATCAGAAATTCACATTACTGATTAATGACTAAATCAAGATCGAGCTGACTGGCATCATCATCCGTACTTACTTTACTATTTTCACGCGCGGCTTCAATTGCATCGAGATACTCTGATGTAACATCTCCGGTTATGTAATCTCCATCAAAGCATGAAGCATCAAAGTACTTGAGCTCTGGATTCGTTTTGCGCACTGCCGCTTTTAGGTCATCAAGATCCTGATACACCAACCTGTCTGCTCCAATCTCACGGCAGATTTCCTCATCACTGCGGCCGGTGGCAATCAGCTCATTGCGACTCGGCATGTCTATGCCATACACATTAGGAAAACGCACTGGAGGTGCGGCGGAGGCAAAATACACCTTGCGCGCACCGGCATCTCGCGCCATTTGGACAATTTCACGGCTAGTGGTGCCACGTACGATGGAATCGTCCACCAACAAGACATTCTTACCTTTAAATTCCACGCTGATTGCATTTAGTTTCTGGCGCACCGATTTTTTCCTCATTGCCTGTCCCGGCATGATGAAGGTACGTCCAATATAACGGTTTTTCACGAAACCTTCGCGAAAGGAGATGCCCAAGCGATTAGCCAATTGCAAGGCACTAGGACGGCTGGAGTCCGGAATGGGAATAACTACATCAATATCATGTTCCTGCCAATCGCGGGTAATTTTGTCAGCCAGGTTTTCACCCATATTCAAACGTGTCTCATATACCGAAACTCCATTGATCACCGAATCCGGACGTGCCAGATAAACATACTCAAAAATGCATGGGTTAAGTGTAGGATTTTCTGCACATTGTTGGCTATAAAAGTTTCCATCAAAGTCAATAAATACCGATTCACCTGGTGCAATATCGCGCAGAAACTTGAAGCCAAGCGTATCCAGCGCGACGCTTTCCGAAGCAATCAAATATTCAGTGCCACTTTCAGTTTCATGACTTCCCAATACCAGTGGCCGGATGCCATAAACATCGCGGAACGCCAACAGGCCATAACCCGCAATCACTGCCACCACTGCGTAAGCACCACGGCAGCGACGATGCACCCCAGATACGGCATCAAAGATACTTTTAATGTCCAGTCGATAGCGCATAGTGGAATTGGCTTGCAACTCGTGTGCAAGCACATTGAGCAGGACTTCCGAATCGGAATTGGTGTTTACATGACGTCTGTCTTCCAGAAACAATTCTTGCTGCAATTGTTCGGTATTGGTCAAGTTACCGTTATGTCCAAGCACAATGCCGAATGGCGAATTTACATAAAATGGCTGTGCTTCATTATGATCGATGGCGGAACCCGCAGTAGGATAGCGGGCATGCGCTATGCCCGCATTGCCGCGCAGCGCTCGCATGTTACGCGTTCGAAACACATCCCGCACCATGCCATTACCCTTGTGCAAGTGGAAGGTATTGCCTTCGATAGTAGCAATACCCGCGGCATCCTGTCCGCGATGCTGCAACACTAGCAAGCCATCATATAAAATTTGATTGACCGATGTTCGAGCGACAATGCCTAGAATGCCACACATGTTTTAACCCCAATCTTCATTTTTTCAATCCGAAATGCACACGACTCGCCACGCTATCTGGCAACCAGACCAGGCTAGCCAGAGCCAGGCTTTCCAACGGCTTGCTCAACTTCGCCTTACGCCAAAACGGCTCCTTCGGCAAATCAGTTAATCCCGCCAGCAGCACCAATATCAGCACTAATAGCGTGCCTCGTAACATGCCAAACATACTACCAAATAAGCCGTCTAACCATCCGAGGCCAATCGATTTAATCAATTTTGATAACATCCATACCACGATACTACTGACAATCAAGGTAGCCACAAACAACAAAACAAAAGCAACCGTGACTTTAATAGCATCCACTCCCAGCCCTGCCGGCATCAACGCTGCCAAATTAACAGCCTGCCAACGTGCCACCACGTACGCAATCACCCAACCAAGTAGCGAAAGCACCTCATACACAAAGCCACGCCACCAGCCCAGTAACGCTGACCATACGACGACTCCAATGACAACATAATCAAACCATGTCATATTTAATACTCTGGACTTACCGTCGGTTTCAGCCCTTGCGCCACCAATTTTTTGTACACTTCGTCTGCAGCTTCACGCGTGGCATAAGGACCGACGCGTACACGAGTCTTGCCATCTACCTTCTCTGTGTAAACCTTGATATTTTGCTTACTCAATTTTTTCTTCCATTGATGCGCGGTGTTGGCATTGGAAAATGCGCCGACCTGCACCACAAAACCGGAACGTGACGTGGACTGCCTATTATCTTTGGAAATGTCACTAACAGGCTTAGCTTCAGGCTTGACTGGAGCAAGCTTACTTTTAATCGCTTGCGGTGGTGCCGCGACTGTTTTGTCTTTAACAACTGGTACGTTGGGCTCTGCTGAAGCAGGAACAGCAACTGGTGAAGAATCCTCAAGATCGGAGACAGGCGCTGACGGTATGCCCATTTTTGGCATAAACTCACCCACCTTATCCTTGTCTGGAATGCGCAACTCAATATCTTGCCCCGCTAACTTGGGTTCGCTGTCCAACACCATGGGTAGCAAAACTACAATTACGATGGTAAGTGCCACCGCGCCAATCAACCGACGTCTCGCTCGACGTTTCAGACTGACTTCATCATCCATGAGTTGTTTTGCCATCATGTATCTCCGCGCAAATCAAGCGTAGCGCAGACTGCGCACGCATCACCTCTGCTACTGTATAGAATGAACCAAAGGCTATGATTCTATCATTTTCGACGGCCTCATTACAGGCATGCTGTAACGCATCGGATAGCGTGTCAAACGCAAGCACCGCGCTTTTCACTCCCTCGTCATGTAACACTCTGGCTAATTCCGTGGACGTTGCACCACGCGGCGCGTCTATACCAGCCACTAGCCAGACATCTACCTGCCCCTTGAGCGCACACGCCACACTGGCCATATCCTTGTCCTTAAGCATGGCGAACACTGCAAATCTCTTACGGCAAGGCGGCAAATCGGCCAAATTTTGCGCCAGTGTGCGCGCCGCCTGGGGATTGTGCGCCACATCCAGAATCAGCGTCGGCCTGCCGGGTATAACCTGAAAACGACCTGGCAGCACCACCTCGACCAAACCGCGCCGCACCGCTGCCATACTTACCGGCAGTTGACTCTTAAGCGCATCCAGTACCGCCAATGCGGTGCAAGCATTGTTTAATTGCAATGCTCCACGCAAAGCAGGATAAGGCAAGGCGCTACGAGTGCCACTCACACCATGATAATTCCACTGTTGCGCGCCTGCCGTGAAACTGACTTGCTCGCCCAGACACCACAGCTGCGCACCGACATGCTGCGCCTGCGCACGAATTGCAATCGGCACATCCATATCGCCAAACACGGCCACTTTCCCAACACGAAAAATCCCCGCCTTCTCATACGCAATTTGTTCACGCGTATCACCGAGATACTCCGTATGATCCAAATCTATACTGGTAACCACCGCACAATCATGGTCAAATATATTAACCGCATCCAGCCGTCCACCCAGACCAACCTCCAGTATCGCTACCTCTACTGCCTGATCAATAAAACAGTGCATCGCAGCAAGCGTGCCGAACTCGAAATAGGTTAACGAAATTTCTGATAATTCATCATGATCCGGAAAGCGAGAGTCTGTTTTTTTCAAGTGAGTAGCAGCACACGCCTGCTCTACCCGCTCGAATGCTGCGCACAGCACCGCATCACTGGCCTGCCGTTGACCAATGCGAACACGCTCGTTGTAATCCAGCAAATGGGGCGAGGTGTAGCAGCCAACGCAATAGCCAGCCGCGTGCAACATGCTTTCCAGCATTGCACACACTGAACCCTTGCCGTTGGTACCGCCGACAACAATGATAGGAAAAGTTGGATTGAGTCCCAGCCGTTGTTTAACTTTTGCAACGCGCTCAAGACCCAACTCAATAGCATTGGGATGCTTGGTCTCAAGATAGACAAGCCAGTCATTCAATGCGCTATACTTATCCAACATGTCTACCTAGCTGCATGTTAATTAATGATTTATTGATTATTTTTAATTCTGGTAGCATACGTGCACGACTTCTGCAGAAAATGTTTATTATCAAATAACACATAATCTCTACTCGCTCAGCCAAGCTTGGATTTCGGCTATGCTCAATAGGAGATATTTAGGGGTGCGCTGCAGTGTGCTTTGGCAACCAAAGAATGGTATAGGCAGCTTTGCATCAGGATGAACAGCTTACCACGACATGGCGCGCCCAATCTGGTGCAGGCGCGGCATACTCTTCCATTTCGGGTTGCTCATCAAAGGGGCGACTAAGCAATGCCAACAAGCGATCTATTTCCGAAAAGTCGCGTTCCCGTTCAGCCAAGGCAATCGCACTTTGCGCCATGGAGTTACGCAGAATATATTTTGGATTGGCCTTGTTCATACGCACCTTGCGATCCTCGTCAGTTCCCGGCTCGCTTTGCAAGCGTATACGATAAGCTTCGGCCCAAGCGTCAAACGCCAGTCGATCGACGAATTGATCGCGCAGCTCGCTATTTTTCTCATCCGGCGCGAGTTTGAACAGACTCAAACTACGAAACAGGTTGGTGTAATCCAGTTGACTGGCGCGCATCATTTCCAGCAATGGTGTAATAAGAGAAACATCTTCTTTGCTGACGTTGGTTAGTCCCAGCTTCTTGCCCATCAATTCAGCATAGTGTTCGTAGAATGTCGGTTCGTAATTCTCCAGTGCCTTTTGCGCCTCCTCCACCTCGAGAATGGGCGTTAAAGCCTGTGCCAGACAAGCCAGATTCCACAGACCTATTTGCGGTTGCTGATCAAAGGCATAGCGGCCGCCATGGTCGGAGTGATTACAAATAAATCCCGGATCGTAGGTTTCCATGAAACCGAAAGGACCATAATCGAAAGTCAGCCCGAGGATCGACATGTTGTCTGTATTCATCACGCCATGTGCGAAACCGACAGACTGCCATTTAGCCATCAGATTTGCGGTGAGCGTGATTACCTCATTCAAAAAACGTAAATACTTGTCCGGCGCATCGCTGATGTCAGGAAAATGCTTGTCGATAACATAGTCAGCGAGCAAGGCGATTGGTTCGTGTTGACCCCTATAGGCGAACACCTCAAACGAACCGAAACGCACATGCGACGGTGATAAACGAGTAATCACGGCTGCGCTTTCAATAGACTCACGGTACACTTCTTCATCGCTGCCCACAATGCACAAAGCGCGAGAAGTAGGAATGCCCAAACCATGCATAGCTTCTGAACACAAATATTCACGAATACTGGATCTCAGCACGGCACGCCCATCTCCATTGCGCGAGAATGGTGTAATACCTGCTCCTTTCAATTGAATATCCCAATACTCGCCATTGCTATTTTTTATCTCACCAAGCAAAATTGCGCGTCCATCTCCCAGCTGAGGCACGAAGTAACCAAACTGATGCCCAGCGTAGAGCATCGATAAGGGTTCGCTACCGGACAACAAACGGTTGCCGATAAAATACTCGGCGAAATCCGCGCTCTCAACCTCGCTTGCATCCAAATTAATTAATTCGGATGCACTAGCATTAAAACTAACCAAATAGGGATGGGGCAAAGGCGTGGGATTCAAGCAGCTATAAAAATCAGCTGGCAGCCGAGAAAAAGTATTATCAAAATTCAATTGATCAAGTTTTTTCATAGCAATAATTTAAATTCGGTTTACTGAAATTCATACAAGGTTATAAAACAATTAAGCTTTGTGGCGTGCACGCCGCCCGTGCAAGCCATCACCGCCGCCGTAATGCACGTTTTCGCCATTCCCATACAACCATCGCTCGCCACAATATACGCACGCTAAAATATCCCACAATAGCAAAACTTAACGCCAACAGCGGCAAACCAGCAGCGAGTGGTTTACCTAATGACATAAACCAATCCAGCATGACGGTAGGCCAGTTAAGCCAAGTCATTTCCGGTAAGGAAAGTTTAACGGGTGATTGGCCGTTATTATGTCCGGTAACAAACACACCCAGCTGATATGCCAACGCATAGAGAGGCACGATGGTAAATGGGTTTGTGTACAGCGTGGAGACCGCAGCCACCGGCAAATTAACGCGAAACAGCACTGCCAGCAAAGTTGCGCCAATCATTTGAAGCGGACCAGGAATCAGTCCAGCGAACAGACCGACAGCGACGCCGCCCGACACGGAATGGCGGTTAAGATGCCATAGATTAGGATGATTTAGCCAGCCGCCAAACCAACTTGCCCAACGGCTTTGTTTGATTGTTTCATGGCTCGGCAGGAATTTTCTGAAATATTTTTTCGGCACTGGTATTCGGTAATTAAGGCAAAATCATGACCAAGCAAAATATGGTTGTAGATTACCTGATTTTATTGAATACGCCAGCACTCTTTGAGAAGTTTGCACACGTGAGGCACAAAATGTCCGATCCAAATGATAAGCGCGACCTGACGCATGCCGAAGTAAGTAAGGAACTGCAAGCTAAAGTAGTAAACGCATTGCCCACAGCCAGGAGCCGCCACGACATTCTTGCAATTGCATTGGAAATGGTGCGCGAACGCATCCGCCACAGAGCTCTTTTCGCACACATGGTTCTGGCGCAAATACAGCGATTGGTGAACACGCTCAAGTCAAACGGCGATATTGTGGTAATGACTGGCGACGGGGTAAACAACGCTCCTGCGTTAAAAGCCTCGGACATCGGTATTGCCATGGGTGGATGTGGCACAAATGTAGCGCACGAAGCGGCCGCACTGGTATTGCTGGATGATGATTTTTCCTCGATCGTCCACGCCTTAAGTATCCGGTGCAGTATTTTCGATAACTTGCGCAAAGCGATGGCATATATTCTTGCTGTCACATTCCCATTACCGACTTATCTCGAATCCCACTGTTGCTGGGCCGGCCAACGGTATTCACGCCGGTCCATGTCGTGTTTTTAGTCAATAGCTCTTGGCAACTCAACATTTTCAGCTTGCTCAATATCCACAATTCTGCACTGTGGTGGGTGGTGAATGGTTCACTTTCCTTTCCTATGCTAACCCTGCATTTACCCTTTTTACGTGAAATATTTCACTTCGCGCCTCTCACACCCTATCAATTCGCGCTAAGTTTCGCTGCTGGCCTATGCAGCGTACTCTGGTTCGAGTTGCTCAAGTTAATTCAACGGCACTAAGCAGGCCATGCAATATGCCGTTTTATTTTTTGCATTTGGAGTATGGCTGTTGCAACAACAGGCAGTGCTTCCCAATCTCGCTTGGGGTGGACTGACTTTATTGCTCGCGCCTGCTTTGGCGCTACCGCGTAACACTCATTTGCAACGCAAAGCATACCCTGCCCTTCTCGCAGTATTTGCCTGTACCATTGGTTTTTTCTACGCAGCATTTTTTGCGCAACAACGTCTGTCTGATGAACTACCTGCCGAATGGCAGGGCAAAGATATTCAAATAATAGGCGTGGTGGGAAAGCTTCCCAGAAAGCATGAGCACGGACTTCGTTTCATCTTCGATGTGGAACAGGTGCTCACCCTCGATGCCATTGTTCCGCCACACATTCTGCTTGCTAGCTACGATAATGCACAGAAAGAACCTCTGGACATCCATGTCGGTGAACGCTGGCGATTCACTGTACGCTTGAAGCAGCCGCATGGCAGCAGCAACCCCCACAATTTTGATTTTGAAGCATGGATGCTGGAAAACAATCTGCGCGCCAACGGTTATATTCGTCGAAATAAAGATAATTCCAGGCTGGATGCTTTAGTGAAATCACCTGATTACTATATCCAGAGCCTACGCGAAAAAGTACGCGACCATATCCAGAATACGTTAAACCCCTCCCCCAATCAGCTTCATCCCCTGCAAAGTCCATACACCGCAAGCGGGAAAAAAGTTCGTGATAGCGCTGACGCGAGTGTCATCGAAAAAAACAATTACGCCGGTGTATTAACCGCACTTGCCATCGGCGACCATGCCAGCATTCCTGCAGCGCAGTGGCAAGTTTTCACACGCACTGGGGTTAATCACTTGATGAGTATTTCTGGCCTGCACATCACCATGCTGTCAGGGCTGGCGTTTGCTGCAAGTTATTGGTTATGGCGGCGCAGTGTGCGTCTCACGCGCGCGCTACCGGCACGCAAAGCTGCTGCGCTCATCGGCTTATTGGTAGCACTCGTCTATGCGCTACTGGCAGGTTACGGTGTACCGGCGCAACGCACGGTGTATATGCTGGCAACCATCGCTTCCGTATTGTGGCTCTCCCGCACTGTCGCACCATCGCAAATTCTTGCCGCCGCCTTGCTCGTTGTATTATTGCTCGACCCATGGGCGGTGCTGTCGCCTGGATTCTGGCTCTCTTTCGGTGCGGTGGCATTGATTTTTTATGTGACCGCACACCGTTTACGACCTCCGCATTGGTTAATAACGTATGGTCGCGTTCAATTGGCAATGAGCATCGGGCTGATTCCACCCCTGTTGGTGATGTTCCAACAAGTTTCACTGGTATCACCCATCGCTAATGCTTTTGCCATTCCGTTAGTCAGCTTCGTGGTGGTGCCACTCACCCTGCTGGGCGCTGTGCTTCCTTTCTATTGGCCGCTGTGGCTGGCACATGAGGCCATGGGTGTATGCATCTACCTGCTGGAATGGCTGAACAGCCTGCCAGAAGTGGTGTGGACACAGCACGCACCGCCCACATGGAGCATAGCCATCGGTATGTTTGGAGTGTTATGGATGCTATTACCGCGCGGATTTCCCGCACGGTGGCTGGGACTGATCGCCCTGCTGCCGATGTTTCTAGCACTGCCCGCAGCACTGCCAGAAGGTACACTACGCTTGGTAATTTTTGATGTCGGGCAAGGCTTGGCGGTAGCTGCACAGACACGCAACCATGCACTACTGTATGACACCGGCCCCAATTTTAACAGCGAGGCCAACAGTGGCAACCGCATTCTCATCCCGGCGCTGCGCGGTATGGGTATCGCGCAACTCGACGGCCTGATTCTTACCCATGATGACAACGACCACACCGGCGGCGCATTATCTATTTTGCAAGGTATGCCGGTAAATTGGCTCTCATCCTCGCTGACAGCAAACCATCCCCTGTTGCAACACTCATCGAACACCCAACGCTGCACGGATGGCCAAACCTGGGAATGGGACGGAGTGCATTTTGAAGTACTACACCCGACAGCGGAAAGTTATACTGAAGAAAAAATCCGCGATAACAATCGCAGCTGCGTATTAAAAATCACCACAGGCAAATACAGCGTGTTGCTCGCCGCCGACATCGAAAAACAGTCCGAATGGCGATTACTTAAACAACATGAGGACAAGCTCCCCGCTACGCTCTTGGTCGTGCCACACCACGGCAGCAAGACCTCGTCGGTGAATGCATTCGTAGCAGCCGTACATCCACGCTATGCTGTATTTCCTATGGGCTACCGCAATCGCTTCGGCCATCCCCCGGAAGAAGTAGTCGAGCGTTATCGTGCGATTGGCAGCGAACTACTGCGCTCAGACAAAGACGGCGCAATTTTGGTGGAAATGGATACGCAGAATATTAGTGTGGAGCGATATCGCAAAAGCCACGCGCGATATTGGCAGCAAGCCATTGCTGCCGTGCCTTGAACGAAAGAAGCCTCAACAGTTCTCCGTTCCAATTTATTTTCATTGTTACTATGAACGGACGCTACTCTTGCTATATTCCCGAGTCCAATCTAGTTAGTCACAATCGGCACACGTGCGGTCAGCGCGCACAGCAGCTCGTAGCTGATAGTGTCTGCCGCTTGAGCTACCTGCTCCACTGGCAAACCTTCTCCCCACAACGTCACACAACTACCCACGTCAGCAGCGGGTAATGCGCTTAAATCCACGCTCAGCATGTCCATCGAGATGCGCCCCAAAATACATGTGCGATGATCGTCCACCAACACTGGTGTGCCTGTTGGCGCATGGCGCGGATAGCCATCTGCATATCCGCAAGCGACCACGCCGACGCGCATGGGAGCCTCAGTACGGAATAACCCGCCATAACCGACTTTTTCGCCCGCGCGCAAATTTTGCACTGCAATGATGCGACTTTGCAGTGTCATCACCGGTTGCAAGCCAAGTTGTTGTGCGCTAATTTCAGCGAACGGTGATGCGCCATACAGCATGATGCCAGGGCGTACCCAATCGGCATGGGTTGCGGGATAGCGCAACAGGGCTGCTGAATTGGCCAGCGAGCGCGCCATGCGATAGGGTGCAGCCAGAGTATTGAAGACGCCTAGTTGCGCAGCCACACCCGCCGCTTCGTCAGCTTGGGCAAAATGCGTCATTAGCGTGATGTTGCGTACAGCAGGGTGAGCCTTGAGTCTTTCCAACGCAGCGGGAACCTTATCTGGAGCAAAGCCTAAGCGATTCATACCGCTGCCGACCTTGAACCACACCTCCAAGCTGCCACGGCTCGGATAGGCCTCCAGCATGTCGATCTGTTGCTGATTGTGAATCACACAGGCGAGGTCATACTCAGCCACCAGAGACAAGTCGTCCGAGGTGAAAAATCCTTCCAGCAGCAGGATAGTCTGATTGAACCCCGCATCACGCAAACATATCGCATCGCGGATATCCAGCAGAGCGAATCCATCCGCTGCATTTAGCGCTTCAGCAGCACGTAATAAACCATGGCCATAAGCATCGGCCTTGATCACCGCCATGGTGCGCGCACTGCTCACGCGACGTGCGACCTGCAGGTTGTACTCTAACGCTGAAAGATTAATGCGAGCTTGGATCGGACGGGGCATGAATGCAAGAATTCGGGATAAGATAGGTGGCTGTTAATGATAGCAGGCATCCAATTTTCGTGATATAAAACGCGCTCTTAAAAATTGCGCCTCCCCATGAATCGCGGATTTTATATCATACTTGCGGCGCAGTTCTTTTCCGCGCTCGCAGACAATGCCCTGCTATTTGCCGCAATTGCCTTACTTCACGAAGTACAAGCGCCAGAATGGCACACCCCTATATTGCAAGCAGCATTTGTGGTGTCCTACATCGTGCTGGCACCTTTTGTAGGCGCATTCGCTGATTCGCTGCCCAAGGGTCAAGTGATGTTCATCAGCAACAGCATTAAGCTGTTTGGCTGTGTCGCCATGCTGGCCGGGGTAAATCCGCTCTTCGCCTATGCAGTGACGGGCTTGGGCGCGGCGGCTTATTCCCCAGCAAAATACGGCATCCTTACCGAATATTTACCAGCCGAAAAATTAGTACTGGCAAATAGTTGGATAGAAGGGCTGACTGTCGCCGCGATTGTGCTTGGCGCAGTGCTGGGGGGCACACTCATCGGCCCGAACATTTCAGGCCAAATGCTGCAATGGTGGGACGTACCAACAATAGAAACCGGCATCGACTCCGCACCGAAACTGGCTATTTCCATCATCACTGTTGTTTATCTCATCGCCGCGTTGTTCAATCTCTACATTCCGCGCGTGCCGATCGAGCACAAGTCATTAAGCCGCAACCCAGCATTCTTGGTAACTGAATTCGCGTATTGTTTCAAGCTGCTATGGAAAGACCCGCTAGGACAAGTATCGTTGAGCGTCACCACACTTTTCTGGGGGGCAGGCGCCACGTTACGTTTAATCGTGTTGGCATGGGCTGTCACCGTACTTAACTACGATATTGGCGAAGCCGCCCAACTCACCGCTTGGGTCGCCATCGGCATCGCCATCGGCTCTGTACTAGCTGCTAAATTCGTCAAACTGGATCACGCCGTGAAAGTACTACCAATAGGCATCGCCATGGGGCTAATGGTGCTGGCCATGATCCCAGTTACCAGCTCACCACTTGCCATCGTGCTACTCATCATTATTGGCGCAATGGGTGGCTACCTCTTAGTACCCATGAATGCCCTGCTTCAGCATCGTGGTCACTTGCTTATGGGTGCCGGCAGATCAATCGCTGTGCAAAATTTTAATGAAAATATAAGCATTTTTGCCATGCTCGCATTGTTTGCCTTAATGCAAAAAATGGAACTAGATATTCTCACTATTACTTTAGTGTTCGGACTGTTCCTCTCCAGCATCATGACCATGCTGTATAAAAAGCACCGTCATGATCAAGACACAGGGGAGATGTAACCTTTAAATTTCAAACCAACCTCTGCATCGTAGCAACTGCCAAGCGCAGATCATCCCATGCTTGTGCTTTTTTCAAAGGGGTGTGTAGCAGATAGGCTGGATGGTAAGTAATTATGAGTGGGATACTTTTCACCCAGCTCTGAGAGGATGAACCGCAATAATCAAATAGCTTGCCACGCAGCTCAGACAACGTGGCGTCATGCCCCAACAATAAGGCAGCAGTTTCACCCAAAGCCACAATCAGCTTGGGCTGGATGAGTTGAATCTGGCGTTCCAGGTAGGGCATACATTGAGCAAGCTCATTGGCTTCTGGCATATTACCACCAGCTGGGTAGCATTTAAGAATGTTGGTAATGTACACATTGTGGCCACGTTTTAACTTGATTGCAGCCAGCATATTATCGAGCAACTTGCCGGATTGCCCTACGAATGGCTCACCTTGAACATCTTCGTCCGCTCCCGGCCATTCGCCCACGAACAACCAATCTGCCCGCGTATCACCCATACCAAAAACCGTCTGCGTACAACTAGCGCGCAACTTGCAGGCCATGCAATTTTTCACCAATGCTTTTAACTCAGGCCAGTTGTGACTGTCCAGGGTCTGCATGTCTTCTTTTTCCACAACAGACTTACTTGCCACTTGCTCTGCTATAGGTTGGGCCGCTACAGTCACTTGCTCAAGTACAGACTTGGCTTGTCCGCGCCGTTGCCACTGCGGATAGAGATTAAGCTCTCGTAGTATTGCTTCTTCTCGATTCACAGTAAGTACTCCATCACGATTGCGTCTTCGCGCCCATTGTCTGCAGCATAATAGCCATGGCGCAGGCCAATTTTGCGAAATCCAACATCACGATATAGTCCCAGCGCCGCCACGTTGGAAGGACGCACTTCGAGTAACATGCGCCGCATGTTACAACCGCGCGCGACTTCCATTATTGCACCCAATAGCCGACGACCCAGCCCCTTGCGTTGATATTCGGCGACGATGCTGATGTTGAGCAAGTCTGCTTCATCCACTGCAAGCATGAGTACAACATAGCCTAATATTTCACCATCTACTTCATACACTTTGCATACATAATTACTTTTAAGCGCATCGGTAAAATTCCCGCAAGACCAGGGACAAGCATGCACGTGATTCTCAATGCACACTATTCCTTCCAAGTCAGCTGAATTCATATCGCGCAAAACGGTGCGGTCAAGCAACTGAGGGAAACTCATCGCTCGCTGGTTTTCAGCGCCACCTTGTCACGTAAATAAAACGGCATAGCTTGCGCCGCATCCATGCCTTGACCGGCGGCAAATAATGGCGCGGCAAATTCTGCAATAGCAATGGCCTGTGGCACGGCCTGAGTATCGCTGTCAGCAATTTGCCCAGCGTAGCGATTATCTAACTCAGCACCATACATAGCGAAACCACTCCCTGTGCCAAACCAACCAGAACCCTGAACTTGCGGAGCCTGTTGCGGTAAACACAAATTTGGCTCGCAAATCGTCACCCATGACCCCGCCCGTTTTTCATATACCGCATGATAAATCTCACCCATGCGCGCATCCAGTACAGCTATCACTTTATCGTGACCAGCGGCTTGCGCTAATGCTTGCAGCGTACACACTCCCACCACCGGCAAATCCGCTCCCAGCGCCAATCCTTGCGTCACTCCACAAGCAATGCGCACGCCAGTAAAAGAACCCGGCCCGGCACCAAAGGCAATGCCATCTAATTCCGTGAGTTTAATACCCACTTCATGCAATAAATTATCCAATATTCCTATCAACAATTCGGAATGACGTTGCCCAACCAGTTCGCAACGACTGACAACATTACCATCCTGCCATAGTGCGATGGAGCAGTATTCAGTGGACGTTTCCAGCGCCAATATACGTATCATTATTAAGAATTACTCCATTGAATAATATGTATTTTATTATTCCCGTTTAAGTGAGAATGGTTCAGACTAACAGTAGCGCGACAGCCTGCGCCGCGATACCTTCACCGCGCCCGCTAAAGCCCAGCCTTTCAGTGGTGGTCGCTTTCACATTCACTGCATTCACCGCTACGCCCAAATCAGCGGCAATATTTTCTACCATGCGCGGAATGTGCGGTGCCATCTTGGGTGCTTGCGCAATGATAGTGGCATCCAAATTGCCTATGCGGAATCCCGCATTGGTCACCATACGCGCTACTTCGCGCAATAAAATGCGGCTATCAATATTTTTAAATTTTGCATCAGTATCTGAAAAGTGACGCCCAATATCGCCTAGTGCTGCGCCACCTAGCAACGCATCACAGATGGCATGCAGCAACACGTCAGCATCGGAATGGCCCAGCAGCCCCTTATCATGGGATATTTCCACACCACCAATGATTAACTTGCGGCCCTCGACCAATTGATGAGCATCAAAACCTTGTCCGATTCTCATATTTGTTTTCCTTAAGCTTGTTTTCCTTGAGTTACGAGATGATAAAGCAACCAACATCTACTTTTTGGATGCGCTGACAGGCGCATTGCGTCGTGATTCTGCGCTTGTGTGTCTTAGACCACACTACACTCTAAATGCTTAACACTGCATCCCGCCAGCTCCTCAAAAACGAAATGTCGGCTATTTCCTCATCCCTAGCAACAATTCCGCCAACTCGATATCTTGCGGATAGGTTACTTTAAAATTGCTGGAACTGCTTGTCACGAGTTTGGGATGAAACCCTAGCGACTCGACTGCGGATGCGTCATCCGTTACATTCGGGGCGGTTTCTAGCGCCTGCAGCAATAACCCCGTGCGAAACATCTGCGGGGTCTGCGCCTGCCATACTCCCTCACGATTTTCGGTATGCACAATTCGCCATTCCGCATCGGCACGCTTTAAAGTATCCGCCACCGGCACAGCAAGAATGCCACCCACTTCATCGTCACGTAATGCTTCAATCAAGCGTGCAAGCTGTTTATGACTCAAACAAGGCCGCGCAGCATCATGCACCAGCAGCCAGTCATCAAGTTCAAGTTCTGCGGCTATTAGTCCATTCAGCACACTTTCCGCGCGCGTTGCGCCACCACAAAATAGCGGCTGCAACTTATCTCCGAATGGTGACCAGTCATAACTATGCCAGTGTACGTCATCAGGCGCGAGCACGACAAAGACGATATCAACCTCCGGGCTGGCACATAAAGTTACAAGTGCATGATAGATCATCGGATGTCCAGCCAACAGCAGGTATTGCTTTGGTAACTCACTACCCATGCGAGAACCACAACCAGCGGCGGGAACAAGTGCAAAAATTTTAGACATTGCTTAAAGGAAAAAGGCTGATCTGTTCACTCAAACAGTCTCAAGTCCAATACAAACTGCGTCATGACCCTGATCTATTTCAACGACAGTAAGCATCAACTGGTTATCATCTATTCGGAACATTTTATCATCTCGCGGATTCATTTCTCGATGTACGCGGTATTTTTTGACTTCTGGCTGCGCATATTCTACATATTCATAATAGAATCATAAAGGTACGAGTTGCTTCATACACTCATAAATCTCGCTAGTCTTGTTATCTGTGCGAACTATGAAGTGAATACGATTAACTCTACTTTTGTATCAGGCGGCATAGATAGTGGGGAACTGGACGCTGCTAACGCATCACTGTGATAGCAATGCAAAATATTGTTGATTTTGTCTGAAAAATTGAAAGGGGGGGGGTTTTACGCGGATGATGTGCACAACCGGTTGTGTAACTCGCAGCAAATTGATCACGGGAGCAAGACGGCTAACGATAGCCAATGAGGCATTCACGTAATGCCATCTATCGCCAGAGCTTTTTCTTGATGTTGACCCGTTCGTAGATGGCAATGTTGCGTATCGCTACTGACTGACTGCGTAAAGGAGTTAATATTGACTTCGCCGAATCAACCTTTCGCCCTATTTCATCGCCAATTTTATTTTTTTGGCTATATTAATAATTTGAGGATTGGCAGTCCGAAAACAAGAAACGTACTAAAAACGAGAAACACTATAACAGCGATTTTTCCAGTCGAATGTCCTAGAATACTTGTTCACAAACCAGACAGTTTGCGCCTTATTGTAAGTGCCATTTTCCATACCAGCCACCCACGCTGGAACCACTTGATCGCCAGCTTTGGGCGAAATATAAGTGGAAATAGTATTAATCCCGCCAGCAACACTGGATGACATTTTAAATATTGTACTGCCAACAAGCCTTTGTCTACTATCGCCAAACGCCCGTGCCAAGGTGCCAAAGCCTGCTCCAACTCTGTGCGCTGATTCCCTATTCTGGCTACCAGCAAGGTTTTACGTTCCGCCAATTTGATCAAATTCGCGTTCATATAGACGGGGGGGCTAACTGTTCTTGGTCTTTTGACAACTCTGTTAGGCTAGTTGAGAACAATTTGGGTTTAGCCTGAGCTTTTCCAAGTGCTACCCGCGAAGAATATATCGCTACCAACAGAAACAGAAACGCCAATATGAACAAGGTCAACAAACGGTGAGTATCCCAAAAAACAACTAATATCAATAACGTAACCAGTACGATACCCATAGCGGCACAAAACAACGCAAGTAAAGCCCACAACAGGATGGAACTTAGCCATACCCGTTGTTCTTCTATCTCGCTGGAAAGGAGCTCTAATCTCGTGCGTCCAATCCCCAGCAATGTGGCCGCCAGCGTTTTCAAAGAACCAAACAGCCCAGCTTGTTGACTTGAGATAGAATCCCGCGATTCAGGATTCATAAGTGGACTCAGCGACGTGAAATCAGCGCGCCGAGAAGAATGCCGACAGCTGCAGCGATCCCTATGGCCTGCCATGGATTAACGCGTACGTAGTCATCCGTGGCCGAAGCGACAGCCCGAGTTTTATCCATCACCGCCGCTTGAGCATCGGCGACCCGAACCTTGGCTGCTTGCAATGACTCTCCCACCTTGGCGCGCGCCGCCGTAATGCGTTCTCCAGTCTGATTAGCAGTTGCCTTCAGCAGTTCTTCAGCATCTGCTACCACTACTTTCATATCGTCCATTAGTTTCTCCTTTGAAATATCCACAGTGGATGTTGTCGCTCCTAGCGTGCTCATTATAAAGTTCCTTTCATTAAGAAGCGCCATTTACTGTTTCCACTATAGCAATCAAAACTGAGCAAATCAAGTCGCACATTTGCACTCCATAAAATGCGGACTAAACAACACATCCATTCAACTTCAACTGGAGTAGATTTCCAAGTAAAATTTTTCTTGATATATGCAGGATATTTTAAGATCAATAATTACCTGCGTTGCCGCACTGCTTCGAACAGACATATAGCACTAGCCACAGCAACATTTAATGATTCACTGCGCCCAGGCATAGGGATGGTGATGTGCCGGCTGATCACTGCCAGCAAGCTTTCAGATAGCCCGGCTCCCTCATTTCCAAGCACAAAGGCAATATTTCCACGAAGATCGCAATCATACAGATTGCTGTTTGCACCCACTACAGTAGCAAAAGCCTTCCCTTGGAATGCAGTAACCATAGCGAGCAAATCAATTGATTCATGAATACTTAACACAAAATGTCCACCCATCCCGGCACGCAGCACTTTAGGCGACCATGCATCGGTGCAGCTCTTCGACAAAAATACTGCATCACAACCTGCTGCAGCAGCGGAACGCAAAATGGAGCCAAGATTGCCAGGATCCTGGATGTCTTCCAGCAACAAACAAAAGCTGCTATGCACTGATGAGCTTAGGATTCGAGGTATTTCAATAAGAGCGAGTATACAGCTGGGCGTTTTAAGCTCGGACAGTTCAGCAAACAAGCTATCGTCCAATTGAGATAGTGGAACGTCAGGGAATTTTTTTAACAACTCAGATACTTCGCAGTTTTTCACTGCCGCTCCAGTCACCAACAGATGCTGTGGTTGTTGGTTGCCGGATGCATGATAAGATTGAAGTAAATGCGCGCCTTCTAATAGAGTCTGCTGAGTCTTTTGGCGTTGACGCGCTGAACTGGCCAGCTTGAGCAGTTCTTTAAAGAAAGGGTTGCTGTGCGAACTGATGTATTTCATGGTTCAGCTTGCATTTAAACTCATGCCTCATCGTGCTCAAGCAGACTGCTCATTTCTTCAAGCGGAGGTAGTTCTTGCAACGAACGCAGATTAAGATCGTCCAGCAGTTGTTTGGTGGTGGCGAACAACGTTGGTCTACCGGGTGTATCGCGCGTGCCGACTATATCTATCCAGCCGCGCGCTTCCAGTGTTTTCAAAATTTGCGAGGAGACTGCGACCCCACGAACCTCTTCGATATCGCCACGCGTTACGGGTTGGCGATAAACGATAATTGCGAGTGTTTCCATTACCGCGCGCGAATAGCGCGGCGATTTCTGTGGGCTGAGGCGATCTAAATATGGCTGCATCTCAGGACATGCGCGAAAGCGCCAACCATTCGCCACTCGGTTGAGTTCCACACCGCTGCCTACATACTTCTGAGCCAATTGTTCCAGTATTTTTTCTAAAATATGGTTTTCTACCGGCGCATCACTAAGTTTTTTCAGCTCCGCCAGTGACAGTGGCTCTGGGGTAGTCAACAGCGCTACTTCTAATATTTTATTGAGTTGCACCGCATCAATTTGTGCAGCGACTTTTTCACTCAACGGTAAGGCTACGGCTTGCCCGGACATAAATATTACCCAATGTTTCGGCTTGCGAAATTTCGACCAATGTCTCCTTGGCCAACTCCAGAATTGCTATAAAAGCCACCACTAGCGGCGCAATACCACCGCTCGCCTCAAACAGATTCTCAAATGCTTCGAACTCGCCGTGCCGCAACTGACGTAATACACGTGTCATTTGTTCGCGTACCGAAAGCTCCTCACGCCGCACCCTGTGGTGAGTATTGAGTTTTGCACGCGCCAGCAGCGCCAGCCAGGCTTGGCGCAAATCTTCCACAGTAATATTCGGCAATCGCTGCTCTTCAATACGTTCGATCTGGATTTGAACTAACTCAAAATCACGCCCAGCCTGTGGCAATTCATTCAGTTTCTGAGCGGCCAGCTTCATCTGTTCGTATTCCAGCAAGCGGCGCATCAGCTCGACACGCGGATCTTCCTCTCCCGCATCCATAAGCTTGGACGACCGTGGCAACAACATGCGTGATTTAATCTCAATCAGCACCGCCGCCATTAGCAAATATTCGGCGGCCAATTCCAAGCGGCCGTGCTGCATGATCTCAATGTAGATCATGTATTGTTGCGTCAACTGTGCCATCGGTATATCGAGCACATCCAAATTGTGCTTGCGAATCAGGTACAGCAACAAATCCAGTGGCCCCTGGAAAGTCTCAAGTACGATTTCCAAGGCATCCGGCGGAATGTAAAGGTCATAAGGCATCTCCAGCAGCGGTTGGCCATGGATATAAACGTCATGCGCGTTGACTGGAGATTGCTCCAAAATATTTACCTGTTATGCCAGCACCAATAAGTCAGGCCTATCTTTTGTCATGTTTAGCTGTAACTCAGACCCATCGCCTCCCGCACTTCACGCATTGTCTCAGCCGCCAGCTTGCGCGCTTTCTCGCAACCATCAGAGATAATATCACGCACCAGCGCAGGATCGTCCAGATAGAGCTGAGCGCGCTCGCGCATGGGGGTTTGTTCAGCCAGCACTGCATCTATCACCGGTTGTTTGCATTCGATACAGCCTATGTGTGCGCTCGTACAGCCTTGTTGCACCCAATGCCTGGTATCTTCATTGGAATACACCTGATGTAACTGCCACACCGGACATTTATCCGGATTTCCCACATCGGTACGACGTATACGCGCCGGATCGGTCGGCATGGTGCGAATTTTCTTGGTTACACTGGCTTCGTCCTCGCGCAGACTGATTGTGTTGTTGTAAGATTTTGACATTTTCTGACCGTCTAGCCCGGGCATTTTAGAAGCCGCAGTTAGCATGGCCTGCGGCTCTAATAATATTAGTTTCCCACCACCTTCAAGATAGCCAAACAAGCGTTCACGGTCGGTCATGCTTAGGCTTTGCGGTTCGTCGAGTAGTGATTTGGCAGATTGCAGCGCCTCATCATCACCTTGCTCCTGATAGCGAGTACGCAACTCGTAATACAGCTTTGCTTTCTTGCCCCCCAGTTTTTTGACGGCAGCTTTGGCTTTATCTTCGAAACCCGATTCGCGCCCATAAATATGGTTGAAACGACGTGCAATTTCGCGCGTGAACTCAATGTGTGGCACCTGATCTTCGCCAACTGGCACTTGAGCGGCACGGTAAATAAGGATATCCGCACTTTGTAATAGCGGATAGCCGAGAAAACCGTATGTACCTAGATCCTTCTCTGACAGCTTCTCTTGCTGGTCTTTATAGGTCGGCACACGTTCCAGCCACCCCCGCGGGGTGATCATTGATAGCAGCAGATGTAGCTCAGCGTGTTCTGGCACCTTGGATTGAATGAACAACGTGGCTCGTACTGGATCAACTCCTACAGCCAACCAGTCAATAACCATATCCCATACACTTTGTTCAATAATCTGAGGGGTATCGTAATGTGTGGTCAGCGCATGCCAGTCAGCAACAAAAAAAAAACACTCGTATTTTTGCTGCATCTCTACCCAGTTTTTCAACACGCCATGGTAATGCCCAAGGTGCAGGCTACCCGTGGGCCTCATTCCTGATAACACTCGATCTACAAGCATAGTTTTTTATTTACAGTCCAAAAATAGAATTAATTAACTGCCAAAGCCAGATTACAGGCGGCCCCAATACCCATCTGAGAACAGGCGAAATCGCGAGAGCAATCAGTATAAATATACCATAGGGTTCAACTCTCTCCAGAATGGAAGCCTGTCGATGTGGTAGCAGGCTGACGGCCACACGCCCACCATCCAAAGGCGGTAGCGGCAGCAAATTCAGTATCATTAAAATAACATTTATTTGAATTCCGATCTGTGCCATTTTCAACAATGGATCGGCAAAATAATTTGCCGACAATATCAATGCCAGCTTGCCCAGCATCGCCCATAGTAGTGCCATGAACAAGTTGGCAAGCGGACCGGCTAGCGCCACCCAAAGCATATCTTGTTTGGGACGGCGTAGAGCGGCGAAGTTCACAGGCACAGGCTTGGCCCAACCAAACAAGATTCCGCCCATCAATAGCGTCAGTATCGGTAACAAGATAGTACCGACAGGATCAATGTGACGAATGGGATTCAAGCTGATACGCCCCTGCTGATAAGCCGTCATATCTCCGAAATGTCGAGCCACATAGCCATGCGCCGCTTCATGCAAGGTAATTGCAAATAAAACCGGAATCGCTGCAATGGCAATGGTTTGTATCAACTGTTCAATCTGCATTTATTATTTATTTCTCAATTAAAAACGGTGAAACATCACCCTTACCGAGCCGCACCACTACAGGCGCATCCTTGGTTAGGTCAATTACCGTAGTCGAATCTAATCCCACCGCGCCACCATCCACCACCAGATCAATTTGATGCTGTAACAGGTCGCGAATCTGTTCGGCATCATTCAATGCAAACTCCTCATTTGGCAAAATCAATGTTGAACTTATCAGCGGCTCGCCCAGCTCTTCCAGCAGCGCCAACGCTACCGGATGATCGGGGATACGCATACCGATCGTGCAGCGTTTGGGATGTTGCAGGCGCTTGGGAACTTCCTTGGTGGCTTCAAGAATAAATGTATAACTACCCGGTGTATTATTTTTCAGCAATCGGAATTGCACGTTATCCACCCGCGCATAGCGGGCGAGCTCGGACAAGTCACGGCAAACTATCGTCATATGGTGTTTGTCATCCACGCCACGAATTTGGCGGATGCGTGCCACTGCATCCTTATCTCCCAGATGACAACCTAAGGCGTAGCAGGAATCTGTAGGATAGGCAATTACCGCGCCATTGCGCACTAAATCGGCGGCCTGTTTAATCAGTCGCGGCTGTGGGTTTGTTGGGTGAATAGTGAAGAACTGTGACATGATTAGCGGTTAACTCTATCTACTTCTCTTTGTTTCTCCACTGAAGAGGTGGGCACAGCTTCTGAAGTCGGAGATGGATCAGCTTCCCACGCCAGCCACACGGGACGGCAATCCAATGGAAAGTCAGGCAAACGCCCTAAATCCCGATAGCTCTCACCTGGCCCATGAAAATCCGAACCACACGAAGCCAGCAAATTAAATTCATTAGCATAGCGGCCAAACTCGGCATATTGCTCTGGTGTGTGGCTACCACACACTACTTCGATCCCCTGCCCGCCCACATCGATAAATTCACGCAGCAATTCACGCAAGGTCTTCTGCCCCATACCTTTGCGCGCCACAGTATAACGACCCGGATGCGCTAGCACGGCGACACCACCGCTGCCGCATATCCAACTGACTGCGTCCGGCAACGAAGCCCATTGGTGAGGCACATATCCAGGTTTATCCTTAACCAGATAATTTTTGAACACGCTACGCACATCCTTGCAGTAGCCTTTCTCGACCAAAAATCGTGCGAAGTGTGTGCGTCCAATAATGCCATGGTTATCAGCATATTGATAAGCGCCTTCCAGCGCCCCGCTAATACCGCTCTTGGCCAGTGAATCTGCCATCAGTTGCGCACGTGCTCCACGCCCACTACGAATGCTGTGTAGACCTTCCGCCAGTGGTTTATATGTCGGATCAATACGTAAACCAATAATATGCAGAGTGTACTTGCGCCAAGTTGCCGATATTTCCACTCCATTGATAAATTGCATACCGTGCTGTGCAGCGGCAGCGGCCGCTTCTGCCAAGCCAGAGATATCGTCATGGTCAGTCAAAGCAAGAACCTTCACTCCCCGCTCAGCGGCACGCGCAACCAGATCTGTGGGCGATAGCAATCCGTCCGAAACAGTTGAATGACAATGCAGGTCGTAATCTAACATTTAGTAACCCTATGTAATTTCGTCTTGCCGCACAGATGAATATCTGTTTAACAGGCTAATTAGACAAATTGCAATACTAATCTGGTCTCTCGTTTTCTGTATAAATCTTTTGTGCACGATGAACAAAGGCATCCACAAAGCTATTCGCAATGAAATGAAAAATGGGACCGAACACTTTTTCCAAAAACTTATTGGAAAATTCATAATGCAACTTAAATTCTATTTTACAGGCAGATTCGGAAAGCGGTATAAAATGCCAATCCCCGTCAAGGTGTTTGAACGGTCCATCTTTCAGCGTGATGTCAATGCGATGAGGAAACTGACGCACATTCTCAGTTGTAAAACTCTGCTTAACATGGTGAAAATTGATGTGTACTGTCGCATGCACGGTATCGCCACCCATCGAAACGACGCTGGCTCCGCCACACCACGGCAAAAATCGTGGATAATCCGCCACATTATCCACCAAAACGAACATCTGCTTCGCGCTGTAGGGAACCAGCACTGTTTTCTCAACTAAAGCCATTCTAGCAGTACGTCCATGCAAAGCTGGTAGAATATACAACTTATGAGCATAGTCCAAAATAAAAAAGCATACCACGACTACTTCATCGAAGATCGCTATGAGGCTGGCATCATGCTGGAAGGCTGGGAAGTCAAGGCAATCCGGGCCGGACGCGCAAATCTCAAAGAAGCCTATATTACGGTGAAAGATGGCGCTCTGTATCTATTTGGCTCCCATATCAGCCCATTGACTAACGCTTCCACGCATATATACCCTGACCCCGTCCGCACGCGCAAACTACTGTTACATGCGAATGAAATCAATAAGTTGATCAGTAAAGTGCAACGCGCCGGATACACGCTAATGCCATTAAACATGCATTTTAAAGGCAGCTTCATCAAACTGGATATCGGCCTTGCGAAAGGGAAAAAACTACACGACAAACGTGACTCCGAACGTGAACGCGATGCCTCACGCGAGGTTCAGCAAGCAATGAAAAAAGCGCGTTATTAACTGCAGTCACTCTGCGTCGAATATTGCATCAACGTGTATATCACCGACCACCGCGTATTTCATTACCAAGCAATACTAAATCGATGTAACCCAACAGCAAGCTTTTTAAACAGTGAACCGTCACATGTCGCGCAACAAGCGATCAGAGCCTAACAGTTACGCTGGCATGGACGAAGGCTTAATTCAGCTTGATGAAAATAGCAGAATTCCGAGCGGAAGATGCGCTTACAGCATTTATTAACCAGCCTTTTCAATCTCCGCACGCAGGGAAGCTATAATGGAATCGTAGCGATTTGGATCATTATCATTGCCTGCCTCGAATACAGCCGAGCCGATCACAAAAGTGTCGGCACCTGCTTTAGTAACTTGTGCGATGTTGCTTAAATTCAAGTCACCGTGAACTTCCAAGACGATATTGCGCCCGCTATCATTAATTTTTTTGCGTGCCGTGCGAATCTTATTAATCGACTCGGGAATAAATTTCTGTCCAACAATTAAGCCGGTCTGTTTAGACATAATCAAGACAACGTCGATCTTGCTTATAACATGGTCAAGATAGCTAAAAGGCGTACCAGCATTGAATGCTAACCCCGCTTTGCATCCATGTTCGTGGATTAAATCAATGGTACGGTCGATGTTTTCGAAGGACGGCAGATTGTACGCATCTCGATCAGCGGCTTGTGGATGAAAAGTTATAATATTTGCACCGGCCTTGGCATACTCCGGTACAAGGTCATTCAATGAATGGTCTACATTGTACCCACTCGTCAGATGTATCTCGATTGGAGCTTGAGTAATAGGGCGGATGGCCGCGCATGCCTTCGAACCATTTCTGAATGTTGGTAAGAAATGCTTATTCATCACTTCTATGTGAACTATGTCCGCGCCCGAAGCGATGACAGTGACAATCTCTTCTCCAAGCTTGGCGAAATTGGCAGAAATAATACTGGATGCAATTTTGTACATTGAAGATGCCTTATTAAATGAACTTGAAAAAGTGTTTATTCTACCCGAAACTCACGTCAAATAATTTTAACGACATATGTCATGAGGATTGCAGCCGATTTCCTTTAATACCAACAGACTGCTAGGCGTTTCTTGCTAGTGCGGCTAACCACACTAGCAAGAAACAATGATGCAATTCTCCCGTCAGCGCATCAAAATTTGATATTGGTTGCTCTCTCATCCCTGAATACGGTAAACCTGACTCCGCTCGTCTGTCCGGTTATACTAGAGAACCGCCGCTGGGGCGGCAGATAACACTTAAGGTAATAAAATGGGCGAGAGGGAGGTCGATCAGCAATTGGTTGATCGCGCGCAGCGCGGGGATAAGCACGCCTTTGAATTGCTGGTCACCAAGTACCAGCGTCGGCTGTTGCGATTAATTTCACGTTTCGTTCGCGATTCAGTCGAGGTCGAGGACGTAACTCAAGAGGCTTTTATAAAAGCTTATCGCGCCTTGCCGACGTTTCGCGGAGAAAGTGCGTTCTACACTTGGCTGTATCGCATTGGCATTAATACTGCGAAAAACCATCTGCAAGCGGTTAAGAGACGGACTCCGACCACTACCATATTCAATGCTGAAGAATCAGAAGGCTTCGAGGATGCGGGGTTGCTACATGAAGTTAGCACACCTGAAAATGAATTAATGAGTAAACAAGTGGTCAACGTAGTGAACTCATCTTTGCAAGAGCTGCCTGATGATCTGCGTACCGCACTCACATTGCGCGAAATCGAAGAGTTGAGCTATGAGGAAATCGCAGCCGCGATGAATTGCCCAGTCGGCACTGTGCGTTCTCGTATTTTTCGAGCGCGTGAGGCGATTGCAACGAATTTACGCCCACTGTTGGGTACTAGTAAAGATAAGAGGTGGTGAACATGAAGCAGGAAATTTCAACATTGATGGATGGTGAATTGTTCGATGACGATGCGGAAGCAACTCTCGACAAACTGAAGCGGAATCCTGACATACATGAAGAGTGGCGAACCTATCATCTGATTAGCGATGTACTGCGCCAGTCTGATAATGTTCATGCCAATATCAGTATTGCCATACATGAGCGTTTGCAGGCCGAACCCACCATTCTCTCACCGCACAACCGCGCCAGCCATAATGCCAGATGGTTCGCGCTTTCTGCTGCTGCATCGGTCATGGCATTAACACTAGTAGCATGGCTATCGGTGCAAGTTGGGTCGGAAACCGCTCCGCAAATCGCCATGCAGCAGTCAAATACTGTGCATTCAGCCAACCTGCCCGCGAACGGATTGGACGATTATCTGATGGCACATCAAGAGCTTTCACCCAGCTTAAACATGCATGGTATGACGTCCTATGTTCATACAGTAGCACGTCAGCAGGAGGATCAGCAGCCATGAAGGCCAGATTTTTGCTGACCGTAGTTTTGTATTTTACTGCCGTTCCAGCGTTCGCCGATATTGGCAGGCAGGTTGACTTGGATTGGCCACAAATTATTGCTTTTGCAACGCACCAGACCAATTATAGCGGTACATTTGTATATCAGCATGACGGCCATATGGAGAGCGCGCGCATGACTCACATTTACGACCAGAGCGGTGAGCATGAGAAACTTGAAAGTATGGACGGCCCGCGTCGTGCGTTCATCCGCAATAACAATGAAGTACGGTGGTATTCGGGTGACAAAAATGCCTTACAGGTGGAAAGGCAATATAGCAGCAAGCGCTTCCCTGCTTTACAGCCAGAACTGCTGTCCGTGCTTAACGAAAATTACCTGATTCAAACCGCCGAGCAGGCGCGTATCTCTGGTTTTGACACTCAGGCCATCGTATTCCAGCCTAAAGATACTCTGCGCTATACCCATAAAATGTGGGCACACATGGATTCTGGCTTATTGTTGAAAACTGCTGTGCTGGACGAACGTAAAGAGATAGTGGAGCAATATACTTTTATCCAGTTGAATATAGGCGGTAAAATTGAGCGTACGCAGGTGATGCCGGATAAATCCGCTACTTCCTTGGAGCAACAACCTCATTTTGCCACGCCGTCCGAAACCAGCGAACAGGCTGCAACGAGTGAATGGAAGGTGGCTGCCGTGCCCACCGGTTTTAAAAAAATCATGGAAAAGCATCGTCCGCTTCACGGTAAAAAGACAAACGTAATTCATTTAGTATTTTCCGACGGATTGGCTGGCATCTCAGTCTTTATCGAAACATCAGTGAATAACCTTGAAAAAAGACTTGGCCTATCCAGCCGAGGGGCTATCCATGTTTACCGTAAAATAAAGGACGATTACTTGGTGACGGTTGTTGGCGAAGTTCCTCCACGTACAGTTATACAAGTCGCCGATTCAGTCCGTCAAAATGGGCAGTAAACATACTGAAACAGAAAACAAGCAGTTACTACGTAAGCCTAATTCAATTTATTATGGAATAAAGTAATTCATTAATGAATGAACTGTACGCATGGCAAGATGAGCTTTGGCAGCGCTGGATCGGATTGCGTACACGCTTGCCACATGCAATCTTATTGAAAGGGCCGCAAGGAATAGGTAAGTTAGATTTTGCCATGAATCTCGCCCGCTCTTTGCTATGCACAAAATCACTGGGTAGTAAGTTGGCTTGTCAAGGCTGTACTTCCTGTTACTGGTTTGAACAAGGTACTCACCCTGATTTTCGTTTGCTGCTATCGGGCTCACAGTCGATCGAAATGCAAGAATCCAATGCAACGCAAACATCTTTGATCTTGAAAAATTGGACAAAGAGTATCGCTGAAGAAGTACTGGACGAACAACAGAAGAAAGGAAAAAAACCGAGCAAAGAAATTTCCGTTCATCAAGTGCGTTCGCTTGCTAATTTCATTAATCTGTCCACACACCAGGGTGGCCATCGTGTTGTGCTGATTCATCCCGCAGAATCCATGAATGCGAATGCAGCGAATGCATTGCTCAAAACGCTGGAGGAACCACCTGAGCAAATGCTGATTATTTTGGTTAGCCATAAACCACAACAATTGCTACCTACCATCGTAAGCCGATGCCTGACCCTCGCCGCTCCAATGCCATCACTCGAGGCCAGTTCTACCTGGATGCACCAGCAGAAATATGCTAATCCAGTAGCGACATTGGCAAGAGCCAGCTTTGCTCCGTTACTAGCGGCACGCTTGGCTGAGGAAACTATAGGGGATGTGGAATACAATCTTTTTTTGCAGGAAATTAGACAACCTGCCAAGTTCGATGTGTTTGCATTGGCCGAACAGTTGCAACGCACAGAACCATTTCATGTCATCCATTGGTTGCAGCAATGGTGCTACGATCTAGGCAGTGCAATGCTCACGGGAAAGGTTAGATATCATCCTGACCTTGCTGATTTAATAAAAAACCTAACAAATAATATTGCCATATTCAATCTGCTACGTTATCAAAATGAGTTAATAATCGCAAAACGCGAGGCGTTGCATCCTTTGAATCCGAGGTTATTATTTGAATCCATTCTGTTATCTTACCGGCACATGATGTTGGACGCCGACATATGACGCTGGATGATCACCAAGAACGCCATCATCATTCATTACTCAAAAGTACTTTATGTTTATAGATTCGCATTGCCACATCAATTTTCCAGAACTAACTGCCATCTTCGATGAAGTTCTGGCAAATATGCGCCAGAACGAAATTTCTCATGCGCTGTGCGTTTCTGTAAATTTAGAAAACTTTCCTCAAATTCAACTTCTCGCGGAGCAATATGAACACATCTATGCTTCTGTTGGCGTGCACCCAGACCACGAAGCAGACACCGAGCCAACGCAAGCGCTGCTAGTACAACTAGCACAACACCCTAAAGTCATTGCTATCGGGGAAACCGGGCTCGATTATTTTCGTTTAAAAGGGGATCTGGAGTGGCAGCGTACGCGCTTCCGCACACATATTCGTGCTGCGCGCGAATGTCGCAAACCGCTCATTATTCACACCCGTGAGGCGGCACAGGACACCCTGCGTCTTATGGCTGAAGAAGGCGCCGCCGAGATTGGAGGCGTCATGCACTGTTTTACCGAAAGCCTGGAAGTCGCCCAAGCTGCTATTGAGATGAACTTCTACATTTCTTTTTCCGGCATCGTCACTTTCAAAAATGCTACTTTGCTGAAAGAAGTAGCGCAGCATATTCCACTTGAGCGCATATTGATTGAAACTGATTCACCCTATCTCGCCCCGGTGCCATTTCGCGGCAAACTCAATCAGCCCGCTTATGTTAAGCATGTAGCGGAAGAAATAGCTAAATTGCGTGGCATTTCTCTTGCAGAGGTGGGGGATGCTACTACAAAAAATTTCCGTCGTTTATTTTTGAGTTCCTGTATGTAGAGTCTTTAGCTGTCAAGTCCCGCCTGTTTATAAGCGCGTTGAATAAATCAAACTGTTTATTGTGTACCATTTTTCAATGATTGGATGGACGTCAGGTGATTCAAAGCACGCTGCTGGATAAGTTGTTATAGTCATTAAATAGATCGTCTTTGAACCCAGATTGTCCATTAGCGCGAAATCAGCTATGTTTCAAAATGCGGGTGGGCTAACTTTGCACACGATTTCTAATGGATACCAATAGAAAACGATGCGGTCAGTCAATTGATTAAACGGCATAAA
>Ga0209344_10000657_pt1 | contig 55504 bp, 52 predicted proteins | sample Cruoilmetagenom6_FD_187293 | JGI IMG/M metagenome (GOLD analysis project Ga0209344, IMG submission 187293) | Oil polluted marine microbial communities from Coal Oil Point, Santa Barbara, California, USA - Santa Barbara Oil Seep Sample 6 (SPAdes)... | ecosystem: Environmental > Aquatic > Marine... | reverse complement strand
CGGGGGCGACGGCACCGGCGACGCTGGCGGGGTTCCTGGCGCAATCGCTGGCCGAGACGCTGGCCAGTCTCGTCATGGTGCATTGCATCAAGCCGGGCCATCCGATGGTTTTTTCCAACTGGCCGCTGGTCATCGATCTGCGCACAGGGGCGTTTGCGGGCGGCGGTGGCGAGATCGCGGTGCTCAACGCCGCCTCGGCGCAGCTCAGCAACTGGCTGGGGCTGGTGTCTGGTGTGGCGGCCTCAATGACCGATGCCAAGGCGATCGATGCGCAATATGGCGCGGAAAAGGGCCTGACATCACTGGCGGCGGCGCTGGCGGGGGGCAACCTGATCTACGAAAGCTCGGGCATGACAGCTTCGCTGCTGGGCGCAAGTTTCGAGGCGTTCATCCTCGACAACGAGATGCATTCGGCCACCTATCGCGCCCTGCGGGGGATCGAGGTGAGCGAGGAAAACCTTGGCTTTGAGGCGATCTGCGCCGCGGTGCTGGGCGAGGGGCATTTTCTGGGCGGGGCGCAGACCTTGCAGGCGATGGAGCGCGATTACGTCTATCCGGCGCTGGCGGATCGCGACAATCCGCGCACCTGGGCGGACAAGGGCGGGCCCGATGCCTGGGGGCAGGCGCGGCTGCGCGCCCGGGAGGTGCTGGAAACGCATCAGCCGGCTTATCTCAGCCCGGCACAGGATGCGGCGATCCGCGCCGCGTTCACGATCCTCTGAAGCGTTCCGCCCTTACTTGACGCCTCGGGTCAAAGGCGAAACGCTTTGGCGGTCTGATGCTCTTCCGACAGGGCAAAGGCCCCTTGCAGCCACGGCATGCGCTCCACCGCCGGATCGACCGCGCGGTTCTGGATCAGACGCCGCAAGGTGCCGGTGACGGTGCTGGTCACGGCCGCGCTGTGAACATCGCCGGTGAAGACAGAGATGTAGCGCGCGAACCCCTTGCCGGGGAAGGCGATCAACGAGATCTGCCGATGGAACCGATGCGCGCGCATGTAGTTCAGCGGCGTGGTGATCGCCCAGCCGCCGCCCTCGGCGATCAGGCCCATGATCGACTGGTTGCTCTCGAACTCGAACTGTCGGGGCAGATCGATGCGCAGGCGCCGCAGTTGCGCCTCGATCTGGGCGCCCATGATCTGGGACTTGGCATAGCGCAGCAGCGGCAGCGGACAGCGCCCCGTCAGATAGTCCTCGGGTGCGATCTGCTGGGCGGCAGGCACGGCCAGCACATAGGGGTCGCGGAGCAGGGGGTGTTCGATCAGATCGGGTGGATCTGACTGCGGCCGCGTGGCGATGCCGATATCAATCTCGCGGTTGTGCAACAGCCCAAGTATCTCGTGGCTTGGCCGAGTCAGGTGGCGAAACTCGCAATTGGGCATCGCACCGGTCAGAATGCGGGCCAGCTCTGGCGCGATCTCGCTGTCGAAATCCTCGATCAAGGCCAGCGCCAGCGCCCGGGTTTCGGGCAGGGTGCCGGATCGTACCTCGACCTCGGCCTTGCGCAACAGTTGCAGCGCCTCGTCCACGGACCGCACGAACAGCGCGCCTGCCGGTGTGACGACCATCGGACGGCGCCGGTGATCCAGCAGGCTGACCCCCAGCGCCATTTCCAGCGCGCGGATGTGATGCGACACGGTGCTTACCGATAGGCCGGTTTCCTCGGCCACATCCCGGATGGAGCCCGAGCGTGCGGCAAGCTGGAAAACCTCCAGCCACTTGAGGCTGAGTGATGAACGTTTCATGGGGTTGATCCTCACGGTTTTCACGTGCTGTGCAACATTTCTCGCCGGATCACCACGAATCCCGAAAAGGGCTTTCCACTTGCCCGAAATATCCACGGGGTCCGGGGCCACGCCCCGGGCTGCGTCCGCGCAAACTGACATGCGCGCGCAGCGCGGGATCAAGCCATGCTGACGGGAAAGAAAAAACCCCGCCGGAGCGGGGTTTGTCGGTCTCTCTTCAGGTCAGCTTAGCTGCGACGGCGGCGCCCGCCAACGCGGCCAGCCCGGCCACGGCCTTCATGCCCGGCTTTGGGGGCGACCTTGTTGAACTCGATCCATTTGCCACCATGCGGATCGTTGTTGGTCAGGAAGTTGGCGGCGTAGATCGCTTCCATTTCCTTGCCCGCCCGTGGCTTGGTGCTGCCCAGGCCGAACAGTTGGCAGAAGGTCTCGTCGTCCATATCGTCGGGCAGGATCAGGCCGCTTTCGGCAACCTCGGCCTTTTTGGCGGCGATCTCGGCCTGTTTTACGGGCAGGGCGATCGGATTCATGATGGCGCTGGTCATGCCGGCGCCCATCGCCATGGGCAGAAAGGCGTTGTTGATGCCGTGGCGGTTGGGCAGGCCAAAGCTGATGTTCGAAGCCCCACAGGTGGTGTTCACGCCCAGTTCCTCGCGCAGGCGACGCACGAGGGCAAAGACCTGAAGCCCGGCGGTGGCCATCGCGCCGATGGGCATGACCAGCGGATCGACCACGATGTCATGGGCGGGAATGCCGAAATCGGCGGCGCGCTGGACGATCTTCTTGGCGACTTCGAAGCGTACGTTGGGGTCTTCGGAGATGCCGGTGTCGTCATTGGAGATGGCAACGACAGGCACGTTGTATTTCTTGACCAGCGGCAGCACGAATTCCAGCCGGTCTTCCTCGCCGGTGACCGAGTTCAGCAGCGGGCGGCCATGTGCGGCTTTCAGCCCGGCTTCCAGCGCCGCCGGAACGGAGCTGTCGATGCATAGCGGCAGGTCGACCAGCCCCTGCACCAGTTCGATGATCTTGGTCATCAGCGGTGGCTCGGTCTCGTTCGGGTTGGGGTTGGAATTGTAGACCACGCCCGCGTTGATATCGAGCACGGTCGCGCCCGCCGCAGCCTGGGCGATGGCGTCGGATTCCACGGTCGAGAAATCGCCCGCTTCCAGTTCCGCGGCAAGTTTCTTGCGGCCCGTCGGGTTGATCCGCTCACCGATCACGCAGAACGGTTCGTCGAACCCGATCACGGCTGTTTTCGTTTTGCTTTCGACGATCGTGCGGGTCATGCAGGTATCCTTTGGCAATGCAGAAGTTGAGAGCAGGCGCGCGCAAGCGCGGCCTGTCAGCGAATTGGGTGGTCAGGTTGCGGCAGGTCGGGTCTTAGCCCAGCCGTTGGCAACGGGTGTCGACGACCGCGCCGGAATCCGGGCTTTGAAACCGGTTGCTGAGGAATTGCGGATCGCCGGTAGGGCGTGCGTAGACGGAGAAGATGGCATGGTTGCCATCCTGCGGATGCATCTGGAAGTGGAAGAGATATTCTGACGAACTCACATCGGGCGGGCTGAGCAGCCAGCGACCGCCGCCGCGCACGTTGTAAATGCCGCTGGTCTGCGCGTAGATGATCGTGCCCTGATGATAGAGCGACTGGTCGGGGTAGATCTGCAGCTCCAGATCGATGGAATAGATCGGAGAGTTGACGACGCAGCGCCAGTACCCTGCCGGGTTGGTGGGCTGGATCTGGGCGGCCAGACCGCTGGGAAGAATGAACGCGATAAGGCATAAAAGAAGCTGTTGGATACGCATGGGCTCCGCTCCTGCATGATGTGGATGCAGTCACCTTAGCGCGCAGGCACGGTTTTCTCCAAAGCACTTTCATGCCTGCGATGCAGCGTCTTTTGCCGGAACAGCGGCTGAACCGCCATGCTCGATTGCCCATGTGGCGTTCGCCTTGATCCCGCCGAGCGGGAAGAAGTGCACGTTGGTCACGTTGAAATCGGGGTGTGCGGCCTTGTGCGCGGCCAGTTCCGTCAGCACGTCGGTCGGCTCGTAGGGCAGCAGCAGCTTGGTCACGTCCATGGCGCGCTTTTGCAGCACTTTCAGCGACGGGCCGACGCCGCAGGCGATGGCGAACTTGATCAGCGTCTGCAGTTTCGCGGGGCCAGCGATGCCGATATGGATGGGCAGGGTGATCCCGGCCGCGGCAAGGCTGTCGGCCCATGCGATGATCGGTTTGGCGTCAAAGGCGAATTGGGTGGCCAGCGCCATTTCGGCATCGGTGGTTTCGCTGAATTTCTGTTTCCAGCGCAGGGCGTCATCCACGTTTTTCATCGATCCATCCGGGTCGATGTCGCGGTTGCCCTCGGGGTGGCCTGCGGCGTGCAGACGCTTGAATCCGGCCTTGTCGAATTCGCCGCTCTCCAGCAACTGCATCGAGCTGTGGAAATCGCCATGCGGCTTATCCACACCGCCTGCCAGCAGAAGCGCCTGTTTCACGTCTGCCTCGCCCTGGTAGCGGGCGATCCAGTCGGCCAGTGTCGCGCGATCGCGGATGATGCGGGCGGGAAAATGCGGCATTACCGGGTAGCCTTCGGCATTCAGACGCTTGGCGGTTGCCACCATTTCCTCGATCGGGGTGCCTTCGATATGGGCGATGTAGACGCGCGTGCCCTCGGGCAGCAGATCGCGAAAACTCTCGATCTTCTCGGCGGTGCGCGGCATCACCTCGATCGAATAGCCCTGCAGCAGCGCCTCGACCTTGCCATTGACCGGCGGCGTGCCGGATTTCTCGCGTTTTCTGAAGTTCAAAAGCGCCATTGCGGCCTCCCAAATACCCGAAGGTGTCATGCAGTTTGATCGTCGGAGCGGTGATCCGGTTCCCAGCCGTTATTGGCGATCAGGGCCTTGATCCGGTCCTTGTCGTATTCGGCATCAATCCGCGCGGCTTCGGCATCGGCCACCGCGTCCGGGTCGCCTTCGACGGGGTAGGGGGCGGCCTTGCGCCATTCGGCAAGGTAGTCATCCGTCCCACCCGCGCCTGTTTTCATTGCGGCACGGTCGATGGCCTGCTCGAACCGCTCGGGCAATTGCCGCTTTGAGCCACGGCGCCCCTTGCCGACGATGATCTGCGCGGGAATGTCGCGCCAGTAGACTATGATGACATCAGGCATTTCGTGATTCCCCGGTTGGTCGCTTCTCTCTAATGCATGCCGTTGGCCGCATACGGCCTGATTTCGACATGACGGACGCATGGAGCGACGTTGCCTTTTCTAAGTGCTGTGGCGGTGTTTGACCACAGCCGCCCATTCCCGAAATTCTCATCATCAAGATGAGCCACGGCAATGCTTGCGCAACCATCGCGAAAGTCATACCTTGAGAGCAACTCGAAATGGAGGGCGTATCGTTATGACGCCCAGGCGTCCCGAAGGTGCGGGCGCGTTCCCGGAACCGGTAGAGAGCCCCGCGCCGAAACCGCCCAGTCGTGGCCCGTTATACGCGGCCCTCGACCTGGGGACCAATAGTTGCAGGATGCTGATTGCCGAACCTCGCGGCAATCAGTTCCGAGTCGTGGACAGCTTTTCGAAATCGGTGCAGCTGGGGGCGGGGCTGGAAATGTCCGGGCGCCTGTCGCGCGCCTCGATCGGGCGCACCATCCAGGCGCTCCGGGTTTGCCAGCAGAAGCTGAAACGCCACAAGGTCGAACGGATGCGCCTGGTCGCCACCGAGGCATGCAGGCGGGCCGATAACGGTGATGCCTTCATGGAGCGGGTGCGGCGCGAAACCGGCCTCAAGCTTGATGTCATCTCGCCGTTGGAAGAGGCGCAGCTGGCGGTGGTGTCCTGTGCGCCGCTGGTCAACCGCAACACCGATCAGTTGCTGGTGGTGGATATCGGCGGCGGCTCGACCGAGCTGGTCTGGATCGACCTGCGCGGCGTGCCGCACAGTGACCGCCCGCGCGCGATCATGCGGCTGCATGGCGGGTTTCACACGGTCGAGGATCAGGTGCCGCGCGCTCGTGTCGTGGACTGGATCAGCGTACCGCTGGGCGTGGCGACACTGCGCGATCAGTTTCAGGACGTGGAAGACGACGCGGCACGCTTTGCCCTGATGAGCTGGTTTTTCGAAGAGAACCTGGCAGAATTTGCCCCCTACAAGCGTGAGCAGACACGCGAAGGATTTCAGATCGTGGGCACCTCGGGAACGGTCACGACCGTGGCGGCCAGCCATCTGGGCCTGCGCCGCTATGATCGCAACCGGGTCGACGGGCTGCAAATGAACTCTGACGAGATCGACGCGGTGATCCGGTCGTACCTGGCGCTGGGGCCGATCGGGCGGCGGCGCGACCCGCGCATCGGTCTGGACCGGCAGGCGCTGATCATGTCCGGTGCCGCGATCCTGCAGGCGCTCTTGCGTTGCTGGCCCACCGATCGGCTGTCAGTGGCGGATCGCGGCCTGCGCGAGGGCATGCTATATGCGCTGATGTCGGCGGATGGTGTTTTGACGGATGGGAATGCGAGATGAACAAGGGGCCGGACGGCAAGAACACATCGGGGCGGGGTCAGCGCGATCTGACGGTCAAGGTCAAGACCGCGCGCGGGCGGCGGGCGTCTTCGACCCGTTGGCTGCAAAGGCAGTTGAATGACCCCTATGTGAAACGTGCCCAGAACGAGGGATACCGAGGCCGCGCGGCCTTCAAGATCATGGAGCTTGACGACAAGTACCGCTTTCTCGTGCCAGGCGCGCGGGTGGTCGATCTGGGCGCCGCTCCGGGGGGCTGGGTCCAGGTGGCAGTGCCGCGGATCAATGCGCTGGGAGAGAAGAGCGGCAAGGCCGTGGGCCGGATCATCGGTGTCGACCTGCAAGAGATGGAGCCGGTCCCGGGGGCCGAGTTGCATGTGCTCGATTTCATGGGCGAGGGGGCCGAGGAACAGATCAAGGTCTGGCTGGACGGCAAGGCCGACGTGGTCATGTCCGACATGGCCGCATCCAGTTCCGGCCACAAGCAGACCGACCACCTGCGCATCATCTCGCTGTGCGAGGCGGCGGCATACCTCGCGTTCGACGTGTTGGTAGAAGGCGGCACCTTCGTCTCCAAGGTCCTGGCGGGCGGGGCCGAGGGCGAGTTGCAGAAACTGCTGAAACAGCGCTTTACCAAGGTGGCCAACGTGAAGCCACCCGCGTCGCGGTCCGACAGTTCAGAGAAATTCGTGGTTGCCACAGGGTTTCGCGGCTGAGGTAGGGTGGCTCAGCGCAAGGAGCGCTGGGCGTGGTCCAGAAACATCGCGCAGCTGCGGGCGTCAAGCTCTGCCGTGCCCTTGCGGCGGGCGTCGACCTGCGTTGCGAAATCGCACTGGCGGATCAGTTCGAACAGGCGCGCATGGCGCGGTGGTGCGGGCGAAAAGGGGCGTGCGAACATGGCGGCCTCGCGGGATGATGACGCGTATCAAGGCCATACCATGCCCTGGAAATGCGACATTTCCAGAGCGTTCCGGGTGCGGAATAGGGGCAATTTCGCTCCATGCGGCTGTTTCAGCGAGCGTTGGCCCCGAAGCCGACCGCTTGATTGTGGGCATCCCTGAAGTCTGTCTTAACGATCTTCCTTGGGTCACTTGGAAGCTAACTGCCCCGATTGCTGCGAAGCACCGGAGTCGTTTAAACTTCTTCGCCATCAAGACGATTTAGCATATTGACGATAAACGTTGTAAAGGCTTCGCCCCATTTTGTTGCCCGTTCCATTTCTTCGACCGGAATTGCGTCAACGGCCAAGCCTTCTTGACCCGTTCGCTCAAATATTGCGAACACGACATAGTTGTCGTCGGCCAAAAGATACCCTGCGCAATGCCCGTGGGCTATTTAGTTCCTCGGCTTAGAATGGCGTTCATAAAGCCTTTTGTGCTTCTTTAAGAACTTGATGGCTTTTTCCGCAGAATCAAGCTGTTTGATCAGGCGGATCATTTCGGCGAGTTTGCCCGAACCGCTCTGCTTGCCGATGTTGTCGGCGGCTTCGTGGTATGGAACCCGCATGAGATGCGCCAGAAGCATCGCTAAAGCGCCGTCAAGCGTTCCCCATGTAAGAACAAGGTCTAGCATCGCTTCGCGGTGGAACGGCTTTAGCGCTGGAGTGTAGTTTCCGGCTTCCAGTTCATGGTTGAGCGTTCTTTCGTCCATGCTCGACCCTGTCGACCTTCACGAATTCGTGAACGGCTCGTGCGGCTTGTCATTGTTTCCAGCCAATCCCGTGACATGTAATGCAACAAGCAAAGCGACAATCGTCCTTAAAACTTCACATCAAAAAATGATTTAAAGGGGATTGTGGCGGAGAGACAGGGATTCGAACCCTGGGAAGGCTTGCACCCTCAACGGTTTTCGAGACCGCCCCGTTCGACCACTCCGGCACCTCTCCGCGGGGGTCTGGAGGCCAGCGTTTAATTGCCTTTTGCGGGCGAGACAAGGGGTTTTGCGTTGTTTGCCACGAGAAATCCAATACTCTGGCCCTGGCGCGTCCGAGCGGGGTTGCTGGCGGCGCGATGGGGGAGGAATATGGTGCTGAGATCACTGCGGAAAATTGTCGGCCCGGCGGGGCTTGTCGGGGTCTTGCTGATCGCGCTGGCCGGGGCTGCGATCGCTGTTGAGGGGGCTGATCGCCCCCGGCTGGAAGCCTTCCTGAAAGTGACAGGATTCGACGTGGCGCTGGAAAGCATTGCCATGTCGGCCCAGGACGCGCCGGAGATGCTGGGCATGTCGGCCAGCGACTTTGGCGCCGACTGGTCGCGCACTGCCGAGACCGTCTTTGCCAAAGAGGTATTGCACGAAATTGCGCTGGATATTCTGGACCAGACGCTGAGCGACGATTTGCTGACGGCGGCGGCTGAATTCTACGCGTCGCCCCTTGGCGTGCGGCTGGTGGCCGAGGAAAACGCGTCTCATATGATCGAAGACACAGAGATGAAGCAGGCCGAAGGGGCTGCATTGCTCGAACAGGCGGAGCCCGGGCGGGTGGCGCAACTGATCCGTCTGACAGAGGCGGTGGACAGTGGCGATGTGGCGATTTCGTCAATCCGCGAGGTGCAGGTGCGGTTCCTGTTGGCGGCCTCGGCGGCAGGGGTCATCGACCGCGAGATCGACGAGGCGGCACTTCGGCAGATCCTTGGCGCGGGCGATGCCGAGCTGCGCGAATCGCTGAAAATCTCGGCGCTGAACGGCGCGGCCCATACCTATCGTGCGTTCAGCGAGGACGAACTTGCCGCCTATGCCGATGCGCTGGAAGCGCCAAAGATGCAGCAGGTCTATCAGCTTATGAATGCCATTCAGTTCGAGATCATGGCCGAACGGTTCGAGGTGCTGGCGCTGCGCATGGCCGATCTGGGCCCGGGGCAGGCGCTATGATCGTGCGGCTGGCGGTCTTGTGTGCGGCTCTTTGGGCGTTTTGCATGCCACTCGGGGCGCAAGAGGCGCGCGAGGCACAGTTGCGCGAACTCTTCGAGGTGCTTGATGTGACGGGCACTGTGGCCGTGATGCAGGCCGAGGGGGCTATCTACGGTGCCGAGATTGCCGAAGAGATGCTGCCCGACGCGGACCAGAAGGGCTGGGAACGCACGGTTGCGCGCATCTATAGCCCCGACCGCATGCAGCGACTGGTCGAGGCGGAGCTGGGCAAGGCGCTGGAGGGTGCCGATCTGGACCCGTTGCTGACCTTCTTCGGCTCGGACCTGGGGGCGAATGTGATCGCGCTGGAGCTGGCCGCGCGCCGTGCCTTGATGGACCCCGAGATCGAGGAGGCCGCGATGGTCAGGTCGGCGCGGCTGCGGGCGAGCGAGGATCCGGTCGTGGGGCCCATCGAGATGATCATCACCGAGGGCGACCTGATCGAGCTGAACGTCGCCGGGGCGCTCAATTCCAACATGATGTTCCTGCGCGGCCTGGTGGATGGCGGCGCGTTTGAAATGACCGAAGACGACATCCTGCGCGATGTGTGGGCGCAGGAGGAGGAGAGCCGCGCCGAGACCGAGGATTGGCTGCATGCCTTCTTGCTGCTGGCCTATGATCCGCTCAGCTTCGATGATCTGGCGGCCTATGCGGCGCTTTACCGAAGCCCCGAGGGGCAGGCGCTGAACATGGCGCTCTTTACCTCGTATAACCGGATGTATGACGAATTGTCCTATCTGCTCGGGCAGGCCGTGGCGGCGCATATGAACAGCGAGCCGCTCTGAGAGGCCTTGCGGGTATTGCAGATGACGGGTTTCAGCGGCCAAAACCGCTTGACTCGGGGGTGTGATCGCCCGATAAGCCCGCATCTCGGCGGGGGTGGTCCCCGATCCGTGTTTGATATCTATACGCCGAACAAGGCGCGCCGTCCCAGGTGACCTATCAGGTCGCGAACACCCGCAAGGGGGCCGAAGGACGCGGAGAATGCGAAGGAAAACAAGATGTTTGCGGTTCTGAAAACCGGCGGCAAGCAGTACAAGGTCCAGTCGGGCGATTTGCTGCGTGTCGAGAAGCTGGCGGCTGATGCCGGCGAAAAGGTGCAATTCAACGAGATTCTGATGCTGGGTGGCGATGCCCCCGTGATCGGTGCTCCCCTGGTCGACGGCGCTGCCGTTCAGGCCGAGGTGATTGACCAGGTCAAGGGTGACAAGGTCATCCACTTCGTCAAGCGCCGCCGTAAGCATGGCAGCCAGCGTACAAAGGGCCACCGCCAGCAACTGACGCTGGTGCGTGTGTTGGAAATTCTCGAAAAAGGCGCGGACAAGTCCGGCGTCAAAGCGGCGATCGGCGCAGGCTCTGCTCCCGCAGCGGCTGCGGCACCTGCCAAGAAGGCAGCCCCCGCCAAGAAAGCAGACAAGGCCGAAGCGCCCAAGAAAGCTGCAAAAGCTGACGCTGCTGGCGATGATCTGAAACAGCTGTCGGGCGTTGGCCCCGCGCTGGAGAAGAAGCTGCACGAAAACGGCGTGACCTCCTTTGCCCAGATCGCGGCATGGACGGATGCGGACGTTGCTGATATGGACGAGAAACTGTCGTTCAAAGGCCGGATCGAGCGTGAAGGCTGGATCGAACAGGCCAAAGAATTGATCAAAGGCTAAGGAGAGACCAAATGGCACATAAAAAAGCAGGCGGTTCATCCCGCAACGGTCGCGACTCTGCAGGCCGTCGCCTTGGCGTCAAGAAATACGGCGGCGAAGCCGTAATTCCCGGCAATATCATCATGCGTCAGCGCGGCACCAAGATGTGGCCGGGCGAGGGCGTGGGCATGGGCCGCGACCACACGATCTTTGCCACCGTCGAGGGCAACGTGACCTTCCGCAAGGGTCTGAAGGGTCGTACCTTCATTTCGGTCGCGCCAATCGCAGAGGCCGCTGAATAGCCGGATCTGGACAGGTTCTGAAAAAAACCAGGGGATCGGCACACTGGCCGGTCCCCTTTTTCTTTACCCAAAAGGAACCGGGGTCGGCCCATAGTCAGCGCCGCAGGCGTGTGATCCGACAAGATTGAGTGGACCATTGTAATGTTTGTCACCGGGAATGATCTGTTTGATCCGGGTTCCGCCTTGGGGAGGCGATCAGCGACGGGCGCGCGGTTCGGGATGCGCGCGGCGCCAGAGGGAACTCTGGCCGGGTTGATGATGCACCCGCTGAATCTGATGGCCGGGGCGATGATTTTCTCTGGTTTTCCCAATTTCGTGACACCTGGTAACCCGGCCTTGCAGGCGACGGCGGCGATCGTCATCTGCCTTCTATCGCTCCAGGTCATGTTGCACCCGATCTGGACGCTGGCCGGGGACCGGATCGCGCGGACCGTCGCTGGCAGCACTGCGAAAAAAATCTGATGTGGACCCTCGCAGCGCTCACGGTGCTGTCGGTTCTCTTTGTGCTCTTTGGAGGAGAAAGCGCATGATGCTTGAGAAGGTAAACAATCAACCGGCAATCGAGACCGCCCGGTTTGATCTTCGGCCCGTCCGCCCGTCGGATGCGGGGCTGATCGAGATGTATATTTCGGATCTTCGGGTGGCGCGCAACACCTCGTCGATCCCGCATCCCCTGCCGCCCGGGCTGGTCGAGGCGTATATCGACCGTGTCAGCGCCGCAGACCGGGTGGAGGATGCCTGGGTGATGGACGGCACGCGGATGGGCGGCGGCGAGGTCATGGGAGTGATCAGCCTGACGCGGATCGATGTGGGCCAGTCCGAAATCGGCTACTGGGTCGCACCCGCGTTCTGGAATTCGGGCATCGCGTCCGAATCTGTGGCAGCGCTTGTCGCGGCCAATCCACATAACTGCCGCACGATCTTTGCCACCGTGCACCAGGGCAACGCGGCCTCCGCGCGGGTGCTGACCAATAGCGGGTTCTGCTATCTGGGCGATGCCGAGACCTATTCGGTCGCTCAGGGCGCCAAGGTGCCCACATGGACCTATAGCCGCAAACAGGATTGAGAATTCCGCCGTCCCCGCGTAAGGAACGGTTGCAGACAAGGGGCTTTGCATCTGGTCTGATATTGAGATCCGATGCAAAACGCCCACGGGCACAAAACAGACGTGGGCCTTTTCCGCTCTCCGGAATGCAGGAAAACGCAAAAGGCTCCAAGGACAGAACATGAAGTTTCTCGATTTCGCCAAGGTTTACATCCGCTCGGGCGGCGGCGGCGGCGGTTGCGTCAGCTTCCGGCGCGAGAAATACATCGAATATGGCGGCCCCGACGGCGGTGACGGCGGGGCAGGTGGCTCCGTCTGGGCCGAGGCCGTTGATGGCCTAAACACCCTTATCGATTTCCGCTATCAGCAGCATTTCTTTGCGCGCAGTGGCCAGCCCGGCATGGGGCGTCAGCGCACCGGCAAAGACGCCGAGGACATCGTGCTGCGCGTGCCCGTGGGTACCGAGATACTTGACGAAGATCAGGAGACTGTGATTGCCGATCTGGCCGAACTGGGCCAGCGCGTGCAATTGGCGCGCGGCGGCAATGGCGGCTGGGGCAACCTGCATTTCAAATCCTCGACCAACCAGGCCCCGCGCCGCGCCAACCCCGGACAGGAAGGTGTGGAGCGCACGATCTGGCTGCGGTTGAAGTTGATTGCCGATGTGGGCCTTCTGGGCCTGCCCAATGCGGGCAAGTCGACCTTTCTGGCAGCGACCTCAAACGCGCGGCCCAAGATCGCCGATTACCCATTTACCACGCTGCACCCCAATCTGGGGGTTGTCGGCGTCGATAACGTGGAATTCGTCGTGGCCGACATTCCGGGCCTGATTGGCGGGGCGAGCGAGGGCAAGGGCCTGGGGGATATTTTCCTGGGGCATGTCGAGCGCTGCTCAGTCCTGTTGCATCTGGTTGATGGCACGTCCGAGACGATTGCCGAGGACTACCAGACGATCCTCACCGAGATCGAATCTTATGGCGATATCCTGGGGGTAAAGCCGCGGATCGTGGTGCTGAACAAGGTGGATGCGCTGGACGACGAAACGCGCGCCGAAGCGCTGGCTGAGTTGCAAGAAGCCGTCGGCGGCCCGGTCATGACCATGTCAGGTGTTGCGCGCGAGGGGCTCACCGAAGTCCTGCGGGCACTGAAAGAGAATATCGCGGCTGATAAACTGCGGCACCGGACAGAAGAGACAATCGACGAAGAGCCTGAGCAGTGGCAACCGTAGCCGACGCGAAACGCTTGGTGATCAAGATCGGCTCGGCCCTTCTGGTGGACCGGGCCACCGGTGATCTGCGCGCCGATTGGCTGGAGGCGCTGGCCGATGACGTGGCGCGGCTGAAGGCGCGTGGCGCGGATGTGATCCTGGTGTCTTCGGGCTCCATCGCGCTGGGGCGTGCGGCGCTGGGGCTGCCAGCGACCGAGCTTATGCTGGAGCAATCGCAGGCCGCAGCCGCCGTGGGGCAGATCAAGCTGGCGGGTGCCTATGATGCGGCGCTGGCGCGGCGTGGGCTGCGCGCGGCGCAGGTTCTGGTGACGCTGGAGGACAGCACCGACCGGCGGCGCTATCTCAATTCACGCGCGACGCTTGAGGCATTGCTGCGCTTTGGCGCGGTGCCCATCGTGAACGAGAACGACACCGTGGCCACCGACGAAATCCGCTATGGCGATAATGACCGGATGGCCGCACAGGTCGCCGTGACCGCCGGCGCCGATCAGCTGATCCTGCTGTCGGATGTGGATGGGTTCTATACCGCCAATCCGGCACAGGATCCTGCCGCCACCCGGTTTGACGTGATTGACCAGATCACACCCGAGATCGAGGCGATGGCGGGCGACGCGGCTTCGGGGCTGAGCAAGGGCGGGATGAAGACCAAGCTGATGGCCGCGCGGACCGCGACGGCGGCGGGCTGTGACATGGCGATCACCGAAGGCTTTGTTCTGCATCCGATCACTGCGCTGGAAAACGGCGCGGCGGCGACGTGGTTCCGCGCCCAGGGCACGCCGCAGCAGAAGCGCAAGGCCTGGATCGCGGGAATGAAGGCCAAGGGGCAGGTCACTGTCGATGCGGGTGCTGTACGCGCGATGGAGCGGGGCAGCAGCCTGCTGCCTGCGGGGGTCACGGCGGTGGCGGGCCGCTTTGGTCGCGGCGATCCGGTGGAAATCGTCGGCCCGGACGGGCGGGTGCTGGGCCTCGGGCTGACCCGTTACACGGCGGCGGATGCGGCCTTGATCAAGGGGCTGCGCTCGGGCGCGATCGAGCCGGTTCTGGGCTACCCGGCGCGTGCCGCGCTCATCCATCGTGACGATATGGCGTTTTGACGCCGCGCTGCTAAACTCTACCACCGGATCATTGTTCAGGGACGTGCCGCGATGAAAGACCACACCGATATTCCCGCGCTGATGGCGCAGATTGGCGCCTGTGCCCGTGCCGCCGCTTCTGAACTGGCGGTTGTCAGTGGTGAGCAGAAGGCCGCGGCGCTGACCGCTGCTGCCGATGCGATCATCGAGCGCAAGGACGCAATCATCGCCGCCAATGCCAAGGATCTCGACTATGGCCGCGAAAAGGGCCTGTCGCCAGCGATGCTGGACCGCCTGATGCTGGACGGTCCGCGCATTGACGGCATCGCTGCCGGGTTGCGGGCGGTGGCGGCGCAGCCAGATCCCGTAGGCGAGGTGCTGGCCGAATGGGACCAGCCCAGCGGATTGAACATCCGCCGGGTGCGCACGCCGCTGGGCGTGATCGGCGTGATCTACGAAAGCCGCCCGAACGTGACGGCGGACGCGGGCGCGCTCTGCCTGAAGGCGGGCAATGCAGTCATCCTGCGCGGCGGATCGGAAAGCTTTCATTCTTCGCAAGCGATACATGCCTGCCTGCAGGCGGGGCTGCGCAGCGCGGGCCTGCCCGAAGAGGCCATTCAACTGGTGCCGACCCGCGACCGCGCGGCGGTGCAGGAAATGCTGACCATGACCGGCCAGATTGATGTGATCGTGCCGCGTGGGGGCAAGGGGTTGGTGGGGCTGGTGCAGCGCGAGGCGCGTGTGCCGGTCTTTGCCCATCTCGAAGGGATCGTGCATATCTATGTCGATGCCGCCGCCGACCCGGACAAGGCGATGCGCGTGGTGATGAACGCCAAGACGCGGCGCCCCGGCATCTGCGGTGCCGCCGAATGCCTGCTGATCCACCGCGATATCGCCGACGGGTTGGGCGCGGACCTGATCCGCGCACTGCTTGAGGCGGGGGTCGAAGTGCGCGCCGACGAAACACTGGCCCAGATTGAGGGCACGGTGCCTGCCAGCGAAGAGGATTGGGGGCATGAATTCCTTGATATGATCATTGCGGCGCGGGTGGTGAATGACGTCACCGCGGCGATCGGCCATATCGAGAGGCATGGCTCGCAGCATACCGATTGTATCGTGACCGAGGATGACGCGGCGGCGCAGGCGTTCTTTTCCCATCTCGACAGCGCCATCCTGATGCGCAACGCCTCGACCCAGTTCGCCGACGGAGGCGAGTTCGGCATGGGGGCCGAGATCGGCATCGCCACCGGGAAGCTGCATGCGCGCGGGCCTGTCGGCGCGGCGCAGTTGACCAGTTTCAAGTATCTGGTCGTGGGGGACGGCACGGTGCGTGGCTGACGCCACGCGCGCCTAGAACTGCAGTCTGACCGAATGCGCTGATCGCTCGACAGCGAGGTTGCGTCGCAGCTTTGACAGCACCTCTGGCAACAGGGCGAACTGGACCCGTGCTGCCGACAGATCGCCCGGCGCGCGGTGCTGCGTCAGAATGTGCCAATGATCGTCTTCAGCGTTCAGCCGTTCGCCGCGGGCTGTCAGGGTGATTTCTTCGGGCGCGCCGCCGATGGTGATCTGCCCGCCATGGGGCAGGGCGACCTCAAGGCACATCAGGGCTAGGAATGCCGCCTGCGCAAGGGGCCGGCCGAGCGCGCCCTGCATCTGCCAGTCCACCGCGATTTTGCCGGTGAACACATCGCCGAGGATTGCAGTGATATCGGCTTGGTTCATCATCTGGCCATCGCTGGACAGGCCAAACGCAACCCGTAAGAAACGCAGGCGCGCATTGGCGTGATCCGCGCTGGATTGCAGCAGGTGCATTTCCGGCCCGTTCGGGGCGCCGGTCAGGGTCAGCAATTCGAGCCCGTTCGAGATGGCACCTACGGGGTTGATCAGATCGTGACAGATCCGCGACCCTACCAGAGCCGCCAGATTGCGGTTAAGCTGCGGATTACCTTGTGCGTCCATCACGCGCCCTCTTGCAGGATTTGACCGATGCCAGACATGTCTGCCTTTCTCGAACCCGGGATGCGGGTAGAACATCCGGGCCAGCCCGACTGGGGCATCGGCCAGATCCAAAGCTGTATCGCGGGCAAGGTCACTGTTAATTTCCCCAACGCTGGCAAGGTGGTCATCGACGCGACGCGGGTCGAACTGCGGCCCGTCCTTGATCCATGAACTTGGTTACCAAAAGCTTAACACAACCTTTGCGGGCGTAAAGTGCTGCCGACTTGCTCTGTTGCCAACCTGCCGGTGCGACCCTAAAAGCGGGCAAAGGACGGCAGAGGCAGATGCAAGCAGACGGACCACCGCATTTCGAGGTCAAACTGGCCGAAACCGATGCCGAGCGCCGTGCGGCACAACGGCTGCGTTATCGCGTGTTCATTCAGGAACTGGGCGGCACCGGGCCGATGGTCGATCACGAGGCGGGGCTGGAGCAGGACCGCTTTGACGCCTATTTCGATCACCTGATCCTGACCGATGCGGCGCTGGACTGCCCGCCAGAAGACCGGGTCATCGGTGTTTACCGCCTGCTGCGGGATGATCAGGCGCGGATCGCCGGGCAGTTCTATTCCGAGGACGAGTACGATCTGACGCCGCTGCGCAATTCCGGGCGGCGGCTGTTGGAGCTAGGGCGCTCCTGCGTCGATCCCCGCTATCGCGGTGGCGAAGCGATGTATCATCTGTGGCAGGGGCTGGCAAAATATGTCGCCGATCACGGGATCGAAGTGCTCTTTGGTGTTGCCAGCTTTCATGGCACGGATATCGAGGCGCTGGCGCAGCCCTTGTCGCTGTTGCATCACCGGCATCTGGCGCCCGAGGCCCTGCGCGCCCGTGCGCAGCCTGCGCATTACCAGTGCATGAACCTGGTGCCGCTGGACGAGATTGACCGGCTGGCGGCGATGCTGCAGGTGCCGGCATTGATCAAGGCCTATTTGCGGCTGGGCGGCTATGTCGGGGAAGGGGCGTTTGTGGATCAGGCATTCAACACCACCGATGTCTGCCTGATCATGGATACCGCCAACCTGAATCAGAAGCGCAAAGGTATCTATAGCCGGGGGCTTGGGGCGTGAGTTTCACATGGGCGCCCGATGATGAGCCGCCCCCGGTCCGCATCTCTGCCTTTGGCTGGATTCTGGCCGCGCTGCGTGCCTCTTTGCTGATCGTGTTGCTGCTGTCGGGGCTGGCCCTGCTGCTGATCCTCCGCCTGATCGAGCGGCCGCTCTGCGGCCCGCGGCGCCCGATCACGCCTTACATCACTCAGGCGGTGTGCCGGATGACCTTTGTTATTCTGCAGATGCGCTACCGGGCCGAAGGCCAGCCAATGACAGAACGCGGTGCGGTGGTTGCCAACCACGCGTCATGGCTTGATATTTTCACGCTCAATGCGCGCAAGCGTATCTATTTCGTCTCGAAATCCGAAGTCGCCAGGTGGCCGGGGATCGGGATGTTGGCACGCTCTGTCGGGACCGTGTTCATCACCCGCGACCGTAGCCAGGCGCGGGCGCAGACGGCGCTCTTTGAAGAGCGGTTGCTGGCGGGGCACAAGCTTCTGTTTTTTCCCGAGGGCACATCGACGGATGGAATGCGCGTTTTGCCATTCAAATCAACGCTATTTGCAGCGTTTCTGACACCAGCCCTGCGCGATGAACTGCATGTGCAGGCGGTAACGGTGATCTATACCGCGCCGCCCGGACAGGATGCGCGGTTCTATGGCTGGTGGGGAGATATGGATTTTGGCACACATATGCTGAAAGTGCTGTCGACCTGGCGCCAAGGCTCGGTACGGGTGGTTTTCCATCCCCCCGTGCGTGCCGCCGATTTCGCTGACCGCAAGGCTTTGGCGAGATATCTGGAGGTGCAGGTGCGCGGCGCGATGCCGCCCGAGAGGCAGCGGCTGTGATGCGGGCCTCAGCCCATCGCGGCGATCAGTGACCCCAGTGCTGCCACCGGATCGTCGGTGCGCCAGATTTCGTCACCGATACCAAAGAAATCGGTGATTGCCGCGATTTCGGCGATGCGCTCGGCGTCCAGCGCGCCTTCGGCGACCACCGGCAATTCGATCACCTCGCTCCACCAGGCCAGAAGCTCGGTTTCGACCTGTGCGCCGTCGTCTAGCAGGCTCGGGCCGATCGGTCCGAAACTGATGTAGTCGGCGCCGGCCTCACCCGCGCTCAGACCGTCATGGCGCGACTGGCCGCACCAGGCACCGACGATGGCATCGGGCCCCAGCGTCTTGCGTGCCTTGCGTACAGAGCGTGCGGCGTCTGTCAGGTGTACACCGTCGAGGCCCAGCCGTTCGACCAGCGCGATATGGTTGCTGATCACCAGCGCCACATCGCGGGCATGGGTGATTTCGCGGCAAGCATCGGCGGCGCGGGCGACATCGTCTTCGTCGCGGGTCGACAAGTCCAGCCGTACGCAGGCGATGGGATGTGCATCCAGCACGGCGGCCAACTGGTTGCCGAAACTGCTCAACTCGATCTCGGGCGGGGTGATGAGATAAATCTGTGGTTGCTCGGTCTCGGACATATCGGGACGCTCCTCGGGGTCTTTGGGGCTGCTATAGCGCGGAATATCCGCCAGCGCCATGCCCCTAGGGCGGCGGGGAGCAGAGGATTTCATGCCTTTGGCGGGAGTATTTGACCCAAGAAGAAGGCCGAAGGGCTTTAATGGTCGCAAGCCATGGCGTATCAGCGCGCAAACGCCGCGAGGAGAGAGTGATGCCGACCGACAGACCGCAACCGGATTTCGTGCTGGTGCGCCCGCAGATGGGCGAAAACATCGGTGCGGCGGCGCGTGCGATGTGGAATTTCGGACTGGACCGGATGCGGATCGTCGCGCCGCGCGATGGTTGGCCGAACCCGGCGGCGGGGGCGATGGCCAGCGGCGCGGGGCGGCTGCTGGACGAGGCCATGCTGGTCGATACATTGCCCGAAGCGGTGAGCGATGCGCATTTCGTCTTTGCCACCACGGCGCGCAGCCGCGACATGACCAAGCCGGTCATGAGCCCCGAGCGCGCCATGCAGCTGACGGCCGAAAAGATCGCGGACGGTCAGCGGGTCGCGGTGCTCTTCGGGCCAGAGCGGGCCGGACTGGAAAACGCCGATGTGGCGCTTGCGAACGCGATCATATCGGTGCCGGTGAACCCCGAATTTGCCAGCCTCAACCTGGCGCAATGCGTGTTGCTGACCGCCTATGAATGGCGCCGCGCCAGCGAAGAGGTGCAGGCCGAGACGGTCGAGATGTCCGACACCGAATGGGCCAACCAGCACGATATCGAGGCCCTGGCCGCTCATTACGATGCGCGGATGGACGAGGCCGGTTTTTTCTTTCCCGAGCACAAGGCCGAGAGCATGCGCCAGACGCTGCGCAATTTCTGGTCGCGGATGCCGCTGACGACCGCCGATACGCGGCTGTTGCACGGTATCCTGCGGCAGATGGTCCGCTGGAAGGATCGCGGGGGCTAAGCCCGCTTGAAGAGGTGGCAGGGGCACACTAGTCTGCCGGCGAAAAAGGCCCCGAAACAGGCAAGGAGCGGCCCCCTATGAGCCAGAAACGAAAGCTTTTCGAAGAGGTGGGCGAGACCCCGTCACAACGCGAGGTTACGGGCCCGAAAGGCGGCATGATCGACAGCGGGCGCGGTGGTGCGCGGCGCGCGATCCGGTTGTGGCTGTTCGTGCTTTTTGCGCTGGTGGTTCTGATGATCGCGGTGGGCGGGCTGACACGGCTGACCGATAGCGGCTTGTCGATCACTGAATGGCGGCCAGTGAGCGGCGCGCTGCCGCCGATGTCCCACGCCGACTGGCAATCGGAGTTCGAAAAATACCAGCAGATCCCGCAATTCCAGATCGAGAACAAGGGCATGACCCTGGCGGAGTTCCAGTTCATCTACTGGTGGGAATGGGGTCACCGGCAACTGGGCCGGGTGATCGGACTGGTCTGGGCATTGGGTTTTGCAGGCTTTCTGGTGGCGCGCAAGATCCCCGTCGGCTGGACCGGGCGGCTGTTGTTGCTGGGGGCACTGGGCGGGGCGCAGGGCGCGATCGGCTGGTGGATGGTCAGCTCTGGCCTGACGGGCGATCTCACGGCGGTGGCGTCTTACCGGCTGGCGGTGCATCTGGGGCTGGCCTTCGTGATCCTCGGCTTCATCGCCTGGTACGCGATGCTGCTGGCGCGGCCCGAGCGCGAGTTGATGCAGGCACGGCGCGGTCACGAGGCCAAGCTGTTCAGCCTGTCTACAGGCTGGATGCATTTTGCGTTTCTGCAAATCCTGATCGGCGCGTTGGTGGCCGGAATCGACGCGGGCCGGTCCTATACCGACTGGCCGCTGATGGGTGGCAGTCTGGTGCCGCCGCAGATGCTGGTGATCGAGCCGTGGTGGCGCAATTTCTTCGAGAATCCTGCAACAGTGCAATTCATCCACCGGATGACCGGTTATCTGCTGCTGGTATTTGCGGTGATGGTCTGGCTGCGCGGGCGGCGCAGCGCCAACCGGGCAACGCGGGCGGCCTTCAACGCGGCCTTTATCGCGTTGCTGGCGCAGATCAGCATGGGCATATTCACCATCGTGACCGCCGCGCCTTGGCAGGTTGCTATCGTGCATCAGCTGATGGCCGTGGTGCTGTGGGTGATGATCTTGCGGGCAAGGTTCCACAGCCGTTATCCGCTGCCCCAATCGGTAAGAGGATGAGCGCCATGACAGCATTTTCAGACCTGATGGCGTTTCAGCGCGAAACAGAGGCTCTGGCACAGGTGGCCGGGCGGCTGGGCTGGGATCAGGAAACCATGATGCCGCGCGGAGCTGCCGCGCAGCGAGCCGAGGAAAGCGGTGCGATGCAGTCGGTTCTGCATGCCCGCCGGATCGATCCGCGCATCGCGGAGTGGCTGGACGCCGCAGAGGCAGAGGCGAGCGACGATGTCAGCCGTGCGCAGCTGCGCCATATCCGGCGCGACCATGACCGGGCTGTGCGCGTGCCGGGTGATCTGGCCGCCGCGATCGCGCGGCAGGCCGCATTGGCACAGGGGCAATGGGCCGAGGCCCGCGCGGCGGATGACTTTGCCGCCTTCGCGCCGGTTCTGGCCGAGATCGTCGCGCTCAAGCGCGAGGAAGGTGCCGCGCTGGCGGCAGGCGGTGATGTCTACGACGCGCTGCTGGATGATTACGAACCCGGCGCCAAGGCCGCCGATCTGGATGCCATGTTTGGCGCGTTGCGGCCGGGTCTGGTGGCACTGCGCGAACGGGCACTGGGGCAGGCGGGGCCAGCGGCGTTGGACAGTCGGTTCGCGCCGAACAAGCAGATGAAACTGGCGCGCAAGCTGGCCAAAACCTTTGGCTATGACATGACGCGCGGGCGGCTGGACAAGGCGGTGCACCCGTTCTCCTCCGGGTCCGGCAGTGACGTGCGCATCACCACCCGCACATCCGAGAGCGATCCGTTCAACTGCATCTATTCCACGATCCACGAGGTCGGCCATGCCTGCTATGAGCAGGCGATTGATCCGGCCTATGCGCTGACGCCGCTGGGGCGCGGCGTGTCGATGGGCGTGCATGAAAGCCAGAGCCGCATCTACGAGAACCAGCTGGGCCGCAGCCGGGCCTTTACCGGTTGGTTGTTTTCCGAAATGCGCGCTGCGTTCGGGGATTTCGGCGTGGCCGACGCCGATGCCTTTTACCGCATCGTGAACGCGGTGGAGCGCGGCTTTATCCGGACAGAGGCGGACGAGGTGCAGTACAACCTGCATGTTCTGCTGCGCTATGATCTGGAGCGCGCGTTGATCGCGGGGGACCTGAATGCGCGCGATCTGGAGGCGGCGTGGAATGACCGCTTTGCGGCGGATTTCGGTTACCCCGTTGTGCGCCCGTCAGAGGGATGCTTGCAGGATGTGCACTGGTCCGTGGGCTTGTTTGGCTATTTTCCGACCTACTCTCTGGGCAATGTCTATGCAGGATGTCTGCACGCCGCGCTGCGTGCGGCGGTGCCCGATCTCGATGAGCCGCTGGCGCGTGGCGATTTGGGCCCGGCCACTGGCTGGCTTCGCGAGAATGTCCAGCGTCACGGTGGCCTGATGTCGCCGCGCGACCTGATCAGCGAGGCCACCGGACAGGCCCCGGATGAGGCTCCGTTGCTGGCCTATCTCGAAGAGAAGTTCGGTGCGCTCTACCCAACCTGACGAACAGGGCCGATTGGGCGGGTCGGGCAATCTTCGTAGCCAGCCTGCGGCAACTTCAATGCCGATTCGGGGATGACGGTCAGATCGGGGCGATCCGAACTGGTCGAAATGCTGATACGGCGCGGGCGGATCGGCTGCGGGCGCGGCGTGACCAGGGCCACTTCGTTTCGGTCGGACTGATGTGCATAAGAGCTGAGCACGGCGCAGACCATTGCCAGATCGCGCCAGAATTCCGAGATATTGCCGGGGGCGAAGTTGACGAAATTCTGTGCCAGCGACGAGGTGATGACGAACACCGCCAATGACAATGCCGAAATGCGTAGCCCAGCACCCATCATGAACCCGATTGCAGCCGCAAGCAGTAAGGCAGAGCCCACCAGATCGGCCACCGGGTAGGGCATCATTGGTGCAAAGAGCGCCGCCGGATCGAATCCGTGCGAAAAGTCGAGGGCCACAGCGGCAAAATACGAACCGACAACGATTCGGATCAGGTTGCGGCCGGTCTGGTTGAACCAAGATTCATCTTGATAGGTCACAGCAGGGGTTTCCGTCTCTTTTTCTGCCAAATTACGTACTCGCTCATACTCAAACCTACGGCCATGGGCCATTACAGGCTCAGGTTGCATTTGGAAGCGGGCGGAATTCGCCCCAATTTATGTTCAAATCGGGGCGAACGCAGAAAAACGGTATGTTTGCGAAGGTTTATCAGGTTTCGGCGTCGGTTTCGCCGCTATCGGCACTTTCTGCCTCATCACCCTGGTCGGCAATCCGGGCGACGCTGACAACTTCTTCGCCTTTGCCAGTGTCGAAGACCTTGACGCCGCCGGCATTGCGGGACCGGAACGAGATACCTTCGACCGGCACACGGATCGACTGGCCCTTGGATGTGGCCAGCATGATCTGATCCCCCAGTTCGACGGGGAAGGAGGCGACCAGATCGCCACCGCGCATGGCCTTGTCCATGGCCTGAACGCCCATGCCACCACGTCCGCGCAGCGGGTAGTCGTGGGACGAGCTAAGCTTGCCTGCACCCTTCGCCGTGATGGTCAGGATCAGGTTCTCGGCCGCCGACATTTCGGCATAGCGTTCCTGGGACAGGGGCATGTTGGCATTGCCGTCTTCCTCGTCTGAGGTCTCTTCGGCATCGTCGGCAATCCCCGCCATCGCGCGGCGCATCTTGAGATAGGCGGCGCGCTCGTCGGCTTCGGCCTTGAAGTGGCGGATGATGGACATGGAAACGACCTTGTCCTTGCCAGTCAGGCGGATGCCTCGCACGCCCACGGAGTTGCGGCTGTTGAAGACCCGCACATCTGTCGCGGGAAAGCGGATTGCCCGGCCCGAAGACGTGACAAGCATGACGTCGTCATCATTGGATGCGATGCGCGCGTTGATCAGCGTGGTGCCTTCATGCTCGCCCTCGAACTTCATGGCGATCTTGCCGTTGGATTTCACATTGGTGAAATCCGACAGCTTGTTACGGCGCACGGTGCCTGCGGAGGTCGCGAACACGACCTGCAGATCGTCCCATTCGTCCTCGTCCCGGTCCACCGGCATGATCGCCGCGATGGAAACGCCGGTCGGGATCGGCAGGATGTTGACGATCGCCTTGCCCTTGGAGGTGCGTCCGCCTTGCGGCAGCCGCCAAGTCTTGAGCTTGTAGACCATCCCGTCGGTGGTGAAGAACAGGAGCTGGGTATGCGTGTTGGCTACAAAGAGGGTGGTCACCACGTCCTCTTCCTTGGTGGCCATGCCGCCGACGCCCTTGCCGCCGCGTTTCTGGCTGCGGAAATCGGCCAGCACGGTGCGTTTGATATAGCCGCCGGAGGTTACGGTAACGACCATGTCCTCGCGTTCGATGAGGTCTTCGTCCTCCATGTCGCCGGACCAGTCCACGATCTCGGTGCGGCGCGGCACCGCAAAGAGGTCGCGCACTTCGGTCAACTCGTCGGCGATGATCTGCATGATCCGCTCGCGAGAGGCGAGGATGGCGAGGTATTCCTTGATCTTGGCGGCAAGCTCTTGCAGCTCGTCGGTCACTTCCTTGACACCCAGCTGTGTCAGGCGTTGCAGGCGCAATTCGAGGATCGCGCGTGCCTGTGCTTCGCTCAGGTTGTAGGTGCCATCGTCGTTGGCCGTGTGGGTCGGATCGTCGATCAGCGCGATGTATTCGAGGATGTTCCCGGCAGGCCAGCGGCGCGCCATCAGCTTTTCGCGCGCATCGGCGGCATCGGCCGAGGCGCGGATGGTGGCAACCACCTCGTCGACATTGCTGACAGCGACGGCCAGACCGCAGAGGATATGGCTGCGTTCGCGCGCCTTGCGCAACTCGTAGGCGGTGCGGCGCGCGACGACTTCTTCGCGGAAAGAGATGAAGGAGGTCAGGAACCGGCGCAGCGTCAACTGCTCGGGGCGTCCGCCATTGAGCGCCAGCATGTTGCAGCCGAAATAGGTCTGCATCGGGGTAAAGCGGAACAGCTGGTTCAGCACCACCTCGGCGGTTGCGTCGCGCTTCAGTTCGATCACGACCCGCACACCGTTGCGGTCGGATTCGTCCTGAACATGGGCGATGCCTTCGATCTTCTTGTCGCGGGCGGTTTCGGCGATCCGCTCGATCATGGTGGATTTGTTCACCTGATAGGGGATCTCGTCGATGATGATGGCCCAGCGGTCCTTGCGGATCTCCTCGACGCGGGTCTTGGAGCGGATGATGACGCTGCCGCGCCCTTCAAGATACGCCTTGCGCGCGCCTGTCCGGCCCAGCATGATTCCCCCCGTGGGGAAATCGGGGCCGGGAACATACTCGATCAGTTGCTCGGAACTGAGATCGGGGTCCTCGATCAGCGCCAGCGTCGCATTGATCACTTCGCCCAGGTTATGCGGCGGGATGTTGGTCGCCATGCCGACGGCGATGCCGCCCGCGCCGTTGACCAGCATGTTGGGAAAGCGCGAGGGCAGGACCGTGGGCTCACGGTCCTTGCCATCGTAATTGTCCTGAAAGTCGACCGTATCCTTGTCGATATCGGCCAGAAGATAGCCCGCGACCTTGGCCATGCGGACCTCGGTATAGCGCATGGCGGCGGCGTTATCGCCGTCCATCGAGCCAAAGTTGCCCTGACCGTCCAGAAGCGGCAGCGACATCGAGAAATCCTGCGCCATGCGCACCAGCGCGTCATAGATCGCGCTGTCGCCGTGGGGGTGGTATTTACCCATCACGTCGCCAACCGGGCGGGCGGATTTTCGGTAGGGTTTGTCAAAGGTGTTGTTGGTTTCGTGCATCGCGTAAAGGATGCGCCGATGCACCGGTTTCAGCCCGTCGCGCAGATCGGGAATCGCCCGGCTGACAATCACCGACATCGCGTAATCGAGATAGGATGTCTTCATCTCTTCCGAGATGGAAACGCTCGGCCCGTCGTACTGCGGACGCTCCGGCGTATTTTCTTCCGTATCTTCAGGGGTTTGTGGCGTATCGGTCAACTTGAACCTCAATCATCGCGATTTTCTATATCTTGTGGGGCAAGGTATATCAGACGGCGGATATTGGGTGCAATGCCACAAACCCTTTGCGTCTGGCAGCCACGGCAGGACAGTGCCAACATATTGTTTTTATTGATAAGTAATTTATTTTCTGCATCATGAGAGTCACGAGGAAAGAAGGAGCAGAGACATGGCAATGTCCGAGACAGAAATGATGCTGAAGGGCTATGGGCTGACGACTGCCGAATTCTTTTACGGCATGCCCGACTACGTGCACGTTCTCAACAGCTTTGTATGGCAGGAATACGATGTGGCGCCGGATCATCCGCGCCTGTTCGAGTTCATCGAGTTCTGGCAGCGCGAGCTTGACGGACCGTTGCATTCGGTGCGCTTCAATCACCGCAAGATGATCGGGCCGGGCGAATGGCGCAATGTCGTGGGGGAGTTCACGCTGCACTGATCGCCGCCGCGCCGCGATATTGCTGCGGGCCGACGTGAAGACGGCCCGCAAGGATACAACAAGTCGCGTGTCAGGGAATGATACGCGAGTATTTCATGCCTTCGAGAGATACGCCCGCCAGCAACCCTGCCTGGCCAAAGATCACAGCAACAACCGGGGCGATTGATGTGGTCGTTTCGGCGCGCAGGTTCTCGGCCACGTCCTTGAACACGTATTCTATATCCGCGCCAGCCGCCCAGCCCGAGGAGCGGCGGAACCGCGACAGCGCGTCTTCGGTCATGAAGAACAGCACATGCGCAAACTGTTGCGCGCCGATCTGCAGGCCGACGCTGCCCTTGGTGGCCGAATAGTAATCCACGGTCGAGCCGTTGATCCGCAGCGCGCCACGCCCGTAACCGCCGCCGATACCAAGCCCGGCTTCTGTCACCAGTGGCATCACCAACATACCGGTGGATTTATCTGCCAGCGACCGCGTGCTGGGGTAATTGTCGTAGAGGTAGTTGAGTGTCGTGTCGACGCGCGCGTCGATGGTCTGCGGTCCCTTGCTGCCGATGCCGTTGCCGCAGGCGGCAGTGAGGCCTGCTGCACCGAGTGCACCCAGCGTGAATCCGCGTCTGGAGAGAATGCTCATGTCATTTGCCTGTGTGTTGCCTGAATAACTGCCGGTCGTTTCATCAACCGATCTGGGCGCCACTATAGGCGGCGTATGGCGAAGTGTCACTAGCGGTCGCATATCTGGGCAGTTTACCGCGCGGATTATCCTGCGGAGGGGACACAAGGACAGGGCGGGCGGCGCGTCCGGCCTAAGCCAGTGCGCGCGCCATCGCCGGGGCAAAATAGGTCAGGATACCGTCGCAGCCCGCGCGTTTGAACGCCATCAGGCTCTCTGCCATTGCGCGGTCGCCGTCGATCCAGCCGTTTTGCGCGGCTGCCATGATCATCGCGTATTCGCCCGACACCTGATAGGCGAAGGTCGGTGCGCCGAACATGTCCTTGGCCCGGCGGCAGATGTCGAGATAGGGCATGCCCGGCTTGACCATCACCATGTCCGCGCCTTCGCTAAGGTCGCGCTCTATCAGGCGCATCGCCTCGTCCGAGTTGGCGGCATCCATCTGGTAGGTGCGTTTGTCGCCTTTCAGTGCGCCGGATGCGCCGACCGCATCGCGGAAAGGCCCGTAAAAGGCGCTGGCGTATTTCGCGGCATAGCTCAGCAGCAGCACATCCTTGTGTCCCGCGCTTTCCAGCGCGCTGCGGATCGCGCCGATCCGGCCATCCATCATGTCGGACGGGCCGATGATGTCGACGCCCGCCTCGGCCTGCGCCAGTGCCTGCTTTACCAGCGCCTCGACGGTTTCATCGTTCACGATCTCGTCGTCCCGCACGAACCCGTCATGGCCGGTATCCGAGTAGGGATCGAGCGCCACGTCGGTCATGATGGCGATGTCGGGCACGGCGGCCTTGATTGCGCGGGTTGCCCGGTTGCTGAGGTTGTCGGGGTTCCACGCCTCGGCGCAATCGGCGGTGCGCCCCGCCGCGTCGGTATAGGGAAACAGGCAGATCGCGGGTATTCCCAGATCGGCGGCCTCGCGCGCGGCCTCGACCACGCGGTCGACGCTGCGGCGCACCACGCCGGGCATCGAGGGCACCGGTTCCTCGATATTCTCGCCGCTGCGCACGAAGACAGGCCAGATCAGATCGCCGACACCCAGCGAGGTTTCGGCGACCAGCGCGCGCAGTCCGGGAGTCCGGCGGGTGCGCCGCAGACGGGTGGCGGGGAAGGGGGCTTGGGTCGGTCGCATTGGCATCGTCTCGCTAAAGTAGGGCTCTGCGATGGGAGTGACACGGAAATTCCACCATCTCAAGGGTAGGAATTGCCGCGTGGCGGCGCTAAGAGGGGCGGCACAGGTGATTTCGGGGCTTTCAAGTGGATTGGTACACGAGCGTTTTTGAGCTGATCGACATGCGCAGTTTCAGCAACCTCTGGTTCTGGATCGCGCTCGCGGTGCTGTGGTCCACAGCCAGTCACTGGGTGCTGGGCGTGCCGTGGGACCTTGTCCTGCGGGCGGGCAAGTCTGAAGGCCGGACGGTATCCGATATGGAAGTATTGGTACGCATCAACGGCGACCGGCTGCTTTTCATTGCCCGTGAATCAGGCCTGCTGATCACCGGGTTCGCCGGTTTCCTGATCACCGCGCTGTTTCTGCTGGGATTCGTCTATCACCGCGAGTTCGCCCAGGCTTTGTTTCTGCTGGGCACGCCGATGGGGCTGGTCTGGCTGTTGTCGGTCAACACGGCTGCAAAGGTGCAGCGCCTGGAATTGTCCGGTACCGATCTGATCCGGCAACTGACACGGTTGCGGCTCTACATCCGTATCATCGGCGTGATCTCGATCTTTGTCACGGCGACATGGGGCATGTGGCAGAACATGTCCTCTTCCGTGTTGGGCGGCTGAGCGGGTGGCGCTGGGCTGATGGCTTCGAGCCCGCATATCACCGTCAGTGGCGCGCCCGAGGGCTTCGACGCGCGGCTGCTGCTTGACGAGTTGGCTCGCTCGGGTGCGCCTTTGGTGCATGTCGCGCGTGATGACAAACGGCTTGCGGCGATGGCGGCGGCGTTGCGGTTCTTTGCGCCCGACATGCCCGTTATGGCCTTTCCCGGCTGGGATTGCCTGCCGTTCGACCGGGTTTCCCCCAATGCCGATATCAGTGCGGCGCGCATGGCGACGCTGGCCGGGCTGGTGCACGGGGTGCCCGGGCAGTTCGTGCTGCTGACCACGCTCAACGCCGCCACGCAACGGGTGCCCGCGCGCGATGTGCTGAAGGATGCGGTGTTTCGCGCCGATGTGAACTACCGCATCGACGAGGCAGCGCTGCGCGATTTTCTGGTCCGCATGGGCTTCGTGCAGTCGCCCACCGTGACCGAACCGGGCGATTACGCGATCCGTGGCGGTATCATCGACATCTACCCGTCCGGCGCCGCTGGCCCGGTGCGGCTTGACCTGTTTGGCGATGTTCTGGACGGGATCCGCCGGTTCGATCCCGCCACCCAGCGCACCACTGAGAAGCTTGACAAGATCGAGCTGGCGCCAGTGTCTGAAGTGATCCTCGATGAGGCGGCGATCACCCGATTCCGGCAGAATTACCGCATCGAATTCGGCTCGGCGGGCACCGATGATCCGCTCTACGAGGCGGTCAGCGCGGGGCGCAAGCATCAGGGCGTGGAGCATTGGCTTCCGTTCTTTCACGAGCGGCTTGAGACGGTTTTCGACTATCTGCCAGAAGCGACCGTCACGCTTGACGATCAGGTCACGCCCAGCCGCATTGCCCGCTGGGACAGCATAGCCGATCAGTACGAGACCCGCCGCGAGGCGCTGGGCAACAAGGCGCGCGGCGATACCGTCTACAAACCTGTGCCGCCCGGACTGCTGTATCTTGATGATGCCGCCTGGCAGGCCGCTCTGGGGTCGCGCCGCGTGCTGCAACTGTCGGCGCTGCCGCAGGCCACCGGGCCGGGCGTGATCGACGCGGGCGGGCGGATCGGGCGCAATTTCGCGCCAGAGCGGCAACAGGAAAATCTCAGCCTGTTCGGGGCGTTGAAGACCCATGTTGACGCGAAGTCCGCAGAGGGACCGGTCTTGCTGGCCTGTTATTCGGAAGGCGCGCGCGAGCGGCTGGAAGGGTTGCTTGAGGATGAAGGGCTGATTGGCGCCGTCACCGTGAAGGATGCCACGCGGCTGGGCAAGCGCGGGCTGCACCTGGCGGTCTGGGCGCTGGAGCACGGCTTTGAAGGGCCCCACGCAGACGGGCAACTGACGGTCATTGCCGAGCAGGACATCCTGGGCGACCGGCTGATCCGTGCGCCCAAGCGCCGCCGCCGTGCCGACAATTTCCTGACCGAAGCGCAGAGCCTGAGCCCCGGTGATCTGGTGGTGCATGTCGATCACGGTGTCGGGCGTTATCACGGGCTGGAGGTGATCACCGCGCTGGGCGCCGCCCATGAATGTCTGGCGCTGGAATACGCCGAAGGCGCGCGGCTTTACCTGCCGGTAGAGAATATCGAACTGCTCAGCCGGTTCGGCCACGAAGAGGGGCTTCTGGACAAGCTCGGGGGCGGTGCGTGGCAGGCCAAGAAGGCAAGGCTGAAAGAGCGCATTCGCGAGATGGCCGACCGGCTCATTCGCATTGCCGCCGAACGCGCGCTGCGGCGTGCGCCGGTGCTGGAACCCGAACATCACGCATGGGAGGCGTTCTCGGCCCGCTTCCCCTATGTCGAAACCGACGATCAGCTACGTGCCATCGAAGATGTCATTGCCGATCTGGCGGCCGGCACGCCGATGGATCGGCTGATTTGCGGCGATGTGGGCTTTGGCAAGACCGAGGTGGCGATGCGCGCGGCCTTTGTCGCGGCCATGTCGGGGATGCAAGTGGCGGTGATCGCCCCCACGACTCTGCTGGCGCGGCAACATTACCAGGGGTTTGCCGACCGGTTCCGCGGTTTCCCGATTACGGTCAAACCGCTGTCGCGCTTCGTGGGCAGCGCCGAAGCCGCCAAGACCCGCGAGGGGCTGTCGCGCGGCACCGTGGATATCGTTGTCGGCACCCATGCATTGCTGGCCAAGAGCATCCGGTTCAAAAATCTCGGCCTGCTGGTCATTGACGAAGAACAACGCTTTGGCGTGGCCCACAAGGAACGGCTCAAGGCGCTGCGCTCGGACGTGCATGTGCTGACCCTCACCGCGACGCCGATCCCGCGCACCTTGCAGCTCAGCCTGTCGGGCGTGCGCGACCTCAGCATTATCGGAACACCCCCGGTCGACCGGTTGTCGATCCGCACCTATGTCAGCGAATTCGATGGCGTCACGATCCGCGAGGCGCTGTTGCGCGAGCATTATCGCGGCGGGCAGAGCTTCTACGTGGTGCCGCGCATCTCGGACCTGCCCGAGATCGAGGATTTCCTGAAATCGCAACTGCCGGAACTCAGCTATGTCGTGGCCCATGGCCAGATGGCGGCGGGCGAGTTGGACCAGCGGATGAATGCCTTTTACGACGGCAAATATGATGTGCTGCTGGCTACCACCATCGTCGAATCGGGTCTCGATATCCCCACGGCGAATACGATGATAATCCACCGGGCCGATATGTTCGGCCTCAGCCAGCTTTACCAGATACGGGGTCGGGTCGGCCGCTCGAAAACCCGCGCCTATGCCTATCTCACCACCAAGCCGCGGATGAAGCTGACTCCGGCTGCCGAAAAGCGGCTGCGCGTGCTGGGCAGCCTCGATACGCTCGGCGCAGGCTTCACGCTGGCCAGTCAGGACCTCGACATCCGTGGTGCCGGCAACCTGCTGGGCGAGGAACAATCGGGCCAGATGCGCGATGTCGGCTACGAATTGTACCAATCCATGCTCGAAGAGGCGATCGCCAAGATCAAGGCCGGCGAGATGGAGGGGCTGAGCGAGGCGGATACCCAATGGGCGCCGCAGATCAACCTGGGCGTGCCGGTGCTGATCCCCGAAAGCTACGTGCCCGATCTCGACGTGCGGCTGGGCCTGTATCGCCGTCTCAGCAGCCTCCAAACCAAGGTCGAACTGGAAGGCTTCGCTGCCGAGCTGATCGACCGCTTTGGCAAGCTGCCGCGCGAGGTCAATACGCTGATGCTGGTGGTGCGGATCAAGGCGATGTGCAAACGCGCGGGCATCGCCAAGCTTGATGGTGGTCCCAAGGGCGGCACGATCCAGTTCCATAATGACAAGTTCGCGTCGCCGCAGGGCCTCGTGGAATTCATCGAGGCGCAAAAGGGCCTGGCCAAGGTGCGTGACAACAAGATCGTCGTGCGCCGGGACTGGCGCAAGGACAGCGACAAGATCAAGGGGGCCTTCGCCATCGCTCGCGATCTGGCGGAAAAGGTCGCCGCTGCGCGCAAGAAATCCGGAAAATAAAGCCAATGGCATCTTCTGGCGGGAACGTTCCCGCCAGAGGCAGAGGTACGGGCGCAGCGCAGCGCGTCGCAGGGGCCATGCCCGTTGACCTGCCAGAGGCGGCTAGTAACTGATCAGCGCGCCGAAGGCGCTCAATCAGGTCACGCTACGTCGCGTCGGCCTGCTTTGCCTTGTGCGCCTTGACCTTGGCCAGCAGGATTTGGCGCGCCTTGATATTGGCGCGCCGGACCCGCACGGCGGTCAGGAAGGCTTCTTCAGCGGTCTGCGATGTGGCGCCCATGACCTGCGCCAATTCTTCCACCAGATCCTCGTCGCCTGTCAGCTCGATCGCTTTCAGGACGTCCTGCGCCAGCGCATCGGCCAGATCCTCCGTCACGCCCATGGGTCTAGCGTGTCCCTTCGGTCAAGCGGCGCTTCACATAGGACGTGACCGTGCTGATCATCGTATCCATGTGCGGTTCTTCGAAGAAATGGCCCGAATCCGGGATTACGTCGTGCTGGACGGTGATGCCCTGTTGCTCGTGCAGTTTGGCCACCAGTGCCGCCGTGTCCGCGGGCGGTGCCACGCGGTCATTGCTGCCGTTGATGATCAGGCCCGAAGACGGGCAGGGCGCCAGGAATGAGAAGTCGTACATGTTGGCAGGCGGTGACACGCTGATGAACCCGGTGATCTCAGGGCGACGCATCAACAGTTGCATGCCGATCCACGCGCCAAAGGAGAAGCCCGCGACCCAGCAATGCTTGGAATTGGCATTCATCGACTGCAGGTAGTCAAGCGCAGAGGCGGCATCAGACAATTCGCCTACCCCCTGATCATATTCGCCCTGGGACCGCCCTACGCCACGGAAATTGAACCGCAGCACGGTGAATCCCATGTTGTAAAAAGCGTAATGCAGGTTGTAGACGACCTTGTTGTTCATCGTCCCGCCGAACTGCGGATGCGGGTGCAGCACGATCGCGATGGGGGCGTCTTTTTCCTTTTGCGGATGGTATCGGCCTTCGAGACGGCCTTCTGGGCCGGGAAAGATTACCTCGGGCATGCAGGTCCCTTTTTTACTTGCGTTGTCTTGTCATTTCGCAGCCCGGGGTATTCTTGACGAAACCCGGTCTGCACATTAGAACCGTTCTAAGCTGTGGCCCGGGATCGGACGGGCCGATCAGGCTGCATGCGAGATAAGCGCTGTGCGGCCCGAGGTCAATCTTTTCAAGGGAGATGGCAGATGAAGCTTAGCACAAAAGGGCGCTACGCGATGGTAGCGCTGGCCGATATCGCATTGCAACCTGCGGGAACGCTGGTCACGCTTGGAGAGGTGTCGCGGCGGCAGGACATCTCGCTGCCCTATCTGGAGCAGCTTTTCGTCAAGCTGCGCCGAGCCGATCTGGTCACATCGGTGCGCGGCCCGGGCGGCGGATACCGCCTGTCGCGCCCGGCCTCCGAGATCCGCGTGGCAGAAGTGCTGACGGCCGTGGATGAAACGGTCGACGCGCTGCACAAGGGGGCGGGTGCGTCCGGCGGCGCCTCTGGCAGTCGTGCGCAATCCGTGACCAATCGGCTCTGGGAAGGGCTGAGCGCGCAGGTCTACGTTTATCTGCACCAAACCCGTTTGAGCGATGTGGTGGGCAACACATTGGCACCGTGCCCGGCGGTGCCGACACTCTTTGCCGTCGTGGACGAAGAGTGAGCACGCGCGCATTTGCGCTGCCTGTGGCATTGCCGCTATCCCTGTGGGGCGATTTTCCCGGGAACGATGAAAGGATCGGAGCGCAATGAGTGGGCGCGTCTATCTCGACTACAATGCCACGGCTCCGCTGCGCCCAGAGGCGCGGGCGGCGATGGTGGCGGCGATGGATCTGGTCGGCAACCCGTCGAGCGTGCATGCCGAAGGCCGTGCTGCCAAGGCGTTGGTGGAGCGCGCGCGCGCTCAGGTGGCGGCGGCCTTCGGGGCCGAGGGCGCAGACGTGATCTTTACCTCCGGTGCGACAGAGGCAGCGGCGCTGGCCTGTGCCGGGCGCGATCTGCGCGGTGCCGCGGTAGAGCATGATGCGGTGGGGGCCTGGGTGGACGGGACGCTCGACGTGGATGCACGCGGGCAGGTTCGTGTCGATGCGCCGGAGATGACGGCGTTGCAGCTGGCCAATTCGGAAACCGGGATCATCCAGGACCTGCCACAGGGACTGGCGGTCAGCGACATGACCCAGGGGTTCGGCAAGCTGCCAGTCGCCTTCAACTGGTCGGGCGCGGAAATGGCGCTGATTTCGGCGCACAAGCTGGGCGGACCAAAGGGCGTGGGCGCGCTGGTCGTGCGGCGCGGTACCGAGGTGGCAGCGCAGATCCGCGGCGGGGGGCAGGAGATGGGCCGCCGGTCGGGGACCGAGAACATTATTGGCATTGCGGGATTCGGAGCCGCCGCCGAGGCGGCAGCGGCCGATTTGGCGCAGGGCGTTTGGTCACGAGTTGAAAAACTTAGAAACATTCTAGAAAAGACCATTGCGGCCTGCGAAAAAGAGACTATTTTTGTCGGGAAAGAGTGCGCGCGCCTGCCGAACACGTCTTGCCTGCTCGTTCCGGGGTGGAAAGGCGAGACACAAGTGGTGGCGATGGACCTTGCCGGGTTTGCGATTTCCGCAGGCAGCGCCTGCTCCAGCGGCAAGGTGCGTGCCAGTCGGACGCTGATGGCGATGGGCTATTCGGCGAATGACGCGGCCTCGGCGATTCGGGTCTCATTGGGGCCCGAGTCGACAGATGATGATGTAATGCGCTTTGCCGAAGCCTGGCTGAAGCGCCTTGAAAAACACCGCGCCCGCGCGGCGTGAAGGAAAGGAAGTGACGCATGTCAGCTTTGGATGATGGTCAGGTCAAGGAAGGCGTCGATCAGGAAACGGTCGATGCAGTACGCGAAGTCGGCGGCGCCTATAAACATGGCTGGTCCACTGATATCGAGATGGAATATGCGCCCAAGGGCCTGAACACTGACATCGTGCGGTTGATCAGCGAGAAAAATGAAGAACCTCAATGGATGACCGACTGGCGGTTGGAGGCCTATGCGCGCTGGCTGACCAAGAAAGAGCCCGAGTGGGCGATGGTTGATTATCCTGAAATCGACTTTCAGGATCAGTTTTACTATGCGCGTCCGAAGTCGATGGAGGTGAAGCCCAAGTCGTTGGACGAGGTCGACCCCAAGCTGCTTGATACCTACAAGAAGCTCGGCATCCCATTGAAAGAGCAGATGATCCTTGCCGGTGTCGAAGGTGCCGAGAATGTACCCGCCGAAGGGCGCAAGGTTGCGGTTGATGCGGTTTTTGACAGCGTGTCAGTCGGCACGACCTTTCAGGCCGAGCTGAAGAAAGCGGGCGTGATTTTCTGCTCGATCTCCGAAGCGATCCGTGAACATCCCGAATTGGTCCGGAAATACCTCGGCTCTGTGGTGCCGGTATCGGACAATTTCTATGCGACGCTCAACTCGGCTGTGTTCTCTGACGGCTCGTTTGTCTATGTGCCGCCCGGTGTGCGCTGCCCAATGGAGCTGAGCACCTATTTCCGCATCAACGCCGAAAATACCGGCCAGTTCGAGCGGACGCTGATTATCGCCGACAAAGGCAGCTATGTCAGCTACCTCGAAGGCTGCACCGCACCCGCACGCGATATCGCACAGCTTCACGCAGCGGTGGTCGAGATCATCATCGAGGAAGACGCCGAGGTGAAATACTCGACCGTTCAGAACTGGTATCCGGGCGACGAGAACGGCAAGGGCGGGATCTACAACTTTGTCACCAAACGCGCCGATTGCCGGGGCGACCGGGCCAAGGTGATGTGGACGCAGGTCGAAACCGGATCAGCCGTGACGTGGAAATACCCCAGCTGCATCCTGCGCGGCGACGATTCACAGGGCGAATTCTATTCCATCGCCATCGCCAACAACATGCAGCAGGCCGATACTGGCACCAAGATGATCCATCTGGGCAAGCGCACGAAGTCGCGCATCGTCTCCAAGGGGATCAGCGCGGGCAAGGCGCAGAACACCTATCGCGGCCTTGTGTCCATGCACCCCAAGGCCAAGGAATCGCGCAACTATACCCAGTGTGACAGCCTGCTGATCGGGGATAAGTGCGGCGCGCATACGGTGCCCTATATCGAAGTGCGCAACAATTCGAGCCGGGTAGAGCACGAGGCGACCACGTCCAAGGTGGATGACGACCAGATGTTCTATTGCCGTCAGCGTGGCATGGACGAGGAAGAGGCCGTGGCGCTGGTGGTGAACGGGTTCTGCAAGGACGTGCTGCAGGCGCTGCCGATGGAGTTCGCGATGGAAGCGCAGCAACTTGTGGCGATCTCTCTGGAAGGCTCCGTGGGCTAAGCAGATGTGCGGGCCGTGCATCATAAGCGCACCTCGGAGGTGCGGGGATGAGTGACATCGTGATGCCGCTGCCCGAGCGAACGGGAGAGGCGTATTTCGATCTTGATGCCGCGCGGTCCGCGCTTGCGGCCGGTACGCCTGTGGCGTTTCCGCCGTTCGAGGTCGTGCACCTGCCGCAGCCTTGCCTGACGCTCTGCCTCAACATGGCGCGCGATCCGATCCAGAATGCATGGCGGCGTGGCGAGTTCTTTGAGCAGGAAGAGCTGGCGCTGCTGTCAGACCATGTAAAAAGTGGCGCGCATGTGATTGATATCGGGGCTAATGTTGGCAATCACGCGCTCTATTTCGCGACCCGGATGCAGGCAGCGCGCGTCGTGGTGGTGGAACCCAACCCGCTGGCGCTGGCGCCGCTGGTCGCCAATGTGGTGGTCAACCGGCTTACGGATGTGATCGACCTCGGCGCGTTGGGCGTGGGCCTGTCGGATGCCTCGCAGGGCGGCTATGGCATGAAGCGGCACGACCGAAATCTGGGCGCGACCAAGATGTTAGAGGGTCGTGGCAGGTTGGAAGTGCATGCCGGCGATGACCTTTTTGCCGATGAGACGCCGGATCTTATCAAGATCGACGTGGAAGGCATGGAAATGAAAGTGCTTTCCGGGTTGGAAAAGATCATTTCCACGCACCGCCCGGTGATCCTGATCGAAGTTGATGGCGAAAATGACGACGCCTTTCAGGCATGGCGCAGCGCGCATCGCTACGAGACTGTGCAGACCGTTCGCCACAGCTGCAAGAATTGCAATTACCTGGTGAAGCCGGAGGGCGATGCATGAGCGACGCAGCCCTCATACCCCGGCCCGAATTGACCCTGCCAGAGGCCGAAGCGGCCCATGTCGCGCAGGCTTACGCGGCAGCGTCGGTGATCCTGGAATATGGCAGCGGTGGCTCGACCGTTCTGGCGTCGGAGATGCCGGGCAAGACGGTGTTCTCGGTCGAGAGCGACGAAGACCTGGGCCGAGATGATGCGCGGCTGGTTTGCACAATCTCCCGCCGCCGCCGGCACCGAAATCGAGGTAATCTGGTCCGACATCGGACCGACGCGCGAGTGGGGGTATCCCGAGACAGACGCCGGCTGGCAGCATTATGCGCGCTATCCATTGGCGGTCTGGGACAGGAAGGGCTTTCGGCAGAACGACGTGGTGTTGGTCGATGGACGTTTTCGCACCGGATGTGCGATGGCGACGGCCTTCCGGACAACGCGGCCGGTACGGTTACTGGTGGACGATTACAAACGCCGCAAAGGCTATCACCGGATCGAGGAATTTCTCGGCGCGCCACGCCTGATCGGGCGCATGGCAGAGTTCGAAGTGACACCGATGGCGGTCCCGGCGGACGGGTTGTTGACGATAATACAGATGATGACGCGGCCCTGACGGCCGCAGGAACAGAATAGTAGATGGAGGCATTAAATGCTTGAGATCAAGAACCTGCATGTCGAACTTGCAGAAGAGGATAAATCCATCCTGAAGGGCGTGAACCTGAGTGTTGGCGCAGGCACGGTGCATGCGATCATGGGCCCTAACGGCTCGGGGAAGTCGACGCTCAGCTATGTTCTGGCGGGTCGTGACGGCTATAAAGTAACCCAAGGCAGTGCGACGCTGGAGGGGGCCGATATCCTGGCGATGGAGCCTGAAGAGCGTGCATCGGCTGGGCTTTTCCTGGCGTTTCAGTATCCGGTCGAAATTCCGGGTGTCGGCAACATGACCTTCCTGCGCACCGCGGTGAACGCGCAACGCAAGGCCCGCGGCGAAGAAGAGATGAGCGCGACAGAGTTCCTCAAGGTGATCCGCGCCAAGGCAAAAGACCTCAAGATCGATGCGGACATGCTCAAGCGGCCCGTCAACGTGGGCTTTTCCGGGGGCGAGAAGAAGCGCAACGAAATCCTGCAAATGGCGATGCTGGAACCCAAGATGTGCATCCTTGACGAGACCGATTCCGGTCTTGACGTGGATGCGATGAAACTGGTCAGCGATGGCGTCAACGCGCTGCGCGATGCCGGGCGCGGGTTCCTTGTTATCACGCATTATCAGCGGCTTCTGGACCACATCAAACCTGACGTGGTGCACATCATGGCCGATGGCCGTATCGTCAAGACCGGCGGGCCGGAGCTGGCGATCGAGGTCGAAACGAACGGCTATTCGGACATTTTGTCGGAGGTGGCATAAATGGCCCTGCCTGAAGCAAAACAAAGCGCCACCGAGGCGCGGATTGCGGCATTAGACCTGCCTTCGGGCGCAGGCTGGGCCAAGGCCGCGCGCGAGAGCGCGCTGGCGCGTGTGGTTGCGATGGGCCTGCCGGACCGGCGGGACGAATACTGGAAATTCACCCGGCCCGACACGCTGGTGCAACCAGTCGCGCCAGAGGCCGCGCTGTTCGATCCGCATGAAACACCGATCTTCGACACGCTTGATCGGCTCAGGATCGTCTTTGTCGACGGTGTTTTCGACCCCGAGGCGAGTGATGACCTGACATTGGAAGGGGTGGCGATCGAACGGCTGGCGGATGCCACGCAGGCCGATATCCACTGGGCGCGCGATTTTTACGGTGTGCTTGAAACCCGTGGTCAGGATCCGGTTGCCCGGACGCTGGCCGCGCTCAACACCGCGGCGGCACCGGACGGGATCGTCCTGCATGTCACGGGTAAGGTCAGCAAGCCGGTTAATCTGATTTATCATCATAAATCAAAGACGTCGGACGCGATGCTGCACCATCTGGTCAAGCTGGATCCGGATGCCTCACTCACCTTGCTGGAGACTGGCCCGGGGGCGGCGCGGCTGAACACGGTGACGGAGGTCGATGTGGCCGACCGGGCCGCGTTTTACCACGTGCGTGTGCAGGGGCGCGACCACGAGCGGCGGGCCGTGACGCATCTCTTTTCCCGGCTGGGCGAGGAGAGCGCGTTCAAATCCTTCACCGTGACTGTCAACGGTATGCTGACGCGCAACGAATGCGTGATCGAGCTGACCGGTGATGACGCAGTTGCCCATGTCGCCGGTGCGGCGATGGGAGACGGCGATTTCCAGCATGACGACACCGTGTTCGTGACCCATGATGCTGAACGTTGCGAGAGCCGGCAGGTGTTCAAGAAAGTCCTGCGCAACGGCGCGACCGGCGTGTTTCAGGGCAAGATTCTGGTCAAGGCGGGCGCGCAGAAAACCGACGGCTACCAGATCAGCCAATCCCTGCTTCTGGACGGGGATAGCCAGTTCCTGGCCAAGCCCGAATTGGAGATCTACGCCGACGATGTCGTTTGCTCTCATGGCTCGACCTCTGGCGCGATTGACGAAGAGGCGCTGTTCTACCTGCGTGCGCGTGGCGTGCCGCATGAAATTGCAACAGACCTGCTGACGCTGGCGTTTCTGGCCGAAGCCGTCGAGGAGGTCGAGGACGAGGCATTGCGCGAAGAGGTTGTCGGGCATCTGACCGGCTGGCTGGAGCGGCGGCGCGGCTGATGCCGGTCACACGCGATATCGTCGCCACCTATGGTGGCCCCCGGCGCGCGATCCGGCGTCAGCTGGCGCTCGGGCCGCGCGAGGACCGCGCGCTTGCCGTGCTGATGGCAGGCTGCGTTGTCGTGTTCATTGCCCAGATGCCACGGCTTGCCCGGCAGGCGCATCTCAGCGGCGAGGAATTGAACCCGCTTCTGGGGGGCACCCTGTTGGCGTGGGTGTTCATCGCGCCACTGCTCCTTTACGCGCTGGCACTGGTCAGCCATTGGGTGGCGCGAGCCTTTGGCGGCAAGGGCAGCCCTTATGGTGCGCGCATCGCGCTTTTCTGGGCGCTGCTGGCGTCGGCGCCACTGATCTTGTTGAACGGCCTCGTGGCCGGTTTTATCGGGCCGGGACCGGCTCTGACGCTGGTCGGGGGTGTGTGGCTGGCAGTCTTTGGCTGGTTCTGGTGCAGCGGCCTCTACGAGGCGGAATGGGGTGTGTCATGATGAGCCGCGAGTATTTCATTGGGCTTGCCCGCGAGACGCTGTTCGCGCCGCGCAGTGCTGCGGGCCGGATTCTGGCGCTGAACCTGCCATCGCAGGGCCTGTGGATGGCGCTGGTGCTGATGACGATCCTCAACGCGATCGTCTATTCGGCGGCGATCCACCTGTCGCCGACGAGCGACCCGACAGCCTTGGCGATGGTACCGCCGGTATTCCTTTCGCCGCTGCTGTTCTCGGTGGCATTGGGGGGCGCGCTGGTGCTGACCGTCTTCGCGCTGACCTGGGTCGGGCGGGCGATGGGCGGCCTCGGGACCCTCGTGGATGTTCTGGCGCTGATCACTTGGCTACAGGTGCTGCGCCTTGCGCTGCAACTGGCGGTCACGGTGCTGATGCTGATCGCGCCGTTTTTCGGCGGTTTGCTGGTGATGGTGGCCGCAGTCTGGGGGCTGGTCATTCTGGTCGCGTTCATCGACCGGGCGCATGGATTCGGAAATCTTGTCAAGGCGGCCGGCGTGCTGATCGTTGTCGTGGTGGGCATCGTGATCGGTTTGTCGCTGATCCTCGGCGTCCTCGGCGCCGCCGTTTTTTAAGGAGTGAGCTGATGCTCGATATCGCCAAAGTCAGAGCCGATTTCCCGATCCTTTCGCGAGAAGTCAACGGCAAGCCGCTGGTTTACCTTGATAATGGCGCGTCTGCACAAAAGCCGCAGGTGGTGATCGACACCATCACCCAAGCCTATTCGAACGAATATGCAAATGTGCATCGCGGGCTGCATTACCTCAGCAATCTCGCAACCGAAAAATATGAGGGTGTCCGCGACATCATCGCGCGGTTCCTGGGGGTCGCGGACGAGAACCAGATCGTGCTGAACTCGGGCACCACCGAAGGGATCAACATGATCGCCTATTCCTGGGCGATGCCCCGGTTCGAGCCGGGCGACGAAATCGTGCTCAGCGTCATGGAGCATCACGCCAATATCGTGCCGTGGCATTTCCTGCGCGAACGCCAGGGCGCAGTGCTGAAATGGGTGGACGTGGACAGCACCGGCGCGCTTGACCCGCAAGCGGTGATTGATGCCATCGGGCCAAGGACCAAGCTGGTGGCGATCACGCATCTCAGCAATGTGCTGGGCACGGTGGTGGATGTTAAGGCGATCTGCGACGCCGCCCGCGCACGCGGTGTGCCGGTGCTGGTCGATGGCAGTCAGGCGGCCGTGCACATGCCGGTCAATGTGGATGATATCGGCTGTGATTTCTACGCGATCACCGGGCACAAGCTCTACGGGCCATCCGGGTCCGGGGCCATCTTTGTTCACAAGGACAGGCTGGCCGAGATGCGCCCCTTCATGGGCGGCGGTGACATGATCCGCGAAGTGACAAAGGACACGGTCAGCTACAACGACCCGCCGATGAAGTTCGAAGCGGGAACGCCCGCGATCGTGCCCATCACCGGGTTGGGAACGGCATTGGAATACATGATGTCGCTGGGCATGACGAACGTGGCGGCACATGAAGCGCGGTTGCGCGACTACGCGCAGGCTCGGCTGGGGGGCTTGAACTGGTTGCAGGTGCAGGGCCATGCGCCCGGCAAGGCCGCGATCTTCAGCTTCACGCTTGATGGCGCGGGGCATGCGCATGACATTTCCACGATTCTCGACAAGAAAGGCGTCGCGGTGCGTGCCGGTCATCATTGTGCGCAGCCGTTGATGGAGCATCTAGGCGTGACGGCGACCTGCCGGGCGTCCTTTGGGCTTTATAACACCGAAGCCGAGGTCGATGCGCTGATCGACGCGCTGGAACTGTGCCACGATCTGCTGGGGTGAGGGCGCAGGCGGGCCTTCCGGCCTGCCGGTGTTGATTTGGCGTTGCGGGCCGGGCCGGGGCGGTCTATATCGCGGCGCAGGCACCTGTAGCTCAGCTGGATAGAGCGCTGCCCTCCGAAGGCGGAGCTCTAATTGTAAGTCCTTTATCTTAAAGGCAAAAACCCCCCACGAAACACCTATCCCCCAAAACTCCCCCAAAACTTCTCTTCTGGACACTGGATTTCGGTCAAGTTAGAAGGTGCTAACGGTCGCATAGCTCAGCTGGATAGAGCGCTACCCTCCGAAGGTAGAGGCCCCAGGTTCGAATCCTGGTGCGATCACCATTTTCCATGAGTGCTTTATGAGAAAACATCTGGTTGGCCGGTTGGATAGCATTTATCGGCTAAAGACTGGTGGGGTCTCCAGCTCTTCAGTCACCTGTTCTACAGCTGGTATCCTGTCAAGGATCTCTGCTGCTCTTTGGCCAATGTCGCCAATTTCGTCATCGGCTTGCCGCAAGGCACCTACCATTGCGGTCAACGCATCTGATACCGAGGCTCGGACGCCACCCTTCATTGGAAGTGACTGAATATGCCTCTGGAATTGTTTGACTGACCTCTCCAGGTCTTCCCTGGCTCTCCTCAGCCGCATATGAAGCGTAAGAACCTCTGCCAGGTTAGCATCCAGCTGCTGTGCTTTGTAAACTTCAGGCTCGACCCTGTCGGGCTGATAATGGTCTTTCTGCTGCTTCGGAGCCAAGTTCAGGTTCTTAGTCCGTAAAAAGCGCCGCAACTCTGACTGGAGTGCGATACCGATTTGTCTTGGTCCAGTGAGAAAACGGCCTCCATGGCGTTTTTCGATCTCATCCCGATGCCTTTTGCAGAGTTCCTTTGCATGCTTGGTTGTCGAGATCCACGTCTCTTCACCACGGGACTTCGTGATCTTTTTGTACTTGGGGGTATAGAAGACATCGACCACGTGCTGACCGAGTTCATCCCGATCAAGGCGTGCGGCGAAGACTGCATCACCACCGTGATTGACGTTGATGAACTCCACCGCGAATTTGAGCATCCTTTGCTGGTTGGCCTCGGTCACTTTGAGCTGCTTGGGAAACTGTATCAGGGCATGCATAACCGGCCGCTTGAGACCTGAATTTTTCCGACAGCCGGAGATGTGTCTGTGGAACGCGTCTCGGAGATCCAGAGAGCCGTAGACCAGCGGAGGTTGATCCCGGACGCTTCGCAAATTCGAAGTCTTGTCCAACCGCTTTCCATGGGCTTCCATGGCGCCAATGGTTTTGGGGCCAGAGCCCCCTAACGATAATGAGTTTACACGAATTGATGCTTTCATGAGGCCATCCTCCTAACGAGGAAATGGCGATTGGGATGCAAAAGGCAAAAACCCGCTTTCCCTTTTTGTATTGAAACCTCGCGTGGAGCCACAGTTGGCTGACGCGCAATTAGACCTCAAAGGGAAAATTTATTGGGTTCATCCGACCCACTGAAAACGAACGCTATGTTCTGAATGGGCTTGCCCGATGGTCAGGGTTCAAGCAATTATATCTGCAGCTATAACGACAACTCTTAGTTTTCGCACCCCTCTCACAGGGCGTCAAATCATCGGTTCCAAGTCGACCTACCGAACTGCGGAGGCCAGGCTATTGGGGTAGGGCGCTGACTCTTACGGCTCAGAGCCGTCTTCCACCCACTACGCCGATAACGCACCACAGATTCACCAGATCGACCATTTGTCCATGACGAAGTATTTTCGGAGGATGAGGGTAGGCAGTGCGGACTTTTTCGCCGTTCGCTGTAAGTGCATGATCCTTGGCTTCGGCTACGCAGCATTTGGTAAGGACGGCGGAAACCGGACTTTCGCTGCGGTCGCAAACCAGATTGGACAACTTGAAGAAAGCAGCCGTTCAGAGCGATGATCCATTTTTACGATGTGCAAACGCAGCTAATGGCGGATTCGAACCCACTTGCCAAATTCCGTACCTTGTTTAGACGGCCGTTTTCGGCGCGAAGCGAACTGCCTAAAGGAACTGAAGCATTTCGGAGAGCCGACGGATACAATCATGCGCGATGCGTCGACCACATGAAAAAGTCGTAAGTTCTGGCGCGCAATCCGATTAAGGTCGCCAGAGACACTTAGGCCATTGAACGATCTGTTGGATATGATCGCGGATACATATTGACCGTTGCTCTTTGTTTCGCTCTTTTCAGATTGGAGTTTCTTGGCTTTTTGAAGAAGTCTGAAGCTCAAGTTGACGGCCTGCACGTTCAAAATAACCATGGCGTTTAAATTGCCAAAGCGTGACGACGGAGTCGACCACGATCCCGCCGCCAAACAGCAAGGCAATACTCTGAAGGTCGGGAACAAAATACCCAACCCAGTATGCCACAAAGGCCACCCCATAGTAGAAAATGCTCACAAATAGAGACTGGTAGAGCATCAGATCTGTACGACCGACCCCATAAAAATAACTGTCCAGCATGTGATTGAATGCAAACACTACGTAAAAGAAAAGCATCAGCAAAGCCAGGTCAACAACACGGTTAGCCTCAGGCGAGCCCATGACTGTAGATATAAACCAGACCCAGCCAGGCACCGTGAGCAGCCAGACAAAAATGATCAATCCTGTTGCCACGAAATACCCTACGAACCGCCTTCCGAGCATTCCATCGTTATTTCCAGAGTCTTGGCGTAGCAGCGTTCCAAGCGTCAGAACCGGGAGTAGAAGCCAACCCCAGATGAAACCATTTGTCACCCAAAAAACCCCTGCCTCCTGCACTTCGTTTACCAGTCGCAAGATCATCAAAGAGAAGGCGAGGTTTCGAACGCCAGACTCAAGCCCCGACCCCAAGGCGATCCGGAACCAACTGCGCATCCATTCCTCGCGCCCTGATCCGCGCGGCATAGTGATGACCTGAAGGCGGGCAAGCATGAAAAGGGATGGGACCAGTATAGCTGCGCCGACCACGATGTTCGTCAAAGCCACGCCTGTCACTCCGAGGTCCAGAGACCACGAAAACTGCCCCACGAAGAAAGTATCGAAGACAATTGTGAAACCTGTACGTAACATGACAAGGAGCAGCACAAGGCGTGTCATTCCAAGAGCCACAAGAACCACGACGCAGATATCGTTGAAGACCCCGGTCAGCATCGCAATTGCTTCCAGCCGAATGTAGCGCGCCGTAAGGGACTGAAGCTCGGTCTGTTGAGCCATCAAGCTCGTCAACTGATCCGCCCCAAGCAATACAATGATAGTCAGGAGAACATACGCCGAAAATGCTACCAGAAAAGCCCGCGAAACCCGCTCTCTGAGGGAAGGAAGATCACGGATCACCTGTCCAAACAGGAAATAAAGCGGAAGCAATAGAGCTTCCTGAACCACCTCGTAGGAAAGATGAAGCCACATCGATTGTGCGACGATGCTGACACTCCAGCTATCCGGAATGTTATTAATGAAATAGATTCGGACGGTGGAATAGAGTGTCGGAAAGAAGGCAACAACAAAGATCGCGCCCCAGAGGCGATAATTCAAATGAAACAAACTGGAGATGTCCTTACGCTATGCGAGCACGCATGGTCTTGATTTAGTGGGTATTTGCCGCATGCAGCAGTCGAAAGCAAGAATTGGACTGACAAAAAGGCGAGTATTCATCCAGCAAATGCACCGACGGTGTTGAAGCCAGAGACGCCTCTCAAGTGGGAGTGGCAATGCGTACAAACCGTCATACCGAAAGGCAGCTTTACGACTTACAACGGCCAGCGAAATTGGGTGCATCGAGGTCCGTTTCGTCCCGCGATGCAGCCACCCGGCATGCTGAAATGCTGCAGAATGCACGAATGGCCGCCCTGGTGAAGTTGCACCGCAGCGCTCAGCCAAGAGCTGAACGGCAGGTCAGGGCCGGGAATGGCGCCTTCTCCAGTGCGGCGCAGATACTATTTCTTCCGTTTTGGCACGCCACATTTTAGACCAAGGCTAGATGGCCAGATCCATTTGGGGCCATCGGAAGAGATCTGAACAGGTTGTGACCAATCACCCCCATGGCATTGATAGCATTGAGCGCAGCGCCGGTTTTTGACACTCAGATATCCTGAAAGTGTCTGGTTCCACACACCGCCGTTTCGAACGGCTATTGAAGCACCAAACAGGCCGGGCAGCCAATCGGCAAGAACCTCATAAGCACGGTCGTTGTTGCGGGAGCCGTGATGCGGCGCGGTATAGACAATTGGCCTATTCGGTTGAACGAGGTGTTTTTCGAAATTTCTTTCAGGCTGGTCGATTCCGAACGCCAAACGGGAATCGCCGAGAAAGATCGCGCCCGGTTCGGAGTCTGTCTCCAGGCGTTGAAACACAAGAGACGCAACATTCTGTTCGGTTAGCGTCAGTTTGAAGAACAGTTTGAGCGCATTTGTTTCACGCTCCGCCTGCCTGAGTTCGACGGCATTCAGAGGTTGCAAAAATCCTTTTATACCTCCTGAGGGTTTGGCTCCTTTCTCAAATGCGGAAAAGTCAAACCATCGAACCGGTATATCGAACATAACAGCGGCACTGGCGATGTTCCTAATCGCCTCAGCTGTATCAATAATGTTTCGAAAAAGGCTTCTCGCGAGTTGTGAAGTTGGATTGACGCCATCGAACACTCGTCGTGAGATCCAGCGATCAGGCTCACCGTTGCCATCGATAAAAACCTCTTCGACGAAAACTTCGCCACTCAGTTGGTTATATGTACCGGCTCGGTCAGCAAGCGGCTCAACATGAATCGCGCTCGTTTCCAGATCCGAGCGAATTGCTTCCCAGTCGTTTACGGTGAAGCCCCAACTGTTGGCAGCATGTTCTGTGCGGCTAGAGCCGACGCTGCGGTCATCCTCCATACAACGATTAGCTCCGGCCTGCTCCCTAGAACTGCCCGGCCAGCTACCTTCGATGCGCATGTCATGCATTTCAGCCTGTATGGAACGCAAAGTTTTCCCCGGGAATGATCTCGAGGTCATCGATTCTACTTCTGTTTCACGATCGCGCTCATGTTCTCCAATGCGGTCTGCTGCAGTATTGGCACCGTCACGGAGCATTGTGACAAGCCGGTCCGGATTTGTCAGCGCCATCTCCACCGCTCCAGCCCAACCACCGGGTAGCCAGAACTCTCCGATATCATTTCCCTCGGCGAGCCATGTCTCGATGAAAGCAGGAAACCCTCCGGCGTGGTCGTGGTCCCGATGCGTACAAATCGCGATATCTATCGTGTCCGTGATGTCGGGACAGCACCGCCTGATCGCTTTGTACAGACCGTTTTTCTTCGGGTTAGTACTCTTCGATTGACCGCCATCGACCAGAATGACACGGCGCTTGCCCCCGTGGTCTGTTTCGAGGATGAAGCTCTCGCCACTAGAAAGTGGAAGTGCTGTGAATTTCGATGCCATGCCGCATACCTTTTAACTGTCAGCGGGTACTGTCTTGCTTGAATGCCTCTGTCCGCAGTACTCCCATGTGTTGTGATTTAGCACAACCATCGTTCAGCAGTTGGCCGCCTTCATCGTTTGAAACTTAGAGTGCGGAGGTTTGGATGTGTTCGTGCTGGGTCATCACTATTTCCTAAATGCTGCGCGCAGCACGAATAGCCGGTTTGCGGAAGCCGCACCGCGGCATAGGTCCTAACTTTGGAAGTCGGCTCTGGGCCGTCCGTGTAGGCCCCCGACCATCAACACCGAGGGCGGCTTTCGCTGCATTTGCGTGGGCATCCTTGGCAGACCGTGGAAGCGGACCTTCACTTGTCCGAGTGGCTTCAACTCAATAGACTCTACTCATCATGCTGAAGAAGTTTGTTCCCGCTGCTTGAGATTGGCCCTTTATGCCTTAATGCTCCGGTTGTCATTGGGCCCGTAGTTTGCAACTGTAGCAGGAGCAAATCCAACAAAGGACTAATGCATTGTCAGCCCTCCTGAATGCGTCGGCAACCCAAGCGGGAGCTCTTGTTTCCAACAATCGCTTTGAAGTGCCTCAGTTTCAACGAGAGTACTCTTGGGAGGACGACCAAGTATCGGAGTTCTGGAGTGACCTAAGAAACAACCTCGAGACTGGTGAGTATTTCCTAGGCCTTGTCATTTTGACTGAAGAAAACGGCATCAAACAAGTCGTCGATGGCCAACAACGATTAGTCACGCTCACCCTTCTTGCAACCGCACTACACTACGAGGCCATGGCTCTTGGTCGAAAAGCTTTGGCGCTCAGGATCGAAGCCGACTTTTTAAGATCGGTCAATTACGAAACTGACGCGAAAGAAGCACGGGTATTTTTGTCGGATCCGGATGATAACAGAACGCTTCAAGAAATCCTTAACACAGGAGAAGCGCCCACAAAGGGTTTCCTAGACGATAGTGTTTCCTTTAGAATTGCGCGCTCGTTCAATTTCTTACGGACTAAGCTAAAGGCAGATTTGCAGCTGGACCCATTTCGTAGGCTGGGAAAGTGGACAGAGTTCATCACGGAGCAATTGTACTTTGCTGTCTTTATCCATCCAGACGCAGCATCAGCCTATCAGGTCTTCGAAGTCGTCAATACTCGCGGTCGAGAACTTACGACTGCAGATCTTCTCAAGAATTATCTCCTTAGCCAATTTGCTACCGATGAGCGAGCAGTGCGCTACGAGCAATGGCGCAAGCTTGCAAAGCCGTTTTCTCAAGACGGTTCCAATAGCACATTTGTTCAGTTCATCCGGCACGTGGTAACTGTCCACTCTGGTCACGTACTTCCCAAGGACCTATTTAACTTCTTGGCGAACCGCCGTGTTCAATCGGGCAAAACCCCGCCTACGCCGCCAGAGCTAATGAGAATGCTGGAAGAACGTTTGCCCATTTATCGGCAGATGATGGATCCCACGTCCTCCGGTCCTGCGGACCTGCACCAACTGAGAGTTTTTGCTGCTCTAAACTCACTGAATATCATCACTGTCAGGCCCATCCTATTGGCTTTGCATGATGTGGACCAAACGCATCGAGGTTTGGATTACTTGCTGCGGCTAGTGGTCCGGAGGGTAGTCGTCGGCAATTTGGGCACCGGTAACATCGAACGCCGTTTCTCGGAAGCCGCGCGAAAAGTTGTTGAACAACGCGATTGGGAAGTTCTTCGCCGAGAACTCGGTGATCTTGACCATGAAAGAGGCGAATTTGTGGAGCAGCTTCGCAAGAGGTCTTTCAACAAGAACATCCTTGGCTTTGTACGTCAGTCAGCAATTCAAAACACCATGACGCCAGAACCTAAAGGTGTTCTACATTTTGTCTGGCCGCGAAATACTGAAACTTGGCCCGGCTTCTCGGATGAAGATGGTTACTGGGCATCGACCCTTGGCAATACGATTCTTGCGGAAGCACGCACTCGACCGAGGGATGCCTCTACCAACTGGGATGGTTTCAAACGTCATCTACTGACAAACGCAATCGCGGAAGAGGACAAGCCACGATTCGAAAGTCTCGGAGATTGGGATGTTCAACAGATTGAAGAATTTGGCCGCGAGATGGCGGAACGGGCGGCAAATGTCTGGTTCTGACCCCGATCCGCTCGAGAACATTATAGAACTCTTTGAGAGGCGGGGACAGGTAGATGGGCTTTCCGCACTTATTGATGCTTTAGCCTCTGGTGAAAATGCTACAGACCTTGCGTCTACCGCTATCGCAATTGACGCTAATGTGTTCATGCGCGTTTCTACACACTCAAAGAGCACGTTGATTATCGACTATCTTGCTAGCCAGCACTCTGCCCCGCTCGTATTGCCGGGTCAGGCAGTCCAAGAATTTTGGAATAACCAAATTGATGCCGTCGACACCGTCGCCACAAAATTGAAGAAGTCTTTTGATGCCCTAAGAACTCAAATCGAAAAAGTCCCCGACGACCTATCGGATTTCACAAGTAGAATGAGCTCGCTTCTCGATGAATTTAGTGAAAAGCACGGGTACATATATGAGGGGGCGACGGTTGCCAAGACGAGTGAGTTCCTGTCGATACTGAAAGACAAGGCGGTCGTTCCTTACTGTCCACGGCCTGTGATTCATAATATTGCCGCGCACCGCAAGAGCACTAAGACACCTCCAGGCTTCAAAGATCAAGGAGATGGAGATTTCTTCATTTGGGCAGATCTCCTCTACGGCCTCCGGAAATTGCAGCTTGAGGGCGGAGAGTTTTCACACGTTGTTCTAGTTACAAATGACACGAAAAAGGACTGGAGCCGGGAGGGCAAAGCACATCCAATTCTTGCGGCCGAAATTTCTGCCCTACTTAACGCGACGTTCGAAACTTGGACCCTCGAGAAGTTGATCAAGGAAATTGAGCGCGCTATAGAGTGACGCTGCAAGCTATTTGGTGCGATTGCCATACGTCCGCTTTGTTAGTGCTGCAATGCCGCATCCAAGACTCGTCACAACGGCTACTTTGGGCCGTCCGTGTAGGCGAAAAGGCTCAAAAAGTGCATCCTGGCCGCACTGTAATCAAAGGTTGACTACATATGCATCTAGGATCACTTTCGACGGAAAGTGAGAACAGCATGATTTTAAAAGAAATTCGTATCAGTGACCTGCTAGTAAATCGAGCCAACGACCGACACGGTGAGCTGGAAAACGAGACAGCGGCTATCTCATGGCTATTCAATACTCGTGAGACGCATATGAAGAACCTTGCCAAGGACATCGTCGCCGAAAGCAAGATTTTCGAACCACCGCTTGTGGCGCCAGCGAACGGCAAATTCGTGGTCTTTGACGGAAACAGGCGCGTAACCTGTTTAAAGGTGCTCGAAAAGCCGGTCCGTGCTCCAACGCCGGAACTCCAGCAGTACTTTACCAAGTTGCGTGAAGGGTGGTCTGGCCCATTTCCCAAAAAAATTCTCTGTCAGGTCGAAGGGGACCGCGACCACATAGACAATATCCTGTATCGTAGACACACAGGTACCTTGAACGGCGTCGGGCAGTCGAACTGGGACGACCGGATGAAAGACAACTTCGTTGCTAGGTCGGGCAAGACCGTGGGGTTCAACGTAGCTGACGAAATTGAAAGAAGGCTACGCGAGGCAGGCTTACTCCCCGAAAAAAAGTTACCTCGCTCGAACCTGAACAGATTTCTTTCTGCGGAAATCATCCGAAACCGGATTGGGTTTAGCGTTAAGAATAAAACCTTCAGTTACACACATAAGCCTGATGTCGTTCTTGGAACATTCCAAAGGCTGGCAGACGACTTTTCCAATGGGCGCATAGTTCTTGGTGATATTTGGGATAACGAAGGCAAACTGGCGTATGTCGAAAGGCTTGAGGCAGAAGGCGTCCTACCCAGTGACGCGGACTTGCTGAGCGAAAAAGGCGACCCCAACAAACCACGGCCACCTTCTCCAAAACCCAAGCCCAAGCCTAAACCGAAGCCTACCCCCACAAAGCGAACGACACTCATTCCACAGAAGGACTTCGGAATTCTTTGGACGGGAAAGCAGCAAAGGCATCACGCCATCTGGGAGGAACTTCAGTTTCATCTCAACACCGAACAGCATCCCAACGCAATTTCTGTGCTTTTCCGCGTCCTGCTTGAGCTCGCTATCGAGCACTATACTGAAACACACGGAGTTTCTCTTCATCAGAACGACAAGCTAGCGAAACGAGTTGAAAAAGTCGGGAGTGAGCTTTTCTCCCATGGGAAAATCGACAAGAAGCAACATTCGGCGACCAAGAAGTTCTCTCAGCTAGATCAGTTGGTGTCTGCAGACACACTGAATCGCTATGTCCATTCCCCCAACTTTGTCCCCTCGGCAAAGCACCTAGAAGCACTATGGGACACAATGGCAGATTTCATTGTCGCGTGCCTAAAGGGTTGATGTTCGAAAATGCCGCGAATGTCTGCAATGCGGGGCTGCATCGCAACATTTGCCAGCTTAGTCCAACGGCAGCTTGGGCCCGTTCATGTCAAGCATCCGTCATCAACATGAGGGGCGGAAAGGGGGCATTCGCTTCAGTTGCGAGGCTGCCGGGCGCCTATCGCGACTGCCGAAATCTAACAGGCTGCTGAAAAAGTCTGGTGCAGGCCACAACACCGGCAAACCGGGGTGATTTTTGCGCTCTCTCCTCGAGCTGACGGAAACCTCTTGTATCCGGCATTGATCAGCTCGACGAGAGCAGCTGTTCAAAATAATTTTTTTTATCAGCCTGCTAAGCGACGACGTTTTGGTGGTTTATGATGTGGTGCGAAAGACGGCTTGGAGCCCATTTTAGTGGATGCTGTGCAACGAACGAATCGCGGCTAATGCTGGCGCGACTAAAGTCATCAACAACTCATGGGGTTTGAACGGGATTTCCGTCTGCAGTAGATAGGTCGTTTCTCAACTTTATTAGAAGGATTTATTTGATGGAGCCAATCCAAATTTATAGAAGGCTCGTCGCAACCTATAAACTTCTCCAAGTTCTGCAGCCAATTTAGGCTATTTGTGATTGGCTATAAAGTGGACGCTCGTTCTTTACATGACGATAGGTTAATGTCAGTGCTTTGCGACCGGGCACAAGTGTACGCGCCGGCACTGGCAGAGTTGTCATATTTTCCAGTTCGGGAAAGAGTGAGAAAATCTCACGCCGTGCGCTCGGAACTATCGATTTTAGTGCTTCTGGCCCGATGAACATAGACTCCGTTTCAGCGCCATTTGAAGTCAGAATTTCATGCTGATCGAAGAGTAAGTGAATATACACTACCTCTGCGGAATCATTATCAATATCAACGCCATCAATTTCGAGAAGTTGTTTTGCTGCGACCAACACTTCAGCAGTATCGAACATTCTTCGCGCAATTTTTGACATCACTAAGATGCGATGTTGCGGCGACACAAGAAGATCTGTCGTTGGATGACCATTTCCTAGTGCGCCGGATCTGATGCGAATTGGACGAAGGTGTTCATTCTCTTTCAAAAACCTTCCGCCAATCGATCGACGGCCGATCCACCTGATCGGTTGAAACCCATTGTCTTTCGTAAGAACCAGATCGCCAACTTTCAAAGTTTCGATAAGTTGGCTGCCTGTTTCAGTTTCAATGTAGGTGCCTGCAGTTAAGCAGGGAACTGTTTCCGGATAGGCATCTTCAAACGCATCCTCTGCTTCTTCAAAAGTTGGGGCGCCGGTTCCGTCTGGGTCACGATCTGGTTCATATGTGATGTCTTCTGGCGTGGAACTGAACGGACCCGCAAGGTCGAGCACGATGTGTTCACCGCCAGTCTCAAATACGATGTAGTCATCACCAAGCCCTAGACCGCTCACCAAGTCATTTTTGGGCGTCATTTGTGAGTAAACTGTTTCCCAGTTTTCAGTGTCCGAGCGCGGATCTCCGTCGCCTGTATAGACTTCTAGCCCCCACCATTGGCCATTGCTGAACTCATCTCTGCCGCCAAGCTGCCATCCACCCAGACGATAGTAGTCTGCGTCATTTTCAAGGTGTGTACTGAAGTCCACAACGCCCGGAGCGTACAGCCCAAAGCCTTCATCACCTTGGTTGACGCCAGGCGGGTTTATGGGCTGCGAACCCATGTAACCGAGCATTTCTTTGGTGATGTATATGTACTGTTCTACTGTAGGCACGTCTGGATCCTCTGACGCCTGCTCATGCAATCAAGGTGGTTTGATCTGGGGCAAGTGCTGTCATGCGAAGAGTGCTTATAACAACTGGTAGAAATACCAGTCATGTGTCGCTCCAGGTCAAACATCTTCATCGTGTTTTGGTCTGCCTACGCGTTTCCGGTATTCGGCTAATGCCGACTTGTGAACGTGGAAGAAAAACAATGATGCAATCTAGCGCGCTCCTGAAGGTACTTAACGACGTTTCTGCAGATACGTTGTCGCTACGAAGCATCCGTAAAGTAGAGAAAAACCTGACTCGACACTTCCAATGACGTCGATCCAGAAACTCACCTTTTGCGCGATAAATTCTGACCCATAGAGCGTCGGGGCGAAGTGCCGCAAAGAGGTTATCGCCACGCGCGCAGCCCCCAAATGGGGGTAAGTCTATCCCATAGGATGGACCAATTTCGAGTAGTTGCTCCAATCGGCATTTTTAAACTTTCCGAAACTTCGATCTTCTAAATTATAGAAGGCCGGGAATTATTCGGCATCCAAACTTCGTAATCAGGTGCGAAAACACCGATTTAATAATTATGGGAGCAAAGCAGTTATGGTGAGTAATGTGATAGTAATCAGCACAACTTATGTAATCGCCGGATGTAATCTCCCCAAAACCGCCGTTTGAAAATTCCCCAGTCGTGAGCGGCAGGGTCAATTCCGAACTTCAATTATTCGGAATTGGCGCTGACGCGGGACATGAGGCCTGATGCTCCGAACGGAGAGTGACAGGGGCAGGCAGGTGAAGGGACTGAGGGAGATCGTTTTGATCCATGATTTGAAAAAGCAGGGGCTCAGCATTTCCGCGATCGCGCGGAAGGTGGGCTCTGATCGCAAGACCGTGCGGAGATACCTCGACCGTGGGCTGGAGGCGCCGGTCTACGGGCCGCGCCAACCGCGGGCGCGGGTGATTGAGCCTTATGAGCGCTATTTGCAGGAGCGGGTTCAGGCGTTCCCCGATCTCAGCGGCGCGCGCCTTCTGCGCGAGATCCGGGAATTGGGCTATGACGGCGGTTATACTGCGGTGACGGACTTCCTGCGCGAGGTGCGCCCGGCCAGGCCGGCGCAGTTCGAGCGGCGGTTCGAGACCCCGCCGGGCAAGCAGGCCCAGGTCGATTTTGCCGAGTTCACGGTGGAGTTCACGGACGAGCCCGGCGTCGTGCGTAAGGTCTGGCTGTTCTCGATCGTGCTCGGCCACAGCCGATGGCTCTGGGGGCGCTTCGTTGCCAGCCAG
>Ga0209344_10000656_pt1 | contig 55538 bp, 48 predicted proteins | sample Cruoilmetagenom6_FD_187293 | JGI IMG/M metagenome (GOLD analysis project Ga0209344, IMG submission 187293) | Oil polluted marine microbial communities from Coal Oil Point, Santa Barbara, California, USA - Santa Barbara Oil Seep Sample 6 (SPAdes)... | ecosystem: Environmental > Aquatic > Marine... | reverse complement strand
CACGCTTTCTCTTTGTGATCCTTTAATTGTAATAGATTTCATTTTGTTTGAATTGTTTATTTATTAAAAAACTCCCTAAAAAGCTGTTTTTTAGGGAGTGCAAAGATAAATTTTATTTTGGATTATCGGTTTAGGAAATTTGATTTTTTCCGTGTGAAGAAGTTTACATTAAAAACTTACCGCTAATGGACTTGTTGGCATTTACGCTCAACATAACATCGGCAAACAATTTTGCGCAACTTATAACCCTAATTTTCTTGCTCGGTTTGGTAGGAATGGAATCTGAAACGATCAGTTCGAGCATTTGCGATTTTTCAATTCGCTCGTAAGCATTTCCAGAAAGCAATGGGTGCGTACAAACCGCGCGAACACTCAAAGCACCGCGCTCCATCATCAAATCGGCAGCGGTAGTGAGGGTACCGGCTGTATCAACCATATCATCAACCAAAACGACGTTTTTCCCTTTTACATCACCAATCAGTTCCATGTGCGAGATTACATTTGCTTTTTCACGCTGCTTGTAGCAGATTACCACATCGCTTTCCAAAAATTTTGAATAGGCATAGGCACGTTTTGAACCGCCCATATCAGGAGAAGCTATTGTAAGATTGTCAAGTTTTAAACTTCTTAAATAAGGAAGAAATATGGTTGAGGCAAAAAGATGGTCCACTGGTTTTTCAAAGAAACCTTGAATCTGGTCTGCATGCAAATCCATTGTAATGATACGTGTTGCTCCTGCGGTTTCAAGCATTTTTGCGACCAACTTTGCGGCAATCGGCACACGCGGCTTATCTTTTCGATCTTGACGCGCCCAACCAAAGTAAGGCAATACGGCTGTAATATGTCTTGCCGAAGCTCGCTTTGCGGCGTCTATCATCAGCAAAAGCTCCATTAAATGGTCGCTGTTCGGAAAGGTGGAACCAATTAAAAAGACGCGACTTCCGCGAACGGATTCTTCAAAGGAAGGCTGAAATTCACCATCGCTATAATGAGATGTTATTACCTTTCCCAAAGGTATTCCGAAGGCATCTGCAATGTCCTGCGCGAGCGCTTCACTTTGTTTACAGGCAAAAATCTTTGGTTCCGGAACAGCGGTTGACATAATTTGTGGTTTTGGGTTATTTAGGCAACAAAGGTAAAAATTAATAGTTAGTGATTTTTAAAAAAATAGCTGGATAAATTTTTAAGTAAATTATAAATAATTGTTTATTTTTGCCTCCCGTTTGCTCGAGTGGCGGAATTGGTAGACGCGCTGGATTCAAAATCCAGTTCTTTCGGGAGTGTGGGTTCGATTCCCACCTCGAGTACAAAAGGCTTCAACAGAAATGTTGGAGCTTTTTTTATTTGGCGGGTACAACATAGGTACAACATTTGATTATTTTCATAATGTTTAAAAATATCTGTAGAAAATTGATTTCTTACTAATATTTTATATCATCTTTTAAATTGAATATTTTCTTAAATTAAAACAACAAAGGGATATACTATAAATTAATTGGATGATTGTTAGTAAATTGGCTTTAACTGCCTAATGCATGATGAACTGTTTCTTTTTAAATATATATGTTTATTATTGACAAATACTATTAAATTAATGAGATAAGCCAAAAGGAAAGACAAGGTCAATTTTTAAATAAACAGAAGCCTTAAATTAATTCCTTCTCCAAATATTCTATAAAGCCAAGTATTAGAAGATTCTCTTTTGTAACTTTCTTTGAGTGATTAATAAATTCCTGAAGATGATATTTTTTTAGCTTCAGTTTTTTTAACCCTAAAGAGAGGAGGAACTCTGGTAATGCCTCTCCGTGGTCATCTCCAAATCTATCAGCCATACTTTTTAAAAATACGGTCATTTCAAAGCTTTGTTTTTCATCCAAATCATATGACAGCATTTTATAATCCGCTGCCCTTAAAAGACTAGCTTGGATAACACCGTCATTAAATCGATTAAACGTTTCGGCACTAATTAAATTTCGAACATATGTACTTTGATTAAGACTACGAGGAGAATTGATTGGTTCGTTCCGTAACTTGTTTAATACTGCAGTTATAGTAAAATACACTTTTGATTGAAAAGCTATTTTTGGCTCTACTTCAAAATTCCAATAAACAAACCCTTTTCTTAATGCAAGAGGTTCACCATCTATTTTTGGAAGAAATACATCATTAGTTAATCCTTTATTTTCTTTTGAATCAATAAGAACCTTTCTTCGAGCATCAAAGTACTCATTTAACTCCTTTTTAATTTCGGGGTCACCAAGTGCCTTTCGTATAAAATTAGTTTCAATAGTCCAATTGTTGTTTTCCTTTGCTTGCGGAATATAAATTTCCTCAACCGCAATTACGGGAAAAGTACCGCCTCCATATTCTCCAATGCCTAGATTACTTTTTATGTTATTTGAGTAATCCTTTTCTGCAGTTCTAGCAATACCTATAAAATATACTACACTTAATTTTGGATAACGTCGTAATAATCTATTTATAAAAAAGTAATGTCGTCCTGTCACATACGTTGCTCCTACAACAATTAAGGTGCCATCAATTTTTTCATCAATCCCTACTGGATTTTTAATATCAATTTTTATAGGTTCTTCTATCCAGGAATTTTGCTTTATAATTAAGTCTGCTAGTGACTGGGAACCTGAATCTCTAAGCGGTAGGATATATTTTGTATTGGCTGGAATATGAGCGTTTATTTTTTTAAAAAGTTTGTTGTGATAATACTTTGGATATGAAGAGCTAGAAATATTATCCAATAGTTTCTCAAAATCTAAATAAATCTCATAACTGCTATCTTCTTCTTCTACATCTCTATAATGTACTTTAAATATGTTTTCCTCCACTGATTGTGCTGTATGGGATTCTACGAAATTGCTTAAAAATCTAGGCGCATCAGCTTTTAAAAGAGTGACGATATTATATTTTGGTTCGATGTTAAGGAAGATATCGGTTTGAATTGAAACGGGCTGGGAGTGGTCTTTACATAAAGAACAAGCAATGCTGTTTGGAAAAGTTTTGAACGGTTCATAACCAATTTTAAAACTTTTTGAATTGCTAAGATTACAAAGAATATTTTTTTGATGCTTAATATAGCTATCATCATTTCCTAAAAAGAACAAGACCAAAATTTCATTTTCATCCGTAATTTGTTTTTCACGTAATCGGTCGATTATATTTCCCGAGGTAGAAGATGAGATTAGTACAATAGATTCTGGACTAAATTGCTGGTTATGGTTTTCAAATACTTCATAACTATCAAAGCTTTTTACAATTGTTTGTTTTAGATTTTTGAACCTACTTTGTATTTCAAAAACAGCAAATGGAAGTACATTTATGGATGCCGTATCACAATAAACAATTTTTATCGAATCAAATATTTTCAGGAGTTGAATTGCTATAAAAAATATTTCATTACTATCTCTCAGAACATTTCCAGTCCGAATGAATTTTTCACTATGTTTTCCCGACGGAAAAACATAATGATGGTCTGGTGATGATTCAATTAAACCACCTCTAGAACAGAAAATATTGAAGTTTCCATTTTTGAATAGTTCTTTAACGAATAAGGACTTATTTTTTAAATCTTTAAGAGTTCCGAATTCCCTATCTAAACCACCAGAGTTATTAAAAAAATATAAACTATAGCTTCCTTCTGTATAGGATTTATCAAAACCTACAACACGCTTAAAAGTTTCAAAAACACCTTCTTTAAAAAAAGACACCAATTCTTCCGAAGCATACTTTGGGATTATAACGACAAATTTATCTGAAAGAACCCTTTCTTGGTTATAATCTTCTAAGCCCTGAATAATTGTATTTTTCCGTATCTGAGCTTCAGATATAAATAAGACTGAGATTGATTTTACACCTCCTTTAAAATTAGTATCATCATTATATGTGAAAAGGTAAAAATCTCTCATATAACATTGCCAATTGGATAATAAAAAGAGTGAAGCGTACCAACAACTTGAGGGTGTTCTTGAAATTGTGAATTATTATTGAAGTAATCCTTAAGCACAATTTTATTTATGTCTGCGGTTTCTTGGTAAGGGTCGGAAATAAAATTTCTAAATAAATCTAACCTTCCTGTCCTAATTCTTAAAAACCCCTTTCCATTTAGCAGCTGCATAACTTTATCCAAACCTTCACCTTTTATATTCGACAAATATGCATTAGAGGAAGTTTTGTGTTTAAGTAAACATTCTCTAGTAAAAGTGACCTCTTCATTTATAGTTAAGGTTGATAAATCATCAGTATTTGAATATCGGCAGACTAGTCCAGGTCCACTATCAAGTATTGATATTTCAAACATTATAAAGTCACTTTGTTCTGTAAGAGGTAAATTATTATTAAAATATTCCTTAACAGACTCAGGAAGTTCATCATCCGCTAAGTAAGCAGACTTTTTTCGTCTTATAGTTCTTAAGGTAACATTTCTTACATTTGGAAAGTAGTATCCTCCGGTTATTTTTGTTCTTCCGTGTTCGTGGGTATTTTTAAATAATTCGAAGATAATTTCGGATAAATCAGAAATTATGGGTGCTATCGTTTTTTTGCTGTCTTCTTTATTATGAGCAAGTGATAGTTTACTAAATATTGGATGCAGATTGAATTCCAGTTGATCAAGTTGAACCAACCTATATTTTTCGTCGTAAAAATATCTAGATAGCCCTCTTTGAACAATATCGTGGTCAAAACTATAAATAGGTAGTGACCTTAAAACTTTTATTTTAAGGAATTCTAATTTTGAAAAATATTTTTGACTGATCGGAGACAACTTAGATTTTAAATCATTGCCATCTTCATCTATAATACTCAAATCCCAAGCAAGAACAATAAAAGGATAAACGAATTCCACTTCAATGTAATTTTGTAAATCTTTTTCTAAACTATATGGTAGAATTAATGCAGAGCATTTTTCTTTCCTAATTACACTTGCAAAAAATTGTATTAGTGATGGAATAACTCCGAAGGAATTCCTCTCTATATTTTTTGGAACCAGAATTTTTTGACTTACTGGTGATGCTTCAACAACCTCATAAAGCTCATTGATGTAAGTAATATTGATATTTCTCCTTATTTTTAAACTCAATTTTTTCTAAAAATGTTTTACGTAAATATATGGTTTTAAGCAAATTTGATTGTCGTTTTTTATAAATACTTTAAATTACAATTTATAGATATTTTCAAGCATTTTTATGAATAAGGTGGCATAGACGTCCTTTCGCCCCTTAATTGCCTATAATAACACATAATATAATTATGAATAAAATTGTTTATGGTAAGTAGAAAAAATATTTGAAGGAACATTAGACGAAGCTTTATCACCAGAGATATTAAAAATGGTGTTGAGAAAAATCAAAATCAGAAAAGCATAAATGGATATAGAATACTTAAACAAAACTCCAAGTAATAGCTGTTACAAGCCTCCTATTGACGGTAATCAAATGATTTTACCTCTAGCAGATATGTCCTGGGAGGATTTTGAAAGGCTTTGTTTAAGAATGGTCGAATATGTTGAAGGTTTTGAAAGGGAAAATTGTGAAATTTTTGGAAGACCTGGACAAAAACAAGATGGAATTGATATTTACGCCAAAAAAGGAGTCGATAGTTATTTTACTTTTCAATGTAAACGTTATAAGTCTATTTCAGCTGCAGATTTAGAAAAAATCTTTTTAGAGTTTGAAAAAGGAACCTGGTTTCCAAAAACAAGAAAATTCGTTCTCTGTACTTCTGCTAATTTTTCTGATGTAAAGTTGCAGAATAGATTTGAAGAAATAAGGGATGCATTTCATAGGAAGAATTTAGAGATAAATAAATGGGATTTTACTTCCATCAATAGAATTTTAAAAACTCACCCTCAAATAGTTTATGATTTCTTCGGTTCTGAATGGTGCAAAAAATTTTGTGGAGATGAGGTTTATAACAATTCAGTAGCAAGTATAGATATTGGAAATATGGAGGAGTCTTTGAAAAAAGCCTCTCTTTTCATGTCCCAAGTGAAAAACTACTTTGAAAAGAAACCAGACACTCATATTGTCAGGAAGGAAACACACCAAATTATCAATTGGATAAAATCCGATCTGATTAGGCCAAAAAAAAATATTCTAGTTCTAGAGGGAGAAAAGGGAATGGGTAAATCCGTAATTCTGAAAGATGTATACGAACAATTAATCAATGAAAATAACTTGGTTCTTGGCATTAAAGCGGATAAATATTACGCAACCAACCCAAGAGAACTTGAAAACAAAATATTTGTAAAAGAAGATATTACCTTCTCTAAAATAATTAGGGCATTAAATACTCAAAAGAGACAGCTAGTTGTGATTATAGACCAATTAGATGCGCTTTCCCAAACACTTTCTTCAAACAGGGAGTATATTCAAACTTATAATAGGATAATTAACGAGTTACTTGACGAAAGAAATATTAGAGTAATTATTTCTTCAAGGAGTTATGACCTAAAGTATGATGCAGAATTGAGTGTATATAGGTCCAATGAATTTCATAATATAAAAGCTACTTTATTAAGTGAAAATGAAGTTGCTCAAACCTTACAGAGATTTAACGTTAGTTGTTCCCAGAAAAAAGTATTGGAACTTCTTAAAACACCACATCATTTAGAGATATTCACTAAACTTCCCAATAAGGGTAAAATTAATCTTAATATAATATCCTCTTTAAAGGATTTGTATGATGCCTTATGGGGCGAGCTAATTATTAAACAACGAAACTTAAAGCTTTTACAGCTATTGTATAAAATTGCTGTAAAGATGTATGAAGCCCAACAGATAACGATAAGCAATCAATTTGCGAACGAGTTTGACGCAGAAATCATGTATCTATTGAGTAATCAATTGATTGTTATTCAAAATTCAAACCTTCAATTTTTTCATCAAACCTTTTATGATTATTGTTTTGCAAGACAATTTGTAGAGCACGAAACTGACATCTACCAATATCTTAAAGAGAACGAACAAAACTTAGAGGTCAGGTCTATAATAAAAATGGTTCTTGAGTATTTACGCGAATATGACCATAAAAAATATATTACAAACACAACATCAATACTCAAATCTTCAAAATATCGATTTCATATAAAAGCTTTAGTCATTAGTAATCTGGGAATATTAGGAGACCCATCAACTGAAGAAAAAAGACTAATAGACAGGCACATTTTGAAGAATCCCCTATATGAAGACATATTTATACATTCTGTGTTTTCAAAAGATTGGAGCGGGTATCTCTTGGAAAAGAAAGTTCTTAATGAATTTCTTTTCCCTCAAAGGGAATTATCAAATAAAGCATATGAGGTTTATAAAAAACAATCAATAATTCAATTAGGTTTTTTAGAGAAGTACAATCATAAAAACATCGTTGAATACAGAAAAAATGCGGCTTGGATTTTTTTTAGAAACAATATTAATCATGCTCCATTACTGATTATAAATTTTTTAGATAAACTTCCTGACTTTTCAGAGAAAAATTTTTTTATAGAAAGAATATTGATGAATCTTGACGATTGGCAAGAAATATCTCTTCTACCTTTTTTTGAAAAGTATATCCCTTTTAATGAGGAGTCTAAAGGGAGAGTTAATTTTTGGTTTTATCAAATACTTGCAAAAATATTCGAGTATCATCAAGAGTATGTGTTCGGGATGCTAGCCCCTATTTTTAATAATATGTTTTATGGTGGTGATTCTTGGCATCACAATGAGTTGTCACATGACCAAGAAGATTTGTTGAAAAAGCTATATGAACAAAGCCCGGAAAGGAGTTTTGATTTTGTTTTTAAAGTATTTGAGAAATTAATTGAGGACAATAAGGACTTTACCAATTTTGAAAATATAGATTGTCCGTTTTACAATTGTACAAAGTTCATTGATGGATTGAGCTCATCAAAAGATGCGCATGTTGTAATGGAAGAATTTCTGGTCAAGCATTTAGGTTTAAATTCGAATGAAAGAGACTATATTATAGATTTCTTCAAAAAACACAAGAACTCTAATTCAGTATTTATTCTTAGAATATTGGTTCTAGCATTAAATAATGATAAACGTTTATTGTTGAATGAGATATCAGAACTAATATCAATCATATATAATAAAAATGGTTTAAATGGTTATGATGATAAGTTTCAATTGTACCTGAGACAACTTATTGCTAATTCTTTCCCCCATTTTTCTAAGAAAATTAAAAACGACATAGCTGAAATTTTATTGACAATAAAAAGCCCATACGATTCTGGCTATAATAAATATAAAGATGAGGATGGAAATCAAAAGGTTTATTTCTACGGCTTTGGCAAAAAACAGTACTATTTCATAAAACAACTTCCAAAAAATGAAATTGAACAAATCACTAAGCTGAAAAAAGTCTTTCAAGAATTCTATCGGAGATTTGGCGATGTTGACAGTAACAAAGCGCATCACATATCATCTTCTTCGGGAGTATACACCGTTGGACCTCCATTGTCTCAAAAAGCATACTCGAAAATGGATTTACAAAATTGGAAAAACAGTATGGTAAAGTTCAATGACAACTATCATGAAGGACATGGGCCAGAGGGAGGAAAACATGAACACTCTAGAGCTTTTGAAGAAACCGTTAAAAATGAACCTGACAAATACTATGACTTTATCAATGGTTTATTCCATGATGAAAAGGTTTCAATTGATTATGTTTCCAAAGGAATTGATGGTTTAATAGCTTCCAAATATTCACCTGATAAGGTAAAAGAATTATACAAAAGGTTTATTCGACTAGAATTAGATAGGGGTAATACACTTTATGCGATATGGCAATCCAGATACTTTATAGAACATAAGCTGGTCGATAAGGATATAATCTCTTTTTTAAGTGAAAGTGCAAAAAATCACCCTAACCCTGAGAAGCCGATGAATGAAAATGACCCCTCATTTGATAGTTTAAATACAGTTAGAGGAGCGGCCATTCATAAAATCATGCAGTGTTATGAGCACGGAGAATTTGCGGAAACGATATTCGAAACTGCCGAAAAAGGAGCATTGGACCCTCAAATTTCTGTAAGGGTAGCTGTGATGCAAGAACTTGCTTATTTAAATCATCTGGATTTAAATAGAAGTTTTAAAATTTTCATGGAATTGATTGAAGATGCCGACATCGAGTTATTGAAAAACTCTTTTAGGACATCCCAATATTTTAATCATAAATTTCATTTTGAAATGTATCCATATTTTAAAAAAATCATGGAATATAAAGATCTTCATAATGAAGGAAATGTTATTGTTTTGAGTTGGTTAATTGAAGAAATAAATGATAAAAATTTATATGCAAAATTTGTCAGGTTAAGTGATGAGGCAAAGCTTTGTGCATTAAAAATTGCAGAGGCCAATCTATTTGACAAAAATGGAAAACCAGATAAAAAATCATTCCAAATATTGAACAGTTTTCTAAATGAAAAAGGCGAAGATTTTGCATCCGCTTATTCCGGAATTGTTTTAAGAAAATTCAAACATTATAATTTCGAGGATGTCTATCCATTTTTATTAAAATATTCAAGAAGCAAGTTATGCATGGCTCAACCTAGATACTTCTTTCAATTACTCTTAAGTTGTGCAAAAGACTATCCAATAGAATGCTTAACATTAGTTGAAAAACTAAAATTTGACAGAATTCCAAATATACAACTCAAAGGGCACTATGATAAAGAACCTGTACAGTTAATTTTAGCTATCTACACCAAGTTAAATATAAATTTGAGTAAGAATAGAAAATACGTCAAAAAATCATTGGATATTTTTGATTCTATGCTCAAGCACAATCATTTAAGAATTTCAGTAAATCAAGCTATTCAATTAACTGCTTAGGCAAGAAGTCTCTATGAAAGTCCGTAATGTATTAACTTTTCATAGTATTTATCACTATTAAGTAAAATCATTGGTACTTTAAAGTAGAAACTATTATTAAATCCAAATTCAAAGAAAATAGCATATTTGTTAAATGGAGGTTTAAACCTTTCCATAGAATCGTCAAATAGCTCTATCTGAAATTTAAACGCTCGCTCAGAAGGAACTTCAAGTTCGTATGGTAAAATGGTTTCAGACATTTCTCCATCTTGAGGCATTTTGATTTTATACGTTACACATGGTCTAAGAATATTTGGTAAAGGAATATTGGGCGCGGATAAACCAATAGGTAATCTTTTTATGTTTGTTCTAACATTTGTTAGTAACAAAGTCTTATCGGAGTGATTGATAAAACTAAAATTGAATATCGGAAATAATGATTGTATTTTAACGACTTCGAAGGCATTATTTAGTCCTTTTATGGGTCTCCAGCCGCATTTCTTTTCATCTACCGAGATAGAGATAAATTGAATTTTTGAAACCTTGTTTTTAATATTTTGCTTTCTGTCGATGACCTCCTGTCGAGAAATATCATCTTTAGTGATTTTTGAATGGCATGTAGGGCAAACCAAAATAAGATTTTCCATTATATGGTTTGACGGATTCTCGTCTATATGATGAATTTCGAAATGACCTACTTCATCACTATCGCAAAATGGACAAATAGAATTAATCTCCTTTTGTAATTCAGAGCGAATCTTGTTTTTCTGGGGTATATTAGTTTTTATTTTTTTCTTCAATTTAATTAAAATTTGGAAATACAAAATATAAAATACGCGTTACATTGGCCTATCCCCATTGTCATTAGTAAAAATACAATCAATTTAAATAATTCCCCCATCCAGTTATAAACTACTTCAGTTTAAGAAAATTAAAGAATGGAGTGGTTAACCTTTTTACAATTTTTTATTGAAATACTCGGGTAACAATCTAAAGATTGTATAAAAGTTATGTGTGTTGATGAAATTGTTAGTGACCAAAAAAAGATAACTATATTCCTAACAGTTAATTTAATGTAAATTTTTCACTGGATTTTCAAAAATGAAGAATATCGAAATTCTTCATCTTATCATATTTTACAGCAGGTAGGATGTCTATTAATAATAGATCAACATTATTTCCAGATTTGATGATAGCATTGAGCTAATAATTTTTCTTAATCAACTCAAAAAATCATTATATTTGAGCCGAATAATAATTCTAATCGGCTCATAATGATTTATAATTGGCAAAAACAGGAATGGCCCAACTTTACTTACTCACTAGAGAAAGTTGAGGATTTATTGTTTGAGTATATGTCCCACGTCGGGCAATTGGATGGATTGTTAAAAGGCTTGAATCAAAGCGAGCAGATAGAGGCAGTCATTCAAATTATGGTAGCGGAAGCAATTAAATCCTCAGAAATTGAAGGTGAATATCTAGAGCGTGAGGATGTGAAATCTTCCGTACGAAATAATTTGGGTCTTAATACAATAAAGGAAGTGGTTTCAGATCAGCGAGCGACAGGAATGGCAGCTTTGCTTACAGATGTCCGGGAGACATTTTCGGAAGCGCTCACTCCAGAAAAGCTTTTTGCCTGGCATTCTTCGTTGATGATGGGAACAAAGAATGTTCTTGTGGGTGGGTGGAGAACACATAAAGAACCGATGCAGGTTATTTCGGGGGCTCTGGGCAAACAGAAAGTGCATTTTGAAGCGCCTCCTTCAAGTAGGGTTCCCGATGAAATGAAAAAGTTTTTTCATTGGTTTAACGATACTGGTCCTTCTGGTAAAAACCCCATCAAAAAACCAATATTAAGGTCAGCAATTGCTCATCTATATTTTGAAAGCATTCACCCCTTTGAAGATGGAAATGGCCGCTTGGGTAGGTGTATTTCTGAAAAGGCACTTTCCCAGTTTATAAACAGACCCATATTGATGAGTCTATCGAGAGGCATTGAAGCTGATAAAAAGGCATATTATTACCATCTTGAAAAAGCACAAAAATCAAATGATATCACGGAATGGATATCCTATTTTGTGAGATCCGTACTTATCGCCCAAGAACAAACAACTCAAGAAGTTGCTTTTACCCTAAAAAAAGCTCGCTTTTTTGATCGCTTTAATGAATTATTGAATGAAAGACAACTCCGTGCTGTTCAACGAATGTTAGAGGAAGGACCAAAGGGTTTTGAAGGTGGTATGAACGCTCGTAAATATTTAGGAATCACAAAAACTTCTAAAGCTACGGCTACCAGAGATCTTCAAGATTTAGTAGCAAAGGGTATATTCATTCCAACTGGCGGGGGTAGGAGTACTCGTTATGAATTGGCCTTGGATGTAGAATAAATGTTTATAATAAAACCTCGTTCCAGCCCATTTTCGCTCCATTGCATTTCGGGAAATACGCTTCACTTTATTTTCTTAGACACAGTCCCAAAATTTAATTTTAATGTAATTGAAAGAATTAAATTTCGGAATATAAATTTTGTGATTGAGTCCGCTTGATCCTGCTGAGATTCAAGTTCTGTATTTATAAAGAGCATTTCAAAACTTTCCCAATCAAATCTAAAAATCCCACCATCCCATTACCTTTCCGATTAAAGATGCAAAATTTAAAATTGGAGGACTGCATAACCGGTCACGGGCTCCCTTTTATAAGTCATTTTCCAATTTCAAATTTTAAAATGGAACAGTATCGGAAAGGTAACGCGATGGCACTATGGGAAGTAAATCGATAATGGGATGGGGATAGTGTCTGTTTTGGAGTGAGAAATTCTTACTGTATATGAAATTCTGCCCTAATTCAAATAGGAAAGGAAAACGCTCAGGATATAATAAGTAAATCGTTTGGGGTCTGAGCTAAAAATGAAATCCCTTTCCTTGATGATTCCTTAAAGTTAAAAGGGTATTCCTATTAAAAAAATAAAATGTTTGGCTATAAATTTATGTTTGTTTTAGCTTTATAAAAGTTTACTTTTTTGGAGCGGAGCGGAAAAAATTTGTAAAGCAAGAGGATAACACGCTGCGCGATGTTATGGTTTATAAATCGTTTGCTTTTAGCGTTTTATAAAAGTTTGCAAATTTATTTTTTAGTAATTTTCCGTGAAAAAGCTTCAAACCACCCATTAACAGGCAAATCTTTCACGGAATTTTTAGTAAAATTCCCGTTTTGGCCCTTCGGAAATTGACCAACAATCCCCAACGGCTTTTTTAAATTCCCTAAAATTTTGACCCCCATTTAAATAAGAGAGTCCACGCGTTGTATATGCTCTTTACATTTAGTGGGTGCGCTAAAGTGGCCCCACCTTACGGGTGTACAAGCACCCTCGTTTCGCAATCAGTTTGTCATTCGACCAAAAGCTCGATGCCCGCCTTTTCGGCCTTATATCTTATTTTAATTATCAGATCGTAATAGCTCCAGTTCCGAAGTACGAATTTCTCCGCCTTGGCGATCCCGATCTTGTCCTGTTGGCCTACCAATATCAACGTGCCCACCTGGTGCTTGATGCAAAAGTCGATCAGTTTTTTGCTGTACACATGGATCCGGTGGCGTATGTACCTGTTCTCCTTTTGGTAAAAGGAGCGCACGGCCTTCAATTTTCTCTTGGTCCCCTTGCCCGATTTGGAAAAGGCGGCTCCTTCCTGTGCCCGTCTTCTGGCTGCCTGTATGGCCAGCCTACGGTATATAAATTCCTCCCTGCTGCCAATGGTGAGCTTGTTGTTGCCCGTTTTGACTATAATGGGATATTCAAGGGAAAGGGAGGCCTCCGCGATCACTTCGGGCCTCAAATGATGCTCTTCCTTTTCGATCTCAAAGACAGGGAGCCAGAAGATCTTCCCGTCCCGCAATTTGATATGGGAGGTACAGAGCTTGGTCTCCCCGGCCACGACCCGTTCCAACAGTTTTTTCTTGTCGGTAAAGTCCTTTCCGAGATAGGTGCGGAAAGGGATCTGGAACAGGCTGAAGCAGAAGGCATTCTTCCCATCGTCATAATGCAGCCCACTGACCAGCTCCATGCTGAACGGAAAGGCCATGTCCCTTTTGAAATTCTTGAGGGAGCATTCGCCCCGCCAGTATTCCGGCCTGTTCTTGTTGAAGGCACTTATGAGGGTGTTGTTGAGTGTCGACAATATGTTGGTTGGGATCTCCCCCTTGAAGCGGTCCGAGACCACGCGATAGGTGGTGTTGATACGGGAGCGTTGCAGTAAACCCAATTCGTCCTTTTTCTCGTCTGCCAATTTATATTGCACCCCTGCCGATAGATAAAGAAATTCCTTGATCATTTCCTGTACGTACAGATGGGTAACGATGAGGTTGGCCGCACGGAAGCACCTGTTCTGCCATTGGTAGAGGGTGTCCAGTGCCTCCTTCCGCTCTTCTTTTGTGGGGAGGTCGACCAATAGCTGGATCTTCCGTGTCAGTTTCATTGTCTCCTTTTCCATGTCATGCGGATTGTGGTTGTGGTTGGTGCTCGTCTCGGGATAGCTTGTAGGCGGCCATAAACTCTTCGTGGACTTCCCTTTGGGAAAGGTCGAGCGCCGTGGCGATCTCCGCAAAGGAAAGTTTCCCCTCACAGCGGAGTTTCAATACCTCTGTCTGTTGTGCGGTGATAGTCCCCTCGGCTTTCAATGTGACGGTTGGCTTTTCAAAGTTTTGACCCTGGTGGACAATGTTCTTGATTTCGGAAATTGCCTTTTTTATCTTGACGCTTGTTTCCTTAATGTTCATTCCCATCGCTTCGGCGATCGCCTTGTACTGGAAGCCGTACTTTAGGCACAGTTCTATGAAACGGCGGCTTTCGGTATTTAAGAGAGGCATTACCTCTTCGAGCTTTTCAAAGTCCTCCTGTGCCATATTTTGGAGGTGTAGATTTTCTTCCTCGGCAAGAGGGTCATAGCCCGCCATATAGTCCTGATAGTTCTCGAAGCGTTCCAATGAATGGACGTTCCGGGAAAACTTGTTCTTGGGTCGTGTATAGTAGGAAATGCATTCCCGCTTCATCACGAACCTGAGGAAAAAGAAGACGTGCTTGGGCGTTTCCACCGTGTCCCTATGGAGCCACAGTTTTAAGAAGGCATCCTGCACCAAGGTTTCTATTACAAACTCATCCTCAATAAGCCGTTTGCCCACCCAGAAGATGTTCCTGCTGTACTTGGCGTGGATGTGCGCAAAGGCGGCGGGACAGCCGTTTTTCAATTGTATAAAGATATCTTCGGACATAAACTCTTTTTTTACTCGCTGATAATTTTCACGAGCAATAATTTAAATGAATGTAAAGCGAGTTCTTTTATATAATTAAGAGAAGATGACTTCGAAGCATTGAGAATTTTGCCTTTTGACAAACAAAAAGGGCGTGGAGTCTCAACTTATCTTGATAGAGGTACTGGTATACCATGCAGAGATAAGAGAGCTCACGCCCCGGGTCGTGAGCCAATCTACTTATCATCTCCCTGCAAAAAGTACCAGTTTTCTATCAAGAGATTCAAAGCGATGACTTCAATATTGTTAAATGAAGAACCGCAATATTAATAATTAAAAGCTAAGATATAAAAAATAATTAATTATTCGGATTTCAGTCCGAAATTTATTTTCATATAACCGCTTTATTTGTTTAAGATGAAGCAGACAAACCGAAAAATTGTAGAGTTTATAAGGGATAAATGGGTTATCCCATTTGACAACAATAACCTATTTGCCAAAGAACACTTCATTGACGAAAAAACCGTTCGGAGAATTAGGGAAGATAAGGATTACCATATAGGCCTAATTACGATTATAAGAATTTGCGAAGCAAGGAATTTAAAGCTGAGTGAGTTTTTTAAGATGGTTGGAATATAATCAGCTAAATTCAAAATTTTCAAGTTCTCACTATGCGGAACAACATTTCTTTTATTAAACTACTTTCTTGCATTTGGTATTTTTAAATAGATATACTGACTACTACGGTTTTCCGTAAGACTGGAATTTTATTTTGATTTAAATTTACATAAAATAATAGCCGCATAGATGTATTATGAAGCTTATAAATTAAAATCAGCAGTTCGCGTGCCAAATAATTGTATAATGAGCTATAAATAGCGTCTATAAGCAGAGTTATACAACTGCTAAAAAAAGAGTGCAGAAGAAAAAAATTCCGAAGCTGTAAATATAGCGATAGACCAGTTCCAAAAATTTCTCGCAAAAAAAGGGTACAGAAAAAACCAAACTTAAAAAAAAGATTGACGGGATAAAAATCATAACCTATTTTTAAAGTTGAGAGCAGAGCTCCATTAAAAGTCTCTACTTAATTCCTTTAACTGATTATCGGAATCATCGATAAGTTCTTGCAACTTTGTTAAATTTGGTGCAATTATCCCTGTTACACCAAATAGACGCTTTATCTCTTTGTTCATAGCAAGATTGGTTCGTAAAGCTGATAATAGTTTTTGATTATTCATAATAAAATAATTTATTTAATATAAAATACTAGATAGTCATATGAAATATTTAATCACAACCATCTTCGCATTTACTATTCTACTAAGTTGTAATTCACAGATAGAAGATACATCCTTTTGCAATTATGATAATTTTTCGTTATCAAAAAATATATTAGGTAGTTGGGACAAATCACATAAAGAGGCTCTCAGCGATTTGGCTTCCATATTAAATGGTTATAATGGAACTTCGATGATTTTTAACGAAAGGTATATGTATACGAATATCACATATGAACTATTTTTTAATATTACCGATAATGAACAAAATTTATATTTAGTTGAATCCACTTACAAAGATATTTCCAACGAAAATGGTAGTACAGAGCTTTTTTTAGACCCTACAAAAAAAGAATTCCTGCAGTACAAAATTATAACTGAAATTCCCATTAATCAATTGAATAAAGAAAAAATCTCAACATTTAGTTATGAGTACAAAGGAAATCCGAGGGTCGGAAATTATGGTATGAATATAAATGTAGAGAGTCAATATAGCTACGAGCCTTTTAAAAGAAAAGTTCTCTATTTTAAAAATGGTAAGCTATACAAGATAGGTAAATGTGAACCTACATTAGATTTTACAATTATAACAGATAAAAAACAAGGCGAAACTCTATATAAATATTTAAAAGATTTTACGAATAAATTTAATCCATAAATTATTGCCTTTCAAAAGCTTGGATATCAAATAATCTCACGGGTATATTCTTAAACCCTTTTTTATGTTTGGATGTGATGAATAATTCTTCGTGGTCTATTAAGTTAAGATACACAACGAGTGTTTCACAATTATTATCATAGAAATCACGCTCATAAGATTTGAACTCTTTACCCTCTATATAAACAAGAAACCATTTATCCATAATCTGAAACCAATAAAACTGCCCGACATTCATAGTCAGGGAACCAAAAACTTTACAATAATTATCATAATTATAAAACATAATTGAGATTTTAAATAAAAATATGCAATCTTAAAGTATATTGCTAATAATTTATTTTCGAACTATGTCCGATAAGCTGGAAATCATATCGTTGCAAAAATGATATAGAAAATAGTCTGGCAAGGGAGTTGTGGAAAGAACATTTTGTAAATGGCGATTAAGAAAATAGTCCGAAAATAAACAGAACAGAATATTATTTAATGCATTGGGTGGGAGACAAATTTTAGATAATTCCGATTGCACAGAAAAAATCTATGTTAAAAACCTAACCTTTTTTCTATAATTTCTATATAAGTTCTTAAGCAGTCTGCTCTTAACAATTGTAAATGCTCTTCAATTGTTAAAATTAATTCCTTATATTTGGTATTCTCCCCTATTAAAATCTTGACTGTTACGGTTTTCCGTAATAATATATGAAAACATAGTTTTATATTTGAATTTTTAGAAAACTAATCACGCACCTGAGGAGTATAGCAGCAATCAATCTGTCATCTATACACATTTTTCCACACATTTGAAAAAATATGTTCTTTAATAAGAAAATAAAAACCACCTTAACTGAATTTCTTACCGAAATAAAATCGGGTAATGAAAACATACTTGGAATTCTTGGATTAAAAGAAAGTAGTTTTAATAATGTTTCCTATGACCAAATTCTTGAAAATCCTGACGATATAGCTTCAGGTGTTATTGGAGTTAGAACAAAGTTTAGCACAAAAGCATTTCAACTTTTTGACAACATTTTGCTAAAAGAAATAGACAATGGAGATTTAAAACATATTTTCTACACAACAACTCGCGATTTCAATAGAATTAATTCTATTGCAGAAACAATTTATTCTGTTTTGGGAACTGGATTTTTTGATGCAGAAGTTCCTTCATCATTCAAAGACAAAGAAAAGCTGAGAAACTTCACTAAAGGAATGTTCGGACAAGATGACGAAATAATGAATCTTTGGACTATCGATAATATTACAGTTATGTTACAATACAGAAGTCAACCAATGTTTGAGGTTTCCCTATTTGTTACAAAAAACAAGAAAAAGGATGTTGACAGAAAATCCAGAATAAAAGGAAATATTACAGAATTACTAAAAACGGATATTGATTCTATATTTTTAAAGCAAGAAGATTCAAAAACAGAAAATATAGAAGATGACGGAACCATAAGTTTTGTGAGATATTATTACGAACTAAACCCAACCGAATTGAATGTATTTGACCAATTAGAGATACAACAAGGGGGTAATAAAAAAGACCATACGTTTCAAAAAGGAACAAATTTGACATTCACATCATCAAAAGACATTCCTCTAACTGATATGGTGGAAATAGCGGGAAAATTAATTAAAATGTATGGAGCTGATAATGGAGGAACAGAAGAACTTGAAATTCACGAATTAGATTTATTAGAAGAACGTAAGAATTGGACTGGAAGAAGCTGGGGATTTAATGAAGTACATGGAATTTATGATGTTGATAATCCAAATGAACAATCGACCTATTCTGTTTGGTTAAGTCATGATGAATATGGTTTCGGATTCACATTATCAATAATAGGTTACCACTATTTGAGAGAATATTTTGTAGCGGAATAAAAACGTGTGGAAACAACGTGTGGAAACAACGTGAATACTTCCTTGGCGGCTGAATTGCCGTCGGCCAGTTCGAACTTCGTGCTCGCGTCCTAATCGGAATTCATTGCTTTTTGCTATATTTCGTTTATGGCGTATAATCATAGCTGATTTTCCACAACGAGCCATACAGTTGTAAGCCATTTATGACAAACTAGAGGAAATTAATCGAATATTAACCCTCAAGAATGTCTATACTGAAACGTTCAACGAAATTGAGAGAAACCTTTAACAATTTTACATATGGAGAAAAAAGTAAATATTGATGGAAATGGGAACATAGTAATCCACGAAGTTGATGGTTCAAACATAGTTATCAATCCAGACAATTCGGCTGAATTGAGAAAACTAATAATTGATTTTGGAACAGAATTAAAAAAATTACCAATCGAAGTTTTGAATATGATAGAAAAAAAGCAAGACATTAATTCCGAAGTTGTCGGAGGAGCAAATATATATTTAACCACAACTGCTGTGTTGCACCAGATTCGAGAATATAGAGAAATTAGATTTGGTTTAACTATTACAAATCTGACTAAAGAAAATAGATATTTTAATCAACCCACTTTTCAAGTTTCACCAAAATTTGATTTAAAGGACGGAATTGAACACGATACTTTTGTAATGATACCTGAAGGCAATGTGAATTTTCCAATAAAACTCGAATATGGAGAACCTAAATCTCTATCATATCAATTAATGCCTGGCTTTATTGATATGTGTCGAGAATTGCTCGAAAAAGACAAAAATGCTTATATTCAGGCTTTTGTAAGTACAACAGTTGGAGAACTTTACGAGTCCAAAAAACTTACAATGAAAAAATTAATGGAAAATTTAAAGTGGATTGAACAATAATGGAAATAACAGAACTTGCAACACATACCTTGGATACATTACAGCCCTTTTTAGAGGCTGGTGGGAAAGAATTAGTTAAAGGCATAACCTCGGATTTATGGTCTAAAGTTAAATCTGTCTTTAATGGAAAAGAAGAAAAGAAAGTCTTGGAGGAATTTGAACAAAATCCAACAGATTTTAAAATCAAAGGTAAAGTTGAATATATTTTGGAAAAGGAATTGCAAAACCATCCTGAATTAATTGAAGGGTTGTTTGAATTAGTTGAAATAGTAAGAAAATCGGATGATTATAGTATAATAGTTAATCAAATTGGAAATGACAATATTTCGATTGGAGGGAAAATATCTAAATCCAAAATAAATATACGGAAATAAAAACTGCGTAGAACTCACTCTATAAGCTTTGGCTTGGTCAGTCCTCATTTGGAAAATCCTGTGGATTTCCAACGTCAATATTTGTTTGGGGAGAGTTGAAATAGTATGTGTATAACAGCCTAAAACGTTCGCGACAAGCTGGAAAAAAAATCCAAAGTAAATTAGCAATAAAAATATGAGAATAGCCATACTAATAGGAGTATCGAAATTTGATAATTGTAATAATTTACCGGGATGTGAAAATGATGTTACTGCAATTCACGAAATTCTTAAAGCAACCAATCAATTCGATGATGTAAAATTTTATAAAGGTAAAGTCGATAGTAAGCCCTTTAAAACAGAACTTGCTGAATATTTTTCAGAATTAAAAGGAGAAAATATTGAAGAAGTATTTTTTTATTTTTCTGGGCACGGAAATTTTTACAAAAATGAATTTTATTATGTATTATCCGATTTTGATGAAAGTCAAAGGAAACAAACCTCTCTACAAAATTCAGAAATTGATAAGCTTATTAAAAGCATTAAACCTAAACTTGTTTCCAAAATAATAGATGCCTGTCAGTCGGGAGTTTCTTATGTAAAAGGAGAAAATAGGGTTGAAAAATATTATAACAGAACAACTGACAATTTCGAGAAATGTTATTTTATGCATTCGAGTCAGACGTCACAATTTTCTTATCAAGACAACGATTTAAGTGATTTTACCAAAAGCTTTTTGTCTTCTTTAAGAAGTAACGACTTTTCAAATATAAGATACAAACATATTATAGATTATATTTCTGATGAATTTGAACGAAGCACTGAACAAACACCTTTTTTTGTAACTCAAGCTGATTATACTGAAATATTTATTCAATCATCCAAAGAAATTAATCAATTAATTGAAAGATATATTCCAAGTCTTAAAGTTAAAGACCAAGAAAAGAAAAATGAAGAGAGTCCAGCACAAAGAGAATTATCTTATATTGATAAAATTAAATTAGAAGCAAAAGAATTTTCTAATGAAGAAGATACTAAAAAATTAATCGACAGTATTAAAGATTGTATTAAGAGAGTAACTTTAAAAACAGATTTAAAAGAGCTTTATGATATAACCTTTTTATTCGAACATAATACTCTTCATATACCTAAAGGGTCTTTAATAGGAACTTGGCTAAAGGAAAATTCTCATCAATACTTTGCTAAACCTTATTATAAAACTATTACCTATAGAGAGGAAATTGTACCAAATTCTATTAGTCCAATAATGAATATGATGAATCCCCATAAAATTGTAACTAAAGAAAAACAAGAATTGGACGGATTTCAAACAACATTTGAACTACCTCATTCATATGTTGTCATTAAGTATGTGCCAAAATACCCGAATATAAAACAGTTTGCTGTATTTTTAACATATCTTGTTTCTAAAAAAGATATTAAGCTATTCTACGGATTTACAGACTATAAAGAAAAAAATTGGTTAAATAAAAGCGTGAATTTAAATTTCAAATGGTCTTCAACAGATTTTAAGTTAATTGATGAAAAACTTATTTTGGATTTTATTAAAAATTTATTGATGGGAATCGAAGAAAATATTAAAGCTAGATTAAATAATAAATTAGATCCTGAAAAGTAAGTTTGTACAGTGAAAGTGTAAACCCAAACAGCAATTTAGAAATTCAGCGAGAAATAATGGATTTGGGATCTTTTAAAAAAATAAAAGTCGATGAAACGCAGGAATTCAAAGTTTTTGTTAAAGAAATCGATTATTTGATTGAATTTTTCCAAAGATTTTCTGAACTGATATTCTATAACGGTCGTCTCAATTCATTCCACACACCTAAAAAGACTTTTTTCCTTAACACACACTTAATTGATAGTTCTGCACAAACTTTACAAAGTATTAAGTTGTGCTGTTCAATTGGCAGTTTTTCAGACGCAAATACATTGATAAGAAAACTTAGAGATGATCTAATTCTGTATGTTTATATTCTTTCAATAATAAATTCAAGAAAACCCTTTATAGAAGATGACCTAAAGAGTCTAAAAGTTGACAGCCCAGAAGAATTTGCTAATTCATTTTCAAATATTAGAATGAATAATGTTATGACCGATGATGAAAAAGCAGTTTACGCTTGGTTTAATAATTCAGTTTCTGATTTAGAGGGATCAGTTAGGAAAAAATTGGAATTTCACAATTACATGAAGACGCTTAGGACGAACCAAAATACTTCTCAAATTTTACAAGAATATAATCTACAAGATTATTGGGAAGTGCTCAGAAAAAAGCTGAACGACTATGTTCACAACAATGGAGTAAAGTTTGCCTCACAAAATTTAATAAGACATAATAATATGTATTTAGACATCCATTTAAAAAATATAAATATTCGGACTTCTTACATTTCATCGTTTTTTATAGTTGTTCTATTAATGGTTGATTCGGCATTAATATCATCAACGGATTATATGGATCATTTAAATTTAGGCTTACAACCACCTGAAGAAAGTCAATATTTTGTAGCTAATTTCATTCAGGATTTTATTGATAAAAAAGTAAATGGCCTCCATCCAGAATTAAAGCAATATTTGAAAGACAATAATATTAACGGAATGAAAATCGAATAATGATCAAAATCTCTCATATTTTTAATCTTTTGATAATACATTTCAATAACATTACTTATGAATAATTTTGAATCCTTTTTATCATACGCCGGTGAAGACGAAAATTATGCTAAGGAGTTAGTCGGGGCTCTTAAAGCCAATGGATTCAATATTTGGTATGCCCCTATGAATCTTTCAATTGGAGATAGATTATTAGATTCAATAGAAAAAGGATTAAATGACTCATCATCTGGAATTTTATTAATTACTCCTGAATATTTGAAAAAAGGATGGACGAATTACGAGATGGATATTTTAATAAGACAGAATATAGAAAATAACAAAAAAGTATTACCAATTTGGCATAAAGTAAACAAAAACCAAGTCGAGGAAAGGCATACTGGCCTAGCAGGTATTGTTGCAATTAATTCTCAAATAGGATTTAGAAATTTAATTATAAAGCTAACTCAGGTTTTATCGCAACAAGCATCAACAATTGGGATTGTACCAGGATATGAATCTCCCGTTCTAAGATTTTTAGAAGGAAGTGGAGAAATCACAGTTGGATTGAATGGACCAGCCACAACATTATGGGAATTTTTAATTCACGCAAATGATTCTCAGTACCCTATATATATTGAAGGAAACATATACAAAAAAAAGGATTTACTATATCAGGCTGCTCAATTACTTCCGCATCGACCGGAAACAGTTGAAAACTGGGTAGGAGAAGACGGCTATAAGAAAATTTGGGAAATGTGTTTAAAACATAACATTGATCCCAAGACGTTTGAATAAATTAAAAATTTTGCATTCAAAATTTTAACTAGAGAAGTCAAATCCTAATCTAAAAATTTATCACACTATCCAATGCTTCATCGGCATCTTTATGAATAAAGTTTGCTTGATATTGTATAGTCGTTGTAACAGAAGAGTGCCTATAAAGTTTTTGAAGCATTTTAATGGGAATCTTGTCTTCTGATATATGACCAAAGCTATGTCTGGCAATATGCATTGTAAATTTTTTCTTGATTTTTGCTTTTTTCGCAACCTCTACTAAGTACTTGTTGAATTTTTTGGTAGCTGTTTTCGTCTTAGCATATACATCTTTGGCATTTTCCAAATCGGCTTTTTTTAATTCTGGAAAAACAAAATCATTTTCATTAAGTTTTCCTGGCTTATAGTAATCAAGTATTGGTAAAACTTTATCCGGTATTTTAAGAGAAAGAAGTTTTGAATTTTTGTTCATACGGTAGTGGAGTCTTTTGTCATAAATGTCAGACCACCTAATTTTAAGAATGTCAGCAGCTCTTATTCCAGCAAAATAAAAGCTGAACAACCAAACGTTTCTAGCGTGTATTTCATTTTTGGTAAGATTTTCAACAGATTCCAATGATTTGATTTCATTTTTTGATAATCCTATTTTCTCAGTTTCAGGGAATTTTATTCTAATCTTACCAGACCCAAATGGATAAAGTTTTCTATCAACCATCCCTAATTTAATGGCTCTATTATAAATTGTTCGAATCACTATAAGAGTATTTGCGATTGATCTTTCAGACATAGGACGCTTCCTTAAATACAGAATAAACTTTTTAAGAAAACTTTCATCTATTTCTTGAAAAGTAAGTTGTTTTGATTTTGAGAATTCCAAAACATGTTTCACACGTGGTTTATCGGATGATAGCCGAGCGAGTTTATTATTGTGTTTCATTTCATCAAGATAAACTTCTGCAAGCGTGAAAAAATTTGAGTTCGCATTGGATGAATATATCTCATTTTTAATTTGATTAGCAGACAAGTCCTTTTTCTGGGATTGTAAATCAATAAGAGTTTGGTTCGCTATGGACAATTCTGAAAGTAAAAGATTATTCAGTTTTAACGCATTGGGATGCGTGTTCTTAACCCTACCATTTTTAATGTCCCAAAACTTTTCGTTTATATAATGCCCAACATAATGATAGTTTGAACGTCTATTTTTGGTAATGCGAATTGCCAATGGAAACTCCCCCTCTTTATTCGCTTTTTTTCTCAAAACTATTTTTGTATTCGAAGACATAACATATTGATTTTACGCCATAAAGATAATAAAATTTGGTACAACATAGGTACAACATTTTTTGATTTTAAGACATATTAAATGAAATCAATAAAAATTAAATATCTTATAAACAATTGATTATGAATATACTTAATGAAATTTGAATACAAATGCGCTGGATTCAAAATCCAGTTCTTTCGGGAGTGTGGGTTCGATTCCCACCTCGAGTACAGATAACTAACCTCAACAGAAATGTTGGGGTTTTATTTTTTTATAAATTTTTCCACACTTTTACCTTCTGAAGTGGTTATTTCGAGAAAGTACATCCCCTTAGCCAAGACGGCTATATTGATACTTTCATTGGCTGGCACAATGTCCATAATTCTTTTCCCCGATACTGAATAAACTATTGTTTTTATAATTTGTGCATCTTCGGATTTTATAAACAGTTGATCGGAAGCTGGGTTTGGGTAGAGCTTGAATTTTTCGGAATTATTGTCTTTAATGGATAGTGGCTCTCCAGCAATAAAGTCCAGCCAATATCCTAACTGACCCTGCCCAAAATACAAATGTTGGAGATTGTCTGAAGAAGAAATTTCTATACCATAGAAATGTGCTTGATTCAACGAAAAGTATTCAAAATAATACAACTCAAAATCATCGTGAAATTCTGTTTCACAGTCTTCCGTAGTATCAGAATAATTATACGGTCTCAATTTATATAATATTTCATCGTATAGAAAATTCCCTGAAAAGGAATTGCAGGCTCCAAAACCCTCAAAAGATAAATCTTCAAAAATAGTTAATGTGGGGTGTATTGGAGGGTCAATATCTTCAATGTAAAGTGGGCCTCCAAAATCAAATTCCATTTTGTAAAGATTCCACGTTTTAAAAAGTTCGGGATCAGGATTTTGCGCAAACGATTGAAGCACTGCAAAAATTGTTAAAAATAGTAGCGTGACTTCCTTCATAATTGAAATATTTAGAAATTTAATTAAATATATGAAATCTTCCACACAATCACTATATTTGGGCAAACCCTGAAAACCCAATATCCCCAATGTCTGATTTCTGGTTGTATTTTAACCTTGGTCTTCACCACGTATTGGATTGGAAGGCCTATGACCACATTCTATTTTTAATTGTGCTCTGCGCAGCTTATACTTTTTCGTCATGGAAAAGATTGTTGCTTTTGGTGACCATGTTCACTATTGGCCATACACTTTCGTTACTTCTGGCAAGCTACAACGTGGTAAGTGTTTCGGGCAGGCTTATAGAATTTCTGATTCCCGTTACCATTTTGGTTACGGCGCTTTTCAATCTTTTTACCGCCGGCAAGGAAAAGAAAATGGAGAAAATGGGCATTTTCTATATTGTCACCATCTTTTTTGGATTGATACACGGCTTGGGGTTTGCCTCCTTCTTCACTGCTTTGGACAGCGGCAATGGGTTTTTGCCATTGCTTGAATTTGCACTAGGGATTGAAGCAGCCCAAATTATAGTTGTTATCATCATTTTAATTATCGCCTTTATCTTTCAAACCATTTTCCGTTTCAACAAAAGAGATTGGGTATTGGTGGTTTCTTCATTGGTGATAGGGATGATAATCCCGATGCTAATTGACAATTGGATTTTTTAAAGAATTAGCAAGTTTCGCGGAAAAGCAGTTTCAGAAATACCCTTAAATTTCTAAATGCATCCACTCTTATCCTTCTTTGGCAATAACTTAACAACATTTTTTTTGGCAGTGGCGTAACTTCCCAGTAATTTCGCTACTTATTTAATTGTATGAAGGACAGCAAACAACGCAAGTATGACATTGCCTATCTGCGAATGGCCCAAGAGTGGAGCAAACTTTCCTATTGCAAGCGAAGACAGGTTGGCGCGCTTATTGTAAAGGATAAAATGATAATCAGCGATGGTTATAACGGCACCCCCACAGGTTTTGAGAATATTTGCGAAGATGACGAAGGTTACACAAAATGGTATGTGCTGCATGCTGAAGCAAATGCAATTTTAAAAGTAGCTTCAAGTACCCAAGCCTGCCAGGGAGCAACGCTTTACATTACGATGTCGCCCTGCAAGGAGTGTAGCAAATTAATACACCAAGCCGGTATAAAAAGAATGGTTTATTTAAACGAATATAAAGACAACTCCGGCATTGCCTTTCTTGAAAAAGCAGGCGTAAGCATACAGCACATTACAGATTTGGATTTAGAATAAATGGGAAATCAAAAAAAATACTTGCCTTTGTGGATTGGACTGGCGCTGGCCGCAGGTGTTTTTATTGGGTCAAAACTCAATTTTAACGACGATACCGAAAAGATCTTTGCCACAAGCTCCAAAAAGGACAAGCTCAACAGGCTTATAGACTATATTGACTACGAATATGTGGACAAGGTAAATACGGACAGCATCGTGGATGTTACCGTAAACGGCATACTCGAAAACCTGGATCCGCATTCCGTATATATTCCCAAAAGCGAATACCAGCACAATGCCGATGATATGCGCGGAGCCTTTACCGGCATTGGCGTAAGTTTCTACATTTATAAGGATACAATTGCCGTAATCCGTTCCATAGAAGGAGGACCTGCGGAAAAAGCGGGCATTAAGGGAGGTGACCGAATTCTTTATGCCGATGGTAAAAAACTTTTTGGCGAATTGGTAAATCGTGATAGCATCTCAAATTATTTAAAAGGTGCAATAAACAGCAAAGTTGCTCTAGACATTTATCGCCCCAGCGAAAATAAGGTATTGGAGCTTAAAGTGAGAAGAAAACAAGTACCACTCGTAAGTGTGGACGCTTCCTATAAATTGGCAGATGATTTGGGATATATAAAAATCAATCGCTTTTCCGAAACAACGTTTAAGGAGTTTGAAACCGCGCTGGACAATCTCAAGGATCAAGGCATCAAAAAATTGGTCTTGGATCTTCGCAACAATCCAGGAGGTTACATTTCAACTGCCGAACGGGTTGTGGATGAATTTTTGGAAAAAGACAAATTAGTACTTATCACTAAAAATAAAAGTGGTGATATCAACAAAACCTACGCCACGCGTCGGGGTGATTTTGAGCATGGCAAGCTCTATGTTCTCATCAATGAAAACTCCGCTTCGGCCAGTGAGATTGTCGCCGGCGCCCTTCAAGATAATGATAAGGGAACCATAATTGGCCGCCGATCTTTCGGAAAAGGACTGGTGCAGCGCGAAATGTCGCTTGGCGATGGCAGTGCCGTACGCTTAACAATTGCTCGCTATTACACCCCAACCGGCCGTTCCATCCAGCGACCGTATGGCAACGGCAATGACACGTATTATAGCGATTATGAAAAGCGATACCGTAACGGAGAACTGATACACGCAGACAGCATAAAGGTTGCAGACTCCCTAAAATACAAAACCCCAAAAGGCAAAGTAGTATATGGCGGCGGCGGAATTATACCAGACGTATTTGTTCCAAAAGATACGAGCGTGGAAAATGAAACTCTTCAATATGTGTCGAGAAGCGGTTTTATGAGCTATTTCATCTTTGAATACCTCGAAAAAAATCGCGATATGTTTAAAGGAGTGAAATTTGAAGATTTCAGAAAAAACTTTATCGTGGACGAAAAGCTTTCAAAAGAATTTATTGAATATGCAAAATTCAACGAAGCCCAGATAGATCTTTCAAACTACACCGAAGATTTAAAGCGAACCCTCAAGGCAAACATCGCCCAGCAACTTTTCGGCCCCAATGAGTATGAGATCATCCTTAACGAAAACGACCCAATGCTCCTAAAAGTTTTGGAACTGGAGGCCGCTAATCATTTGGATAAAAAATAAGAAGTTATTTTTTGACCTGGGCGGCAATCATTTTAGAGACAAGTAAAATCCCCAAAAGCAAAATTGCGCAAAGTCCAGCCAGAATGCTAATGGACGCCACACCACTTTCGCCCGCAAATAAATTGTCAAAATCCAATTTAGTAGCGTTGAAAATTATAAGTCCCGCGGCTAATGCCATCAATATGTAAATAAAAATCTTCATTATACTTTAATTAAATAATTCCTGAATATTTGAGGTGAAAAGTTTCACCGCAATGGCCAACAAAATTACGCCAAATATTTTTTGAATCACTGCAATTCCGTTCTTTCCCAAAAAACGCTGCAATCTCCCAGAGGTTTTCAGCACCACAAAAATGATTATTATGTTCACCAAAATTGCCACGATTATATTTTGAATGGCATATTCCGCGCGAAGCGAAAGCAAGGTTGTCAAACTACCCGGTCCGGCCAATAACGGAAAAGCCAAAGGAAAGATGGATGCCACATCGGGACTGGTATCGCCTTCCTTAAAAAGGGTAACGCCCAGAATCATTTCCAGAGCAATAAAGAATAGAATCAAGGAACCCGCAACCGCAAATTCGTTAACGTTCACGCCTATTAACTTCAAAATACTTTCTCCCAAAAAGAGAAAAACAATCATTACTATTGCGGCAATAATTGAAGCCTTACCAGAATTGATATGGCCCGCCTTTTCGCGAAGCCCGATAATAATGGGAATACTTCCTATAATATCGATTACCGCAAAAAGCACCATAGTGGCAGTTACTATTTCCTTAAAGTTTAAAACCATTCTTTCTGTTTGAGGGGGCAAAATTAAGTTTATTGTTCCAACTTTTGAAACTATTCCGAGCTTAGTTTTCCGAAAGAGAATGATCGCTGTTTTTTTAATTGGAATTTTGCGCTCGTATCGTGGAATTTCATAGTTTTGCCGCATGTTTCAACTGGGAAAAACAATTGTTTCTGAAGACATTATAGCAAAAGATTTTGTGTGCAATCTCAATGCCTGCAAGGGAGCTTGCTGTATTGAAGGCGAGGCGGGTGCGCCCGTAACCGAAGAGGAAGTAACTATTCTAAAGGAAATCTACCCAAAAGTAAAACCCTTCCTCCGTCCCGAAGGCATTGCAGCCATCGAGAAACAGGGCACACACATCAAGACCGATCTTGATGAACTGGAAACCCCATTAGTAGATGGCCGGGAGTGTGCTTACGTTACCTTTACCGATAAAGGCATAGCCAGCTGCGGCATAGAAGATGCTTTTAATGCAGGATCCATTGATTTCAGAAAACCAATTTCCTGCCACCTCTACCCCGTTCGCGTTCAGGACTACAGTGAATTTGCAGCCGTAAACTACCACAGATGGCCTATTTGCGATGATGCGTGTACTTTGGGAAAAGAGCTGCAAGTACCGGTTTATAAATTTGTAAAAACTGCCCTTATCCGAAAATTTGGTGAAAATTGGTACGCAGAGCTTGAAAAAGTGGCTTCAAAAATGTAGCCCTTAAAACATCTTCTTCTTTTTAATCGATGCTTATTTTACTGATATTGATTATATTAGTGCTATAATTCAACAAATTATTTACTAACTAAAATTTTCAATTATGAAAAAGTATGTACTGGCCTTATTTGTTTTTTCGGTTTTGATAAGCTGTAAGGATAATCCCGTGAGCAAAAAAATTAAGGAAACCAAGGATGCTGTTTCCAATTCTACCAATGCAGTTCAGGAAATGACCAATATGCAGGAAGATATAAAAGACCTTCAAGAAACTACGCCATTAACAAATGAAGAATTAAAATCTTGGCTTCCGGAAGAAGTAGAAGGCATGAACCGTATAAGCTACAAGGCAGGTCAAGCGGGCATGATGAACATTTCATCTATTGAAGCCACCTATGCCAATGAAGACAAATCGAAAAAATTTTCCATAAGTATTATAGATGGCGCTGGCCAAGTAGGGGCAGCAGCAACAATGGGTATTCGGATGGTAATGTCGCAAGATTTTGAAGAAGAAGACGAAAACGGCTCTCGAAGAACTGTTACCAAAAATGGCAAAAAAGCCATTGAGGAATATCGAACTGGCAACAATAAAAGTAAGATCCAACTTATGGAAGGCAACCGCTTCTATCTGGAAGCAAACGGAACCAATATGGATTTGGACGAAACTTGGGACGCTATTGAAGATCTAAACATTGAGAAACTGGGATAAAAAGCCCTATTTTTAATAGAAATAAAGCCGAAAACTACTGGGTTTTCGGCTTTTTTTATGAATGTTACATCTGTTATAGGGTTTGGTACAATAATTATAAGCCGTGCTGAAACATTGCCATAGATTTGTCCTAAGTTTTTAAATCGCTCATTAGTAAACTCCTCGATTATAAAGTGAAATAAACAAGTATTAATTAAAAAAACACGTAATCATGAAAAATGTAATTACTTTTTTAATGTGCTCACTTTGTATCATCACAGGGATAGCACAATCAGACTTTAGCGGGAACAATATTATTATTCCTGAAAGAACACCAGAACTAGAAGCTTTGTACGAGCAAGCTAAAGTTCTTGAACAAAATGGAACGGCTGCAGAAATAAATGCCAACCGTATGGCAATTAAAAATGCTTGGCAGGAAATTGACCCCAATGTAGCGGCTCTCTACAAGCCGATAGTAACCAACAGATTGCCCGAAACAGTAGAAAATCTTCCCTACAATGGAATTTCCTACCCTACACAATTATTAGAAAGAGATGGGCTGCCAGAAATTCCAGAAGATTGGGGCACAGACCACTTTTTACGGGATGACTTTATTGATGGTGTGGACATGGACGTTACCGGAAGTGGTGATATCTACATCGGTGCTTACGAAAATCTTATCGACTTTGGCGGAACATTTGACTCAATATATATCTATCGTTCAACCAATTACGGCCAAACCTTTGATGAATGGAAAAAAGTAGGCGTAACAGCCGCAATGCGAAAAATGCAGATTATCAGCATGGATGGTGCTGGTGATGAGTATTTGTTAGCCTATTTAGTTACTGATTCCGAAAATTTCCAAGTGTGGCGTTGGAATATGGCAACTGGTGCTTTTGATGCCCAGGTAATTGCCAGCGACGTGACCGATTTTGGTGTAGATCGCAATTTTCCGGGAAACACCAATGCCCAAAGAGTTTTTGCAACTTATGAAAAAACCACCAGTTGTACTGAAGTGTTTTCTGCAAGAAGTACTGCTGGAAGTTATGGTTTTGGTTGGGTAGACGAAATATCTGTCGGACTTTGCGGCCAACAAGTAGAATTCACTTATGGATTAAACGGTGGCTGTTACACTACCTTCACAGGAGCAACTTCAGGAAATTTATATGCTGCAGCAAATTCAAACTACAATGATCCCGCATCGTGGGACGCAAATGAAACTCTTGCCACTGGAGCTTCAACAGAAAGTTTGAACCCAACAATAAGAGCAGCAAGAAAAGATTTTGTTTCAGATGAAGTATTAGTAATCACCTCCTCGCGTGCCGCAGGAAGTTCAGATTCATACACAGGCCAAGCATATCGGCGCGAAAATGGCGCTGCCTACGCACCCATAAACTATATAGGTGCGGGAAGTGACGCAAGCATTGCACATATAGATACGTGGATGAGCAAAGTAGGTACAGAAACCATTGAAACTGCATATGTACGCGATGATATTGATGATTCTGAAGATGATTTAAATCGATCTTTCCAATACGACGGCACTGGTTTTGGTCCCTTTGAAGGAGTGGGCGACAGTGGATTGAATGTTTTTGATGGCTTTGCCTCTGTTATTGCCGAAACAAACGACCAATTACCCTGTATGGCTTTTGCCGGAACAAGCGGGGGAGGTTCTTACGGCTATGGGCTTTATTATGACGCAAAGTCTGATCTTTCAGTAGGTGAAAACAGTTTTGAAGATTTCAAATTTTATCCAAATCCTACAAAAGAGATTCTGAACTTTTCATCCAAAAATGTAATTGAACACCTCTCAATTTATTCCATACTCGGTCAAAAAGTATTGGAAGATTCCCCTAATCAAAATGACGCAACACTAAACGTTGCATCACTTAGACCAGGAGTTTATGTATTGAAATTAGCCATAAATGGCCAATCGGCCACATACAAATTCATTAAACAATAAGAGGAGATTGTTTAATGTTGAAAAGAGGGGACTGGCTTAATCGCGGTCCCTTTTTTCATTTAAAAATGCTACATTAAAAAAGTATCGTGCATTGCGGTTACGGTGCTATTTTTGATAAATCTACTTTGAACCTTACGGCTATCGGGTCATTTGTTTATATTTACGGCATGCGTAAAATTCTTTTTATACTATTCCTTTTTGCTGTCGCGGCAAGCCATGCGCAGAGCGATGCTTTGGCAAAAAATTATTTTGAACAAGGGCAGTTTGAAAAATCCTTACGCATCTATGAAAAATTGAGCAAAGAAAGCCCCTATCGCCTCGATTATTTTATGGGAATGGTGCAAAGCAACCAGCAACTTGAAAACTTCATCGAAGCTGAGCGCCTCATAAAAGAAAAATTGGACAACGGCAGAAATTTTCCTCAGCTATATATAGAATTAGGATATAACTATTCACTTCAAAACCAGCCCGAGCTTGCATCTTTAAACTATAACAAAGCTATTGAGGCGATTGAGGCAAACCCTAATTTTTCCTATAACATAGGCAGCACTTTTGAAAAATATAGTCTTTTGGAAGAAGCCGTTACCGCATATGAAAAAGCGATGTCGCTCAGCGATAAATTGGATTTCAACATGCAACTTGCACAGATTTACGGCGAACAGGGAAAGCTGGAAAAAATGTTTGAAAGTTATCTTGGGCTAGTTGAAAAGAACAACGCCTTCAAAGGAGCCGCACAGCGTTATTTTAGCCTTTACACCACTGAAGACCCAAATAACGAAGCCAATTTGCTTCTCAAAAAAACATTATTACAACGTTCCCAGCAAAACCCCGATATTCTTTATAATGAATTGCTTAGCTGGTTATTTATTCAACAAAAAGAATACAAAAAAGCATTTACACAAGAAAAAGCCATCTACAAGCGCATAGGCGAAGACCTTGGCGGAATTACCGAACTCGCCTACATTGCCATCGCAGATGAAGATTATGAAACAGGAAGGGAAATAGTAAACTTCATAATCGACAATTCCTTCACACCCCAAAACAAGTTGCAGGGCAATCAAATTTTGATGAAAATGGAGGTAAAGACCGCCACCCCCAAAGAATATGCAGAAGTGGAAAAAAAGTTTGAAAACCTGTTGGATGAATTCGGAAGAAACCGCGAAACGTATTTATTGCAAATAGACTACAATCATTTTTTGGCATTTCAGAATAATAAAAAAGAAGTTGCTATCGAGAACCTAAAAACCTTGGCAAAACAAGATTTAACCGTATATCAGGAAGCACGGGTTAAAATGGAGCTTGCCGATATTTTGGTCTTTGATGAAAGATTCAACGAAGCGCTGATTTATTACTCCCAAATCCAGAAAAAAGTACAGAACGACGTGCTGGCGCAGGAAGCTCGTTTCAAGGTGGCCCGCACCAGCTATTTTAAGGGCGATTTTGAATGGGCACAGGTGCAGCTTGATGTATTGAAAAAATCCACTTCCCAATTAATGGCGAACGATGCCATGCAACTCAGTTTATTGATTCGCGACAATTCTTTGGAAGACAGCACCCAAACCGCACTAAAAAAATACGCCCGCGCAGACCTCTTGGCTTTTCAGGATAAAAATACGGAAGCAATTACCGCATTAAATGATATTTTAACGAACCACAAAGGCGAAAAAATAGAGGATGAAGCACTTTTAAAGCAAGGCGAGATTTATGAAAAGTCCGGAGAATATGCAAAAGCCGAAGCCAACTACCTTAAAATAATCGAGTTTTACAACGACGATATTTTAGCCGACGATGCCCATTTCCGCTTGGCGAAGATTTACGAAGAAAAGCTAGATCAGCCCGATAAGGCAAAGGCGCAGTACGAAGCCATAATTTTCAACTTTGCGGACAGCATTTACTTTGTGGAAGCGAGGAAAAAATATAGGGCACTGCGCGGAGATGCGATAAACTAAAAAGCACCAAAATTCAAATTTCAAATTCCAAAAACAGAGACGAAAATTTTTAAAATACCTTTGGAATTTGGAATTTAAAAATTAGAATTTTAAAAAACATGTACATCTACAACGTAACCATAAACATAGAAGAAACCATCCACGACCGTTGGCTTGATTGGATGAAAACCGAACACATTCCCGCCATGCTCGCCACCGGAAAATTCAGTAAGGCATTGATGACCCGGGTTTTGGTTAATGAAGAAATGGGCGGGATTACCTATTCGGTCCAATATACAACCGACAGCAAGGAAACACTACAAAAATACTATGCCGAAAACGCCGCAGAGCTCCGAGCGCAGAGCAAACCCTTTGAGGGAAAATTCGTAGCCTTCCGCACCGAACTTGAAATTGTTGGTGAAGCCCATAACCAACTTTTCAAAAAAAGCTAAATCGCTCTGCGTCCTCTGTGAAAACCTTTGTGTACTTTGCGGTTAAACAAAATTGCAGTTTTTTTAAATGAAAAGAGAAAACCCAAATAAGTCAAAAGGAAATATGGAAACGGGTGGAGTTCGCGCCAAAAAACACTTAGGCCAGCATTTTCTAAAAGACGAAGCCATTGCCGAAAAAATTGGCGATACCTTGACGCTTGAAGGCTATAAAAACGTTTTGGAAATAGGCCCCGGCATGGGCGTGCTCACAAAATATTTAATTCAAAAGGACATAGAAGTAATCGCGATGGACCTCGACACGGAATCTATCGCCTATTTGGAAGCGAACTATCCCGAAAAAAATCTCAAAATAGTTGAAGCAGATTTCTTGAAATTCGACCTTTCGCAACTTTTCGGGGACGAACAATTCGCCATTACGGGGAATTTTCCGTATAATATTTCAACACAAATCGTCTTCAAAATGCTGGAATGGAAAGAACAGATCCCCGAATTTACGGGCATGTTCCAAAAAGAAGTGGCGCAACGCATTTGCGAAAAAGAAGGCAGTAAAGCCTACGGCATTCTTTCAGTTTTGGCGCAAGCTTTTTACGATGCTGAATATCTTTTTACTGTGCCGCCATCGGTTTTTAATCCGCCGCCAAAGGTGGATAGCGGTGTGCTTCGGCTTCGGAGAAAAGAAAATATTTCGCTTCCATGTGATGAAAAAATGCTTTATAAAGTTGTAAAGACCGCTTTTCAGCAACGCAGAAAAACACTCCGTAACAGTTTAAAATCCTTCAATCTTTCCGATAAAATAAAAGAAGATGCTATCTTTGACCAACGCCCGGAACAACTTTCCGTTCCGCAATTTATAGCCCTTACAAAAAAACTGGAAAACGATGCAATTTGAACTGACTGAAGAGTTTATAGAACAGATTGAGCAGTACATTGCCAATAATGATGGTGATGCGCTAAAAGGGCTGTTACACGATTTTCACTTTGCCGATGTGGCCGAACTGTTACAGGAACTGAACCACGAAGAAGCCACATATTTGGTCAAACTTCTCGATAGTGAAATTACCAGTGAGGCGTTAATGGAGTTGGATGATGATTTCCGTGAGCGGATTTTGGACAATCTTTCCCCTTCAGAAATTGCCGACGAGCTTGACGAAATGGATACCGATGACGCTGCGGATATAATCGCAGAGCTCGATGACGATGTTCAAAAGCAAGTAATTGGCCACATTGAAGACGAAGACCACGCCGCAGATATTGTTGACCTGTTACGTTATGATGAGGATACGGCCGGAGGGTTGATGGCGAAGGAATTGGTTCGCGTAAAAGAAACCTGGACCGTGGCCGGTTGCGTACGTGAAATGCGCCGACAGGCTGAAAACGTTACCCGCGTACATTCCATTTACGTTACCGATAAAGAAGGGAAACTAAAGGGCAGGCTTTCGCTGAAAGACCTACTTACGGCACCCAGCAAAGCACATATTAGCGAAATTTACATTCCAAAAGTAGATTACGTAAATGTACATACCAAAGCCGAGGACGTGGCGCGAATTATGCAGAAATACGACTTGGAAGCAATTCCGGTTGTTGATGACGAGGGAATTTTAGTAGGAAGAGTTACCATTGACGATATTGTAGATTTCATAAAGGAAGAAGCCGAAAAAGATTACCAAATGGCTGCTGGTATTTCGCAAGACGTTGAGGCGGATGATAGTATTTTTAAACTTACAAAAGCCCGCTTACCTTGGCTGATGATTGGAATGTTGGGCGGTTTGGGCGCTGCTAGTATTATAACTGGTTTTCAATCAATGATGACCACTTTTCCAAAAATCATAATTTTTGTACCGCTAATTCAGGCAACGGCTGGGAACGTTGGCGTACAGTCCAGCGCCATTGTGGTACAGGGTTTGGCGAACGATACCATAAAAGGAAATATTATAACACGATTATTGAAAGAATCTTTGCTAGCACTTGTTAACGGAATTGCAATCGCTTTGGTTGTTTTGGTGATTAGCCATTTTCTTTTCTTTACTTCTTATCTCGAATCCATCAGTATCGGTATTGCAATCATAACCGTAATTATTCTCGCGGCTTTAATTGGGACTTTCGTTCCCATTCTTTTGGATAAAAGAGGAATTGATCCTGCCGTAGCAACGGGTCCGTTTATAACCACAAGCAATGATATTTTCGGGATACTTACCTATTTTCTTATTGCGAAATTAATCTTGGGCTTTTGAAATCTGAAATTTTCAAACAGCGCTTCACCGTTCCCGCTTCGGCTATTGATGGTTTGAATCACGTAAATAATGTAATTTATCTACAGTGGTGTCTTGACGCCGCGGAAGCACATTGGATTTCAAAAACTACCGAAGCTCAGCGTGAGCAATATGTTTGGGTGGTTCTGAACCATTTTATTTCCTATAAAAATCCTTCCTTTTTGGGCGAAGAACTTGAAACGCAAACCTGGATTGAAAGTTACGAAGGCGTAAAAAGCGAAAGACATTACAAAATAATCCGTCCCGCTGACGGAAAAACAATCGTGGAAGCAACCACGCTTTGGTGCTTTTTGGATGCGAAAACATTTCGGCCCACGAAAATCACGGAGGAAATATCTAATCTTTTTCTTTAAATATGAAGCCAGGCAAATAGGCTTCAAAACTATTATTTTCAATACTTTTGCGCTATAAAATTGCACCGCCTTGAGCGTTTTCAAAAAACTTTTCAAACAAACTTTTATTTACGGATTGGCCACCGTGCTGCCTCGCGTTTTAGCAGTTATTCTCGTGCCGCTTTACACTACGGTTATGCTGCCCGAGGAATACGGTATTTACTCCACATTAATGGCTTACCTTATTTTAGGAAATGTTTTGTTGAGCTACGGAATGGAAACAGCATTTTTCAGATTTATAACCAAAGATGCTGATAATCAAAAAATTGTACAATCCACCACACTTACCTCAATTTCGGTATCTACATTGGTTTTTTTGGGAATTACGCTTCTATTTACCAACCAAATTGCCACAGTTGCCGAATTTAAACCCGAATATGTAACCTACGGTTTACTGATTCTAGCTTTGGATGCTTTAGTGGTTTTGCCCTTTGCATGGTTTCGCGTAAACGAAAGACCGATGCGCTATGCAGTGGTTAAAATTTTCAACGTCGTTGTCAATCTCGCTTTCAACTTATTTTTTCTTTTATTGCTTCCGAAACTTGCCGTAAATAGTAGTTTTTGGAACTCCCTTTGGTTTCCGGAAAACAAAGTAGCTTATGTTTTCATCGCAAATTTAATTGCGAGTGCGGTAACACTTTTGGTATTGCTGCCACTTTATGTGAAAATAGGCTTCGGCTTCAATAAAACTATTTGGAAACAAATGATGAAATACGCCATTCCCGTGTTGATTGCAGGAATTGCTTTCAGCGTAAACGAAGCTTTTGATAGAATTCTTCTGAAATATCTACTCCCCGAAAATATAGCCGAAACCCAAGTGGGGCTTTACTCAGCCTGCTATAAACTGGGAATGTTTATGACGCTTTTCGTAATGGCGTTCCGTTTGGGGATTGAACCCTTTTTTTTCAACCATTCCGGCCACGAAAATGCGAAAAACACCTATGCTACCATTACCAAATATTTCACGCTTTTCGGCTGCCTCATTCTTTTGGTAGTGGTTGTGTATATTGACGTTTTTAAAAGAATCCTAATCCCAAACAGCCAATATTGGGAGGCGTTGAAAATTGTACCGCTCATTCTTTTGGCGAATCTTTTTTTGGGAATTTACCACAACCTTTCGGTATGGTATAAAGTTACTGACCGTACTAAGTTCGGAGCCTATATCTCGGTTTTCGCAGCCATTGTAACTTTAGTTTTGAACTATGTTTTGATTCCAATTATCGGTTATATGGGCTCCGCAATCGCAACGCTTGCCGCCTATGGCAGTATGATGGTGCTTTCGTATCTTTACGGACGCAAGTATTACGATGTGCCATACGAAGTGAAAAAAATAAGCGGATACCTGCTGCTGGCCATCGGGTTTTCGGCAATTTCCTTTTACGCTTTCAACGGAAATATTTGGCTGGGAACTGCGTTGTTAGTAGTGTTTGCCATAATTATGTTCTATTCTGAAAAGAAGGAATTTTTAAAAATCATCCGAAAATAATTTCAATGACAATTAAAATAATAAACAAATCAAACCACCCATTGCCTTCCTACGAAACCATAGCTTCCGCCGGAATGGATTTGCGCGCCTGCGTTGATGGCCCTTCAACGTTGAAACCCTTGCAACGCGCCATTGTAAAGACGGGACTTTTTATTGAATTGCCAATAGGTTACGAAGCCCAAGTGCGTCCGCGCAGTGGTCTGGCAGCAAAAAAAGGAATCACTGTTTTGAATTCTCCCGGAACCATCGATGCCGATTATCGCGGGGAGATTGGGGTGATTTTGGTAAACCTTTCCAATGAAGATTTCACTATCGAGCACGGAGAACGCATCGCCCAATTGGTAATTGCAAAACACGAACGTGCCGTTTGGGAAGAAGTTGAGGAATTGACGGATACTTCTCGCGGTGCTGGGGGTTTTGGTTCAACAGGTACAAAGTAAAAATAGCAATTCAAAAAAAATCTAAAATCGTTAATCGACAATCGTAAATATGAAGATTATAGTCCCAATGGCCGGAAGAGGTTCACGTCTTCGCCCACATACTCTTACAATACCGAAACCCTTGATTCCCGTTGCGGGAAAACCCATCGTGCACCGTTTGGTGGAAGACATTGTTGGTGTGCTTAACGAAGATATCGACGAAATCGCCTTCATTCTCGGCGATCCCGCTTTTTTTGGAGACGATGTGGTTGAAAGTTTAAAATCACTCGCCACAAGTTTAGGCGCAAAACCAACCATTTACCGCCAGCTCGACCCCAAAGGTACGGGCCACGCCATTATGTGCGCCAAGGATTCGCTTTCCGGACCAGCTGTTATTGCTTATGCAGACACTTTGATTCGTGCAGATTTTGATTTGGACAAAGATGCAGACGCTGTAATCTGGACCAAAAAAGTTGCAAATCCGGAAGCCTATGGGGTTGTAAATCTAAACGAAAAGAACGAAATAATCGAACTGGTTGAAAAGCCAAAAGAATATGTGAGCGACCAAGCCGTTATAGGTATTTATTATTTTAAGGATGTTTCGCAATTGAAAAGTGAACTGCAATATGTTTTGGACAACAACATCATCAACGGTGGCGAATACCAAATCAACGACGGAATCAAAAGAATGATGGCTTCCGGAAAAATTTTCAAAACCGGAACGGTTGATGAGTGGATGGACTGCGGCAACAAAGAAGTTACCGTGGAAACCAACCAGAAAATGTTGGGCTTCCTTTCCCAAGCAAATGAACCGCTTATCTCAGAGAATATTTCAAAAGAAAATTCAAAAATAATTGAACCTTGCTTTATCGGCAATGGCGTTGTCTTGAAAAACAGCACAATAGGTCCCTATGCTTCGCTCGGGGAGGGCACGGTAATTGAGGGCAGTACGGTAAAAAACAGCATTATTCAAACCAATTCAACAATAAAGAATGCCAATTTGGACAACGCAATGATTGGCAATTACGCTACTTTTGATGGCAAGTTTACCAGTGTGAGTATTGGAGATTATTCTGAATTAAAATAAATTTCCTGCGAAGACAGGAATCTCAAGATTTGAAGCTAAAACTGATATACATCCTTCTACTTTTCTTTGGAATTCTTCTTCCGAAGCAACTCTGTGCCCAAGAAACCGGAACTCCCGCAAGTGGCGAACCGGAGAATGTTACCGATGCGTTTCAGGAGAGCTTTTTTGAAGCGCTGAAACAAAAGGGCATAGAAAACTATGAACTGGCCCTCGCCGCCCTGAACAAAGCCGAAAAAGCGGCAAAAACCGAAGAAAACAAAGCGGTGGTCTATTTTGAAATGGGCAAAAACCACACCTATTTAAAACAATATGCCGAGGCCGAGGCAAACTTCAACAAAGTATTGAAAAGTCAGGGCGACCGCTTGGATGTTTTGGAACAATTTTACGAACTCTATTACCAGCAAAAGGAATACGAAAAATCCATCCCGTTGGTGCAAAAATTAATTCCTTTTGATGAAGATTACAAGGAGGATCTGGCCAATCTATATATACTCACGCAGCAATACGACAAGGCTTTGGTGCAATTGGACGAACTTGACCAAATTTGGGGCGAGAGCGACATCCGCAATGCCCTGCGCGCCCAAATTTACCGCGCTACCGGCAATACGGAAGGCGCCATTGAAAACCTGGAACAAAAAATAGATAACAATCCTAAAAACGAGAAAGAATACTTAAACCTCATCTTTCTTTACAGCGAACAGGGCAACAAGGAAAAAGCCTTCGAAGCCGCAAAAAATCTTCTGAAAAACAATCCAAAATCAGAATTGGTACATTTGGCGCTTTACAAATTTTATCTCGATGAGGGCAATGCTTCGGAAGCCATAAAATCCATGAAAATCGTTTTTAATTCGGAAGAAGTTGACAAAGAAACTCAATACAAAGTGTTGGGTGATTTTATTCAATTTGTTAATGAAAACCCAGAATACGAAACAGATTTAGCTGAAATCGTAAATCAATTTTCAATTGAAAATGGCCGTGTTTACGAAAAACTCGGTGATTATTACGCAGCAAAAAACAGAAAGGAAGATGCGCTCAATGCCTATGAAAAAGGAATAGTCCAAGACCCAGACAATTACAATCTTTTGAAGAATACACTTTTGTTCCAAATAGATTTCAAGAAATATGAGGCCGCTGCAAAATTGAGCTCCGAAGGTCTTGAAATCTTTCCAGCACAGGCACTTTTATATTTATTGAACGGTGTGGCAAATAATGGGCTTCAAAAAAGTGAGGCTGCAATTGAAAGTCTTGAAATTGGTTTGGATTTTATATTGGAAGATCCAAAAATGGAACGCGATTTTTACGAACAATTAAGCTTAGCACACCGAACCAAAGGCAATGCCCAAAAAGCCAAAATGTATGCTGACAAAGCCACAGCAATCATATTACCGAATTAAACAGCTATGAATTTGAAACCCTTATATATTTTGCTGCTATTGGTACTTGCATCCTGTGGCGGTACCAAGAAAATAACAACAATCGAAGATGCTTCCGCTAAGGAAGTTATTTCTGCCCATAAAGCAGTCGCGCCAGATTTTAAAACCTTGGCAGGCCGTGTGCAGTTGGTTTATGAAACCGATGAAAAACTACAGAGCATTACTGTGAGCCTTCGGATGGAAAAAGATAAAAACATTTGGATAAAAGCTTCGGTTTTGGGTATTACTATTGCAAAGGTTTTGATAACACCTACAAGCGTGAGTTACTATGAAACCGTTGGCAACACCTATTTTGAAGGTGATTTTGCATTGTTGGGTGAATGGATTGGTACCCCAATCAATTTTCAGCAAGCCCAGAATATGCTTTTGGGCCAATCTATTTTCACATTGAATCCTTCGGAATATAAAGCAGAAGTTTTTCAGAATAAATTCAAAATTCAGCCTAAGCAACAACCCCAAAATTTTATACATTCGTTGTTTTTAAATCCAGAAAATTTCAAAATTGCCTTGGAAACCCTATCGCAACCGAATGCTGACAGGTTATTGAGCATTCGTTACGGTGAGTATCAAGAAATTGAAGGTCAATATTTTCCAACAACAATTTTAATAGACACTTCTGAAAAGGGTTCAAAAACGAAAATAGAAATGAATTTCAAAAAAATAGATTTGAATGCAAACGTGAGTTTTCCGTTTGAAATTCCACAAGGCTACGAAGAAATCCAACTTAACTAAATGAATCACTTTCGCACATATCTTTTTTTATTGATCTCTTTAACGACGGTTTCTGTATCGGCCCAAATTGATAAACAAAAGGAGCTAGAGGAAAAACGGCAGGCTATTCTAGAGGAAATAAAACAAATAAACTCGCTTCTTTTCAAAACAAAAAAGGAGGAAAAGTCAGTGCTTTCGCAAGTTGAAGACCTCAACCAGCGCATTGCGGCCAGCGAAAACCTTATTCGTGTAACCAACCAGCAAGCAAATTTACTTACCCGAAACATTAATGACAATATTGAAAAGATAAGCACACTGCGCGAAGAGCTTAAGGTGATGAAGGCAGATTATGCTGAAATGGTCAGAAAATCATACAAAAGCAAAAACCAGCAGAGCAGGATTATGTTTTTGTTGTCTTCACGGAACTTTCTGCAGGCATACAAACGCGTTCAATATATGAAGCAATATGCCAAATTTAGAAAAAAACAAGGCGAGGGCATCAAGGCAAAAACCGAAGAACTTCAGAAATTAAATGCCGATTTGATTGAGCAGAAAAAGACCAAACAAAAATTGATTGCAGAAAACGAAGTGGCGAAATCACAATTAACTGAAGAGCGCAAGAACCAACAAGCATTGGTTGCAACTTTAAAAAAGGACGAAAGTAAGTTTGCATCACAAATAAGAACCAAGCAGAAGCAGGCAGACGAGATAGACCGCCAGATAGATGCGCTTATAAAAGCCGCGATAGAAGAGGCAAATAGAATAGCCAGAGAAAAAGCTCTTGCCGAAGAAAAAGCTAAAGGGAATACAACTACATCTACCTCAACTAAAAATGTTATAACCAAACCGGCAAAAACAGAGGAGTTTGCGCTAACTGCAGAAGAGAAAACCCTTGCCGCAAGCTTTACCAACAATAAAGGAAAGCTTCCGTGGCCAGTTGAGAAAGGTATGGTTGTAAAGAGTTTTGGGACACATCAACACCCGCAGTTTCCGAACGTTACTACCAACAGCAGCGGTGTAGAGATTGCTACTGCAGATAATGAGCAGGTGCGCTCCATTTTTGAAGGTCAGGTTATGGCTATTCAAATAATAAAAGGAGCCAACAAAGTAGTTTTTATACAGCACGGTGATTATATTTCGGTTTATAGTAACCTTGCTACCGTTTCTGTAAAAAAAGGCGATAAGGTTTCTACTAAACAGGCTATAGGTACTGTTGCCAAGAGTCATACTGAAGGAAGAACGGTCCTGAAATTCTATATTTATCAAAACAAAACAAAAATAAATCCTGCAGATTGGATTTATAGGATGTAAAAAAAGGGAGCCAAGCAGCTCCCTTTTTTAAAATCAATTTTTCCTAAGATTATTGAACAACCAGTTTTTTAGTTGTTGTACTTTCCCCAGCCTTAATGGTTATAAAATAGATTCCTGAGCTGTAGTTAGAAACATTCAAGCTAGTACTTGATGCATTATCTACATTAGTTTTTCTTTCTAAAACTTGACCTAAGCTATTTACAATTGTTACATCAAAATTGCTGAAGGTTTTATCTGAAATGCTAATGAATACTTCGCTTGTTGCCGGGTTAGGATAGAGAGCAACAGCATTTTCTATACTATTTTCAGAAACACCTAACTGGCAATCCAAAATTCCTCCCGCATAAAATTTAGCACGGGTTCTTTCACCTTCCCATCCTTCAGAATCATTTTTGGCACTTATAGCATACCACATTTCATCATCTGGGTTGGTAATAGGTATGGTAATGGAGTTTGTATTTGTAGTACCAACTACTTCCATATATTTTTCTCCTAATAGATAAAAATCGTACGATTCCGCACCATCAACAGCTATCCATTCAAAGGTTGCTGAAGATGGACAAACCTCTACAATATTATAGCTATTGGTAGTTCTGGCTATGTTGAATGTTTCGTCGCTAACATCTTGAAAAGCACCACTGGTAACTCTAATAAGTGCATTTCCGGTAATCTCGTTAGCTGTTGTCCAATTGTAGAAATGAGTGTCGTTTGGCACTGTTGCTATGTTGTTCCAGCTACTTCCATTATCCACAGAATATTCCAATACAAAATCTTCGGTCGTATTGACTTCGTCCCAATGGATTGTTTCAGAAACAAAAGGTTGAAAATGTTCCCCTCCGTTAGGATACGTCATTACAAGATTTTCTGAAATCAATTCATAGACAACAAAATACTCCTGAGGACCAAAAGGGACATTAAAGCCCGTAATATCAATATCATAATTCCCCGCGGCAGGTGCATTGATTAAAACTTGCTCTACATTGTTTAAATGGTCAGGACCAGTTGTTGCAGGATTATCCAATGTTACTGGGTTTGGGGTTGGATCAAGTATCCAAGGCTCCAAAACATTATTGGAAGGATCTGTTACCAATAAATCCAAATCATTAACCAATGCTGGGTCAGCTCCAGGTGATGCGGCGGGATCGCTCCAATAAACCATAAAGCGTACCTGGGTAGTACCGGCAGGCACGTTAATAGTATGGTTATTGGTATTTCCTTGGCTAACCTGATCAGAAAGGTAACGCCCGTCTTCAATCAATTTTACAGCTTGCAAGGCATTTACAATTCCCCAACCAAATTTATAATCGGGTCCAATATTTCCCGCTTCGTTAGCCGTATTAAGCAAAGTTGCCTTTATTAAGGCTGAAGGTGGAAAATCGCCACCATTTATGTTTCCGTAGGCTTGATAAAGTTGTGCAGAAATACCCGCAATACCAGGTGCAGCACCAGAAGTACCTCCAAATGTTTGGTACGTATTATTTTCGTTTGTGGAGATTTGGTTTTGACCGTTGGCTGCAATATCTGGTTTAATTCTTCCATCATGTGCTGGACCACGGCTACTAGAATTTACTAATGAGCCATCATAAAATACATTTGCAGTTGCTATTACATTCTTGCCTTGCTTATGGCCACCGGTAATATTTCCCCACTGATTACCAGCTCCATAACCGCAATTATTATTGTTTGAATTTCCTGCGGAAAAAACATGTAATAATGTGGGAATATCAAGTGTTTGTTGATCTACCGTCTCTGTTATACTGGTATATCCTGCATTACAGCCGTTACTATATGATGAGTTTGTGATTTGAACACTTCCATCGTTGATCAAAGTTAATGTAGGAGTATCCAAAAAGTCACTTACATAATTTACTACATAAACATCGGTCCCAGCTGCCATACCGCGGTATTGTGGCACCAAGTTACCGGCTCCTGCCATAATTCCACCCACGCCATCACCATGTGATTGATTTGAAACAGCTGTAAGGTTTGTTAATCTTCCTTGGAAATCTATATGTGGGCCAACACGTCCATCATCGCGTACCATTACGCCAATACCTTCTCCGGTGTAATTTCTTCCTGCTCCCGTTTGTGTATCCAAATTATTTGCTCTGTGAAGACTTCTTCCCTTTGTATCATCCTTTACGGCTGGAGCAACCACAAGATCAACCCACTTAACAAAAGATAAATTTGAAATTGTCTCCAAACAATTATTTGGAATCGACAAATCTAGGGTTTGGTATTCTTTATGATCTTCCTTAACTATTATCTGTTGTTGTGCTAATTGGTTGATTACATAGTTATTGCTCACGTTTTTGTGATATTGAAGAGTTACCAAAATATTGTCACCATCCATAGCCCAATGCTCATAAGGTGGATTTTTTAATTGATAAGAAAGTTTTGCCTTTCCATCAACAGGAACAATTGTACGCACCCCATTAGCTCTTAAAAATGAAATTGAAGTATTTTCAGGAAAATAAAAAAGATATGTTTTGTGAGGAATGTACTCTAAAAGCTCCAAGTTGTTTTGTTTAAACAGATCTTGAACTTTCTGTGTGGGTGTTTCATAGAATTGAACCCAGCCCACATAACCGTTGTTAAGCCTTGCAGATTCTGGCATTTGGCTCCATTGAAAGCTCATAATGTTTTCGGGCATTACAATAGTTTCGCCCTGAAACTTGATGTCAGTTGAATTTTGGCCAAAGGACATCGAAAACACAAGAGTCAACGCCAAAAAACAGATACTTTGAAAAGAAAAAATTGTAGTTTTTTTCATAATTGCTATGGATTTGATAATAGATTTAAAAAAATCCTTTTATGAAATTAACAGAAAATTTCATGAAAGGATTCCAAATATATTTAATACCAGCATTAAAGCAATCATGATTTTGGGAAAATATTTCATTTTAACATAAAACCATCCCCTCAGAAGGCTAACGGAATCAATAGTTTATGAAAATAGTATGAAAGTTATTGAAATAAAGCCTTTAGCTCTGTAGCATCTTTGGGCTTCATTTTTCCAGCAAGTACAAGGCTCAATTGTTTACGGCGAAGAGCCGCCTCAAAACGTTTTTTCTCCAGTTCGGTCTCTGGGACAATTTCGGGAACACGTACTGGATTGCCCATTTCATCCACAGCCACAAATGTATATATTGCTTCGTTTGAAAGGCTTCTTTCACCACTTTCACGATCTTCAATAAAAACGTCCATGTAAACCTCCATGGAACTACTAAAGGCCCTGGAAACTTTTGCTTCCACTGTTACAACGCTCCCCAAAGGTATCATTTTGTTGAACGCTACATGGTTTACTGAAGCCGTAACTACAATTCTACGACTATGGCGACGAGCAGCTATACTGGCCGCACGATCCATTCTTGCCAATAGTTCGCCTCCAAACATATTTCCTATTGGATTGGTCTCGCTGGGCAAAACCATATCTGTATAAACAGTCAAAGATTGTTGCGGTGTTTTAGATTGCATCTGTGAAAATTTTTGCAAAGATACCTAAGTTCGGAATATAGAGAAGTGAAAAATGAAGAAAGAAAAAACAGGACAATAAAGAGATTTTACTGAATCTCTTGAATCAAAAGCCAAGCATCGGCATTTTCAGATCTCTGAATTTCATAGAGTTTTCGTTGTGCTTCCAACTTGTCATCAAAGCTCGCATAGAGAACTTGATGCAGCCCATAGCGATTAACCTCCATTTTTAAAGGAGAATAGCCTTTTTCACGCAGTTGTGAGACCTTTTTTTCAGCATTTGCTTCCATGCGGTAGGCACCGGCAACAATATGGTACAATCCCGTATGTTTTGGAACTTGCAGGCTAAGCACCGGCAGTGGATTTTCAATTACAAAAGTAGCTTCCTGTATTTGGTTTTCAACAAGACTATTGGCCTTTTCCCTTTCCGCATAGTTGAATTTTTGAACCTGACTTTCATAAAGCTTCAAACTCCCGAAACCTATGGCCGACAGAGCTATAACCGCAATAGCAGCATATTTAAGGTAGGGTTTATCCTTCCTTCTTTCAGGCGTAAAATGTATGGGCGTCTTTTCTTCTATAGCTTCAACAGTTTCCCTGTATGCCTCGCGGCTTATTTTTTGTGAAACAAAAGAAGATAGACCAAAAGCCGAAGTACTGAAATTCTGTTGCTGTAACGGTTCAAACTGAAGTGATTTTTCTTCGTTAAACGAAAACTCTCCTATATTTTTGAAAGAAATGGTTTTTCCCTCCGAAAGTTCTCTTGAGATTTGAGCCGTGAAACTTCTTATTTGCTGTAATGCCGTTTCATAACTGCATTTTTCTGCCGAAGCCACATAGTTTGCAAACAAACCATCATTGGCCTGCAATTGTTTGTTAAATGAAACAATTTTAGAAGGCGGATGAAAGGTGTTTGAAGCATCATCGATATGGGCAGATTTATAGCGCGTCAAAAACGCTCCAAACCCAGGAATAATAACACATTCATAACGGTAAAGCAGATCAGATATGTAGGTTATAAGTTGCATAGTAACAAAATTAGGCTTTTTTGGAGGCAATCCAATTTTTGTTTTGGTAATTTATTAACAACTTAAAAATTTTGTATTTTTAAAATCTCCCCCGATTTTAATCTTTAGGCTATGCTTTCGAAAAACGAATTACGCTATACGCTTGCTTTGCAGCGAATTCCAAATCTGGGTGATATTTCAGCAAAAAAATTATTGCGCAAAATGGGTTCTGCGGAAGCAGTTTTCAAAGAGAAAAAAAGCAATCTCGCCAAGATTGACGGCATTGGGCTGTTACGCTTAAAAGATATTAATTTGGGAAAACAGCTTGAAGAGGCCGATACAGAATTAAAGTTTATTGAGGAAAATAATATTGAGTACAGCTACTTTAAAGATAAAACCTATCCCGAAAAATTAAAGCACTGTTTAGACGGCCCCATACTTATCTTTCACCGCGGAAATATAGACTTGGTGGGAAAGAAAATAATTAGCATCGTGGGCACTCGAAAAATTACCAGTTATGGTAATGCATTTTGTGAAAATTTAATAGCGGAAATTGCACCTCTTAATCCCGTAATTGTTTCAGGTTTAGCTTATGGGGTTGATATTTGTGCACACAAAGCCGCAATAGATAACAATCTTCAGAATATTGCTTGTTTGGCTCACGGACTCAATCAAATATACCCCAAAAGCCACAAAAAATATATTCCAAAAATTGAGGAAAATGGAGGTTTTATCACAGAATTTTGGAGTAGCGATGTTTTTGACAGAAATAATTTCTTAAAAAGGAACCGTATAATAGCGGGGCTTTCCGAAGCTACAATTGTTATAGAATCTGCTGAAAAAGGCGGAAGTTTGGTAACAGCAGATATTGCAAATTCATACAATCGTGAAGTTTTTGCAGTTCCTGGAAGAGCCACAGACAGTCAAAGTCGGGGTTGTAATAATTTGATAAAGCAACAAAAAGCCCAACTACTCACGAGCGCTGCAGATATAATTTATATGCTGGGTTGGGAGTTGAAAGAAGATCAAAAACCAAAACAGATCCAACTCTTTGTGGAATTGGATGAAGAAGAAAAAGTAATTTTTCGTTTTTTAAAGGAAAAGGAAAAAGAACTGCTGGACATTATCGCCTTGGAATGTAACATTCCCGCGTTCAAAACCGCCAGTATTTTGATGAATATGGAATTGAAAGGTGTTGTTAGACCGTTGCCGGGCAAGTTGTTTCAATTGGTTTGAAAAGATATCAGTTCGAGCACTGTCGAGAACTCACTATTTATAGGCGTTGGAATAGGTCTCGACAGCGTTCGACCGGACATTAAAATTTAATTAATAACCCACTTTCTCCCGAACTCTTTTCAAAACATCATCGGCAACTTTTCTGGCTTTTTTGGCACCTGTGCTCAAAGCCGCATCTATCTCAGGAATATTTTCCATAAAATAGTGATATCGCGTGCGCTCTTCCGAAAATTTTCCGGTTATCAATTCAAACAAGGCTTGTTTTGCGTGGCCGTAGCCGTAATTTCCTGCTTCGTAGTTTTTTCGCATTTGCACAACCTCTTCTTTAGTGCCAAGAATTTTATACAGTGCAAAAACGTTACAAGTATCAGGATTTTTCGGCGCTTCCATCGGCGTACTGTCGGTTTCAATACCCATTATCTGCTTCCGAAGTTTTTTATCATCCAAAAATATGTTGATATAATTTCCTTTGGATTTGCTCATCTTAGTACCATCCGTGCCGGGAATATACATTGTTTCTTCCTGAACCTTGCCAACGGGCATCACAAAAGTTTCACCCATCTGCGCATGAAAACGTGACGCAACATCGCGCGTTATTTCAATGTGCTGCATTTGGTCCTTCCCCACGGGGACTATTTCGGCATCGTACAAGAGGATATCTGCCGCCATAAGCATGGGATAGGTAAAAAGTCCGGCATTTACATCTTCCAAACGGTCAGCCTTGTCCTTAAAGGAATGTGCCAACGTCAATCTCTGGAAAGGAAAAAAGCAGCTTAAATACCACGATAGCTCTGCGGTCTGTGGCACATCGCTCTGGCGGTAAAACACCACGCGCTCAATATCCAACCCGAACGCCAGCCAAGTTGCGGCTACACTATAGGTGTTTGCGCGAAGGAGTTCGGCATTTTTTATCTGGGTTAACGAGTGCATATCGGCAATAAAGAGAAAGGAGTCGTTCTTCGGGTCGTTCGCCATTTCAATGGCTGGAACGATCGCGCCCAAGAGATTTCCGAGGTGTGGCGTGCCCGTGCTTTGTATTCCTGTAAGTATTCTTGACATGGTTTAAAAAAATTTCAGCAAAGGTACTTTTTTTGATTTATTCGCATCGTTCAAATTAGTACTTTTGGAGCTCCATGAAGCTAATTCAACAAATTTTTGCGGCGCTTTACCGCATTTGGTTTTATTTGATAGTCGCTCTGGCCACTATCCTGCTCTTTCCGTTCTTGGTAATAAGTATTCTGAAAAATTCATGGTATCCCTTTTTCTTTAAAGTGGCCCGCACTTGGTCGGCTTTTATAATTTATGGCATTGGCTGCTATCCCGTCATCAAAAGGGAGGTAAATTATAATAAAGGCAAAAGCTATATGTTTGTGGCAAACCACACTTCAATGACCGATATTATGCTGATGTTTTACGCCACAAAAAATCCGTTTGTGTTTGTTGGGAAAAAAGAATTGGCAAAGATTCCTCTTTTTGGATACATCTATAAACGCACGTGTATTTTGGTGGATCGAGGCAATACTAAAAGTCGCGTGGAAGCATTTCGAAGGGCGGAAATTAGATTGAACGAGGGTTTAAGCGTCTGTATTTTTCCCGAAGGCGGGGTGCCGGAGGATCTTTCATTATTACTGGATGAATTTAAGGATGGCGCCTTCAGGCTTGCTATTGAGCACAAAATACCGCTTGCACCAATGACCTTTCACGACAATAAAAAACGCTTTCCGTATTCGTTTTTTAAAGGTGGGCCGGGCAGGATGCGCGTAAAAGTGCACAAAATAATTCCTACTGCAACATTGACCTTAGAAAACAGAAAAGAATTGAAAAGCAAGACACGGCAAGTAATTTTAAGTGAATTACTTAAACCAACGGTGTAAAATTTAGCAATAAAAAAACCGTCCTATGGCGGAGGACGGTCTTTTGCAATCATTTTGTTTGAAGTATATCAAACACATTCAACTAAAAACTAACCTAAAACTTGAAACTCAATCCACTGTAAACACCTAAATAATATGGTTTAAAGTTTACAGAAGAATCGGTATAAGGGTTGAGCTGGTATTTAAACATGGGCTCAATATTAAACGTAAATTTTTTGGACAATTTATAGTCCAGACCCAGCCCGACGTTAGTTGAAAAACTTACAGAGGAGAGATTATTGGCTTCTCCCAACACACTATTGAAATTATCAGCCTTTACTGAAATTTCGTTATTTCCTAAAAACAAAGTGCTTAAACCACCTATTACATTTACGCCAAACCTATTGTCGATAACTGAATATTTAAGTTCTACAGGCACTTCGTAATAATTTATATTTTGTATCAATCGAGCATCTCCCTGCGTAGATTTGGGAGTAATATCTCCAAAACCGTTTGAGGGTCCATTATTTGCCAAGGCTCCTTTATCAAAGGCTGTCACAACAATTTCCCGCCCTCCGTAATCAACGGAACGTAATGCAACGGCCACTGGACCGGTACCTACTTCAATACCAGTAGTGCTATAACTTAAATCTACATTATTAACCCCAGTACGTACACTCAACCTCTTACTTATGGCATAACTTACCTGCACGCCATAACTCATGTTTACATCGCCCTCTTGCGGATTGTCCGCAAAGGAAGGATCAATGGATGAACCGTTACCCAAGCTGCTATAATATACGGGAGCAACATTTGGAGCTACGTTCCAGCGGTGCTCTGGTTTTTCTTTCTTTTTCTTTTGGGAAACTATTTCTTCATCTTTCTCTGCAATAGCGTCAAAGATTGATTTTTTGTTTTTGGACTCTTCTGTTATTTCTTTCTCGGTTTTCACCAAGTTTTTTTCTGAAGTTAGCTTATCTGGACTTTCATTAAGAACGACAGCTTCTTTTTTGGCATCGAAAATTTTGTCTTTATTAATAAGTTTTTCTTCTTTATCGTTTTTGCCAATATCAGTCTTTTCAGAATTGTTTTTTGAAGAAACTATTCCTTCGTTCAGAGCATTTTTAGAAGGATCCCTCCCAATTAAATTGTTCTTTTGATTTTCTGTTGCCTTTGAAGCTTCTTTTTCAGAATTATTGGAAGCTATAGAAGAATTTTTGAAGAACTTATTTGAAGATTTTTCTTCACTTTTACTTTTGAATGAATCACTCTCGGAAACACTTTCATCTCCTGCAGCATCATTTTGAAGCGTTTTGTCTTCAGAAGCTACCTGAGTTGCATTTGCATCATTTTCTATTTCAGAAGAGTTCTGCTGTAATTCCTTTTCGGTTTTAATCACGTTTTCATCAGTAATCGAAGGAATTTCTGCATCTGTGGAATTATAAAGAGAATCTCCCACGGTCAACAAAAGGGCAAGCAACGCAGCAACACCGCTAAGTTTTATCCACAGGGGTATAACTTTTCGTTCTTTTTTATCCTTTTTAAGCTCGGCCTGGATATTTTCCCAAACGCGCGGCGAAGGAGTGGCCTCAAAATCTTTGAAGCCTTCGTTAAAAATGTTGTCTATGTTTTTCTTTTCTTTCATTCTCACCCTTTTAAAAGGGAAATTTTTCAAAAACCCCTACCCAAACGCAGGGGCTTATTTAATCTAAACAATTCAAAATAATGCTTTTAAGTGTTATCGTTTTTAGCATTATACTCTTCAATTTTATTTTTTAAGATTATTCTGGCGCGTGCTAGGTTTGATTTAGACGTTCCATCGCTGATTCCTAACATTTCTGCAATTTCTTTGTGCTGATAGCCGTCCATTACATACATACTGAACACCAATCGGTATCTATCGGGAAGCTCCTGCACAATTTTCAGCAAAAAATCCAACGGAATATCCTCGCTTTCAATTTCTACCTCAGCTTCGTCTTCAATCTGTCCTTCATCAACAATTTCAAAGGTGCGTTGTTTACGGTATTTTTGAAGTACTGTGTTTACGGTTACCCGTTTCATCCAGCCTTCAAAAGAACCCTTGCCATTATACTGGCCTACTTTCTTAAAAATAGTAATAAAAGCATCCTGCAAATTATCCTCAGCCTCAGTATAGTTAGGCGAATATCGAAGACAAATGGCGAAAAGGATTCTGTTGTACTGTTTGTACAATTCGCCCTGCGCCGTGGCATTCTGCTTTTTGCATAATTCTATGAGCTCGTCTAACGTCAAATGCGGTACCGTGAGTTATTGTTCCGTTGTAAATACCTCTTATTTCAGAGGGCAACCGTAATAATCAAGGCTCCTACATTTTGTAGATACCACATTATCAAAAGGGTTGCGTAGGTAACATAAAAATTTTATTGGTTTATCGCGGCAATGGCATCTTTGATTTTCTTTTCTAGCTCGTCCATTAATTCTGGATTGTCCAGCAGTAGGTTTTTAACCGCGTCGCGACCTTGCCCCAATTTGGTATCGTCATAACTGAACCAAGAGCCTGCTTTTTTGATAATTTCGAAATCTACGCCGAGGTCGATAATTTCGCCAACTTTTGAAATTCCTTCACCGTACATGATGTCGAATTCTGCTTGTTTGAAGGGAGGTGCCACTTTGTTTTTCACCACTTTTACGCGGGTTTTGTTTCCGGTGGCGTTGCTTTCGGTATCTTTAATCTGTGTTGAACGACGTATGTCTAAACGCACGGAAGCGTAAAATTTTAAAGCGTTACCACCTGTTGTAGTTTCTGGGTTTCCGAACATTACCCCTATCTTTTCCCGCAACTGGTTGATGAAGATTACCGTACATTTTGTTTTGCTGATGGAACCGGTAAGTTTTCTTAAAGCTTGGCTCATCAAACGTGCATGAAGGCCCATTTTGCTGTCGCCCATTTCGCCTTCTATTTCGCTTTTTGGGGTAAGTGCGGCTACGGAGTCAATAACCACTATGTCTATGGCGCCGCTTCGTATTAAGTTGTCCGCGATTTCCAAAGCCTGCTCGCCATTGTCTGGTTGTGAAATGATAAGGTTTTCAATGTCTACCCCTAGTTTTTCAGCATAGATTCTGTCAAAAGCGTGCTCTGCATCAATGAAGGCTGCAATGCCGCCTTTTTTTTGGGCTTCTGCCATTGCGTGGAGGGTTAATGTGGTTTTACCGGAAGATTCTGGGCCATAAATTTCAATGACCCTGCCTCGTGGGTAACCGCCTACGCCCAGGGCAACATCGAGACCTAAGGAACCGGTTGGGATTACGTCTACATCTTCTACGGCGCTATCGCCCATTTTCATTACGGTGCCCTTGCCGTAGGTTTTGTCTAGTTTATCGAGAGTAAGCTTTAGTGCTTTTAGTTTTGCGTCTTTTTCGGTGCTCATTTTCAGTATGTTTTATGATGGAATTTTTAATTAGCTAAGATACTATTTCTTTGTGCTTGGGGCAAAAGTAAAATCTAGGGAGAAACGATTTTTGTTAACAAAAAAGAATCAACGCCGCTTATTACGACAAGCGCAGCAAAGTTTGCTGAAAGAACCAAGACTTTCTTGAGAGCGGAAGGTACTATTATGAAAGCGGATACAATATTTGTTAAAGCCAACGCGAGAATTGTTAAAGCGGAAACAAGAATTGTTAAAGCCAATGTGAGAAGTGTTAAAGCGGAGGCTAAAATATATAAGGCGGTCGCAAGATTTGTTAATGCG
>Ga0209344_10000655_pt1 | contig 55566 bp, 41 predicted proteins | sample Cruoilmetagenom6_FD_187293 | JGI IMG/M metagenome (GOLD analysis project Ga0209344, IMG submission 187293) | Oil polluted marine microbial communities from Coal Oil Point, Santa Barbara, California, USA - Santa Barbara Oil Seep Sample 6 (SPAdes)... | ecosystem: Environmental > Aquatic > Marine... | reverse complement strand
GTCAAAAACGGCTTGCAAAACTAATCCTTTTTTTAAAACTTAAACAAGATTTCTAAACCTTTATTTAACTTTTATTTAAAACCAATCTTACTTTACTATCAATGAACTTTGCTACTTTTAAAACCCTACGTTTTCCTGTTAGCGGGTGCAAATATACACCCCTTTTTGTTTCTAACAACACTTTTTAAAATCTTTTTTTAGTTTATTTTTAATTGCTGTTTTATCCCTCTATTTATCAGCGACTTAAAACTTATTTTTTTATTGTTTTTTTACACCCATACCGGACCAATGATTTAAACCGCAACTTTAACACTTTTTATCTACCTTTTAGATGTCGCTTATTGACCTTATGTAATAACTAGCACATACATTATATGTATATCTCTTTATTTATAAAAGGTTTGTTTTAGATACCATACTGAAAGGAAGCCTTCATAATTACGAAAAGAAATTCCAAACAAGCCCAAAACGGATTACAAAATCACGGTAGGGGTAACTTGGTGCTGCGTAATAGTTATATCCCGTAAATGAAGAATTAAAATGTTCTGCCTTAAGATAAATCCGAGTCTGTTTTACTTTACCATTGATAAAGAAATCAAACATTGGATAGCCCCCCAACTTTTCTTTATCCTGTGAATAAAACTCCCCCAAAGCAGGATTGTAGGCATTCATATGATAGGCTGTAAAATACTTAAAAGTAACACCCGTTTGCAGAAACATAGCCCCTTTAAATATAGTTTTTGAAAAGTACAACGTATTTCTTGTTACAAACTGTGGAACATTCAGCACATTGTTTGTTTGAGAAACATTCTGATACATTAGGGTATTGTTTAATGCGAAGTATCCTTTTTTAAACTCTTTGTCATACTTTAACTTCATATAGCCAACAGCATCCCCTTCTTGAAAAGGTTTTATAAATGCGTTTTCTTGTCCGGCGTCTATTTCATCCTGAGTGGCTTCAGAAGCAAAATAAGTGTAATTCCCCAAATTTGTATATTTTAAAGACAGCCTTCCTATCACTTTAGAACTATATTCAAACAACAAACTATTTACATTTTGCTTTTTAAATGTATCCGTGGTATCCCAATTATAGTTTTCATAATTGCTTTGATGCAACAAATAATTAAAATTTGGCATCTTGGATTCATTATGAATGGCCACTTTAAAATTGTGCTTTTCCTTAAACTTATAGCTAGCTTCCGCATTAATTAAACTACCTCCTAAGTCTCCTGAAAGATTATAAGCCGCTTCTCCTTCCAAATTAAACGCTCCTATTTTTTTCTTATACGTAGCGCCCAATGAAATTTCACTGCCTTTCAACTGGTTTCCAATTCTTCCTGATGGGGTAATTAAAATACTATTGAAGTAATAATTATACTTATAAAAGCCTACATATCCCTCTAAAGTTCCCAACAAACTATTATCAAACACTGCATTTAATTGATTGTAGGTTGTTTTTAAATTGGCTTTATCATGTGTTTCTGATAAAAAGGAATTTCCAAAATATTCATTTTCTGATGCTTGCCTAAATTGAGCGTATTTTGTTTCATAATTAAACTGATGCCCTAAAACAATAGAAGTAGCTATTATACTTGCAGAATCTTTAGTTTTGCCTATTAACTCATATTGATGATCTAAAAAATATCGTTTCCCTGATAGTACCGCACTGGCATCTTGAAACATTAAATCTAAACGGTCTCTATTTTTAAACTCTGGATCACCCAATTCAAATTGATCTTCTTTGTTAGACAAGCCTCCATTCTCTTCAAACGTAATATCTTGAGATGCAATATGCCCCATCATTTGATATTTAGCATTCTTAGTTTTGTAATTGGTTGAAACTATAAAATTACCTGACTCCGCCTGGTCATAGTTGTATTTCCCCAAAGACCGAAACCCCTTATAGCCAATTGCAAAGTTAAGTTGGCGCGATGTATTAAAAGTTAATAAAGCATCTAACAACTGCCCCTTACCCATTGTTGTTTTAAACATTAATTCCGTTAGCGGCGTAGGCACATTATAATACCTCATATCCTGTAATTCTTTGTAATTGGCATGCAATGCCTTTGCTCCAATGGATGGATACATACTGACTGCATTAAAATCTACACCCAAATTATTGACAGGTTTACCTATGTTGGCAAATGGCATTGTTTCAAAACCATCAGTTCTCAGGTAATTATAGTTGTATTCCTTTTTAAGACTTAGTGTTGTATCTAAAAAAACAGTATCCCTTTTGTATGAAATTATTTTATAATCTTCAATACGAACACTATCCTTTATTTTACCACCCTGCAACTTTTGCTTAACAGGCTTCATAGGCTTAATTGGCGGAATGGAATCTTGCGCAAAGACAACAGAGTTCCATACTAAAAAAACAACTAAAATATATCTCATTTAAAACAAATCTAAGACAAAGGTAATTTTTTGCGTTTAATTATTCTGTGAAAGTTTTGTTAGGTTTATTATAAAGGCTTTTAAATTCAGGCTGAAGGGAACAACTGAACGTCTAGACAACCAGCTCCATCACTTAAATATAACTACTATATCTATACCCATATCTATAAATTTAATTCTTATAAGCGAAACATTTCAGATGAAGTTCGTATTTTTATCAAAATAAGAGATTGTATTCAATCTAACCTTAGTAGTACTTATGGTTAAATTATGAGATGAAGTGTAACCCACTCAACAAGCCCAAAATGACAAAAAATACACTTGTTTTTATATTGATCCCTGTATGCTCGCATACTTAATTTAATGAATCTACTTTTTGGATGGACAATCTTAACAAAAAAACAATCAACTACTCTTAATAAAGGTAGAATTAAATAACGACGCAATACAATACGTGCTTATAAACTATCTAAAACTTTTAAATGAAGCTGGAACTGATGAAGCTGGCAGAGGTTGCCTTGCGGGCCCAGTAACTGCTGCTGCCATTATTTTGCCTGAAAACTTTAAAAATAACATACTCAACGATTCCAAACAACTTTCAGAAAAAAAAAGAGAGCTATTAAAACCCATTCTGGAAAGCGTAGCTGTTTGTTATGGAGTTTCACATGTATATCCTAAGAAAATAGATGAAATAAATATTTTAAATGCATCTATACTTGCCATGCATAAAAGTATTGACAAATTAGAGCACTCTCCAGAATTCATCATAGTAGACGGCAATAAATTTAAGCCCTATAAAAACATACCACACCAGTGTATTGTAAAAGGTGATTCTAAATTTATGAGTATTGCTGCCGCATCTATATTGGCAAAAACGTATAGGGATGTTTATATGGAAAAAATTCATTTAGAATTCCCTATGTACAATTGGAAAAAGAACAAAGGATATCCTACCAAAGAACACCGAGAGGCTATTCGAAAATATGGCATTACAAAATACCACAGAAAAAGCTTTAGACAATTACCAGAACAATTAAAATACAATTTATAATTGATAAAATACAATAACTTTGCACCTAAAGTTAAGCTTTATGAAATCAAGAATTTTAACAGGAATACTATCTTTGTTAGTGTTAGCTTGTAATACTGACATAAAAACTGAGTCCTCTTTATTAGACTACCTTCCTAAAAATACGACTGCATTACTAAAAATTAATGCTTTTAATAGTGTGCAAAGCGAAATTAAAAATAATGCTTTTCTAACCAGCTTTAAAGCAACAAAGGTTTATAATGAAATAAAAATTAAAACTAGTATTCTTAAGCATATCTCTGCTGCATCTAAAAGTATTTTAGCTTTTAGCAAAACAGACAGTACCGCATTAGATCTTTTTTTTATCACAAAAGACTCCTTGAAATACAACAATAGGCTAGACAGTATTACAACCAACAAGAAACAAGTCCCCTATAAAAACACTTCTTTTAATGAGTTCACTGTAGACAACTCCACCTATTATTGTGCTACAATAGACCATAACTTTATTATTAGCACCTCTAGAATTTTAATAGAAGAAGTTTTAAGTGGCGAAATGAAAAGTGAAGATCGTGTTCTTAAAAAATTATACAAAACTGCCAACACTTCTAAATCTGCCACTATTTTTATAAACACCACTAAAAACAATTTATTTTCCAACAATTATTTCACAACAGATTCCATCAAAACGAATTTTATTAGCGATTGGGTATCACTAGACGTAAACACCAAACAATCTCAGCTAAATTTAACAGGGATTAATTTAGTTAATGATTCTTTACCAAGTGTAATAAATTTATTCAAAAATACAGTTGCCATAACAAATACGATTCAAGAATATACTCCAGAAAATGCTGAAGCTATTCTTTCATATACCTTTAATGACTATTCAATTTTTGCGAAAAACCGTAAAAACTTACTTAAAACAAACCATATATTAGATACTATTTTTAATACTGTTGAAGAAATTGGCATTATATATCTAGATTCTAAAAAGGCCGTTATGCTACAAACATACGGATCAGACAATATATATGAATACCTAAATGAGCATACAAAATCTGAGACAAACTTTAATGGAAATCAAATTACTACACTGGTAAACAACACTATTCTTACGGAAAAATTTAGCCCAATCATAACCGATTTTGAATCAAAACATTATACAATTATTGGCAATGCCTTTTTATTTTCTGAAGATATTGAAACACTTCAAAAAATTATTAGCAATTATAAAAACAACACTACTTTTAACAAAACAGCAATCTATGCGTCTGCTAAGGAAACCATAGCAAACGAATCCTCAGTTCTTTACATTAACTCTAAGAAACTAAAGGACGATTTAACCACCGGCTTTACCGAAAATTTTACGAGTGATTTTAAATCAGTTTCTGTATCAGATTATTTTTTTGTAGGTCAAATTGTGGCCGACAACAACTTTTACCATACTTCATTAACCATTCAAAAAACGAAGAAAGAAAACAAAAACAATACCACCTCATCCATCTTTACAGTACAACTGGATAACGATCTTGCAACAAATCCACAGTTTGTAACAAATCATAGAACCCATAAAAAGGAAATTGTAGTCCAAGACACTGAAAATCAACTCTATCTAATATCTACTACAGGAAAAGTAATCTGGAAAAAACAATTAGAAGGCAGAATACAAGGAGACATAGCGCAGGTAGATATTTATAAAAACGGAAAATTGCAATTGGCATTTACTACTAATAATCAATTTTTAATCTTAGACCGAAATGGTGAAAAGGTTGAGCCTTTCACTATAAAATTTGATGGAGGAAACTTAAACCCACTTGCTGTATTTGATTACGAAAACAATAAAGATTACAGATTTGTTATTACACAAGGGCAAAAAATTTATATGTATAACAACAAAGCTAAAATTGTAAAAGGATTTACCTATACAACTGCTAATAGTCCGGTGGCTCAAAAACCAAAACATTTTAGAACAAACAATAAAGACTATATCACATTTGTTTTAGAGAACGGAGATTTAAAAATCTTAAACAGAATTGGAAAAGAACGTGTTAAAACTACTAAAAAAATAGATTTTTCTGACAATGAAGTGGAACTTTATAAAAACAAATTTTCCATAACGGATAAAGAAGGTACTTTACATCAAATTGCTTTAAATGCAAAAACAACACAGACAAAATTGAAAGCCAACAAAGATCATGGATTTGATGCCACTAGCAATACTTTGGTTTTAATGAATGAAAATAGTTTAACCATAAAAGGTCAAAAAGTGACTCTAGAATTGGGGGTCTATACAAAACCCCAAATATTCTACATTAATGATAAGATTTATGTTAGTGTTACGGACATACAAAATCAGAAAATTTATTTATTTGATAGTAACGCCAAATCTATTCAGAACTTTCCTGTTTATGGTAGCTCTATCATTAATCTTGCAGATATGGACAATGATAAAAAATTAGAACTCGTATCAAAAGATTTAGACAATTCCATTGTTGTTTACAGACTAAATTAAACCGTTAGCACATCATTTTCAACAATTTACACAAGCACATCTCTTCAATACAGTTTTTTATGTATCTTTATTTTCATCCTATGACCAACGAAAATGAATGCAAAAAACAACCTAACATTTCACCTTGTAAACTCCCCAAAAAAGCACATTTTAACACTATTTAGTTTATGTGTTTGTTTACTGATTTCTTCGATTAGTTTAAATGCGCAAACCAAAAAAATAAATAGACCAAAAAGCACTGTAGGTATAACCAGTGTAGATAGTTTTGTTGGCGAATCTTTTAATTTTTATGACAAAGTATACAAGTATGATGCCTATGCAGCAGCAGGCACCCCACTAGAAGATGAAGATTTAGACATCTTAGAAGATGCTTTAAATAATATTACTAATTTAAGTGAAAGCGCCCCAGATATCATTTCTGATTTAGAAGGCTTAAGCGTTTTAAAACAAACTAAGGCGACGCTACAGATAAATAGAGCAAAAAAAGCTTTAAAATATAGTCTAAAAACAGCTAAAGCGTTGTTACTAGGCAAAAACAAAGAAGAAGAAGAAGAAGAAGAAGAAGAAAACACCTCAACTTCTGATACAAAAATAGCTGATGAATCATCAGAAGAACCTACAAGCACCACAAAAAAACTAAACACATCTGACACTATAGAGGTGTATAGCAAATTTGATTTTGTCCCTGGCGATAAATTACTATTTTTTGATGATTTTTCTCAAGATTTCATAGGTGACTTCCCTTCTAAATGGAACACCAATGCATCTGGAGAAGTTGTAAAAATTAGCAATGTGGAAGGGAATTGGTTTGAATTTAAACCTGGTTACAATATATTTTTCATACCAGATGTTAAAGACCTTCCTGAGGATTACACTATAGAATTTGACCTTTTAACTCAAGGATTAGGAAAACAAACCTCATCTACAGCAAGACTTTTCGTAACACTAAGTGATAATGATAAATTCAATAACGGAGCAGAGCACTATGTAACCGCATCTATACCCTTTGGACAATATGGTGCATTTGCTTTTAGAGTAAACAATTATTTTGACAGAAACAGCGGAGCAATAAATACGACTATAGCTGCAGACATACGCACTGAAGTTTTAAATCAACCACACATATCTATTTCAGTTACAAAAAACCGGTATAGATTATGGGTAAACGAGGTAAAATATGTTGACATTCCCAGATTCATTGAAAAATTAGACGTTTTAAAATACCTAAAATTCAATATCAACAATTTTAAGGATGGTGAAGAACGCCTATTTATCAGAGACATAAAAGTTGCGGAAGGTGGGCTAGATTTAAGACGAGAATTAGCAAACAAAGGAAAAGTATCTACAAATGGTATTTTATTTAATTCTGGTTCACTAGAAATTTTACCTCAATCTTATGGCATAATCCGTCAAATCTCACAGGTTTTGCAACAAGATTCAACTCTAAATTTGAAAATCGTTGGCCATACAGATGCAGACGGTAAAGAAGATGCCAATATATCACTATCCAAAAATAGGGCAGATGCCGTTAAACAAGCTTTAATCTCTGTATACAAAATTGCCGAAAATCGATTGCAGACAGATGGAAAAGGCGAAGAAAACCCAGTAGCCGACAACAATACCGCTAATGGAAAAGCACAAAATAGACGGGTAGAATTTATTAAAATATAACGTTATGAAAAAACACATTATTGGATCATTAATTATCTTATTATTTACAAATACTCTGTTTTCACAAACTGATTGTAGCAAATACTACCCATTTAAAGCTGGCGTAAAATCTGAAATAACAATTTATAACAAAAAAGATACTAAGGAGGCAGTAGTGAACTATATCGTTAAAGAAATTACAACGAATAAGGCTACCATTACATCTGAAGTGTATGATAAAAAAGGTGAATTTGTTTTAAATAGCGAGTATGATGTTTCATGTAATGGAGATGGTATAAGCATCGATTTCAAATCTATGGTGGACAACCAAATGCTAGAGCAATACAAAGATATGGAACTAGAAATGACAGGTACAAATATAGACTTACCTAACAATTTAACTATAGGCGAAACTTTACCAGATGCAACTATGGATATGGTTGTAAGCGCCGGACCAATAAAAATGAAAATGTTTGTAAAAATGATAAACAGATATGTAGAAGGCAAAGAAAAAATCACGACTCCAGCTGGCTCGTTTGACTGTATTATAATAACCTATGATACCGAGTTAAAAATGGGTATGAAAAAAACGTTCAAACACAAACAATGGTTAGCTGAAGGTGTTGGAATGGTAAAGAGCGAGGATTACAATAAGTCTGGAAATCTAACAAACAAAAGTATTCTAACTAAATTTGACAATTAGACTTTAGTTAGCCTCCTTTGCAACAATTGAAGCTTCAAAAAGTACGCTAAAATGTTTTACTAACCTTTCTTTTACGTCAACAATGTCAACTTCTTTTTTCCCAAGCTCTACATTTAAAGATGTAACTGCTTTATCCTTTATTCCGCAGGGGATCATTAGATCAAAGTATCCTAAATCTGCATTTACATTCAGCGCAAAACCATGCATTGTAACCCACCTACTTGCACGTACGCCCAAAGCACATATTTTACGTGCAAAGGGGGTGCCCACATCTAGCCAAACACCAGTTTCTCCCTTAGAGCGTTCTGCCTTTAACCCATAATCGGCCAAGGTAAGGATAACCATTTCTTCTAATAGCCGAAGGTATTTATGGATATCTGTAAAAAAATTATCCAAATCTAAAATTGGATATCCTACAATCTGACCAGGTCCGTGATAGGTAATATCTCCGCCTCTATTTATTTTATAGAATTTTGCGCCTTTTTTATAAAGTTCATCCTCATTTATAAGTAAATTGGTCATATCACCACTTTTACCCAAGGTATACACATGCGGATGCTCAACAAAAAGAAAATGATTTGGTGTTTTTAAACCAGTACCTTCTCTCCTATTCTTTATTTTAATGTCTATTGTTTCTTTAAAAAGAAGTTCTTGGTAATCCCAAGTTTCTTTATAATCCTTTAGCCCTAAATTTTCCAGAATTACTTCTTTATTCATCCTACAAAGATACAATTATCTGTCTGGATTATTCAATATGATGAGCGCTGCAATTGTACCAGGAACCCAACCACATAACCATAACAAAAAAACTATAAATATTGACCCACAACCTTTACCTATAACAGCCAAAGGCGGACAAAAGATGGCTAATATTACTCTCCAAAAACTCATATTTTTTTTGATTATTTATTTCATTAATGTAATCATAAGACGCTTAAACAATGACTTTGTTACTACATAAAGTAAAATTTTCTTATATTATAAAACCCTATCTATGAAATTTTCGTAATTAGTATATGAAATCAAAGCGAATGATCACAACCTATACCTTGGCACTATTTTATGTACTTGTCTCTTGTAGCAACCCAGAGCACATGGAAAACAAGCTATTTGAGAACCCGATTGTAAACAACGAAACTCAAACAGAGCCAAACAACCTACCTAGTACAAACGACTCTACAAATACCAACTACCCAAATTATACAACGTTCAACTATTTAGCCTTGGGAGATAGTTACACCATTGGCACAAGTGTAACCAAAGAAGAAAGTTATCCGTCTCAATTATCAAAAAAATTGGAAATAGCACTTTCTACAGAGATAAAGCTTACTACTATTGCCACCAATGGATGGCGGACTGATAATTTAAAAAATGCATTGAATACAAACACTATAACACCTCCTTATCAGTTGGTTACTTTACTAATTGGTGTCAACAATCAATTTCAAGGCAAGCCTTTTTCGCAATATGAAAATGAATTTCCAGAGCTATTAAATACGGCTTTAAAATTAGCAAACAACAATAACAAGCACGTTATTGTTATTTCCATACCAGACTATGCATACACTCCCTTTGGTAACAGCCTAAATAAGGACAAAGTTTCAAAAGAAATAGACCAATACAATGCTTTTGCTAAAGACATAGCGACACAACAAGGTGTTACTTTCATAAATATAACCGACATTACACGCAAGGGGTTAGCCGAACAAGACCTTGTTGCAGACGATGGTTTACATCCATCTGGTCTTGCCTATAAAAAATTTGTGGAACGTTTAACTCCAATTATCCTTTCTCAGTTGAAAGATTAGCACATTGTAACTATATTTGCAGCCTTAATTATAGATTTATGCAACTTTCGGAACAAGAAATCATCAGAAGGGAAAAATTAGGCAAGCTTAGAGAAATGGGAATAAACCCATACCCAGCAGACCTCTACCCAGTAAATACTACTTCTAAACAAGTTAAAGAGAATTTTGAAGAGGGGAAACAGGTGGTTATTTCTGGCCGATTAATGTCGCGCAGGATTCAAGGAAAAGCCTCTTTTGCAGAACTACAAGATAGTGAAGGTAGAATTCAAGTTTACTTTAACCGTGATGAAATATGCACAGGAGAAGACAAAACATTGTACAATGACGTTTACAAAAAGTTATTAGATATAGGCGATATTATTGGTATTGAAGGCGATTTGTTTACAACTCAAGTTGGCGAAAAAACAGTAATGGTAAAGAACTTTACCCTACTTAGTAAATCATTACGCCCTTTACCACTGCCAAAAGTTGATGCAGACGGGAAAATATTTGACGAATTTAACGACCCTGAGTTACGTTACCGTCGTCGTTATGCAGATTTAGTAGTAAACCCACATGTGAAAGAAGTATTTGTTAAACGGACTAAGTTATTTAATGCTATGCGTAACTTTTTTAATAACGCTGGTTATTTTGAAGTTGAGACACCCATTTTACAACCAATTCCTGGTGGTGCTGCGGCCAGACCATTTATTACACATCACAATAGTTTGGATATTCCCTTGTACATGAGAATTGCGAACGAATTGTATTTAAAGCGCCTAATTGTTGGTGGTTTTGATGGTGTATATGAGTTTTCTAAGAACTTTAGAAACGAAGGAATGGACAAAACACATAATCCAGAATTTACTGCAATGGAGATTTATGTGGCTTATAAAGATTACAATTGGATGATGGATTTCTGTGAACAATTACTAGAACATTGTGCAATTGCTGTTAACGGAACAAGTGAAGCAACTTTTGGTGCGCATAAAATTAATTTTAAGCCACCTTATGCTCGTGTAACTATGGCTGATTCTATTCAGCACTTTACTGGTTTTAACATTACAGGAAAAACAGAAGCTGAAATTCGGGATGCCGCCAAAGGTATGGGAATAGCGGTTGATGAAACTATGGGCAAAGGAAAACTTATTGATGAGATTTTTGGAGAAAAATGTGAAGGAAACTATATACAACCCACCTTTATTACAGATTACCCAAAAGAAATGAGTCCGCTTTGTAAAGAGCATAGAGATAATCCTGAATTAACAGAACGCTTTGAACTTATGGTTTGCGGTAAGGAAATTGCAAATGCCTATTCTGAACTTAATGACCCTATAGATCAAAGAGAGCGTTTTGAGCACCAATTAAAATTAGCTCAAAAAGGAGATGATGAAGCTACGGAGTTTATAGATAATGATTTTTTACGTGCGCTAGAATACGGAATGCCCCCTACATCTGGAATGGGTATTGGAATGGACCGTTTAATTATGTTTTTAACCAACAACCAATCTATACAAGAAGTATTATTCTTCCCACAAATGAGACCAGAGCGTAAAGCTGTCGCTCTAAGTGATGAAGGCAAAGCAGTCATAGATATACTTAAAAAGGCTGAAAAATTAGAATTAAACGATTTAAAATCTAAGTCTAGCTTAAGCAATAAAAAATGGGATAAAACCATAAAAGAGCTAACTAAAAACAATGCAGCCAAGGTTTACAAAACAGAAGAAGGCCTCTTTGTTGAAATAGTTTCATAAGGTTAATTTTTAAAACCATAAAAAAGGAGGTGACTTAAAATGTTCCTCCTTTTTTTATTCATATCTTAATTGGTTACTTACCATTTAATCGTTTTAAAAACTCTTCTTTTCTCCTTACCGAAATTTCCACAGTAGAATTATCATTCATTACAACATAACCTCCCTTTCCTTTTACATATTTATTAATACATCCCATATTTATTAAATGTGATTGATGCGATCTAAAAAAACCTAAGTTTTCGAGACTCTCTTCAAAATATTTCAGGGTCTTAGAAGCTATTATTTTTGTTTTATCCTTAAAATACAAATGCGTATAATTAGCATCTGACTGACACCGAATTATATCAGAACTATTTACTACCGTTAGACCTTCTTGCGTTGGAATTGTAATTTTTTTGGGACTCCCATTTCTACTTTCTAAATTGTAAAAAAGCAATTCAATTTTAGTTGCCATATCTTTTAGAGACACATGCTCTCTTAATTTTGACAGCGTTCTTTTTATATCGCTTTCACCAATGGGTTTTAATAAAAAATCCATTGCGCTATACCTAAATGCATCCACGGCATATTTATTGTGTGCCGTTGTAAAAACAACTTCAAAATCAATATTAGTTAACTGTGCTAATAAATCAAACCCAGTTTCATTTTGCAGTTCAACATCTAAAAAAATCACATTAGGTTTGTATAAAACAATTGCACTTTTTGCGTTAGAAACTGATGTACACCTCGCTACAACTTCAATTAAATTGGCATATGGCTTCATTAATCTTTCTAATCTAGAAATACAATGTTTTTCATCATCTATAATTACTGCTTTTAACATACATATCTTTTAAAAACGAAGCTCCAAGGGAAGTTTTAAAACTACTTGTACCCCAACCGACTTGTCTATAATCTTCAACTCTCCTTTTGCTTTCTTCAATTGATTAATAACCTCTAGCCTACTCTTGGTTATTTTTAATCCTAATGAAGTTTTTTCAGTGGCATCAATACTAATATTAGTAGTTCTTCCTACTCCATCATCGTCTATTGTAAAAACAACAAATGCTCCTTCTTTTATAGCTTTTATGCGAATTGTACCTATGCCTTCTTTTTTGGCAATTCCGTGCCAAATACTATTCTCTATAAACGGCTGCATCATCAGTGGTGGCACCATTACATTTTCTAAATCCAAATTAACATCCATAGCAATGTTATAGACCAATTTATTTGGCATCCGAAGACTTTCTAGATCCATATAAAGCTTCATTAACTCAATATCGTCTTTTAATAGTATCCATTTTTTTTCAGAACTTTCTAAGATGGATCTTGTTAATTTAGAAAACTTAACCAAATAATTATTTGCTGTATCAACATCATTTTTATCCATATAATCACTTATGGAATTCAAAGAATTAAAAATAAAATGAGGATTCATTTGAGAGCGTAAGGCTTTAAGTTCTGTATCTGCTACTTTCACTTTAAAGTCGGCTACTTTTTTAGCCTCCAAAGCATCTCTTTTACGTTTGTACAAAAAATAACCCACCAAACCAAAAACCAAAAGCGCTCCTCCAATTACAAAGGATGTATTTTTAATGAATCGTTGTCTATCTATTTCTAATTGGGCAACAGCTTGGTCTCTGTCAGCCTTAAACTGCATATCCCTTCTAGAAATCTCAAGTTTTCTATCTAAACTTGTAATACTATCATTTAATTTTACATATTTCTTATACGCATCAAGGGCGTTAGCATAATCTTTGTCTGTTTCATAAATTTCAACCAAAGTCTCCCATAACTTCTCTTCAATAAATAAATTACTTAATGCTTCTTTTAAACTTAAAGCATCTAGTGCATATTTTTTAGCTTTTTCAAAATTATGGCTATTAAAATAGACCTTGGCTGCATTTGAATAGGCAGGTGCTCTTATAAATTCAAACTTATGTTTATCAATTAACTCTAAACTTTCTTCAATGCTCGCAATTGATTCTTCTTTTTTATTTGCCTTACTTAATACATTAGACAAATTGCTTTGGTTGTTTGCTAATTGAAAGACATTTTTTGTTTCTCTTGCAATCTTATCAACTTTTTTATAGTAATAAATAGCTGAATCTAACTGGTTTAAATTTCCATAAATATTTGCAATATAACCGTAAGCATTAATTCTATACGCTGGATAATCAAGCATTTTTTTATAATAACTTAGTGCTTTTTCATTTTCTTTTTGCTCATAGTATATGTTTGCAATGTTTCCTATATTTCCTACATAATATCTATTTGGCAATCCATATTTCGCTACTATTGTTAAACTATTTTGAAAATTTTCAATGGCTTTATACGGATTGGAAAACACATATTGATAAATTACTCCAATCCTGTTTAGAGAAAGTGCTTCTCCTTTAGGAAAATTAAGTTGTTTGGAAAGCTCTAAGGTCTTAAGGCTATACTGTAACAATGTAGTGTCTTTAGGAGCTGAGATAAACTTTTTTCGGCTATAACTCAACCTTAAATTTATGTAGGTAGTATCCTGATGTGTGTACGCATCAATTACTTTTTTTAATGAGTCTATTTGTTTTTGTTGTGATAAGCAACTCAGTGAAAATAACACACAAAAAAAACACAAGAATTTTTTCATAAAAAACAATTATTTATACACTAACAACCATTGAAACAACACCTTTTCTTTCACTTTTTAAGTTATTAAATGGTTGAATATTAAAAATACCTAATTTACAAAAAACATACGTTTTTCGTTAAAATCTAATCGAAAAACAACAAAAAGGCAACGGTTAGTAATTTTACCTAGTCAAAAATCCTTATTCACTGTAGTTTTACGAAGAACACTAATAAAGCACAATGATATGAAATTCAATTTATTATCTAACCTTCTCGTTCTTATTTTATTTACAGTTTCACATACAGCCCTATCGCAAAGTAGAAGCAAAACTGAAGAAACAAAAAAACCAAAAGTCATAAAACAGGTAGATGAAACTAACGAAACAGTTTCACAAACTGGAGAAGCTGTTAAAAATAGTGTAAACACAACTAAAGAAACTGTAAATGAGGTAAAAGATGCTATTGGCTCAATATTTGGCAAAGGAAAGAATAAATCTAAAAATTCATTCACCATTACAATTACTCAAGTTAGTAACGATAATGAATATGTAGAGAAGCTTTACAAGCACTTAATAACTAGCAAAGGGCTTAAAAATTTAACCAAAGGCTATGAGTCTGAAGTGATCACAATAGCTATGGATCTTAAGAAAAACGCTCAAGTTTGGGATAATATTCCAAAAGAAATTCGCAACCCATTTAAACTAAACAAAAAAAATGATACCGATGTTTTTCTTTCGCTAAAAAGTGCTGTTCCCAATCAAGAAGAACCAAATGAAAATTAATGAAACCGCAGTATTTTGTCCTTTTCTTCTTATTTATATGCTTTAGCTTACAAGCACAACATAATTTTTCTGTTAAACAATTAGAAAAAATAGCAGCGTACGGATCTTCAGATGATGGCATACGCGCCATTCGGGGGTATGTTGGTAAATACGGCTTTGCAAGCAGCAAATTATACTCTGATATTAATACTTTTTTTGACCAACATAGTAACAAATTAAACACCTACGACTTACAACTTAAAGACAAGGTTTTTACCGTTGTTTATAAAATTACAAATCCAACCTATGCTGAAAAGCAATTTTATATTAATTATATCTCTAAAAACTACAGAAAATTAGCAGATACTTACTTTCAGAGTGGGAAATTTGTGGTTCGTTATGATGATGATCTAGAAAAGCAAGTTTTTGAAGTCGTCGTTTATAACAACACAAAATTGTCTTTCCCTGTTATCGCAAAAAAAATAGGCGACAAGGAATATGAATTAACTCCTTTTTCTACATCAATAGGGGTGAAATTTTTAAAAGGAGACAAACTAATATTAACAGCAAGTGGAACTGTAGGCCTAGGAATCTTTGCTGGTTCTACATCTCCTAATGGTATAGAAGGATTTCAATTATACAATCATATTTCCAACTTTCCACATGGCAGTTTACTAGGAAAAATAGGAAAAGACGGGAATTGGTTTTTAATTGGCAAGGCAAAAACAATGACTGTAAATCAAGATGGAGTTCTCTACGTAAGAGTTAATGATAGAGACTTATCCAATAATACTGGTGCTTTTTATTTAAAATACAGCTTAAGAAAGTTACCTTCCGTTCAAAACTCGATTACTAATACTTCACAAAACAAAAGCATCCCTAAGACAACTGGGTGCCTCTCTGGCAACTGTGTAAATGGTTATGGAACCTACAAATACGACAACGGAACTTATTACGGTTTCTTTTTAAACAATAATAAAAACGGCTATGGACATTACAGTTGGGCCAATGGAGACTTTTATATTGGAAACTGGACCAAGAATACTAGAAATGGTTATGGTTCCTATTTTTGGGTCAACAAGACCAATTATATTGGTGAATGGAAAAACAATATTATTACTGGCTATGGTGTCAAAAAAGAATTAAGTGGTAATTATTCTAGGGGAATGTGGCAAAATGGAAAATTAGTTATCTCTTACAGTTATAACTCTAATAATGTATCTACAGGGTGTACAAAAGGTGATTGCAGTAACGGCTATGGCAAATTTGTTTACAACAACAAAGACTATTTCTATGGTTTTTTTGTAAATGGAAAGCGTTATGCAGGAACTTACCATTATACAAATGGAGACTTATATCAAGGTCAATTTGGTCCAAGTGAAGATTTTTCTGGATATGGCTACTACTTATGGAAAAACAATAATTTCTACAAAGGTTTATTTAGCAACTATAAAAGAAATGGGGAAGGCTATTATAAAAACCGAACGAACAACTCAGAAATGACAGGAATATGGCGTAACGGCACACTTCTTCAAAGCCATTGAACAAAACAATGCTTTTTTGCGAAATTTCCTGCTTTTCTTTAAAAAAAAAGGAAATTTAATATTTCTAATCACAATTATATTATAAATTTATAGATTATTCATCTATTAACGTATGTATATATAATTGAGAAAAATGAAAAAGAAGGTAATTACAGCTTCGCTACTATTTCTCGCTGTTTTTTTAATAATTGGCGTATGGCAATCCCTTAAACCGGAAGAAAAAGTAAATTATAGTACCGACATTAAACCAATATTAAACAAACATTGTATAACGTGTCACGGTGGTGTTAAAAAAAGTGCAGGTTTAAGTTTTTTATTTAAAGAAGAAGCATTTGCCGATACGGAGGCTGGGCATCCAGCCATAATACCTGGAAATGCGGCAAAAAGTTCATTTATACAGCGCTTGAAAGAAAAAGACCCTGAACTTAGAATGCCCTATGAAAAAGCAAAACTATCTGACAATGAAATAGATTTGTTAACAAGGTGGGTAGATCAAGGTGCACAATGGGGCAAACATTGGGCATACAGTTTGCCAGAAAAAGTAGAAGTTCCCAATACAACACAAGTAGCTGGTTTTTCTAGTTCTAACGAAACATCATTTCTTAAGAATGATATCGATAATTTTATCCTAGAAAAATTAGAAGCAAACAACTTACAACCCAACAAACCAGCAGATAAAGAAGTAATAATTAGAAGACTATCCTTTGATATTACTGGTGTTCCACCAAGCGAAACGCTATTTAATACTTGGATGAATGGTAGTTTACCATATGAAGCTATGGTAGACACGCTTTTAGCAAAAAAGACCTATGGTGAAAAATGGGCTACTTGGTGGTTAGATTTGGCGCGTTATGCAGATTCTAAAGGCTATGAAAAAGATGGTTCTAGGTCTATTTGGAAATACAGAGATTGGGTTATTAAATCATTAAATGAAGATATGCCTTATGACCAGTTTACGATAGAGCAACTGGCTGGAGATTTATTGCCAGAACCTTCTTTGGACCAGCTAATAGCAACTGCATTTCATAGAAACACTATGAATAATGATGAAGGAGGTACAGAAGATGAAGAGTTTAGGGTTGCTTCTGTTATAGATCGTGTAAACACAACTTTTGAAGTTTGGCAAAGTACTACTATTGGCTGCGTACAATGCCATAGCCATACGTATGACCCTTTTAAAAATGAAGAATATTATAAAATGATGGCCTTCTTTAACAATACAATGGATGAAGACACGCCAGATGAAGTACCTACACTAAAGTTTTATACTAAAGAACAGCAAAGAGAAGTAGACAAAATAAATGCTTGGGTTGCAAAATATGGCGATGCTAAACTCGCAAAAGAATATCACAATTTTTTACTATACTCGCATCCTATGTACCAAGTTCATAGAGCCAAAAATTTTAAAAACGGGCAGTTAGCCGATGGTAAATATTTAGCCTTGTGGGATAATGGTTCTTGTTTAATTGAAGACATTACAACCAATGAGGCTGGTTATATGTATATTAAATATTGGTCTTCATATAATGGTACAAAAATGACCATAAAAGAAGATGATGAAAATGGTGAAATTTTATCGGAATTCACCATAAATAAAAGCGGTAATAAAATCCATAAGATTCCCTTTACAAAATTAAATAAAAAAGTAAATCTGTTTTTTGAAGCCAATAATGATAAATTACCAGAACAAGCAAATACAAGCAGTATCAGCCTCTTTGGCTTTATACGAGATATCCCTGGAAAAGATGCCCCTGGTTATGAAGAAATAAACGCAACCTTCTTAACCCTTATTAATACAGGTACAACTACGGTTCCTATTATGGTAGAAAATCCAGAATACATGCAACGTACAACGCAGGTATTTGAGCGTGGCAATTGGCTTATGAAAGGAGATACTGTACAACCAGCAACACCCGAAATATTAAATCCTTGGAAAAAAGAATGGCCAAAAGATCGATTAGGATTAGCAAAGTGGATGGTGAGCAAAGAGAATCCGTTAACAGCTAGAACACTAGTAAATAGAGTATGGCATCAAATATATGGCTACGGTATTGTTGCATCTCTAGAAGATATGGGGTCACAATCAGATGCTCCTTCACACCCACAATTGTTAGATTGGCTATCACTTCGATTTATGCATGACCACAACTGGAGTATAAAAAAGCTAGTAAAAGATATTGTTTTATCGGGTACCTACAGACAAAGCTCTATTAGTAGTCCAGCACTAAATGAATTGGATCCACACAATGAATTATATGCAAGAGGGCCTAGAATTAGGCTTGGCGCAGAACAGATTAGAGACCAAGCATTAGCTGTTTCTGGGTTATTAAGTGATAAAATGTATGGCCCTGGAGTTATGCCACACCAACCCTTTGGCGTATGGCAAACTGTTTATAGTGGTGAAAAATGGAAAACCAGCGAAGGTGAAGATCAATACAGAAGAGGTATTTATACTTTTTTAAAAAGAACCAGCCCTTATCCCTCCTTTATTACTTTTGATGCAGGAAGCAGGGAAGTTTGTACGGTGCGAAGAACTGTTACAAACACACCCTTACAAGCCTTAGTTACCCTTAATGATCCTGTGTATTTAGAAGCTGCTTATCATTTGGCTAAGTATATGGATACTAGTGATCAAACGCCAAACAAAATAACAATTGGGTATAAAAAAGCTTTGTACTCTACAATACGCCCATCAACCTTACAAATTTTAGAAGAGTTATATACGGATGCATATACCGAATTTAATAGTGATGCTGACGCTACCAAACAATTTCTTCCATTTGAAAAAGAACCAACTGCAAACATAGCTGCACTTACTGTTGTAGCCAATGCAATTATGAATTTAGATGAGTTTTTAACCAAATCATAGCTATGAATACGATAGAGAAACTTATAAAAGAAAAGCTAGACAGGGAAATACAAACAAATACACGCCGCCATTTCATAAAAAATTGTGTAACAGGCATGGGAGGCTTAGCTTTAGGCTCTATATTTATGGGCTGTGATCCTTTTGGTAAGAGCAGTGCTCCTAATTTAGGGATGAACAATAGAAGTTTAAATCCCTTAGCTCCGTTAACACCCCCCTTTAACCCTAAGGCTAAATCTGTTATACATATTCATATGGCAGGTGCACCATCTCAATTAGAGTTATTTGATTACAAACCCCAACTTACAAAATTACACAATCAAGCTTGTCCAGAATCTTTTATTCAAGGTAAAAAGTTTGCTTTTATACGTGGTACTCCTAAGTTACTAGGTCAGCAAGCAAATTTTAAAAGGGAAGGGCAATCTGGTCAATGGGTATCAGATTATATTCCGCATTTCAAAAAAATAGTAGATGATGTTGCCTTTTTAAAAGCAGTCCATACCGATCAGTTTAATCACGGTCCTGCCCAATTATTTATGCACACAGGCTCTCCTAGATTAGGAAGACCTAGCGTAGGTTCCTGGGCTACTTACGGACTGGGTTCTGAGAATCAAAACCTACCCGGTTTTGTTGTTTTAACTTCGGGCGGAAAAACGCCAAGTGCAGGAAAAAGCGTTTGGGGAAGCGGATTTTTACCGTCAGTATACCAAGGTGTACAATGTAGATCTAAAGGAGACCCAGTTCTTTACTTGGATGATCCTGAAGGTGCAACAAGAGATATCAAAAAGAAAACCATTGATGCCATAAACAACATTAATAAGGAAGAATACACAAAATATACCGATCCTGAAATTTTAGCTAGAATCAATCAGTATGAAATGGCATACCGTATGCAAATTGCCGTTCCAGAAGTGATGAATATCAATGATGAACCAGAACATATAAAAGAAATGTACGGTGTAGAACCTGGTAAGGAATCCTTAGCCAACAACTGTCTTTTAGCTCGTAAACTCGTTGAAGATGGTGTTCGCTATGTACAGCTTTTTGATTGGGGTTGGGATAGCCATGGAACTGGGCACCAAACTGCTATCGATTTAGGGTTCCGAAACAAATGTAGGGAAATGGACAGGCCTGTATCTGCTTTAATTTTAGACTTAAAGCAACGAGGCTTGTTGGAAGATACCTTGGTGGTTTGGGGAGGCGAATTTGGAAGAACTCCTATGCAAGAAAACAGAGAAGGAAAAGAAATGGCTTTTAAAGGAAGAGATCACCATGGTGATGCATTTACCATGTGGATGGCCGGCGGCGGCGTTAAGGGAGGTGTTTCTTATGGTCAAACGGATGAAATTGGATTTTCTCCCGTAGAAGGTAGAGTATCTGTACATGATGTACATGCAACTATGATGCATTTATTAGGGTTTAACCATGAACAATTTACATATGATTTTCAAGGCAGACCATTTCGATTAACGGATGTTGAAGGAGAAGTAATTAAAGAAATATTAGCTTAAATAGGATTACAGAATGAGGTTATATACGTTAGTGTTCATTTTTTTTATTGCAGTAATCACTCCTGCAAAATCTCAAAATAAACTACAATTTTTTCAAACAAATTGGGGAAATCAACTGTCTTGGGACCAATTTTGTGAAAACGCAAAAAATTCTGGTTATGATGGTATTGAAGTATGGATGCCCAATGGGGCAGAAAGTCAAAACGAATTAAAAAATGCCCTTGAAAAACACAAGCTGGCAATCATTTTTTTACACGGCACCTCTAAAGGCATTCCCTTCAACGAAAGTCTCAAAAATTATTCAGACAAACTAGAAGCTATACTACAATGGAAACCTGTAGCTGTGAATTGCCATACCGGAAGTGATTTTTATACTACAGCACAAAACAAAGCTTTTATTGATGCTGCAACTAAAATAAGTAAAAAGCATAACATTCCTGTTTACCATGAAACGCATCGGGGCCGTTTTAGTTATAGCTTGCCTGAAACCAAAAAATATATATCATTAATTCCTGATTTAAAACTAACCTTAGACATTAGTCACTGGATGGTGGTACATGAATCTTTATTGCAAAGCAAAGAAAAACAGCTGGAAGCTATTCTTGATAGATCTGAGCACATACATGCCAGGGTTGGCCATGCAGAAGGCCCTCAAGTAAATGATCCTGAAGCTCCTGAATGGAAAAGTGCCTTAGATAGACATCTGGATATTTGGGAAGAAATAATCCTAAAAAAATGGAAAGAAGGTCATATAGTGTATACCATTACTACAGAATTTGGACCGCCAAATTATATGCCAACCTTGCCGTATACAAGAACACCTGTTGCAGACCAATGGAAGGCCAATGTTTTTATTATGAATGCTATTAAAGAGCGCTTAAAAATTCAGTAAAATTCACATGGAAGTCATTACGCAATTAATAGGTCGCTTGCATCCCTTACTAGTACATTTACCAATAGGTTTTATTATTTTTGGATTGCTTTTTATGTTTCTTGATCGCAAGAAAAAACACTATAAAAAACCCATTTCCTTCGCCTTTTTATGGGGAGGAATCATTGGTGTTTTTACATGTGTAAGTGGTTACTTACTTTATCTAAACGAAGGATATTCTTTTGATACAATTAAAAATCATTTTTGGGTCGGTATAATAACTACAGTTTTCGCTTTTATCCTATATTTTAAGTTACAAGACAAGAACACAATTGCTTTCTTTAAGCGTATACCTACACTAGTATTTTCTATTGTATTGTTCTTTTTAATTTCAGCAACTGGCCATTTAGGTGGAAATATTACACATGGCGAAGATTTTTTAACCGAACCATTACCTAACGGTCTCAAATCAGCATTAGGTATAACTACCAATGAAAAAAAAGATATTGTTTTGGATGAAGAAAATTGGAAAGACACCCAGCTGTATGCTGACGTAATTCAACCCATATTCAATAACAAATGTGTGAGCTGCCATGGTTCTAAAAAAGCAAAAGGAGAGCTCCGCTTACACACCCCTGAGGCTATTTTAGCTGGAGGGGAAAATGGTGAAATCATTGAAAAAAACAAACCTGAAGAGAGTGATTTACTGGTTCGCTTACATCTTCCTAAAGAAAATGAGGATCATATGCCGCCCAAAGATAAAACACAACTTACCAAAGAAGAAATAGCATTACTTGATTTTTGGGTAACTCACGGAAGTGATTTTGAGAAGACAGCTGAAGCGTTAAACCTTAAAAAAAGTTTATTATCAACTTTCTTTCCCGTGAATACAACCAACGACTTTCCTGATTTTGAAGTCACAGAAATCGCAGAAGAAGTCATACAAGGCATTCGGAACAAAGGCTTTTATGTAGAAAAAATAAGTGAAAATACAAACTACCTTAGGATAACCTGTATAAACTTACCCTCATTTAAAGACTCAGATTTCAAAATACTATCTGATATAAAAGAACAAATAGCCATATTAGATTTAGGAAATACAACGATTACAGATGCTATCTATAAGGAATTGGTAAGTTTACCTAATGTAACAATCTTAAAACTAGACAATACCAGGCTTAGTGGCACTGAAATTGAAATGCTCGCCAATTGCAAGCATTTAAAATCTATAAACTTGGTAAAAACACAGTTTAATGATGCTAACCTAGAAAAGTTAAATTTAATACCTAGCTTACAGACGGTATATTTGTATGATTCTAAAGTTAGTTTAGAAGCCATTAAAAGATTAGACACGAGTAAAATAACCGTGGAATTTGGCAATTATAAAATGCCCATAATAGCATCAGACAGTATAATTTATTAATTAAAAAATGGCATTAGGTAAAAAAATAGGATTAATCTTAGGACCCCTTGCTTTTTTTGTTGTACTACTACTCCCCATTAATCTTCTTTCCCCAAAGGCAGATGCTGTAATTGCTGTTGCTCTTTGGATGGTTATTTGGTGGGTTTTTGAGGCTGTATCCATTTCTGTTAGCGCTTTGTTGCCTCTTATCTTATTTCCACTGCTTAATGTAATGCCCATAGATGACGTTGGTGCCAATTACGGCAGTAAGATCATATTTCTGTTTTTTGGTGGTTTTGTATTGGCTTTGGCGCTAGAAAAAGTAAATCTACACAAACGTATTGCATTAAACATCATAAAAATTACAGGCACAACACCTAACAAAGTTGTGTTGGGTTTTATGATTGCTACCGCCACACTCAGTATGTGGATTAGCAACACCGCCAGCACCGTGGTTATGTTACCCATTGCTGTATCAGTAATAAGACTATTAATTAATGATGAAGACGGTTTTACTAAAAGCGATAAAAACTTTGCATTAAGTGTAATGCTTGGTATAGCATTCTCTGCCAATGCGGGTGGTATCGCAACAATTATAGGAACACCGCCTAATTCTGTTTTAATAGGTTTATTAGAAAAGCAATACAACATAGAAATATCATTTTTAAAATGGATGACGATTGGGCTGCCAATTTCCATCCTCTTACTTATTATTATTTATTTTGTGCTGGTAAAGTGGATGTTTCCCAACAAGCAATTAGAGTTTTCTGCATCCAAAGGTGTTATTGCACAGGAACTCCACAAACTAGGAGCTATTAACAAAAGAGAAAAAATGGTATTGACCATTTTTGGAATTACTGTATTTTTATGGATTTTCAGAACATTGATCAACTCAATATTTCCAAATCTAGGATTGTCCGACACCGTAATTAGCATGATAGCAGCTATTTCTTTGTTTGCAGTTCCCTATAATTTAAAAAAAGGAGATTTTATACTACAGTGGAAAGACACAGAAAAATTGGCATGGGGTATTTTAATTCTTTTTGGTGGCGGCTTGGCATTAGCCAATGGTATGGCTACTACCGGCATTGTAAATAAGGTCGCTGAAATTATTTCTACTAGTAACCTACCGATTCTATTCACCGTTTCGCTCTTACTATTCCTGGTGCTTTTTATGACCGAATTAATGAGCAATGTGGCTTTAATTACTATAGTAGCTCCTATTGTGGCTGGGATTGCTATTGGCTTAGAAATACCTATGTTATATGTATTAATACCGGTAACCATTGCTAGTAGCTGTGCATTTATGCTTCCAATGGCCACGCCACCCAATGCCATTGTTTTTGCAAGTGGTTTTATTAAAATAAGTCAAATGGCCAAAGTAGGTGTCCTACTAAATCTAATCTCTGTAGGCTTGCTTATTCTAATGCATCAATTTATAATGCCTTTATTCTTTTAGCCCCATCCAAACCACACCAGAGCTTCTAAAAAGTGGATGATTTATAAAAAAGAATAGCCACTGCATTGCAGCGGCCATTCGATTGACTAATCCAAAAAACACAAAAGACGTATTGTTAAGCTGTTCGCATTGATTGTTATGATAAAAGACGCTTACAAACCCTCTTTTGTTACAAAAAAATTAAGGTTTAACAAAAAAAAATAAATAGCATAATTTTGTGATGCAAATGTTAATTTATATTAAAATTACAGTAACGCACTGAATTTAAGAAGATTAAAAAATACTGATTTTTAGCTTACGGCAATGTTCTTATGATTTTGTTAACATATATTTATGTTTTTTTCCAGTTATTTGTGGAACACATAAAAAAAATAAACCAAACACAAATGATTAGAAATTTACTTACCAAATTATTATTGGTCGTTTTCCTTGTCGCTTCCTTTACTTCGGTGGAAGCACAATCCAAAAAGAAGAAAAAAAATAGTAAGAAAGACGAAAAAACGGCTGCAGCAACAACTGCTCCAAAGCCAAAAAAAGGTGATATTTTACCGTATGACAAAGTAATCACCAAAGATGCAAAAACAGATGAAGGTCTATTTAATGTGCATGAAGTAGAAGACAAGCGCTATTATGAGATTCCTGATTCCTTGTTCAACAAAGAAATGTTGATGGTTAGTAGAATTTCTAAAACTGCTTCTGGTTTAGGATTTGGCGGTGGTAAAATTAACACACAAATGTTGCGTTGGGAAAAGAAAGACAAAAAAGTACTTTTGCGTATCATTTCCACAAGTATCGTTGCCGATGAAGAATTACCGGTTTATGAAGCGGTAGTAAATTCTAATTTAGAACCTGTTTTATATTCTTTTGATATTACTGCCTTTAAAAAGGATTCGCTTGCACCTGCAACGGTCATTGAAATTGGAGATTTTTTTGAAAAAGATGTAAAAACAATTGGTTTACCGGAACGTGCTAGAACACAATATAAAGCAACGCGCTTGGATGAAAGCAGAAGTTATATTGAAAGCATAAAGAGTTACCCTTTAAATATTGAAGCCAGGCATATAAAAACCTATTTTGCAGGGAACCCTCCTTCCAATTCGGCTTTAGGGTCTATTACCATAGAAATTAACAATTCTATGATCTTACTACCCAAAGAGCCCATGAAACGACGTTATTTTGACGAGCGTGTAGGTTGGTTTGCTCGGAATCAGGTAGATTACGGTTTAAGTGCACAAAAAAGTAAATCGGTTACTTATTTAGATCGATGGCGATTAGAAGTAAAGGAAGAAGACATCGAAAAATTTAATAATGGTGAGCTTGTAGAGCCTAAAAAACAAATTGTTTACTATGTAGATAGAGCAACTCCAGAAGAGTGGGTTCCGTATATTAAGCAAGGTATTGAAGATTGGCAAGTTGCCTTTGAAGCCGCTGGTTTTAAAAATGCAATTGTTGCTAAAACACCACCGACAAAAGAGGAAGATCCAGATTGGTCTCCAGAAGATGTTCGGTATTCGGTTGTTCGTTATTTAGCTTCTCCAATTCCAAACGCTAACGGCCCCCATGTAAGCGACCCAAGGTCTGGAGAAATTTTAGAATCGGATATTAACTGGTATCACAATGTAATGACCTTATTGCGTAACTGGTTCTTTGTACAAACTGCTGCAATTAACCCAGAAGCAAGGGGTGTTGAATTTAAGACCGAAATAATGGGCCGCTTAATTCGTTTTGTTTCTTCGCATGAAGTAGGCCACACCTTAGGTTTACCTCACAATATGGGGAGTAGTCCTGCGTATCCTGTTGACTCTTTACGATCTAAATCTTTTACGGCAAAGTATGGCACGGCACCTTCCATAATGGATTATGCACGTTTTAACTATATTGCTCAACCTGGAGATGAAGGTGTTGCTCTTATGCCAAATATTGGAATATATGACAAGTATTCTGTGAATTGGGGATACCGTCCTATACTAGACAAATCTGCAAAAGATGAAAAAGAAACCTTAGACAGCTGGATTTTAAAACATGCTGGAGATCCATTGTACCGTTTTGGAAGACAACAAGGTAGGGTTATTGATCCTAGTTCGCAAACTGAAGATTTGGGAGACGATGCTATGAAGGCGAGTGCCTATGGTATTGCTAACCTAAAAAGAATTGTGCCAAACCTAATAGAATGGACTGCGGAAGATGGAAAATCTTATGAAGATTTGGATGAATTATACGGTGAAGTTCTTAGCCAATTTAACAGGTATATGGGACACGTTGCCAATAATATTGGTGGGGTCTATGAAAATTACAAAACATACGACCAAGAAGGAGCCGTGTATACCCATGTGACTAAAGAGAAACAAAAAAGAGCCATTGAATTCCTATCCGACGAATTGTTTGATACACCAGAATGGTTAATTGACACCAACATCTTTAACAAAATAGAAAGCTCAGGTGCCATAGCACGTATTAGAAGCACACAATCTAGGACTTTGAATACTATTTTTGACACTTCTAAAATGGCTCGCCTTATAGAAAGTGAAGCCTTATATGGTAATGACGCCTATTCGTTATCTACTATGATGTATGATGTTAGAAAGGCTGTCTGGAAAGAATTAAGTACAGGGCGTTCTATTGACACCTACAGACGTAATTTACAACGTACTTATATAGACCAAATGGAGTCTTTAATGACCAACGACGATGCCAGTCAATCTGATATTACAGCAGTTGTTCGGGCAGAATTAAAAACGCTACAGCGATTAGTACGATCTGCCTCTTCCAATGCATCAGGAATAAAAAGAGCGCACTTACAAGATATATTAGAAAGAATTAATCTTATTCTTGACCCTAAATAATTAGAAGTCAATATTCTAAATGTAAAAGCCGTGTTGTACTTAAGTGTACAACACGGCTTTTTTTTATCCCATAATTAACAACAAAAAACTTTGTAGTACAACTACAAAATAATGAAGATAATCCCTTCATTTTGTTAAAAACAGTGTATTTCATCGATAAAATATGTCTTTTATCTTGTTTTTCTAAAGAAAGTTTCTATATTGCATACATCAAACAACACAATTGGCTGTTTACACAACTATATTGTAGTGTTTACACAACATAAATAGAATACAAAATAAAATTACTGTCTATCTTTGTTAAAGATATAAAAAAAACCAAATCTTATGTCCTATAAAATTAAAAGCTTAATTTATTTTTCTTGCCTAGTTGTTGCGATTTTTGCCTATAATGAAATTGAAACAGAACAAGTAGATCAAAATGCAACGGTTGTTGAATTAAATGATATGGATGTTAAAACCAGCCATAACGATCAATTGGTTCAATTATCGGAAGAAGAGTAAACCGCAGAAAAAAAATAGTATAAAGTGTGAAACCATAACGGTTTCACACTTTTTTTTGTCCAAAAAGTAAGTTTGGCTAATGTTAAAATTCTACCAAAACAACAATCTTGTTTAAACTTTTAACACAATTGCGTGTCCAAGAACTGTAACATTAAAAAAAACAAAATGAAAAAGATCACTTTTATAATGGCAGTAATGCTAGGGATATTCATGAGTTCTGCACAAGAACAGCGTAATGAATACAAAGAACGCAACCAAAAGGAACATCGGAAATCGAATCCCGATGGCTTAAAGATGAGAAAGGCTCATATGGCAAACTTCTCTCCTGAACAGCTTGCCACCTTGCAAACTAAAAAAATGACATTGGCCTTAGACCTAACGGCCGCCCAGCAGTCTAAAGTTCAAAAACTGAACGAGGCTAATGCGAAATTACGTCAGGAAAAAATGAAAGGTTTTAAAGCGAAAAAAGAGGGTACTACACTATCTTCTACAGAGCGCTATGAAATTGCATCTACTATTTTAGATCATAAAATTGTACAAAAACAAGAGCTAAAAAAAATTCTTTCTCAGGAGCAATATGCTTCTTGGGAAAAAATGAATAAAGGAAGAGAACATGCTTCAAAAAAAAGAATGGGGAAAGGAAAGTCTCATATGAGACCAGAAAGAAAACCAAGACACAAAGAATAATAAAAAGGGGGAGATTTAAATCTCCCCCTTTTATTTATTAAAGCGCTACCTCTTCCAAGGCAGTAATGGTGTCGTCTAGATCTTTATAGGACAAAGCATCATTTAAAAAATAACTTTCAAAAGCACTTGGCGGCAGATAAACCCCTTTAGCTAACATTCCGTGAAAATACTTCTTAAAGGTTTCATTATTTCCGGTTGCTGAAGAAGCAAAATCTACGACAGGCTCATCTGTGAAATGTACAGAAATCATACTTCCAAATCTATTTATTTGGTATGCGATCCCTTTTTTATCTAACGCTCTTTCAAAGCCTCTGTGTAAATATTTTGTTTTGTCTGCTAGACTTCTAAAAATTTCTGGCTTCGTATTTAACTCCGTCAACATTGCTAAACCAGCACTCATTGCTAAAGGGTTTCCACTTAATGTCCCCGCTTGATACACAGGTCCTACTGGTGCTAAATAATCCATTATTTCATTTCTAGAAGCAAATGCACCCACTGGCAATCCACCTCCAATAACCTTACCAAAGGTTACAATATCCGCAGCGACACCCAATACTTCTTGAGCCCCTCCCCTTGCCAAACGAAAGCCCGTCATAACCTCATCAAAAATCAACAAAATACCTTCTTGAGTACAAACTTCCCGGAGTCCTTTTATAAATTCTTCTGTAGGTATTATACAACCCATATTGCCTGCTACTGGTTCAACAATAATCGCTGCAATTTCCCTTTTATTCGCTTCTATTAGCGTTTTTACGCTCTCTAAATCATTATAGTTGGCGAGTAACGTATCTTTAGCCGTTCCTGCTGTTACACCCGGACTATTAGGGCTACCAAAAGTTACCGCTCCACTACCTGCCTGAATTAAAAAAGAATCTGAATGCCCATGGTAACAACCCGAAAACTTTATAATTTTATCCTTTCCTGTAAAACCTCTTGCCAAACGAACGGCACTCATACAAGCTTCGGTACCACTATTTACAAATCTGATTTTATCAATATTAGGTACCATAGAAACTGCTAATTTTGCCAGTTCAGTCTCTATTTCTGTTGGCATCCCAAAAGAAGTCCCTTTTTTTGCTTTCTCTATTACTGCATTGATAACAGGTTCATAGGCGTGGCCTAAAATTAACGGTCCCCATGAGGCGATATAATCTATAATTTTATTCCCATCTTCGTCATATAGATAAGCCCCTTTAGCTTCTCTTACAAAAATAGGATCTCCGCCAACAGCATTAAAGGCGCGTACAGGAGAATTCACTCCGCCTGGGATATACTTTTTTGCCTCTCTAAAGAGTGCACTGCTTCTTTGATAAATCATTCCTTCTGATTAGTTTTTTATAGATTTCACAATTAATTCTTGCCCAATAGACAAGCTTGTGCTTTTTAGGTTATTGAGTTCCATTAAATCTGGAACCGCCATAAAATACATTCTAGATATGGCGTATAAAGTTTCACCTGCCTCTACAATATGTTTTCGAACAATATATTCTTTTGGGGGTTTTTGATACGTTTTATGTATTGATCTGTCGTATTTATCCAATCCATATTTTTCTATCAAATAAATTAATTTCTGTGGGTATTTAGGATCCGTAGCATAACCCGCTTTTCGCAATCCTTTGGCCCATCCTTTATAATCATCCGATTTTAAATCGAATAAAGAAGCATAACGTGCTCTTGTGGTTAAAAAAACACTGTGATCTCGGAAAGAATACATCGGATGGTTGTATTTCCTAAAACACTCTCCTTTTTCATCATCATCGTGAAAATCGTATTCACCCTCCCAACCCGTATGGCATTTAATACCAAAATGATTGTTTGTCTTACGCGCTAAATTACCTTTTCCGGAGCCACTTTCTAATATTCCTTGCGCTATAGTAATACTAGCAGGTACGGCATACGCCATCATTTCATCCTGTGCTAACTCCGCAAATGTCTCTATATATTCATCCGTATTTTCTATAGGAAAACTCACAAAAACACCATCATCTTTGGGCAATGCATACATTTGCCCATTGGTATCATAGGTTGCCTTTTTTGGGGTAACTGTTGTAATTTTTGAATGCTTTCTGTCTTTATCTGTAACACTTCTTTTGGCCTTACAACTGGCCAATGATGTTATTAAAAGTACAACGCCAAGTCTAACAAACGTTTTTTTATAGGGTTTCAATGGTATACTAATCATGAATTAATGGTAAATTTTTCTTTTTCAACAAATTATTCATTCCTTCTATTCCTTGCAAGCCTCCTGTATGAATGGCAAGAATTTTAGTGCCTGGTTTAAAATAATCATTCCGGATCAAATCTAACACTCCAAACATCATTTTACCCGTGTACACAGGATCTAATTGCACATTGGTTTGTTTTTTAAATGTATTTATAAAGGTAATCAACTCGGTTGTTACCTTTGCATACCCTCCAAAATTAAACTGATTGTTTAGCTCCCAATTTTTATTTTGTGCAAATTTACAAATATCTTCTTTTAAAAAATCACCTTTTAAGGCAGGAAAACCTAAAACTCTTTGCTGTGGTTCTGCAGAATTAATGATCCCTGCAATTGTACCCCCTGTTCCTACAGCACAACAAACAACGTCAAAATCTTGATCTTTTGCTGTTAAAATTTCTTCACATCCTTTAATTGCCAAGGCATTTGTACCTCCTTCCGGCAAAATATAACACCCTTTATACTCCCTTTCTAGTTGGCTTATAAAACCGGCATCATACTTCTTTCGATACACTTCTCTTGAGACAAACTTAAACTCCATTCCATGGGATTTGGCAAAAACCAAAGTTGGATTTTGCTTCCATTTAGCCTCCAGTTCTTCCCCCCTAATAATTCCAATTGTTTTTATATTGTTTTCTCTACCTGCGTAGGCCGTAGCCGCAATATGGTTCGAAAATGCACCGCCAAAGGTGAGCAAGCAACGCGATTTACTGTCTGTTGCTTGTTGCAGGTTGTGTTTTAGCTTTCTGTATTTATTCCCCGATATAAAAGGGTGTATCTCATCTTCTCTTTTTAAATAGAGCGATACTTTCTTTTCGGATAAAATAGGAAGTTCAATGGACTGATTTAAAACTTTCACGCCTTACAATTTTCAGCGCCAAAGATATTTAATAAAACTGAAGGGTTTACGTTCGCTTAAATAATTAGGATTATCTTCATTATAATACGCTTCTCTCTCAAAACTAAGATTCTGATACGCTTTATAACTATCCCAATAACACAAACATCGCACAGCAAACTCTAAGAGGTAAAACACATAAAAAGGTAGTACCAAAAGTTCTAATTGTTGTTTTAAATGTATTTTTTCGTGATTAATTAAGGCCTCGTCTGCCTTGAGATCATCATTTTTAAGAATGATAAAAGGCCATAAGGAGAGCCCTACATAGTTCTTTCTAAAAAAAAGTTTTGAAACTAAAATCATTCAAACGGATTAATTAATAAGGTCAAATTTAATACGTTAACGCACAAGTTATGCCAGTTTTGCTTCTAAAACCGATTAGAAACGCAAATATTCGATTAGCAACGAGAAACCAGATTTTAATCCTTTGAAATTGAATAGTTCAGCAAAAAATAATTAATTTTACCTGTATGAAAAAAATTCTTCAACCCGAAGAAGGTGACTATTACCTTTCTAAAGAAGGCTATAGAGTGTTTACAGAGCAATACCACATCCGTAGAGGCTATTGTTGTGAAAGCGGGTGCCGCCATTGTCCGTATGGGTATTCTGCAAAAACCAACTCTCGAGGGTAGATTTTAAAAGGACGGCACAGTTTTTGTGATTATAATAGTAATTAAAACTTCAAAAATATGAAAGCAATAAAATTAGCGATAGCACCCTTACTAGCCTTATTCCTTTTTAGTTCTTGTACTTCTGTACGCGTCTTATCTGATTATGATAAAGAAGCAAATTTTGGAACCTATAAATCGTATGCTTTTTATAAAACGGGTATAGATAAAGCTCAAATATCTGATTTAGACAAGAAGAGAATTCTAAGAGCTATAGATTCAGAAATGAGTACTAGAGGCTTTGTAAAATCAAATACGCCAGATGTATTGGTTAGTATTTTTACTAAAGAAAAAGAACGTGTTGATATTTACAACAACTATTGGGGTGGACACTACGGTTGGGGATGGAACCCTTATTACTGGGGTGGTATGCGTGGCAGCAATGTATCTACAAGTACCGAAGGGTCTTTATACATTGATCTTATCGATGCAAAAAGTAAAGAATTGGTATGGCAAGGAAGAGGAATAGGCACGCTTAACAATACGCGTAATATTGAAAAGAAAGAACAACGTATAAATGAATTTGTATCACAAATTCTTGAAGCCTATCCTCCTGAGATGGCTTCCAAGTAAAAGACAATTAAAACCGCTAATAGTAGCGGTTTTTTTATGCTTTATACGTACACTCATTGCTCTTAATTAGTACTGCGTTCAACTAATTATTATGGAAAATCATTGTATGTTTTGTACTTTTATAAACTTAAATATAAAACACAAGTACTACTTGCTATGTCTTACGAAAGCAATTACATATTAGACAAACTACCAAAGCACTTGAAGCAGTATATTAAGGCACAAAATTATGAGGACTACACTCCCATAAATCAAGCTGTATGGCGTTATGTAATGCGTAAAAATGTAGATTATCTAAGCAAGGTTGCGCACCTCTCTTATTTAGAGGGTTTAAAAAAAACAGGCATCTCCATTGAACAGATTCCCAATATGTATGGTATGAACCGTATTTTACAACAAATTGGTTGGGCTGCTGTTGCTGTTGATGGTTTTATTCCTCCCTCTGCATTTATGGAATTCCAAGCCTATAATGTATTGGTAATTGCCTCAGACATTCGGCAATTAGAACATATAGAATACACCCCGGCTCCCGATATTATTCACGAAGGTGCTGGTCACGCTCCTATTATAGCAAATCCTGAATATGCAGAATATTTAAGGCGTTTTGGAGAGATTGGCTGCAAGGCAATTTCTAGCGGCAAGGATTATGAATTGTATGAGGCTGTAAGGCATTTATCCATCCTAAAGGAAGCGGCTGGCATCGATCAAAGAGAAATAGACAAAGCCGAAAAACAGGTAGAAGAATTACAACAAAACATGGGGAAACCCAGTGAAATGGCCTTAATTCGTAATCTACACTGGTGGACGGTTGAATACGGTTTAATTGGCACGCCTGAAAACCCTAGAATTTATGGGGCTGGATTGCTTTCTTCCATTGGTGAAAGTGCGTGGTGTATGACCAGCGAAGTAAAAAAATTAAAATACTCTAGTGAGGCTGCACATACGTCTTTTGATATTACCAAACCACAACCACAGTTGTTTGTTACCCCTGATTTCGCTTTCTTAAGTCAGGTTTTGGAAGAATTTGCCAATACTATGGCATTGCGTACCGGTGGCTTAGATGGGATTCAAAAGTTAATAGCCTCTAAGGCATTGGGAACCGTTGAGCTCAGCACAGGATTACAAATATCTGGCATATTCGCTAGCGTAATCACATACAAAGGAAGGTCCGCCTACCTACAAACTACGGGGGAAACAGCATTATCTTATCGGGAAAAAGAATTGGTAGGCCATAGTACAAAACACCACCCAAATGGTTTTGGGTCGCCTATTGGCAAGCTTAAAGGCATTAATTTAGCCATAGAAGATATGAGTCCGCGCGACTTAAAAGCCTATAATATATTTGAATCTAAAAACGTTTCCTTGGAGTTTGAGGGAGGTATTACCGTTACTGGAGATATCGTTACGGGCACACGCAACCTAAAAGGAGAAATTGTACTGATAACCTTTGATAATTGTACGGTAACCTATGGCGAAGAAATACTTTTTACACCCCATTGGGGATTATACCACATGGCCGTTGGTGAGCATATAGTCTCCGCTTTTAATGGCCCGGCAGATTTAAACAGTTTCAACTTAATAACACATAGCATTACCGTAGCAACGATAAAACAAAAGCAAACGGAAGCAAACCACCAATTGGAGCTACTCTACAAGCAAATTCGTGAATTTAGGGAAGGAATAAATACCACCATTTCTAGAAATAAAGTTTTTCAAGAGTTAAAAAACAAATACCCAACAGACTGGTTACTAGCTGTAGAATTATATGAATTGGCAAAAACCAATGCTGATGACGATTTTGCCGAAGAAATTATAAAACACTTAGAGACCGTAAAACAAAACAATCCTAAGGTTGGGCATTTGATTGATGATGGCATCGCCTTGGTGGCAAAGCACTTGGTAGTTTAAAAGGGTGTTGGGTCTTGGGTTGATGGTTAAATACAAAGAAAAAAACAGTGCTTAGTGAATGAAATTGGATCATTTTAATAATCTCAAGGGCTGTTTTTTATTAGAATCCAAGGAACCCATAAGCACCTACGCTACTGCAACTCCAATGCTTCCATCTGTTTAAAGTCCTCCAAACTCTCAATGGGTTTTTCCTCATACCGCAAGGTCCACCCCAGGGAATTGGTTAAAATATAAAATTTCGAAAGCTCACTTAGCAACCTATTTTTTGCATTCTTCTTTAGGGAGGAAGCGGCTATCTTTTTTTGAAGGGAAGCCGTGACATTCTTTTTAATCTTATTGTAATCTTCTGCCCCAAACTCTGAAAAATAATCAGCCGTAACATCATAATATTCAAAATCGGGATGCATCTGTATTTCAGGTTCTGGGATACTGAGTATGTGCAAAATTTTATGTTCCTCATCTACCTTAAAGACAATCTTCTCCAGATCATAAACCACATTTACATCGGCATTAACTACGACCAATGCTTTTTTTGAAGCGGTAAACAAACTCCCAAATACCAACTGTGAATCTCGGTAATTGTACACCTCTGCAAAATGACCTTCAGTTACAATCAGTTTGGAAACATTTTGTATTTGCTGTTGAATAAGCATGGAACTCTCTTGCAGTATGCTTTTTTGTTCTTTTTTATCGGAACAGGTTTTAAACACCAATAGCGCCACCAATACAATGATAATACCGATAAGGATTCTCTTCATAATTAAAAGGTCATAAAAGGATATTCTTTTTGAAGATACGCAATTTTTTCTTCTAAGGCTTTTACAAACTTCTGATGGCTATCCGATACTACATTAAAGGGTCTGTGTTGTAATCCTCTTTGTACAACTGCTACCTTCTCCATGGTTGTTCTATCCCCCTCAGCGATCCAAACCGCTGCAAATTTCTCCCAAATATAATCCACAGCCAAGCGGTTAGGGTGCAGCATATCTGTAGTGTAAAAGCGATAATCGCGCAACTCATCCATCACAATTTCATAACTCGGAAAATAAAAAGCCACCGCTTTTAAACGGTCTTTATTTAAAACGGTGTGGAGTGCTGTTATTAAGTGCGACTTACTCCTTTGGTTTTCTACAAAACCATCTTTTATATGTCGCACTGGCGAAACGGTAAAAATAAACTTAGCCTTAGTATTTACAGTCTGCACCAAAGCGATCATCTGTTCTATGCTCGCTTCAATTTCTGAAACAGACAATAATTTTTTCGTAAATGCTGTTTGAGGTACCTTATGGCAATTGGCAACAATACTATTTAAACGATTGTGCTGATATACCCATGCCGTACCCAAGGTAATCACAATATGGGTTGCAACCTCTAACTGTTCTTGGGTTTGCGCAACCGCTTCCTTTAAATTCTGAAGCAATTGAGCCTTAGAGGCAGCACTTAGACTAGAATGCGCATTAAAACTATGCCAACGTTGCTCTAGTTCAAAAACATCCTTATCTGTATCTATTGTGCCTTGTACTGCATTTTCCAGTACGGTTTCAATGGCTTTGGGATGAAACAATATCCCAAAAGGATTGGCGCCGGATTGAAACTTAAAATACGAAAATTTATCGCCTATATTTTCCGCAAAACAAGAACCCAAAAGGATTACCGTACTCTTATAATTAATCTGAAACGCAGACGCTTCCAATGGAATTTTAGTTTGCAGTTTCATCTTCTGTTTATTTTATATAAGTCACTGCCATTTCCAAAGCTTCTGGAATGCCCGCTGGGTTTTTACCCCCTGCTGTTGCAAAAAATGGCTGTCCGCCACCGCCACCTTGGATATACTTGCCCAATTCGCGAACAATAGTACCTGCATTTAAGCCTTTCTCTGCTGCCAACTCCTTGGAAATATAACAAGAGAGTGTGGCTTTGCCATCGTTTTCTGCTGCAAAAAGCAAAAACATATCAGTAGCATTGGCTCCCATTTCAAAAGACAAATCTTTAATTCCTGCAGGATCTAAATCTATTTTTTTTGCTAGAAACTGCACCCCATTTATGGCTGTTAGCTCCCCTAGCAAATCGCCTTTTAAGTTTTTAGCCTTGGCTTTTAGCAATTGCTCTACTTCTTTCTTTAGCTTGCTATTTTCTTCCTGCAAGGACAAGACAGCCTTTACGGGATCTTTAGCATTGTTCAGCAGATCTTTTATCTCGTACAAACTGCGATTGTTATCAAAGTAAAAACCTTTAACTGCATCTGAGGTAATGGCTTCAATTCTTCGTATTCCGGACGCCACAGCACCCTCAGATTTTATTTTAAAATGCCATATTTCGCCAGTGTTTTGTACATGAGTACCGCCACAGAGTTCTATTGACTGTCCAAAGCGAATAGCGCGTACAGCATCGCCATATTTTTCTCCAAACAGTGCCATTGCCCCTTCATCTAAGGCTTGTTGCATGGGGATGTTACGTTTTTCTTCTAGTGGCAAATTGCCTTCAATTCTAGCATTGACAAAATCTTCTACTTCCCGCAATTGGCCTGTTGTTAATTTGGCAAAGTGAGAAAAATCGAAGCGCAAATATTTAGAGTGCACCGCAGAACCTTTCTGTTCTACATGGGTTCCTAATATTTCACGTAATGCTTGGTGTAGCAAGTGAGTTGCCGTATGGTTACAGGCTGTTCTTTGACGTTGTTTTTTATCTACAACAGCCTTAAATGCATCCTTCGTATTGCGAGGTAAGTTCTTTGCTAAATGATAAATTTCATTGTTCTCTTTCTTGGTATCCAGGATATAAATTACATCGCCGTTAGAAGATTCCAAATATCCTTTATCCCCCACTTGTCCGCCTCCTTCTGGATAAAACGGAGTCATGTTAAATACAAGCTGATACTGCTCCCCTTCTTTTTTAGAAGTAACCTTTCTATACTTTACCAATCTTACATCGACCTCTAAAATATCATAGCCTACAAATTCTTGTTCCGCATCGTCTAGTAAAACCTCCCAGTCTTCCTTAGAAACTTCAGAAGCAGACCTAGATCGGTTCTTTTGCTCCTGCATGGCTTTTTCAAATCCGGCCTCATCCAAATCATAACCACGTTCACTTAAGATTAAGGCGGTTAAATCTATAGGAAAACCATAGGTATCGTACAATTCAAAAGCTTTTTTACCATTGATTGTCTTGGTGGTTGCATTATTGATAACGCTATCTAACAACACCAAGCCTTGGTCTAAGGTCTTTAAAAAAGAATGCTCTTCTTCTTTTACTACATTTTCTATCAGTTGCTTTTGCTCTTTCAATTCAGGGAAAGCATCGCCCATGGTCTTGGTTAAGATTTGCACCAACCTGTACATAAAAGGCTCCTTAGTATCTAAAAAGGTAAATCCGTAACGAATAGCCCGTCTTAAAATTCGTCGTATCACATAGCCAGCACCTGTATTGCTCGGTAACTGTCCGTCTGCAATAGAAAAGGATACGGCTCTAATATGATCTGCAATAACGCGAATTGCAATATTTGTCTCTTCGTTTTTATTGTAGGTCGCATTGGTAATGGTTTCTATCTCACGAATAATGGGTGTAAAAACATCGGTATCGTAATTAGATTGCACTCCTTGTAACACCATACAAAGTCGCTCAAAGCCCATCCCGGTATCCACGTGTTTTGCCGGTAGGGATTCAAGATTTCCATTGGCTTTACGGTTGTACTGCATAAAAACCAAGTTCCAGATTTCTACCACCTGCGGATGATCCATATTGATCAGCGTTGCCCCAGAAACTTTCTTTTTTTCTTCTGCAGAACGGATATCCACATGTATTTCAGAACAAGGTCCGCAAGGTCCTTGATCTCCCATCTCCCAAAAGTTATCCTTTTTATTTCCAAAAAGTATCTGTGATTCTGGTACAATTTTTTTCCAAATATCCAAGGCTTCTTGATCCATACTCAGTTTATCCTTGTCCTTGCTGCCTTCAAAAACAGTGACATACAAGCTTTCTTTATCGATCTTAAGCACATCTACCAAAAGTTCCCATGCCCAAGCAATAGCCTCTTCTTTAAAATAATCGCCAAAACTCCAGTTCCCCAGCATCTCAAACATAGTATGGTGGTAGGTATCCTTACCCACTTCTTCCAAATCGTTATGTTTTCCACTTACTCTAAGGCACTTTTGGGAATCTGTAACCCGATTGTTTTTTATTTCACTATTTCCAAGAAAGAATTCTTTAAACTGATTCATTCCTGCATTGGTAAACATTAAAGTAGGATCATCTTTAATAACCATAGGGGCAGAAGAAACAATTTTATGGGATTTGTTCTGAAAAAATTCTAAAAATTGAGCTCTTATTTCTTGAGATTTCATAGTAAATTGGTAAGCTTTTAATAAATTTAACTATTTCTGCAAAACAATTTTTATATTTGTTTGTTTTGATAGTATAAAAGTGCAAAAATAGGATAAATTCCCTTTATGTCTAAAGTTAAATATTATTATGATCCAGACACGCTATCTTACAGAAAGGTAGAGTATAAAAAGTCTAAAAAATACAGGAATGTAGCCTTGCTTATTTTAGGGGCAGCCATCCTTGGTTTTTTAGGCCTTATCTTGCTTTTAAATACCAGTATTATAAATACACCCAAAGAACTATCCCTACAACGAGAATTACACAACTACGAGTTTCAGTTTGAATTATTAAACAAAAAAATGGAACAAATGGAACATGTATTGGCCAATATCGAAGATCGGGACAACAATATTTACCGTTTGTATTTTGAGGCAAACCCTATTCCTGAAGAACAACGGCATGCTGGTTTTGGCGGTATAAATCGCTATAACTCTTTAGAGGGATTCAACAATTCTGAAATGATTATTGGCGCTACCCAACGTTTGGAGATTATCCAAAAACAAATGGTAATCCAATCCAAGTCGTTGGATGAAATAACAAAACTAGCGGAGGAAAAAGAAAAATTCTTAGAGGCTATCCCGGCGATACAGCCTATCGCCAATGAAGATTTAAAACGCATGGCATCGGGATACGGTTGGCGTTCAGACCCATTTACCAAAGTGCGTAAAATGCATTGGGGAATGGATTTTACAGCGCCTAGGGGCACACCCATTTACGCTTCAGGCAATGGAACGGTTACCCGTGCCGACGCAAGTTCTACGGGTTACGGAAAGCACATCCGTATAGAACATGGCTACGGCTACCTTACGCTTTATGCACATTTAAGCAAGTATAATGTAACTAAAGGACAAAAAGTAAATCGTGGTGACCTTATTGGCTTTGTAGGCAGCACAGGAAGATCTGAAGCCCCACATTTACATTATGAGGTATGGAAAGATGACGATCGGATTAACCCGATTAATTTCTATTACGGCAACCTTTCTGCTCTAGAGTTTGAAAATTTACTAAAACACGCATCACAAGAAAACCAATCATTGGATTAATGCATATAGACCTTCCAGAAAAAAGATATTATGGTATTGGCGAAGTAGCCAAGGCATTTAACGTGAACACCTCGTTGATACGCTTTTGGGAAAAAGAATTTGATGTTTTAAAACCCAAAAAGAATGCGAAGGGCAACCGAAAATTTACGCCCCAAGACATTAAAAACCTGCAATTAATTTATCATTTGGTAAAAGAAAGAGGTTTTACGCTAGACGGTGCAAAAACGCACTTGAAAGAGGAGAAGCAAAAAACACTTTCTAATTTTGATATCATTCAAAAACTAGAAAATGTACGAACGGAACTCCTGAAAATAAAAGAACAACTATAATCTAGAATACAAACACTACCTAAACACACACTATTATGAAAAAATGGTTACTTCCTATACTTATTATTGGCGGACTTGTACTCCTATTGGGCACTTGGTATGTTAATACAAACAATTCTTTGGTTGAAATGAAAGGCCAGGCTACCAAGCAATGGGCTAATGTAGAAAGCTCTTACCAACGTAGAAGTGATCTTATTGGCAACCTGGTAAAAACGGTACAAGGAGCGGCAGATTTTGAAAGAGGAACGCTTACCGATGTTATTGAAGCCAGAGCAAAGGCAACCGCAATTACCATAGACCCATCAAACATAACACCAGCGCAATTGGAACAGTTTAACCAAGCGCAAAGTGGCTTAAGTGGGGCACTTAGTAAACTATTAGTATCTGTAGAACGCTACCCAGAGCTAAAAGCCAATCAGAACTTCTTAGAACTACAATCGCAATTGGAAGGTACTGAAAATAGAATCAACGTAGAACGCAATAGGTTTAATGACCTGGCGGGGGAATACAATATAAAAATTGCCAAAATACCGACCAATATCATTGCCAGTATTGCCAATTTTGATCCCTTGGCCTTGTTTTCTTCTAAGGCTGGTGCTGAAGATGCGCCAGACGTAAATTTTGAATTCAGCAACTAAACTATGTCCAAGGTTGAAGATTTTTTAAGCGTTAGCGAGGAGCAAGAGATTGTTGCAGCCATCCTAAAAGCAGAAAAAAATACTTCTGGTGAGATTCGGGTTCATATTGAATCCCAGAGTAAAATAGAACACTTTAAAAGGGCGCAAGCCGTTTTTCATTTGCTGAAAATGGACAATACCAAAGTAGAAAATGGAGTGTTGATCTATGTGGCTGTAGCAGACAAAAAGTTTGTCATCTATGGTGACAAAGGTATTGACAAGGTGGTGCCTCCCGGATTTTGGGATACCACCAAAGATGCTATGCAAGCTGAATTTAAGGCAGGCAATTTTAAACAAGGAATTATTAATGGTGTCCTAATGGCGGGCAAGGAATTGGAAACCCATTTCCCCTGGCTACACACTGACACCAATGAATTGAGCAATGAAATATCTAAAGGGTAGTATTTTTATAGGGTTGTTATGTTGTGTTACACTGAGCACAGCACAATACAACATCCCAGAAAAGCCTGCAATACAAACGAGTGTCTACGATTATATTAAGCTATTATCAGCTACTGAAAAAACGACACTCGAACAAAAACTTATTCGGTATTCAGACAGTACTTCCACCCAAATTGTAGTGGCGATAATCGCGAACACTCAAGGCGAAGAAATAAAATATTTAGGCGCCCAATGGGGTCAAAAATGGGGTATTGGACAGGAAGGTAAAGACAATGGTATATTAGTACTTCTAGCCAATGACGATCGGCAGATTGCCATCAATACGGGTTATGGCGTTGAAGGCGGATTAACCGATGCCCTGTCTCGTAGAATTATTGAAACTGTGATTATTCCACGCTTTAAACAAGGGGATTTCTACGGCGGACTCAGCAATGGATCTGATGCTATTTTTAAGGCATTAAACGGGGAGTTTACAGAAGACCGATCGTTTTCTAAAAATGACTTCTCTATAAAATCTCTCTTACCCTTCCTTATCTTTTTTGTCATCTTTCTTATCCTTTCTAATAGAAAGAATAGAAACGGTGGTGGAAATGGCGGCAATGGCGGAAAAAACAGTACTGGAATCGATTTATTAGACATCATTATCCTAAGTAGCTTAGGACGTGGCGGATCATCGCGAAGTGGTGGTTTTGGCGGCGGCGGAGGCTTTGGAGGTGGTGGTGGCTTTGGAGGCGGATTTGGCGGCGGCGGCTTTGGCGGCGGCGGCGCTTCCGGAGGTTGGTAATACGATAACACATAAAAAAACACCCTTGCTATTTTAAAATAACAAGGGTGTCTTTTTAGCTCAAAAGTTACCTCTATGGTGTTCCTCTTCTGTAGTGTCTAGACCCACGATCATCAACTTCGCCAGCCTGACCTAAACTATTAAATTTCCAACTGAAACTCAGCATAAAGTATTGTTGCAATACCGTACTCTGTGAATCTTGTATATAGTTCCCTGAAGCAATACGTCTTGCATTTGTATTCTGATTTAACAAATCGTAAGCTTTTAAAGAAAGCATACCATTGTTGTCTATAATAGAATACGACAAGGTAGCATTCCAAAACCAAGCACTTTTTTGAAAGTCGTCTGCAATGTTTGGATTGTAATTGTAATTGATATCATTACGCCATTCAAAGTTTTTAGGTAAAAAAGTAGCGGTGTTTATACCCAAATTATGGTATTTAAACTCTTGGGTATTGAACTGCTCTAAATCGAATTTATTCTTTGTAAAAGAAACGGAGTAGCGCGGTGTAATTTCCATCACATCTTTCCATGTAAAGGTCACATTTAGCGAAGGGCTTAGCGATGTATTTGTTGAAGCATATTCAACATCATTATTAAAGTTTATGGATTTATTTAAGTTCCCAAAAAGACCCACTCCCACTTTTATGGTTTTTACGGTATCAATCCGTTTTGTTCTACTTAATTCTCCTCCTCCACGAAGGCTATAAGTACCATCTACATTGGCATAGGTGGTATTCCGTACAAAGTTCTCATCTATGGTTGTCTTTGAAACCACTTGATTGTTATCTATATCTGCTCTAATGTAGGTGAAAAAATTTACCCCTTTTTGATAATCGTGATTGTTGGCATACAGACTAAAATCATGCGAATTTCGCGGTTTTAGGTTTGGATTACCTACCACGGTATTCAAGGGATTGGATACATCTACAAAAGGTTGTAGTTGACGAACACTTGGCGGACTATTATCTAGGGAATACCGAAAAGACAAGCTGGCTTTAGGACTAAACCTATAGCGAAAACGCGCATAGGCTTCCACCGCTTTAAATTCTCTTTTTAAACTGAGTTCTGGTCGTAAACCATCACTGTTTTCTAAGGTTCTAAACAAATAATCTCCACCCCCACTTACGCTTATCTTATCCTTTCTATAGCTTAGGCGTAAGCCCGGAACACTCCTATTGTTCTTGTATTTATAATCTGTACTCAAGGCCGTATTAAAATCATCAAACTCCTGTGTAGCATCATCAAAATCATAGGTGCTCTCTGTATTGTTTTGTCGTTCTGCAAAGTAGGTATACCGAATATCTAACGATAGTTCTTCTCCTTTTAAAGGCACTCTATACGTTAAATTCGTAGTTAGCCTATTCACTTCTTCTACACCATCCGTATACTGATTCCGGGTAACAGACTCAGGAGAATTTCCATAAACCTCTGTTTGAGAATTTAGAAAATCATCAGAAGTGGTTTTGCTAATTTCATTATCGATGCCTACTCTAAGAAAAGCCCCTTTACTTCCAATCCTTTTGGTAATATCAAATTCATTCCTAAAATTATTCCCTATGTTTTCAACAAAGGAATCAGAATTAGATTCGTTGGTCACTACACCTTCATCATCTCTGGATTCTTCATCGCGTTCATAGGAGCGACTATTTTTAGAAGCCGAAAAAGACGGTTCAATATCGATACGTAGGGTGGAATCTAATTCCACTTCTAACTCCACATTTGCTCTATGACTATAGGTATCATTAAAAGAACTAGAATTAGAATCTGTAAAATACCTATTGTCTGGAATGATATTTTCTCTTTGGGTTGCATTTTTATCTTCAGAGTGACTATTGCTGTAAAAATAATCTGCTGATATTTCTACTTTCTTACTTAAATCATCCGCATAATTAAATCCGGCATTTTTTGATGTTGTAATCCCTGAACCGCCACCAAATGAGCGCGAATCAAAAGAGCCACTACCACCAAACATTTTTTCTATCTCTCCAAAACTAAAGCCGACAGAATTTGTATTATTACCGCCAGCCAAAATACTGATGCGTTGATCATTATCAAACAAATTAAGCATTCCTGCACCTTCATAGCGATCATCTGTACCACCACCTGCAGAGACTCTTCCAAAAACACCTTTGTTTTTATCTTCTCGAATCGTCAGGTTGATGGTTTTATTTTCAGAATCGGACTCTTCACCCGTAAATGCTTGTGCCTTGGTTTTAGTATCGGTGATTTGCACCTTTTCAATCATTTCTTTGGTAAGGCTACGCGTAGTAATGGTAGGATCATCTCCAAAAAACGGCTTCCCATTGACATATATATTACTAACATCCTTGCCATTGGCTGTTATTTTACCGTTCTCATCTATTTCTACCCCTGGTAATTTTTTAAGCAAGTCCTCAACATTGGCATCTTTTTTTGTGGTAAAGGACGCTACATTAAACTCTAACGTATCCTTCTTTACCGTAATGGGTGCTGTTGCTTTCACCACAACCTCATCTAGCAAATTATCATCGACTTGTAAGTTAATCTGCCCCAATTGCTGTTCAGGTTTTTCTAAACTAATGTTTTGGGTATAGGTTTTGTAACCGATATATGAAATAAACAGGTTCAGCGAAGGATCAAAAGAAGTCCCTTCTAAAGTAAATTCTCCTTTTTGATCGGTAATGGTATAGGTAACCAAAGAACTATCCTTTACCCGCTGTAAATAAACGGTTGCCGCTTCTAAGGGCACATTATCGTCTGCCGTGATCAGGGTTCCCGATACTTCAAATTGTTGTTGTTTGGATTGGGAAAAACCAGCAATGGAAGTAACTAAAATTGCTAGTGCTACTAATTTTTTCATAAAACTTAAAACTGTGTGTTAAGGAAATACGAATATAGCCCGAACACACAGCTTACATCCTTAAATAAAACTTAAAACTTAAGGGATGTTCTTAAAAAAAACTTAATTATTTTTTACGCATGAATACCGAGATGGGTACGCCTTCAAAATTAAAGTTCTCTCTTAACTTATTTTCTAGGAAACGTTTGTACGGATCGCGCACATATTGCGGCAGGTTACAGAAAAATGCAAACTGCGGATAAGGCGTAGGCAATTGAGTACAAAACTTAATTTTTACGTATTTTCCTTTGTATGCTGGTGGCGGGTTATTTTCTATAATCGGCAACATCACATCATTAAACTTACGGGTCTGTATTTTACGTGCTCTGTTGTTGTACACCTCAACGGCAGTTTCAATGGCTTTAAAAATACGTTGCTTGGTGAGTACCGATACAAAAATAATAGGCACATCAGTAAAAGGCTCAATGGCTTGTTTAATACGCGTAGTATATTCTTTAATGGTATTGGTTTCTTTGTCTTCTACTAAATCCCATTTGTTTACCAAGATCACGATGCCCTTATTATTACGTTGTGCCAACCAGAAAATATTTTCTACCTGTCCGTCAAAACCACGCGTAGCATCTAAGAGTAAAATACACACATCTGCGTGTTCTATCGCTCTAACCGAACGCATTACAGAATAAAATTCTAGGTCTTCTTTAACCTTGGCCTTTCTACGAATACCCGCAGTATCGACCAAATTAAATTCGAATCCAAAACGGTTGTATTTGGTATCTATACTATCTCTAGTAGTACCAGCTACATCGGTAACAATGTATCGTTCTTTCCCAATTAAGGCATTTATAAAGGAAGATTTACCAGCATTAGGTCTTCCTACTACGGCAAACCTAGGCAAATCATCATTTTCTTTTTCTTTTTCTGGCAATACTTTTACAACGGCATCTAACAAATCTCCGGTACCACTACCATTGATACTAGCAATGGTAAAATACTCCCCCAAACCTAAGGAATAAAACTCAACGGCTTCTTCGGCACGCTTTCCATTATCTACCTTATTCACTACTAAAAAAATAGGCTTGTCTACCTTGCGCAATAGTTTGGCAACGTCTTCATCCATTCCAGTTACCCCAGATTCTACATCGACCATAAAAATAATGGCATCCGCTTCATCAATAGCTAATTCTACCTGCTTGTCTATTTCAGCTTCAAAAACATCATCAGATCCCAAGACATATCCACCGGTATCAATCAATGAAAATTCTACCCCATTCCAATCGCTCTTTCCGTAATGGCGATCTCTAGTCACACCACTTATTGCATCTACAATAGCTTCCCTACGCTGAATTAATCTATTAAAAAAAGTAGATTTCCCTACATTCGGTCTTCCAACAATAGCAACAATAGCACTCATTCTTTTATTTTTTGCAAAAGTACTACTTATATCTGAAGAATAACAGTATCTTTTTGTTTACTATCTGTTTAGGTCTTGAAAACTTGTGTGAATGAAATGGAAGCACCACTGTTTATTCCTCTAGTAGCGACCAAAGGCATTGCCAAACACTTGGGTTTATTCTGCAACAGACTCAGCTAGAAACAACTACGCATACCGATAAATCATATGCGTTGCTAGATTATTTAGTGTGTTACGCAAACTCTTAATTGGTAATCTGAAGTACTATCGAAGTCGATTTACCCTTTGTTGTAGCCAAAGCGTTTTAACTGATTGGCATTACTACGCCAATTTTTATTCACCTTTACATACAACTCTAGATGCACTTGTTTGTCAAAGAATTTCTCCAAGTCTTTCCGTGCTTCTACACCCACTCGTTTTAGAGCAGCTCCTTTATGGCCAATGATGATTCCTTTTTGAGAATCCCGTTCTACCATAATTACGGAACGCATTCTAATAATTTCTTCGTCTTCAAAAAACTCTTCCGTATCTATTTCTACGGCATAAGGCACCTCTTTTTTATAGAACTGCAATATTTTCTCGCGAATGGTTTCGTTGACAAAGAAGCGTTCAGGCTTATCCGTTAATTGGTCTTTAGGATAGTATGGATGTGAAATGGGAAGCAATTCTATAATCCGAAGAAAAACTTCCTTTACATTAAAATTCATCAAGGCAGAAATAGGGTGTATTTCTGCTGTTGGCAATTGTTCATGCCAGTATTGTACCTGTTCTTCTAAGACACCTTGTTCTGAGGCATCAATTTTATTCAATAATAAAAGTACAGGGATTTTGGTATTTTTCAATTTATTAAAGAAGGCTTCATCTTTAAGGGCCTTCTCTCCTATCTCTACCATATAGATCAGGATATCTGCATCTTCAAAAGCTGTTTTTACAAAATCCATCATGGAACTTTGCAACTCATAGGCGGGTTTTATAATCCCCGGGGTATCCGAGAGAATGACTTGAAAATCATCACCATTCACAATCCCCAAAATACGGTGTCTTGTAGTTTGTGCTTTGGAAGTGATAATGGATAATTTTTCACCCACAAAGGCATTCATCAAGGTAGACTTCCCCACATTGGGGTTTCCTATAATATTTACAAATCCTGCTTTATGCTCTGTCATTTTTTACTTTTACAAAATAGGTTTTCATGGCTTTGTTTACTCTTGGCGCCAAATACAATACGGCAATCATATTCGGGATTACCATAAGGGCAAAGGATAAATCGATTAAATTAATTACTAAATCTACTGATGCCACCGCTGCAAAGGTAATACTCCCAACGTAAATGAAATTATAAAACTTCCCAATTTTAGCATTGGTGATAAAAGATAAGCATTTTGTACCGTAATAGGAGTACGTAAATAAGGTAGACAAGGCAAAGGCACTTACAACCACCATTAATAAAACACCGCCATAGGGAATAGAACTTTTAAAGGCATTTAGCGTCATTGCGATCCCGTTCGTTTCCGTATCTAAATGGGCACCACTGATAATAATCACAATAGCGGTAAGGCTACAGACAATAATGGTATCGATAAAGGGCCCTAACATGGCCACCAAACCTTCTTGAATGGGTTCCTTGGTTTTTGATTGTCCGTGAAACATAGGTGCGGTACCTACACCCGACTCATTAGAGAAAACGGCCCTACGAATTCCGATAATAATTAAGCCCCACAAGCCACCGGTAACTACTGTTTTAAAATTAAAGGCTTCGGTAAATATTAATTCTATGGAAGGAAAAATATTAGCAGCGTTTGTAAAAAGGATATAAACTACAGCCAGGAGATACACGAGCACCATAAAAGGCACTATGGCGGTGGCTACTCTGGCAATTTTTTGAAGGCCTCCAAAAATCACAAAGGAGGTAATGATAGAAAGTACAATGCCGATACCGAGTTTCCAGTTAAAATCGCCCAAGACCATAAAGGCTTCATCTGGTTGTATCACTGTCATTAGGGTCTGGGTAAACTGGTTGGTAGTAAAAGCGGGTAGTACACCAAAGAGGCCGGCGATACAAAAGAAGACCGCTAGGGGTTTTGCTTTGGGGCCCATACCTTTGGTAATATAATACATGGGACCACCTTGTAGGTTACCTTCCGAATCTTCACCTCTATATAAGATGGAAAGGCTACAGGAATAAAATTTTATACACATGCCAATGATGGCGGTTACCCAAATCCAGAACACAACACCGGGGCCACCCATATAAATGGCGATGGCTACTCCGGCAATATTTCCCATGCCTACGGTAGCGGCTACGGCAGAAGAAAGGGCTTGTAGGTGACTCACTTCACCTGGATCGTTAGGATTATCATACTTCCCACGGGTAATATTTAGCGCATGTCTAAAATACCGATAGGGTAATAATTTGGAATAAAAAACAAGGAATAATCCCCCACCGATAATTAAAAAAAGCATAACCCACTCAGTATAAGGCAGTATGCTGGATAAAAACTTATTTACAACTTCCATTTAATATTAAATAATGTAATGAGCGAGTAATTTAAGCATTTTAAAAAAGAATGCTGCGAAAAATATTTATCAATTTATGTTTTGATAGTATGAAAAAAGCTTCGTATATTTGCAGTCCAAAATAAATCAGTCGGCATTATGAACCGAGGAGTTAAAAGCTAGGATGGTTGTTTTGGAAACCCATATCGCGGGATAGAGCAGTAGGTAGCTCGTCGGGCTCATAACCCGAAGGTCACTGGTTCGAGTCCAGTTCCCGCTACAAAGTAAACCAGCTAGAAATAGCTGGTTTTTTTGTTTGGTAAAAAAAGTGAAGCTTGCTTTAGCTTTTTTACCAAACAAAAAACACAAGGTCGCGTAGCGCCCTTGGTTTACTTTGTAAGCTCCCTTTGGCCCTTTCCGAAATGTAATGGAGGAAAGAATCCAGGCCTTCTACCTCATAAAATCATCATTACAAAACTAAAGCTACGCGCCCTTGGTTTACTTTGTAAAACTCCATAAAAGCCTCCCTCCTAACAAGGAGGGATTGAGGGAGGTGTATTTCTTTTTGTTATAAATAGTGAAGGTAGTTGAACACTAATACTCCTAAACTCACAATACCTTACACACCCCTTAGTCCCCTCTTTCTAGAGGGGATAACCTAAGAACAAAAATTACGATTACAAAACTAAAACTACGCGCCCTTGGTTTACTTTGTAAGCTCCCTTTAGGCCCTTTCCGTAATGCAATGGAGGAAAGAATCCAGCTGAACATTAATATGACTAGACTCAAAATTCTTTACACACCCCTTAGTCCCCTCTTTCTAGAGTGGAGAACCTAAAAACAAAAATTACGATTACAAAACTAAAACTACGCGCCCTTGGTTTGCCTTGTAAAGCTCCCCTTTGGCCCTTTCCGAAATGTAATGGAGGAAAGAATCCAGGCTTCCTCCTAACAAAAATTACGATTACAAAACTAAAGCTGCGCCCTCGGTTTCCTTTGTAAAGCTCCCCCAAGGCCCTTTCCGTAGTGCAATGGGGGAAAGAACCCAGGGCTACTAGCGCATAAAACCAACAACAGTTGTACGTATAATAGGAATTTTACACTTTTCCGAGGGGCTTTTTTTAAAAAAGTTACTATATTTAAACACTCCCCCCCCATATAACGAAGTTATTTAAAAACAGCAACAAGGCGTTTCATAGCAATGGTTTTAATCCCTTAAAAAAAAGTTTTATTTTAGAACCTTAATTATTTTCCCCAAATAGTTTAAATACAGTTTTTTAGCCTACATATTATATCCGAATTATATAAATATGTCAGCATTTTTAATTTTTAAATTCCTTCTTTTTACAGCCTTAGATATGCAGAGTGCTTTTAAAGATCTTATAGATAGTAATGGTTTTTGGATTATCCTTTTAGGCGGATTGTTTGCATTAATTGGAAAAATAACCGATTGGTTTAGTAAAATCCCAGAGGCTATTAAAGGATTAAAATTTTTAGTCGGCCGATTTCGCAATAGTGAAGCGAAGGAAGCACGACTTATGGATGAGATAGAATTGTCTAAAGATAAGCTAATGACCGTAGAGAACCCTTCAGGATTTTATGTAGAAAACGAGGACAATACAGAAGGGCTGCTCGCAGAGATTAGAAATCCCAAAGAACGAATTATTTGTGTGGTAGGGCCACCAGGTATTGGAAAAACAAAATTGGTGCAATTCGTCTGTGCCCATAAATTAAAAGAGGAATTTAAAATACAGGTGTATGTAGATTTTGAGTCTGTAAATAGCCCTATACTAGATGGACCACCTAAAAGTACAGATACTATTTTTATAGATGCTAAAAATATTTTCAATAGAGCTTTAGGGATAGAGGAAGCCAGAGATACCTTTCATAAAATTTCAAAATGTTTTCAGACCCCTACGATCTTCTTTATCGATAATTACGAGCAAATAATAGACAACCCTAGTCTAGATAGACGCATACAGAGTGAAATTATTAGACCCTTAATAGATCACAACCCATTAATAAAAATTATTATTACGAGTCGCGAGGATATCGCAGGTACAGATGCATTTAAGGTAGAGGCTTTGTCTAATACCACTGTTGAAGACGCAAAAAAATTTAAAGGAGATTTGCTCGGTTATAAGGCCATTCGCTTGTTTTGCAAAATCAGAAATGACAATGAGCGTAAACACCGGCGCTTTAACTCTAAACTATACAAGCCAAAACCTTTTTCTCCCAAGGAATTTTTGGCAATAGTAGAGCTGTGTAACTTGGTATCTAATCTTCCTCTGGGCATACGCCTTATTGCCAGTAGAAGTGTTGAAACAGATATCTTTACGATCAAGAAAGAAATCAACTATATCCTAAACCAAGACATACAGGCCGATTTTGGTGAATTAGCAGACAGGCATACCAATTTATACAACGTTTTTAATTGGAGTTTTAAATCCTTAACAGCAGACGAAAAAGAGTTTTACAGGCATTTAACCTATTTTCAAAACGGCTTTTTTAAAAACGATATTCCAGCATGGCCCGCCTTTAACAGCAGCATTAAAACGCAGGATACTATTGACAAACTCTTTCGCAAGAGTTTTTTAAGAGAACAAGAATATCCAGGTGCTTCTGGCCTACGCTATGAGGTTTATACCTTGTTTAAACAATTATTAGACCTTCAAAATGCAACAGAATCTTTAGATACAGCCTACCTGAATCAAATTTATGAGTCCTATTTGGCAAAATTATCCAAGATGGATAGCGTCATCTTAGGTTCTCAATCCGAAAATCTAGAATACGATAAGATCAAAACAGACCTACGGTTAGAAATAGAAAACATTGAAGCGTTTATAACGCATGTACAACATAGTAATATTAACATTGCTATAGAGATGTTGGTACATTTAGAAACGGTGCTTAACGAGGTAGGTCCTTATATTGTATTAGAGATGCTGTATGACCCATTGTTAGCCAAGGTAAAAGATCCTACCCAAAAAGCAAAATTGTTAATGTCTAAGGCTAGGGTTGTAAAGAGTACTAAAAACAGAGAGCAGTGTATGGGGTATATTAAAGAGGCCATTGCAATTCTGGAAGCTCAAGGCGAGATAACCCCAATTTTGGGTGAAGCCTATCGGATTGGCACCTATCTTTCTAGTCAAATAAGCCAATACGCCTTGGGGGAAAAAATCATAGAAAAGTTCGACGAACTGCCGGAGGATCAAAAAACAAAACTAGGGAAACTGAATTGCGCATTTATTATCCAAGAAAAAGCGAAGATGCACGAGCGCAAAGTAAATTTTGTTTTGGCCGAAGCCTGCTTTGACGAGTCCTTAAGATTGTTAGAAGGCTATAAGGTGCAGCAGGCCAAAGTGCTTAATTATTCGGGATTGTTCTATTGGAGGATAGGACATTCTGAAAAAGCTGAAAAGCAATTAATCCAAGCCATTAACCAATACAAAGGCATAGGCGAAGATCGCTGGATCTTAGGGTTTAAAACCAATTTGGGTTTACTGTATTGCGACCAAGATCGATTGGATTGGGCCATGAAGGAAACCACAGAAGCCTATGATATTTTACGGCATCAAGGACCTTATGGTTGGTCTTTGGTAAACCTCCAGAACAAAGGACGAATAGTGAGTAGATATGATAGAAGTGATGCTAACTTTAAAGAAGCGGAAGCACTCCTATTAGATTCGACCGAAAAACTCAATGAAGTTGGTTATGGAGAATCGGAAACCCTAGGGTATGTAGAATTGGCTGAGTTATATTACAACTATGATGATTTTGATAGCGCTTACAGTTATGCCCAGAAAGGACTAGCGCTTGCCAAAGCCAAAAAATTAGACAAATGGATGCGCGCATTTAGGGCGTGGTGTATTTTGGGACTTACCCAATACAAACAGCAAGCTATAGAAAAGTCTCAAGAGAGTTTACTGGAAGCAGAGCAACTCTTGTTAGCCGTAAAAAACAACCAGTGGTTAAGCTATAAAGTAACCAGAAACAGATACAATCAATTGAAAAAATTACACCAGGCTCCCCTAATCCCCTATCCATGGCAGTCATTTTTAGAAGAACGAGAAAGCTTTTATCTTTTTGGCTACGGCAGTTTAATAAATCAGTATTCATCGCGTCAAACCATACAAAACTCAGACCAATTGGTACCGGTTATGGGCTATGGTGTTAGGCGTGTATTAAATTATGACCCCGATGAAAATGTACGCAGCAGACCCCTGTACCAAGATCCAGAGCGGGACGACACCTATTTTGGGGCGTTTAATTTGGAACATACGGGGGAAATCGCAGATGCTGTAAACGGTGTGTTGCGGCGCGTACACAAACAAGATTTTGAAAGTTTTGTAAGCCGTGAAGTTGGCTATGACTTGGTTAAAATAGTTTGTCAGGATTTTGATACCCCCAATGCCCCCTTCCGAGAAGCCTATACCTTGGTGGCTCCAAACGAATTCAACGGCAGAAAGCTGGTCAATAATGAGCTACTGCCTAACGTACCCTATTATACCATTTGTAGGGAAGGCGCAGCGGCCGTTTCTGATTCGTTTTTAAAAGTCTGGTTAGACACTTCCTTTGTGGGTGATGGCAGAAATGTTAAAGACTGGGAAACCGATGAAGGTTTAGAATTTTAAGGGCAAACAAATAAATTGAGGCAACGGTAGCAAGGAAACATAGGAAATAAAATTAGTGGTTTAGGACCATGCAGGTTGCAAAGTTCCCAAAAGCCTCCCTCCTTGTGTGCTGAACGAAGCCGAAGTAGAGGAGGTGTATTTCTTTTGTACTAAATAATAAATCCAACTGAACACTAGATCTCCTAGATCTACAATGCATTACACACCCCTTAGTCCCCTCTTTCTAGAGGGGAGAACCTAAAAACAAAAATTACGATTACAAAACTAAAACTACGCGCCCTTGGTTTACTTTGTAAAGCTCCCCTTTGGCCCTTTCCGTAGTGAAACGAAGGAAAGAATCCAGGCCTTCTAACACATAAAATCATCATTACAAAACTAAAACTACGTGCCCTTGGTTTGCTTTGTAAAGCTCCCTTTAGGCCCTTTCCGAAATGCAATGGAGGAAAGAATCCAGAAGAACACCAGTACTCCTAGCCGCATAATTCTCTACACACCCCTTAGTCCCCTCTTTTTAGAGGGGAGAACCTAAAAACAAAAATTACGATTACAAAAAAGCACTTTGGCGTTGTAGGCTTTGCCTTGTAAAGCTCCCCTTTGGCCCTTTCCGAAATGTAATGGAGGAAAGAATCCAGTCATTATAACGTATAAAATTACGATTACAAAACAAAGCAACGTGCCCTTGGTTTACTTTGTAAGCTCCATAAAAGCCTCCCTCCTAACAAGGAGGGATTGAGGGAGGTGTAGCACTATTTGATTAATCCAGCTAAACACCGGTACTCCTAGACTCACAATGCATTACACACCCCTTAGTCCCCTCTTTCTAGAGGGGAGAACCTAAGAACAAAAAAAATAGATACCAACAACAACTCAAAGATTTTTGTTGCCCACATTTTCAAAAGCAATTCCTTATGTTTAACTTTTTAGGAAGCATTGTGTAAACTCTACTAATACTTAACCGCAAAAGTAGCCTTATTCCCTCTTTTGTTTATTTGCGATATTTGATGCTATTTAGTTTTAAGTTTTTACACTAAATAGATATCTTTAAAGTTTTCAATCAAAAAGATTCCCAAACCATTATATGGCAAAAGCAACTATTAAAGCAGACATAGATTTTGAAAAAGAACTATGGGATGCAGCAAACGAACTCAGAGGTGCAGTATCTGAGAATAATTATAAAAATTACATCCTTCCGCTTGTCTTTTTAAAGCATTTAAGTGAACGCTACGAAATTGTACATAAAGAATTATCACAACAACTAAAGGATCCAAAATCTGATTATTACACTACGGACAAGGAGGAAATTAACTATGTATTAGAAGATCAAGATGAATACCGTTCTCGAAACACCTTTAAAATACCCAAAACAGCCTCTTGGCAACATTTAAAGGACAATGCAGAACAAGATGATATCAAAGTAATTATTG